>Ga0307378_10001990_pt1 | contig 32165 bp, 31 predicted proteins | sample UN1MG_FD_202238 | JGI IMG/M metagenome (GOLD analysis project Ga0307378, IMG submission 202238) | Soil microbial communities from Risofladan, Vaasa, Finland - UN-1 | ecosystem: Environmental > Terrestrial > Soil > Coastal area > Acid sulfate soil | place: Finland: Risofladan, Vaasa | collected... | reverse complement strand
GAGATATTAAAAAAGTTCCAATTCAAGATCCCTTAAAAAGCTGGCTAATAAATCAAATGGATAACTTTTATATAAAAACATTATCCTCTTCTAAGAAAGTTAAATTTGGAAAAGTTCCTTTGGTTTATCCTGTCCCGATCACTCTTGCTGGAGCACTTGTTAACAATCAACCTAATTTTGAAACATTAGGAGACGTTGGAATAATGGGTATTAAACCTCCGCTTGTTTATATTTCTTCAGGTCAAAATCATTATACAAATCAAGGAATTCTTGAACAAAAAACCTTTAGTATTAATTTTCCAACAACCCACCTTCTTGTAAAAACAGATTACTGTGGAATAGCATCTGGAAATGATGTAGATAAATCAAAATTATTTAATGTATTTTACGGTGAATTAGAAACAGCACCTATGATTCGAGAATGCCCTGTGAATTTAGAATGTAAAGTTATCAAGGAATTCTCTATTCAACATAGACAGATTTTTATTGGAGATGTTGTACAATCTTATGTTAGTGAAGATTTTATGATTAAAAGCGGAGAAGACCAGACAATTGCAGATATGAAAAAATTAGATCCAATTATCTATGCATTAGATAATCGGTATTATAAAATTGGTGAAATAATCGGAACTGGATACCAAGAAAGCAAGAAGCTTAAACAGAATTGATTGAAATTTACAGGAATGAAGCACTGCAACTAATATCAAAATTTTGTATATTAGAATATTCCCATTCTTATCGAACAATATAAAAAGTTGAAATTTATTGACTACTTTAAAGAAGTAAAAGAAAAAAAGAGTGTAATGGAATGCGATTTTAATATTATTCGTGGAGGAATAAATTATGGGCTAAAAAAAACATTCCACTACTAGAAAAAAAAATTAATTTTTTTCTAATATGCATCTAGTCGCACATCTTAATAAATGTTTCGTGAATTTTATGAACGTTCTGTTCCATTATTGCGTGAATTGTATTGCTATGATATAAATATGCGTTTATAAATTTAATATTTCTCTCTAACATCCTTATTTCAATAATAAAAGCGATAAGAGTTCATAAATTTAATGAAAATAAGAATTTTTTCGTAAAAAATATGGAAAATAAATCAATTATTATGAAAATGGTTATCCGAATTTTTGCACAAATTGTTAATCTACTTCACTTTAATAAAAATAATTTTGCAATTTATTAAGATCTTAATAAGAATGAAATCCCATTTATTCAATCAAGGGTTTTAAAATTCTTAATTTTACGGATATTCTGATGAATTATTTTCCAATTTTCCTCATAATTGATTTTTAGATGATCTTTTTAATCTTTTTCCTAAGAATTTTAAAATTGATAACCAAATATCAATGAAATTCTATTAAATATTATAAAAATTTAAAAAAAAAAAGTAATTAATTATTTAAAACTACGATGGATGTTTTGTTAAGATTTTTCCTTTCTTTTTCAAGACATATATAACAACAACTGCTCCAGCGGCTGCTGGGATACCTATTGCTAAGGCTAGTATTGCTGCATCACTTAATGGTGGTGTATAAGATGCTCGCAAATCGCTTATTGTGAGTATTTCAGTATCATATTGACATATTGATAACATAAATTTAGCAATGTTATTTCCAGCTCCATAATATTCAAAGACTAAATAGAAGTTATCAGAAAATGCTCCAAATTCAATAGTTACATTATCATATTGATCATCTAATAGTAGGTCCGATATTTCCTTATTAGGACCAGAACTATCAATCCATGGAAGATCCTGTACTAAATATAAGTCATATCCGGTTACGGATACATTTTCAGTAGCAATTACTAATTGAGTCCATTGATATGCTGTTCCGTCAACTTCAACAACAAAATATGCTTGATTGCTTGTCACTCCAGAATTCATCTCAGTATAATTCATAGTTGTAACTAATCCATAATCATAAACTAGTCCAGTAATATTAGAATATCCTGTAGAGGTATAATTTGTTATATCTCTGGCATGAAGATTTACATCAGGAGATAAAGCTCCAATGTCATATGTTGTATGGTTTGAATAGCCCCAATAATTTTCTACTGCAAATTGAATGTAGACTGAACCGGGATTTGTCCACAATTCAGGAATAATTAGAAGTTTGTACGTTCCTGGTTCTATACCATTGGTATAAGGACCAGAGCCTCTAATAATCCATGAATCCAAATCATCATAATCACTTATATCAGAATCTATTCCAACCCTTAGATTAGTAGGTTCAGCTGGTTGATATATACCGCTCTCACCCCAATAATCATCATATAGAAAGCCAGATTCTCCTATCAAGAAATACTCTAAATCTCCTATTAGTGTAGCATTTAATAATGTCAATGATTGGATTACAGGTACAGTTGTGTAAGTAGATGTAATACCATCTATTCTCATCCAGAAATAGTCATTTTCATCTATGTTGGGATCTATATCTAGACCTCCAGTCCCCATTATCCAATTATTAAAGACACCAGTTCCCAAATTAAATTCTATAGTACCATCTGTAGTAAGGGCACTTGTACCGTCATTTTCCCAAGCAAGTGTAGGCCATCCACCATCATAGATATCGAGTTCCATATTACCACCAACTCCAAGAACTGAAAAATCAAATGTCATACCAGTCCAAATATTTGGAGCACCAATATATAAGTAATCACTTGTAGTAGAAGATCCATCAAGTGAAAATACAGGTTGTGGATAACCGTAACTATAATATTCCCCGTCTGTACTATTATAAGTGTAGAGATGTATAGGTGCAAATGAAGTATTTAATCCAGGATTATCAGAAAGCCACATGCTTGTATTCAATCTGAATTGACCAATTTCAGGAATCTCAATATCAATTCCTAGTGGATCCTTAAGACTTCCAAAGACTGAATCTGGTCCAAACTCAACAGTTACAAAATCGGTTGGAGATGTTCTAGGATATGTCATAGTGTTAACCGGAATTGATTCGTCAGACCATTCATATGCCTGTGAACTAACCTTGAAAAGGCCATTTGCAAAAGGATTCGTGTTTTTAATGACACCTATATAAGTCCCTCTAGGCATATAATGCCAACGCAAGACAGTTGAATCTACTGTTCTTGTCATTTTAGCAGCATTAATATCATAACACATAAAGTTCTTTGAATCTCTGAAAATAAAAGCATTTGCGCTACCTAAAGAATTCAAAGCAGGCGCTCCAGTAGGATTAGGCAAGCTAGTATAATTAAAACGCACAATTGAATCTTGTGGAACTGTGAATTGAATTGTTTTTGCTTCATCCATAGAAATGCTAAATATGGTTGTATCGCCCAGTTTATATGTTTCAGTACTAGCTTTAGTGAGGTATAATGTATATCTATACCAGTCTCCAAAATTGTCGTCAGTCAATGAAACGTAAGCATAACCACTTTTACCAAAATATATCTCATGAGAACCAGTACCAACATTACCATCAAGAAAATAACCATTAGCGCACGGAGCCCAAATGTCAATTGTCGGAGTGAACCCAGTTGAAAATTCTTCATATATCTCTAAATTAAGTACTTCTCCTCTTTTTCCATAGAATTTAAACCATTGTGATTGCCACATAGCAGTCTTCGTTATATCAAGAGTTCCATAATCATCAAAATTCCCTCCAAATCTTAAGGAATTTAGAGGTAAAGATGAAATTTCAATATCTAAAAATTCCAGATTTAATGTGGCAGGATCAGCAGAAGCCACGACAAATACGAGTAGGCGATAAGCACCGATTTCGTTTGCCGAAAATAAAAGATATTCATAAAGTGTATTAACTCCCAAGAAATCTGCTTCCTCATCATAACAATCAACCATCTTTCCTGATGGTGATGTTAAGAAATACATATACATTACTGAAGCAGGATTAGGTGTTATCCAATCTATTTTTAAAGCTTTTGGACCTCCGCTCTTAACAATTAGATCAATCTGCATTGGATGGTCGAAATTAAAAGGCTGAGAAAAAACTCCACCTTCTTCCATAGCAAAATAATCAAAGACAGTACTTACAGTGAAAGGAGATAAAGTTTCAGCTTCTGCATTATACGCAGAAACGTTTAACCATCTAACTTCATTCCATGGATCTATCTCATTATTAGATGACACACTTCCTATGCCATAACCATCTAAATCTGTTGGGTAATAGAGAGAAATATCTTCCCCAGGAAAATTGACTATTTCTTCAGCCTTAGTAGCTCCTAACCAATCCATTACTGTAAATTTACCTTGATTTTTTCCATCAACATATAACACACCAACGGTATTAGGGGATGGAATTAACGCGCCATACCCTTCAGGACCTAGTAGATCTTCTTTATCAAGGTCAAAAACCGCATCATCCTCAATAGCTTTAGCAAGTACACTAGATATCGCAAAGATGTTAAATAAAAGAAATGCCAATAATATACATCCAATCGCTATTTTTTTATTGTTTATCTTAGATTTCATTTTGTTTCATTTTTTTATTAAATTAAGGATCAATAAAATGATCTATAAGCTAACACATGATTATTCGATTATATAAATTTGATTTCTTTTTTCTTTAATAAAATGTCAAATCTTAATTCAACGAATATTATCACCTAAATTTATTAATTTGATGAACTGTTTCTATATTATCAAATTTGTTTGATCTACACTAAAATAATATTGGGACATCATATGTCAAGTGAAGAATCTGATAAACATTATGTTCCTTTTGTGGGCCTTATTGAAGATTATGTAGGCCGTTCTCCTTGGGATTATTATAGCTGGGGACACATTGCTTTTGGAATCGCTTCGTTTTCTTTATTTTCATTACTCATTACTTTATGGGAACTTTTCACTGGACCCGCACCAATACCATGGTATTTTATCCTTATATTTGTTCTTGTAGTTGGGGTAGTGTGGGAACTGATTGAAAACATTATTTTATGGAAATTAGGATTAAAATATGAAAATAGGAAAGATTCTCTTATTAATGCCTTATTTGATATAATCTTTGTAATTGGTGGAGGTAGCGCAACTTGGCTAATGAAATGGCTAATTATGGATGTTATAGGTCTATTAGGACGATGGTTTTACATATCAGCACTAATACTGTTTCTGATTGTTTTAATTGCCTATTTTATAGGTTTTTTTATTACAAATAAAGTTACAAAGAAGTCAAGAAAAGAACTAGGGAAGGTTATAAGTTAAATAGTTTATACAATTTTTTACAATTCCTACTTTTTTTTAATTTCTTTTCATTATTCATTCTCAAGTGCAAATAAAGCAGCTCCAATTGCTCCTATCAATTGTGGATAAGGAGGTATTAAAATTTCAGCATTAATTTCGCTCTTTAAGATTTCTCGAATAATAGAATTATAGGCAATTAATCCTCCTGTAAGAACTAGTGTCCCTTCCAATTCTGTCATTTCTATTATTCTTCTTATTACAGAACCAAACGCGCTTTTAATCAAATCTTCGACTTTCTCCCCTTCTTTAATTCGCGTGAGAATTTCGGTTTTAGCAAAAACAGTACAAAAACTTGCTAAAGGAGTATTAGTTTTAGATTTAGATGCTAATGAATTTAGATCATTCAATGCGAGATCAAGGCGGTAAGCAATTTCCTCAATAAATGCTCCAGTTCCAGCAGCACACTTTCTATTCATTTTAAACCTTATGATTTTACCGTTTTCATCAAGTTTAATAACCTTTGTATCCTGTCCTCCAATGTCAATAATAGTTATCTGTTTGGGAAAATAATGGTAAGCTCCTTTTGCATGGCAACTGATTTCAGTCTTATTAGTTTCAGCAAAAGAAACCTTATTTTTTCCATAACCCGTAGCAGTTATATGCTTTATAGAAGTTTCAGATAATGAAACACTAGAAAGAGCATTTTCAAAAGCAGTTGTACTTGACTTTTGAATAGAAGTGCCAGTACGCTTAACAAATGAGCTTACAAGCTCTTTTTTAGAATTTAATACTACACATTTTACGTAAGAAGTTCCTACATCAATACCTACAAAGAAATTTCCATTGGCCATAATTTCAAGGTAATCGAATTAATATTTAATCACGATTAATAGGAGGTAATTCACATCCTCTAATTAAGGATACGAAAATTTTGTTATATGGTGTAGGTATTCCTTCGATTTCTCCATATTCAACTATTTTTCCATTAAGGAAACCTATTTCTGATGGATTACCCGCATTAATATCTGCTTCCATTGAAACTCTATGATGTCCCGCTTTATCCAAATAACTCATGCCTTTATCTAAAAAATCTGGTTCGAAGTTTATACCGCGTGCTCGCGCAACCTCTATCCCCTCACGTAAAATCTCTCTACAAATTTCTCTTGTTTCTGGAAAACCCATTGTTTGCTTCATCGTTGTTCTCGTGGTAACACAAACAGGACTTATTGTATTGAGTATGCATTTTGTCCATTCAAATTTTTTTATATCTAATGTAAATTTAGTCTCTAATCCAGTAGAATTGATGATTTCTGCTATTTGTTTGGCTTTATCTTCTGCTTCTGAGGATATTACACCTAAATAGTTTGGTGGGTTAAAAAATGACATTCTTATAATACCATTCTCTATAATATTTCCAGCATAGTTGACAACAATACGGACTGTATTTTCTTTTCCTACATATTCAGCAATAAGTTCTTCTGTATCAAAACCATTTTGTAAACTGATTACTGTTGTGTTAGATTCCACAACTTTTTTAATTTGTGGTAATATTACATTAAGATGAGATGCTTTCACAGCGATAAATAGAGTATCCACGTCTTTATTTTCCAGCTCTTCTATTGAATAGCATACGTTTTCATTTGGGAATTTTACATTGAATTTTTCGAGGTTTGTTAATGTTAATCCTTTCTTTTTTATCCTATCCATATGATTCTTATTAATATCAACAAGAACTACATTGTGTCCTGCTTTAGCAAGATGAGCTGCTAAAATTCCACCAGTTGGACCAACCCCTATTATCCCAAATTTAAATTTTTCAACCATATTTAATCCCTTTTAAATAATCATAAAAAGTTTCTATATGGATACCTCTAACAATTTTTTCATTAATTCTGATAATTTTTCTGCCGCCACTCTTCTTTTTTTCAGATTTATAGTATTTGTATCTATAAATTGAAGTGCCTCTGGTATGCAAAATTTTACACATAAAGGGTCACCTTCACAGAGATCACATTTTAAAATCTTTCTATTCTTATCAATTCCTACTCCACCAAGCGGACAGAACATTACACATAGTTTACATCCTACACATAACTCTTCATCGATAATTACTGCCCCTGTTTTCTCATTTCTACTTACAGCACCCATAGGGCACACAGTTTCACAAATGGGGGTTTCACATTGTTGACAAATCATTGGTACGTATAATCCAGCATTTTCCCATTTTACGATATGAATTCTTGCTCGAGAGGGATTACTTACTTTTTCATGATAGAGGGAACATACATTTTCACATAATCGGCATCCAGTACATTTTTCTGGGTCAACAAATAATATTTTTTGCATTCAATATCCCTCGATTTCATATAATTTGAGTTGGTTCATTTTCAATTCCAAGTTTCCGGAGAGTTTTTTCAGTAGGAACACCATTATTATCCCAACCGTGAAGATTATAATACTCATCGAGCATTTTTTCAAATTTCTCTCTATCGATTTTAATTCCTTTAACTCGTGGAAGTCCTATAGGAGTCGGTTCTTCAAAATAACGCTCTGGTAAAATATCGTCTTTTCTTGAAAAACCTTCTCTTATATTAAACATTCTTTCGAGAGTGTAAATTCTTTCACCTATCTCCATAAGTTGAGAAACTGAAAACTGCATACCCGAAACTAAATAGATTAATTTTGAGAATTCCTCCCATTTTGGGGCATGAACAGCTAAAAAGACCGTTTGAAATTTACATGTACCAATAGAATCTGTAACTGCGTACAAGAGTTCTTGCCACCAAACCATACGACTCTTTCCTTCGTAAGATCGGTAATCGGAAGACATTTTACCTCCATATATTTCCTCTAAAAAATCTTCTGGTAATCCATAAAGATCTATGGCTGGTCTTCCTCTTAAATGATCAGCCCCTCGTGTTGAAGTAGTAATACCCAATGCTAAGCCTGGTGTTGCACGTTCATCTGAATGTAAATTACTCATACCTTTTACTTCTATCGCATAATATCTAGACTCCTCTCCAATCTTGGGTATTGCTATCTTAAATCCATCAGCAAGTATATTACCAAAACCTTCACGATAGGCAATTTTTCTAATTAGTTCATAGAGAACTTCTTCATTACCCCACTCTAGTTTTAATCCATCTGTAATTTTTTCAGTGAGGATTCCTTTCTCATAGAGTTCCATAGCCCAGGCGATAAGTCCTCCAGTTTCTAATGTATCCAAACCATATTTGTTAACAAGATGGTTAGCTGTAAGCACAGTTTCCATTTTTTTACAATCAACCATCGTGCCAAAAGCGCCTAAAGATGTGTATTCTGGACCTTCCGCAAAAAAGGGTGCAAAGGAACCTTCTTTTAATGTATAGCGATGACGACAACTGACGGGACATCCATAACATCCAGACATTCCGATAGTATACTTATCCATTTCTTCTGGTTCAATATCCCAACCTTGCTCTAACTGATTTAACTGAAAGTTTCTAGTTCGAATCAATCCTGTGGTATTTGTGGTACTATAAATAATAAGAGTACCCCATTTTGAAGCTGCTCTTGAATATCGGTTTTTCATAACCATTTCGATCATTTCTTTACAGTAATCTAACAGTTCTGTGGGATAGGAAAACTCAATATCCATAGTTCCTCGAACAGCTATTGCCTTTAAATTCTTTGAACCCATAACACAGCCCATACCCGTTCGTCCAGCAGAGTTTTTCATACCGGTTCTTATGTTAGCAAAACGTACAAGATTTTCTCCAGCTTTACCTATTACTAAGGATTTGATTTCTTCATCTCCAAGATCTGAACGGATTATCGTTTGTGTTTCAAATGTATCCTTTCCCCACAAATGACTTGCATCTAAAATTTCTATCTCTCCATCATGGATCCAAAGATAACTAGGTTTCTCAGCTTTTCCTTTTATGACTAAATGATCAAATCCAGCCATTCTCATTTCTGGTGCAAAGAATCCTCCGACATTTGAATCTCCAATGGCGCCAGTTAAAGGTGATTTTGCAGCGATATCACATCTTCCACTGCCCATTGCGGGGATTCCAGTGAGTAAACCAGCACCTATAAGCAAAACATTTTCAGGACTTAAAGCATCAACTCCAGATGAGAGATGATTGTATAGAAGATACATATTTAATCCTCTACCACCAAGAAATCTTTCTCGTATTGATTTCGGAATCTGCTTTTTTGTTATTTCTCCTGTAGATAAATCAATATATGCAATCTCTTTATTCCAAACTATAATTTTCCACCCTTATCTCTTGATGGCGTATAATCGTAAATCGCTATGCTTTTTAGTGCAATGGGAATATGTACCCACTTATGCTACAGAATTGAACTCAGAAACAATTTCAATACTAGTATTCACAAGCAAAATTAATAATTTTTACTTTTTATTTAAATTATCCATTAGATTTAAATATTTCAACGAAAACTAATAAGTAGTAATTTACTTTAAAACCATATAATAGAACCTTTAAAACAACAATTTCATAATTACGAAATCATTATAACTTTTAATTAAATCCTTAAAAATTACCAACTTAACTTTCCATTTTAAATAAAGAAGTGACCTATATATGAGTGAAGAGCCTAAATGTAGGTGTATGAATTGTCTTGAACGCTTTCCAGTTCAACCGAATGCAAAAGAAGCTACTTGTCCTCACTGTAATATAACATATAGAATTTCTTGGCCATGGCCAGGCCAACCAAAAGTTCGAGGTTTGGCAAAATAAGGTGAGACTATTCAAAGTCCATTGCTAATTCAAATATTTCTGTAATATCATAGATTTTCAATGATCTATCAGCAATAGATTTCAACCGAGAAGCAAACCGGAAGTTTAACTGGCATTGTGGACAAGCTGTCGTTAGAATGTCAACATTTAAAGGGATAAAATCTTCTTTTAACCTTGTTTGAGTTGATTCTAAACTTACTTCATTGTTAAATGTCCAAAGTCCACCTCCACCTCCGCAACATCGCGCACAATTTCTATTCAATGACATCTCAACAAGATTAAGATTAGGTATTGCTTTTAAAACATTACGAGGGGGATCATAGACTTTACTATGTCTTCCAAGTGAACATGGATCATGATAAGATACCTTTAAATCTAAAGGTTTAAGGTTAATTTCTTGAGATTTAATCTTTTTCTCAAGAAATTGAGAAGTATGAAGAATTTCACAAGGCATATTAATATCTAGGATTTCAGGATAAAGCCTTTTGAAGGTATAATAGCAACCAGAACAAGGGGTTACTAAAGTTTGAGCCTTAGTTTTTTCAATCCTTTCAATAACATCGTTCGCAACTTTTTTAGCTTCTTCCCATAATCCAGATGAAATTAATACATAACCACAGCATCCTTCTTTATTCCCTAACGTTGTAAATTCAGTATTGCTTCGGTTTAAAATATTAATAAATGCTTCAGCTGTTTTTGGAGTTCTTGTTGCTACAGTACACCCTAACCAGCAGAGAGTATTTGCTTTTTCTGGTAAATTCAAATTAGTAATGTTTCTTACTCGTAAAAGACGCCGATTAGTAGGTATTGCTGAAGGGTCTCCATGTTCAAAAATATTATTAGCTGCAGTGTGAAAAACCTGTGGTGTCAAATTCTTTTCAGCTATAAGATGTCTCAAATAAAGTATTGCTTCATGAAATTCTAATTCTTGAAAACATTGAGCATAACAAAGTCCACACTTTGTACAACTATATAAAATCTCAACAATCTTGTCTGAAAATGTTAAATCACCCTTCATAATTCCTCTGGTAATTAGCATTCTTCCCTTCGAAGACCATGATTCGACTCCATTAAAAGAAGGACTTACTGTACAATAACCACTGCATGTAGTACACTGCTGGCACTTAGTTAGCGTTTTTCCTAAAAATAAGTTTTGTAGTGCTAAAGCAAGATTTCTATAAGTTCCGTATCCTTTTATGTCTAATTTATCAAATTTTGCAATAGTTCCATCCTTTTTTACGTTCTCATTGATACAATTTTTAAGCGTAGGCATCTCCACATTATCTAATAAAACTAAACTTTTGGATGATTTATTGCTAATATGTGACAGAATTTTACCCCTTTCAATCAAAATAGCGTCTTCTTTTTCGATAAATCTTTTTACTTCGTTTTCTTCCTTCAAAGAAGAGACTCTAACAATAATATCAGGTTGTATATCAAATGTATCAAAAAAAATCTTTTCAAAAGAATAGACATAACGATCTTCTAAATCTGTTAAAACTTTATCTTCTTTTACGATCCTCTTCAATTGTTCAGTAATTCTATCTTTAGATTTCATTCAGGTCAGATGATTTTAAAAGGTGATTTATATATTAACTAATATATCTATTGATTTTAGAATAGAATAAAATGTTTTTAACCTTGCTATTAACCTTTATAATTCTATTGGATAAAATTTTTAACAAAATCATGATATTAGAGATTTAATGGCAAATGTCATACTGAAATTAATGGCAATATTTTCAACTGATGTGGGATTAACACAGATTGATTATTCGAATATGGAGACATTAGGTGATGTGCTCAATAAATTCATGAGTGAACATGGAAAGAAAATTAGAAAAAGCTTTGTTGACTCCAGGGGAAATTTAGAGTCTCATGTAGTTATATTAGTAAATGGAAGAAATTATATGTTTTTAGAAGAACTAAAAACAAAATTGAAGGATGGAGATGAAATTGTTATCTCACCTCCCCTTGTAGGAGGATAGACCTATTTGTAAATAAGAAAGAGATATACAAAATGAATCCGAAATTTATTCCAATGATTTATAATTATCTTGATAGAAATGGTAATAAATATACTATAAGTAAAAAAAGCATTGAATATATGCCAATAAAGCCATCTTTTAGTTCAAGTGGAGTTTATGATGGGGGCGATTATATAAAAAAAGATATAAGTGAAATCCAATACAATAATTTAACCTATATATTGAATGCTGCTGTAAAAAATAAGAAAATTCATATTAAAAATAGAGTGAAAATGTCTAGTTTGATAGTGTTTCAAAAAAAAAATAAAGAGAAAGCATATATTTTAAGCCCAGACTCAGAACAAATATCAAAAATAGAAAATTTACTAAAGAAATTAATATCAACTGAATTATCTTTATAAAATGAGCAGATTTATCCAATCTGCAACAACAGCAGGCTTATCTTGACCTTTAATTTCAATTATATGATGTGAAGTAAATTTCATTCCTCTTTTAACTAATTCCACTTTTGAAATGTGAGTAACATCTCGAATATAAGAACCAACTGGAACAGCAGAAATAAATCTTATTTTATCGAATCCATAATTAATTATTGATTTGGCATCTGATACATAAAATTGCATTGAATCTTTCTCTCCATCTTGTAATGTAAAGAAACCAAGCATAGATAAGACAAAAAAACCGTGAGCGACTGTTTCCCCATAAAGTGATTTTTTTGCTCTTTCAGGATTGATATGGATAAACTGGTGATCTTGTGTAAGATCTGCAAATCTATTTATAGCTTCTTGGGTAACTTGATACCATTTTGTACTAAATTCTTTCCCAATATAATTCTTTATTTCAATAGCTTTTATCTTATTAACCATTTTTTATCTCGCTTTTTCCTTCAAATTTTTTTATTTATAATTACTTAAAAATGTTATAATTTTTTCTCTTACTGAATCTGTTTTAACTTTCTTCCAATTGTTCAATAAAGGCTTCTATACTTGTTCTTGCTTGCTCATCAGAGAGACATCTTAAATCGTTTAGGTCTCCATTTATAATCAAATTAGGAATCCCGATACCATTTTCTATTCTTTGAGGCATTCCGTACCTAGTGTTAGTATTATGTGGGCAAGTTTTAGCATCATGAAAGATAATACCATCAATATTGAAGAATTCAGCCATTTCATTGAGATATTTTTCTTTATATTCATCTGAGCGTACAATAAAGAGTTCGGTATATGCTTTTGCCATGCTTCTAAAGGGATCATTTTCATTAAAAGCAGAAAAAATCCAACTATTACAATATGTAGAAGCAACTACACAGGTTTTAAGGCTAGCAAACAATTCAGAATAGTGCCTTAATCTTCCCCAAATAGGCATTCCTTCCCAATATAATCTATAATGTTCGTCATCTATGGCACCAATTTGGTTTTCTACCCTTTCGTGTAATTCTGCCAATAAATTTTTATAATAATCTACAGCTTGAATTGTTCCTCTCAAAACTACAGCAGGTCCCATATGAATAGTTCCATCAAAAAAAGTCAAAGGTGATGGTACTTTTGTTGCAGTGTTTAACACTTTTTTCCAAAGTTCAGAGCATTCACGTGATAAAGATAATACATCTTTTAATTTTTTAAAATCAAATGGAATAGGAGAGATCTTTTCTAATGACTCAACAAGATCTTCCATCTGTTGTGCTATAAATTTGATATGATCATTAGTAACTTCACCTACGGTCCTAGGGGTAGAGATACCAACTATAGGAACATTAAATTCATTAGAATACCAACTGAACCAATCTTGGACCTCTCTACATTGGTTAGTGTTAAAAACAAGTATGTCAGGTTTAGGAATACTCTTTATATCAGGATAAACTTTTGTTAGGGGAGTTACTTTTTTAATATATGCACCTATGTCGGCAGTTAGATAAGAACAAATTTCTGGTGAATACCCTATAGCGTTAGCGTAAGGAATTAAGTCTGTAGCCATTCTAGAGGAACCTAACATGGCACTATGGTTTTCTGGGAAATAAACTTTAAAGTCTAAGCTTCTTAAAATTTCTGCTGGACCAACACTGGAACACCAAGCAACTTTCTTATTATCACTTTTAGAGGCATCATCTAACTCATGATAATAATCAGACATTATCTGTCCTAATTGTTTTCCCGTCTTTATTTCCTTTCTAAGCATTCAGTAAACCTAATATTTTATTTTAAATAAGTCTTAAAAAAATGAATATAAAAATTTAATTTAATCTACTTTTACTTCTAAAATCAGAGCCGCACCAGTATCACCCGCAGCACAACCATCTGCGAGACCGTATCCTCCGCCTTTCTCCACAAGTTCTTCGATCAATTCTATTATAATTCTCAACATTGTAGGTGCTTGAGGATGACCAAATATTAGTGAGCTACCATAATTATTCATATTCTTCCAATCGACATCCATCTCTCTAGAGAAATATATGTCATTAACTGCAAAGGGATTATGAGTTTTAATTACAGATATATCTGCTATGGAGATTTCTGCATTTTTTAAAGCTTTTTTTGCTGCGGGAACGATCGCCATAGCCATATATCCTTTTTTGGCCTTGTGATCTCCATAAGATACCACTCTAACTTCAACATCCCCTCTCTTTCTTAACTTTTCTGCTTTTTCTTTAGTAGATACAATTATGCCACAATTACCATCTGCAGGATGTGTTTGAGTTCCATAAGTAATTGTGCCATCTGGAAGTACAGGTCGAAGTTTAGAGAGTCCTTCCATTGTAGTAGGATATATCCCCTCATCTCCTTCTATAGTAGCTAAAACTTTTCTACCTGATCGATCTTTTACTTCAATTGGGTCAATCATATATTTTTTTTGGAAAGTTCGGTCTTCTTTCAATGAATCTTTATATTGATTATAACGAAATATCGTAACCTCATCTTGTTCTTCTTTAGAAATCCCAACTTCTTTAGCTACATTTTCACCTGTTTCAATCATTGCGTTTTTAGCATAAGGATCATAACCAAAATTATCCCACACCCAATTTTCTGAATCTAGTGTACTACCAGGTGCTTGAGGGTTAGGATAAGCAAGGTGTGGTCCGTTGGAACATCGATCTGCACACACAACGAGAACATTCTGATTGATCCCAGTTTCTATATTCTGTGCAGCAATTGAAACAGAATTAGTTCCAGTAGCACATGCTTGACTAATAATTGGTCCTGTAGTTTGTTCAGATCCAATCATACTTGCTAGCCATGGACCTCCATAAAAGCAATTAAGTTGTGGAATTGTTAAACCAAATATGAGTTGATCAAAATCTTTAGGTGAGATTTCTCTTTCATTTAAAAATCGTTTAGTTATCTCTGCTGCAAACTTTATAGCATGGAGATTTTGAAAACTCATCTGCCACCTTGAAAAAGGTGTACTCCAATACTGTCCATATGGTATGTAAGCTTTTTTAAAAACCATTTTCTTAATAACCTAATTTATTATTTATTTGTTATTTTGATAATTTCTTACTTATTATTAATTTGCTTATTAAATCGTTCTCTTATTCTTCGATGAATAACTTTTCCAGAACCTGTCCTAGGCATTTCTTCAGAATTTATATATAAAAATCGTTTTGGTACCTTAAATCTGGCTAATTTATCTTCACAATATTGGTGCATTTCTTTATTAAAAGCATCTGGAGATGCAACCTCTTTATTTAATATACATACAGCAGTTACACTTTCACCCCACTTGTAATCTTCTAATCCTACTACAGCACATTCTACAACTGAGGGATGTGATATAACGACTTTTTCCACTTCTGAAGGATATACATGTTCTCCGCCAGTTATAATCATATTAGCTTTCCTATCTACAAGATAATAAAAACCATCTTCATCCTTTTTCCCCATATCACCAGCACTAAAATATTCTCCCTTAAAGGCTTGTTTAGTTTTTTCAGGTAATTTATAGTATTCATCAAACATTTCTGGGCCCCGAGAATATAATTCGCCTATTTCTCCTATGGGCACTTCATTTCCTTCCTCATTTAGTAATTTGATAGTGTCTGTTCCAATACATTCTTTCCCAATAGATCCTAGTTTATTCATCTGATCTTCAGGTCTAAGAAGTGTTACAAGTCCAGCTTCTGTTGATCCATACGCCTCAAAAAGTTTTGTCTTGTTAAAAAGATTCATTACATCTAATTTCATTTGTTTAGTAGCAGGAGCGGAAGATGTCAATAATGATTTTATACAGCTAAGATCATATTTTTGTTTAATTTCCTCTGGAAGGCTTAATATTAAATTATAATGAGTAGGAATCATCGAAGTAAAGGTTATTTTCTCCTGAGAAATAATCTTTAAAATTTCCTCTGGATCAAAGTTATACTCAATATGGATATAAACTGGAGCTCCGAGGTATGTAAAAACAAATGAATAGAAGGTGGAATTTACATGAGATAAAGGCATTAAGATCATCCCGTAATCTTCAGGTGTGAATGAGAATTCTGCTTCATTAATTAAGAAAAATGCAACATAAGAACGATGTGAACGAATAACACCCTTTGGTCTCCCTGTAGTCCCTGATGTATAGAGAATGACCCATGTATCTTCTGGATTAACTTTTATTGAGGGATATGAATTTTCACCCATTTCTACGATATCTTCAAAAAGTTTCCAACTCTCTGCTGGTTTATCGGCAATCAAAACACGTTGAACATTCTCAAATCCTAATTCTTTAGCTCGTTCCCAAATTTTTTCTGTAGCTTCCTTAAATCTATATTCTACAAATAACCACTGTGCATCTGAATTATTAATAATAAAAGAGATTTCATCGGGGTGTAGACGAAAATTTAATGGTACTACTATAAATCCTCCCTTAGCAGCTGCTACATAAAGTTCCATAAATTCAATGCAATTGTTAGATAATATAGCTACTTTGTCCCCTTTTTTTATACCACTTTTAAGAATTCCATTAGCAAGTTTATTAGTTCTTTCATTTAATTCTTTGAATGTTAATTGACCTGTAGCATCTTTCAGAGCAAGTTTATTTGGATATTTATTAGCATTCACATTAATAATTTCACCAATATTAAGCCACGTCATACAAATATCCTCCTATCATATATCTTTTCATTTAACTAAATAATTTCTAAGTTTTAATGATTCAGAACGATTTCAAAAATATTTTAATCTTATTTTAAACATCAAAGTTATATAAAAAATTTTACCTTTTCCCATATTTATGGGAAATTTCTCTAAAAATTAAATATCATAAATTTTATTTGAATTAAATGTATAATTTCATTAGAAATAAAAGAAATGGTATAAAGATGAGTTTACAAGGATGTTTATCAAGCCGGAAAGATTGTTCAGGTGAAGGTAGAATATTATCGCTTTCAGAGATCTTAGATATTTGCAGATCAACCAGCCAAGCGACACCTTCAAGATCTTTATTTGTTGTACTACCCGATGGAGTGGATTATTCGGGGGGGATATATTTGTATAAGGATAACGAGTTGATATTAATTACTGATAAAGGCAAAACTCAATATTCAATGGAGCTCTATCCAGAATTGACTTGGAATGAATCAATTGAAATAAATGAATTAATTGATGTAGGGCTTAATTGGCAATATCTTTCATTAAAGGTGGAAAGCAAGGACCTTGGAGTATCTCAACGAGCCAGAGCTCCAAAAAAATATAATAAACTCATCAATAATATACTTAATCAACAATATATCTTTTTATATTCTGTATCAGTTCGAGAAAGAGATCGAGGCGTTTTATTAGAAGATACATTAGAACCTCTTCAAAAAGAAGTGGAGCGTGGTACTGTGTTACTCGAAACACCAGTATGTTATAAAGATCGTGCAATCTATGAGAAACAACATAAAGGAGTACCATTAGATACTGCTATATTTAATCAAGTAGAAAAAAAGGCTCCCAATTATAACACTTTATATGAGATTTCTCAATTATTATGGGCTTGTGAAGGAGAAAATGATCATGCTACTCATGGAAACAGAGATGATTTGGAGAAAAACGGGTATGGCAGAGTCCATGCTTCTGGATGCGCCGGTTATGCTGTTTATCCAATAGTTATTGTTGAGGATCTTGCTAATATACCAAAAGGATCTTATTTTTATAATCCTATTGGTTATTCAGCGTTAAATAGATGGATTAGGATAAATGATAAGATTACTTATGACCATTTTGTTCAGCATTTTACTTCAGATAGTTCTAAAGTAGCAATTGAAAAGGAATTTGGTTTTAATTTATCTAATTATGCTATTCTATTATGTATTGATAGAAAGAAGCCATGTTCCGGATTTATGCATAGAGTTATGAATATAAAATATTGGGCTGAGATTGAAGCAGGGATGGCATTGGCAGGGTTACAATTACAGGCAAATGCTTTAGGATTAAAATGGGAAAAAGTAGTATTTTCAAATCCAGATGATCCTAAATATAGAAGACTATTCAATCTTGATTCTGCCGAACTCTCAATCAATGAAATGGCAAAAAATTTAGTGAATTTACCAAAAAACGAGAAATTATCGCTTAAAGGGAATTTAGTGCCGACAGTTTTGTTTTTCCTACAAAATCAATAACAAAATAATTTATTTCTATTTATGGGAGGATCATTTTTGGATTTAGTATATTTAAAGAATTATAGTTATCTGTATACAAGCCATGAAAATTCCTACTATCGCTTCAGATAAATTGAAATGATGTCACCATCTTCAACTACGTGATCTAGGTTATCAAATTTTTGACCGGGATGCTTTGCAGATTTACCCCATATTAATGAGTATCGATAATCGCTTATGAATCGTTTGTGAATTTTACGACAGAGTTTCTTCAGTGTATCGCCCCTGTGGAGAATTATTGGATCATCCATATCAGCCTCCTGTCTTGGTGGCTTCAAAAACACTCGTATTAAATTCAATTCTTCGAAAATTTTATGGCGGAGTGCATTAATTTTATCCTGATTCTTAGCTGAGATCATTATCCAGTGATCATGACCAATTGCCTTTGTAATGACTTTATTCGGTATTTTTTCTTTCATTAAATCTGATTTATTAATTACCACGAATTCTCTCGTGTAGATACGATTTCCATATATGAAATCTATTAATTGATCGGGGGTAATATCTGGTTCAGAGAAATATACCCCCGCATTCCGGACATTAAGTTCATTCATTAGGGATTTAACTTCATCAGCATCCATAAGTTGGTGCCCTTTATAAGTAAAATGAATTCCTCCACGCGTGCGCTCTTTAATTACAATCTTAGGTGGTTTTGTATTTAACCGGATTCCTGCATTATTCAGCTCCATTCTAATAGTGTTCAAATCAGAAAGATTAATCGTTCCATCAGAACGAAAACATATTATAATTAACACCAACTCTGCCGAGCGTACTGCTGCTAATACTTCCTTTCCTTTTCCTTTACCCGCAGCAGCACCCAAAATTATTCCAGGTAAATCAATAAGCTGAATTTTTGCTTCTTCGATATCCATCATACCGGGGATGGCTGTAACAGTGGTAAAATCATATGATGCAACTTTAGAATGGGTATTACCTTCAGTTAGTAAATTTAATAAAGAGGATTTCCCAACTGAGGGAAATCCAATGAATGCCACTTGAGCATCGCCTGTTCTTTTAATAGTGAAGCCACCACCACCGCCTTTCTTAGAACTTGCGATACGGATCAAGTCTTCGCGGAGTTTAGCTAATTGTGCTTTAATGAAATTAATGCTTTTTTGTGTAGCTTTGTTTACTTTGGTGGAGGCTAATCGTTCTTCTAATTCTTTTATTCGATCTTCGACTTTTTCGGACATTTCATACCAATTAATAAAAATAAAGCAAATACAAAAAATTTTTCGAAAATATAGCTACCATTTCTTTATCTGTTTTGATACTTAGAAATAGAAAAAAATACATATTAATTTCCTAAATGCTTTCACAAGAAAAACTTGAGATACCCTAATTAATCAAATCCCATATACTTGCATTCACAATCTAAAGAATCCATTTGAGATCTAATAAAATTGATCGTTTCATTAGTCATTGGTTTCACGTCATTTTCTACTTCGAACTTCCGAATTATATATTTATCTGGTTTAAGTTCTGCGATAAAATTTCGCAATCCGATAATATTCTCTTTAGAATTATTAAAATTATCTCCAAAAATAGTATGAATCCAGATTGGTTTATTAGACTCGCTTTTAAATATTTTCAATCCTTCAAGAACATTTTCAATTCTTACATTACCATGGTGTCTATTCAATTTTCGGAATTCTTCAGCTTTAACAGCATTTAAATTGAATTGCATAATGTCACATTCACAAAAATCTTTTCTTACTTCAGGATCAGTCAACAAAGATGCATTTGAATATGCTGTTATCGTAATGGTAGGATATTTCTCTTTGATTTTCCGAGCAAGTTCTCCAAATTTCGAATATAAAGCAGGCTCGCCACTTCCCGTAAGGAAGATCGTATTTGGGGGATCATTTTGTTGCAAATATGCATCGATTTCTTGAAAAACATCTTGAACTGGATAAAATTCTTCTCTTTCCATAGTCATATTAGTAGTTTTTCCTAAACTACAATAATAACAATTAAAAGAACACGTCTTTAAAGGGCTAAAGTCAACAGGAAGTAGTTTACCTAAAAGAGGATGATCCAAAATATCGTTTAAATATTGTTTTTTCATGAGTCTAGAATAATTATTTATAGTTCATAAAATAAATGAAAGAAATGAAGTATTGTTAAAATATGAAAAAAAGAAAAAAAATTACATGATTAATACTTGCGCTTCTCCATCTGTGACAACTTCATTTTTCTGGTTCAGTACTTTAGTTTCTACATCTAGGAATTGCAATACTCCACTTTTACCTTCTTTTGTATATTTCTTTGATACAGTTGCTACTGCAGTTAATGTATCTCCAATAAATACTGGTTTCTTAAAAACTACTTTTTGAGATGCATAAAGAGCTCCTGGACCAAATAAATGAACACCGAGTACTGCTGAAATTAATGCTGAACTAAACGCTCCATGAACTACCCGTTTACCAAACATTTGGGTCTTTGCAAACTCTTCATTCATGTGAAGAGGATTGAAATCTCCACTGATTCCCGCAAAAAGGGTTACATCGGCTTCTGTAATAGTTTTACTACAAGAGGCAGAAGTTCCTTCTTCATAATCATCAAATTTAACGATTAGAGTTTTCGACATAAAATAAGTTAATGAAGAAATAGATAAAAATATTGACTAAAAATATCAGAGTCTGAACAAAATTTCCATAATCTTCTTTTCTTAAGAAATTTTAAAAAAAGAAAAAAATATAAAACTTTAATATAATAGAGATAATCCAATAGTATTAGCTAACTTTAATAGTTTAAAGGAAAATCTAATGTCTTCAGAATTTGAACAGAATTTAGAAAAATATGCAGAAGTAATATTAAAAGTAGGTCTAAATCTACAAAAAGGACAACGTCTTATGATTATACCAGCTGATTTTGCTTCTTTTCCCCTTGAGATAGCCCCATTTATCGAAATAATTGTAAGAAAAGCATATCAAATAGGTGCTAGATTTGTTGATGTGATGTGGGATGATCCTCAAATACATTTAATTAGATTCCAACATGCCCCTCGAGATTCTTTTGAAGAGTACCCAATTTGGAGAAGGGATGCCCTACTTGAATTTTTAAAAAAAGAGGATGCAATACTAGGAATTTTAGCTTCTAATCCTAATTTATTCATTAACCAAGATCCTAAGCTTATGGATATTACAAGACGAACCACTTTAAAACGCAATAAACCAGTAAATGAATTAATTGCGAAAAACGCAACAAATTGGCTAGTTATCTCCATTCCCGTTAGTGGTTGGACTGAAAAAGTCTTCCCTGATTTACACCCCGATAAGGGAAAAGCTAAATTATGGGATGTAATCTTCGACATCTGTCGTGTGAAACAAAAAGACCCATTTTCAGTCTGGAACGATCATATTAACCAACTTCGTGTAAGGATGGATTTTTTAAGCAATAAGCAATATTCAACGATAAAATTGAAAGCTCTAGACACAGATTTAACCGTTGGTTTGCCCAAGGAACATAAATGGGGTGGAGGGCGTGAAAAAAGTCAAAATGGAATTTCTTTTACTCCAAATATACCCACAGAGGAAATATTTACTTTACCTCATAAAGATAAAACAGAAGGAACTGTAACTGCAACTAAACCTCTATATATCAGTGGAGTTCGTGTTGAAGATTTTAAATTAACATTTGAGAAAGGGAAGGTTATTGAAGCAACTGCAAGAAAGGGTCAAAAATTCTTAGAACAATTTATAAAAACTGATGAAGGTGCGAGCCGTTTGGGTGAAATAGCATTAGTTCCGCATAGTTCACCCATATCACAGTCCGGATTACTATTTTATAATAGCTTAATTGATGAGAATGCTTCTTGTCATATTGCTCTTGGTAGAGGTTATAGATCATCTTTGAAAAATGGTGAAATGATGTCTGATGAGGAATTTTCGACAGCTGGAGGGAATAACAGTTTAATACACATCGATTTTATGGTAGGATCAGGAGAAATGGATGTTGATGGAATAAAAGAGGATGGAACAATAGAACCAATTATGCGGAATGGAGAATGGGCTTTTGAAATATAATTTAGATAAAAATTACATTAATTCTTCTAAATCCATTTTGTTATCTACATTTTTTGTTCGCTTAATATAGATTGTTCGCAAGTTATCAAAATCAGCTTTAAAACATGTTTGACACTCCTCCTGCTCATCAGGAGTAGCAGGTTCAACACGTACTTCATATCCAATTGATTCATACAATTCTACGTACTCAGCTACTCTGTTTTCTTCAACTGTGAATCCCCTCTCCCATTTTCTTCCTCTGGGATGAGTCTTTAGGTCTTTTTCTTCTTTACTTTCTTCTTTATCTGACACCAAAGTTATTCTGCCTCATTCCTTATATTCTTTTCCGACGCTACATTAGATATAATTATAATCTTCAGTTTAAATATTACTCTTTTTTCCTTTCCATCTGAATTGTGCTTTTAGTGGAATTTTATTCCCACTAAACGTTTTCTATTAACAAATTTTAAATGAATTTGTAAAATTATCTAAGAATAATAACAAAAATAAAGAAATCAAAAAAATCAAGTATAGATGTGAGAGTAATGACTTATACAAAAGAACCTAATTTTAAACCTAAAGATCCAAAAGAATTTGATTTTAAAGAAATAATTTATGACAAGAAAGACTGGAAAGCAACTGTCACAATTAATCGTCCAGAAGTTTATAATGCTTATTCAACCCTTACATTAATGGAAATGATTGAAGCTTTTCATGATGCTGCGTGGGATAATAAAGTTGCAGTTATTATCTTAACAGGAGCAGGTGATAAGGCTTTTTGTACTGGTGGGGATGTAAAAGAGTATAGAGAAAGATTTACTATCCACCCTGCTGAATATTGGAAATGGATGAGCATTTTTCAAGAAGCTCATGATGTATTCCGTAATATTGGTAAACCTACTATAGCGAGAATCAATGGTATTGTTGCAGGTGGAGGTAATGAATGGCAAATGGCCTGTGATCTAGCAATAGCTGCAGATTATGCCACTATTCAGCAAGTAGGAACAAGAGTAGGTTCCGTAGCATGTGGGGGTGCAACTCAATGGTTGCCAATAATTGTTGGTGATCGACGAGCAAGAGAAATTTTATTTTTATGTGAACCAATCTCAGCACAAAAGGCATTAGAATGGGGCTTATTAAATGAAGTAGTACCCTATGCTGAATTAGATGACGCAATTGATAAGATGGCTCAAAAATTGATTGATAAATTTCCAGAATGCATGAGATATACAAAACAACAGGTTAATTTCTGGAAGGATTTTGTTTGGCATCAAACTATTGGACACGCGAAAGATTGGTTATCAATTCATTATGCTTCATGGGAGCCACTTGAAGGAATGTCGGCTTTTGTAGAAAAACGCCCTCCAAACTATAGGGGTGTACGTGAAAGCCCTCATCCTGAATTTTTGTGGGGTCCACCGTCGGTTACCTGTCCTTCTTGTCAAGCAAAAGGCATACCTTCTGATTTCGAGTTTTGTGGTAAATGTGGAGCAAAACTAAAATAAGTATAAATAAATTTTTTTTATCAGAAAAAAGGATAAAAATAGCTTAAAAGAAAATTAATGTCATATTGAGTGAAAAAGATTTGTCAAATGATTTAATTATTGTGGAAAAAGCCGATAATATAGGTAAAATAATATTCAACAATGGGTCACTAAATATCTTAACAATACGTATGATGGAGCAAATTAATGAAGCTCTTGAAGGTTTTCTCGAAGATGAATCATTAAAAGCAGTACTGTTCGATCATAATGGAAAAGCTTTTTCGGCAGGAGTTGATATTAGTGATCATATGGGCGAAAAGGCTTATAAAATGATTAAGGAATTTCATGGAATTTTCAGAAAGCTTAACAAGCTAAAATGTCCAACTATAGCAAGCATTAAGGGAGCCGCACTTGGAGGAGGTTGTGAAATTGCTATATTCTGTGATATTGTACTTACGTCAGATAAAGCAAAATTTGGACAACCAGAAATAAAAGTAGGAGTGTTTCCACCTATAGCTGTTTTGGTTTTTCCCCAAATCATCGGAAATAAAAAAGCTTTTGAACTAATCATGTTAGGAGAAACAATCGATGCTATAGAGGCTCAGAGACTCGGAATTTCTAATCATATTTTTCCGATTGAATCATATGAACAAGAATTTGCAAAATTTATCGAATCTCTTAATGGTATAAGCACAATTATTTTACAATATACGAAGAAGGCATTCAATAAAGCTTTAGGAATCGATTTTGAAGCCAAATTAGATGAAATTGAAGAATTTTACCTTAAAGAATTAATGTCAACGCATGATGCGAATGAAGGTTTAAAAGCGTTTTTAGAAAAAAGACCACCCGATTGGCAAAACTGTTAATTTTCTTAAATTTAGTAATAACTATATTTAAATTAAAATAATAATAAAACAAATTGTAGGAAAGAAAGATGAAAGCAGCAGTTTTTGAAAAAGTTAAGGAACCTTTAAATTTAGATAATAATTATCCTGACCCCAATATTTCTGGCGAGTTGGGTCATGCTATAATTGAGATAGAAGCATGTGGGGTTTGCCATACTGATTTTGGTTATTTAGAACACGGTGTTCCAACAGTTAAGCGACCGCCTCTTATCTTAGGTCATGAAATATCAGGACGTATTAAAGAGGTTAGCGAAGATGTGAAAAATTTCAAAGAAGGAGATCATGTTATTATTCCCGCTGTGCTTTCCTGTGGTTACTGTGTTAATTGTAGAACAGGTAGAGAGAATATTTGCCTTAATCAGATAATGCTTGGAAATCATATTAATGGAGGATTTGCTGAGCAAATTAAGGTTCCTATAAAGGATGTAGTCCATCTTCCTACTGAAATGTCATTAGAGGAAAGCTGTATTATTTCAGATGCAGTTTCAACACCTTATCATGCTGTAAAAAATCGAGGTCAAGTAAGACCTGGTGATTGGGCTGTAGTTATAGGTTGTGGTGGTATTGGTTTAAACATAGTTCAAAATATAAAAGTAGCAGGAGGTCTACCTATTGCTGTTGATATTGTTCCAAAAAAGCTAGATATTGCTAAGCAACTTGGCGCTGTAGAAATTGTCTTAGCAAAAGATAAGGTTGAGAGAGAAATTGTTGATGCTATTCGAAAAATAACAGGAGGAGGAGCAGATATAGCTTTTGAGGCAATTGGCCATCCCACAACAATGAAACAAGCATTTAATAGTTTAAGGACTGGAGGTCGTTTGATAGCTGTGGGATATTCTGTCAAACGTTGGGATGATTTCGATATTGGGCGTGTAATGTTTCGAGAAATGGAAATAATGGGAAGCCTTGGTTGTCGTCCCGTCGATTATCCACATATTATTGATTTGGTAAAGAATGGTTCTCTCCAACTTAAACCATTAATTACCCACAAATTCCCACTTTCAGAAATAAATGAAGCCTTCGGTGTAATGCGTAGGGGGGAAGGAATTAGAATTATTATACAATGTCAAAAATAGAGGTTGAGTAAAATATTTAATTCATTTTTAACTTTACAAAATAGAATGCATAAAGGGGATATAAAGATTGTTTGAACAATTTAAAGATTGGTATGAAAACCGTCATAATTATGCAAAAGAATGGAAGAAACGTACTGGTGGAAAAGTAATAGGAACTTTTTGTACATATGTACCAGAAGAAATTCTCTATGCTGCAGATATTCTGCCTGTAAGGATATTAGGTAGTCATGAACCCCAAGATGTCTCTGAACCTCATATTTTTGCTATGTTTTGCCCTTTCTGTCGTGATTGCTTAGCACAAGGATTGAAAGGTAGATATGATTACCTAGATGGAATCACAATTGCTCAGAGTTGTCTCCATATTAGACAAGCGTTTACCAGTTGGGATCTCCATATTCCTGTGGATTTTAAATATTATTTACCGCATCCTATGAATGTCCAAAGCCCTCGTGCAGTTCCTTATCTAACAGAAGAATTAAAAACATTCAAGAAAGCTATAGAAGAATGGATTGGGAAACAAATTACAGATGAAGATATGAAGCGAGGGATTGAAGTAATGAATAAAAATAGAGAACTTTTACAACAAGTATACGAGTTGAGAAAAAATCCTAATCCCCCATTAACAGGTCTTGAAGCAATGTATATGGTGGTATCTTCTCAAATGGTCGATAAACGAGAACATAATAAAGCATTAGAAGAACTTTTGCAGAAACTTCCCTCAAGGAATTTGGATAATCCGGGTGAACGATTAATGATATTAGGATCTGAGGACGACGATACTGAATTTGTAGCAATGGTCGAAGATTTAGGGGCAAGATTTGTTATTGATGATCATTGCACTGGTACTCGGTATTTTAATACAAATGTTAATACAAATGGAGATGTTCTTACAGCAATAGCAGAAAGGTATGTTAAACGTATACCATGTCCAAGCAAGGATTGGCCTCAACGTACAAGACTTGATCATATTCTCCAATTAGCTAAAGAATATGATGTACAAGGAGTTATTATAATGCAAATGAAATTTTGTGACCCACATGAATTGGACACAGTTGCTATCAAAGAAGCACTAGAGAAAGATCTTAATATTCAGACTTTATTTCTTGAATTTGATGTCACTGTACCAATTGGTCAATTCAAAACGCGAGTAGAAGCATTTCTTGAAATAATAAGAGAGGAGGATCTTTTTTAAAAAAAGGAGGATTTAAAATGATGGAAACAAAATATCCAACCGAAGCGTTAAAGTGTTGGAATAAGGCTAAAATTCTCAGAGAGAATTATTATAAAGATTTTGCTGAAGCCCATGATAAAGGTGGACTCCGATGGGTGGGAGGCGCATGGTCGTTTGATGCTATTCCTGCTGGGTTAGGAGACGATGTATATTCGCTAACTGGAGAACCTTATGGCGCAACGGTAGCCTTTAATGATAAATTTGCTTTAGAATGCCATGAAGCTACTGAAGCCAGGGGATTTGCACGAGATCTATGTTCCTATATGCGTAATTATTGGGGTTCTATTCTCATTAACAAATATGCATGGCCACAATTTTCAGAAGAATTCCCTAAACCTGATTTTATTTGGCAAGATCATATTTGTTGTTCACATGCTAAGTGGTATCAAGTAGCAAGTGACCTTGAAGGAGGAATTCCAATGTTCGACATTGACGTATCAGTAGGACCATATGAAGAATTAACAGAACATAAAATTAATTATATTGTTGGCCAGATGCAAGATGGTATAAAGTGGCTCGAAAAAATAACTGGAAGAGATTATGATGATGAGCTATTAATTAAAGCAGTTAAGAACGAATTTCGTTCATGTCATTATTGGGCAGCAATTTGCGAGCTTAATAAAGCAATTCCTGCTCCATTAGACGAGAAATCAATGTATTCATTATATGTTCTTGGAACGTTGAAAAAATCTGCTAAATGGACAGCGGATTTTTATGAAAAAGAGTTATATCCAGAGGTAAAAGATCGTGTTGTACGAGGTATAGCTGCCGTAGGAAATGAAAAATGTCGAATTATGACAGATACTCAGCCTCCATGGGCATTTTTAAGAATTTTTCGCTATTTAGAGCAATATGGGTGTGTTTCTATAGGAAGTCTTTATACTTTTGGTCTTATTGGATTATGGGAAGATAAAGAAGATGGAACATGGGGTCCGAGGTCTATTCCTAATATTGAAATAACTAATAGAGATGAAGCTTTACGAGCTCTTGCAGATTGGAATTTAAGCAAGCCAGAATGGCAACATTTTTATCATCCAAAACTCAAATCAGATATGATGATTAGAATCGCTAAAGAATGGAAACTGGACGGAGTTTTTCTCCATTTTAATAGAGGTTGTGAGGGTTTAAGTCTTGGAATTGCAGAAAATCGTTTAGCCATCCAAAAAGCAGGGATTCCAACCATGCCATTTGAAGGTAATATGGGAGATGAGAGAGAATTCGATCTTGAGCGAACTATGAAGCGTGTAGATACTTTTATGGAATCAATTAGAGTTGAAAAAATTAAATAAAATTAATTTAAAGTTAAAAATTTTTAATAAAAAATGAAAAATGGTTTAATATGATAACAGCTGGGATTGATTGTGGTAGTAAAAATATTAAGGTTGTTATTTTGAAGGAAATTAATATTCTGTCAACAGCTTCGGTATTGAGCGGATTTGATCAAGAAGAATCAGCACAGCAGGCATTAAATAATTCTCTTGAAAAGGCAGGAATTAAACGTGATGATATTAAACATATTACGGCGACTGGAGCTGGAATGGAAGCAATTTCTTTTGCAGACGACAATGTTACAACTGTAACTTGTGATGGTCGCGGAGCATTTTTTCTTTTTCCTTCAGCTCGTACTATTATAGATATCGGAGCAGAAGAAGGATTAGTTGTAAAACTAGATGAAAATGGCAGAGTAAAGGATTTTGGAATAAACGAAAAATGTGCTGCTGGAGCAGGTGCGTTCATAGAAGCTATGTCTCGAGCATTAGAAGTTAATATCGAAAAAATGGGAGAACTTTCGTTAAAATCTACAAAACAAATCCCTATGAATGCCCAATGTACAATTTTTGCGGAATCTGAAGTGGTTTCATTAATTCACCAAAAAACTTCTAAAGAGGATATAATTCATGCAGTTCATGATGCAATTGCAGATAGAAACACAAGCATGATACGGCAAATAGGGATTGAGAAAGATGTTGCATTGATAGGTGGTGTTGCGAATAATATTGGTTTTGTAGATGCAATGAATAAGAATTTAGGCTTTGAACTCTTAGTACCAAAAGATGGTGTAGCCCCAGAATATGTGAGTGCATTAGGAGCAGCTCTTATGGCTCAAGATAAAATTGGAGGGTAAAATTATGTCAAATGCAGAATCAGAAAAGGAATATTGGAGATGGACCGAAACACGTTATACTAATCCCGATCTTAATTGGGAGAATGCTGATATTATATCTGCAGGTGTAGACGTTGGCTCGGTTAGTACCCAAGCAGTTATAATGTTAGATGGAGAAATTTACTGCTATTCGAGTATGCGAACGGGTAGTAATAGTCCAGACAGTGCTAATAATGCTATGGATTGGGCACTTGAGGGTACCGGTTTAACTTTAGATAAGATTCAATATGTTGTTGGAACGGGATATGGTCGAGTTAATGTTTCATTCGCAAAACGAGCAATAACAGAAATCGCATGCCATGCACGAGGAGCTAACTTTATTTATGGTCCAGAAATAAGGACAGTATTGGACATGGGAGGTCAAGATTGTAAAGCGATACGTTGTGATCAACGTGGTAAAGTAACGGCATTTCTTATGAATGACAAATGTGCGGCAGGAACAGGTAGAGGGATGGAAGTGTTTGCAGATTTGCTTCAAGTACATATTAATGATGTAGGAAAAATGTCTTTAGAAATTGAAAAAGAACCCGAACCAGTTAGTAGTACGTGTGTTGTATTCGCAAAATCAGAAGCAGTGGGATTACTCAGAAAAGGATGGCCAAAGGAAAAAGTATTAGCAGCATATTGTTCAGCTATGGCGCATCGAGTAGTGACGCTATTATCACGACTTGGAATCGAAGAAAAGTTTGCGATAACTGGTGGAATCGCTAAAAATATTGGAGTTGTTAAAAGAATCGAAGATGAACTGAAACTTAAAGCTCCCGAGCCAAATATTGATCCACAAATTGCAGGAGCTATTGGTGCTGCTTTATTTGCAAAAGCTCTTGTTGAAAAAGAACGAAAAAAAGCCTAAATTTATTTGAATTTAATATAAAGGGAATTAAATGACAAAAGCAAATTATGGGTATAAAGATGGTTCAGGAGAATATTTTATCACCATCGATACAGATTTATGTAATTCATGTGGAAAATGCATAGAAGCATGTCCTGAAAGTGTTCTTGAAATGGCAGAAAATGAATTGGATCCATTAGGAGACGAAATAATAGCAATTGTTTCTGAAGAACACCGTAAAAAAATTAAATATTCTTGCGCTCCTTGTAAAGGTGGTGAAAAAAAAGAACTACCTTGTGTAAAAGTCTGTGAACCTAGTGCCCTATCCCATTCATGGTAGATTATAATTTAATTTAGGATTTTCACAAATTTCAAGCCTAAATACTTATTTTATTTATCCTTATCATGAGTAATTTTTAAAAGTAAAAGAAATCTTAATTTTATTTGGTTTTAATCCATTTTAAAATTAAATTTGGTGACAAATTAAATTATGAGTGTGAAAGTTATAAAAGATTATTATATTAAAAAGAAGGCGAAATTAATGAAAGATTTTGATCCAATTTTACCTATTTTGCAACAAATTTTCGCTAAAAAGTTTATCGATACTAAAATTGATGAACTTTTTAATCTGATGAAACAAGAATATGAAGATATAATTCCTGAAATACCATACATTGGAGGCAAGAAGAATTTCTTTACCAATTACCTTATTGGAGGCGCTTCTGTTCTATCAATTATTCGTATTATAGAAAAAGAAGAATTCACTTTGCAGGAAATTGGTGAATTCTTATACAATCTTAGTGATGTTAATCATAAAATCAGAAAAAAAATGATGGAGAATACTGGTAAAGATCCCTCCCAATATCCTTTTGAAAAAGAATATATGGATTATATGAAAGTTGCTGCAGAAAACTTGTAAAAAAGAAAATATCCCGCTGATTGGGTAGCAGATTATGTAGAAGGCGATGGTAAAACTTTTGAATGGGGTTTTAATGTCTATGAATGTGGGATTCACAAATTTTTTAAAAAGTTAGATGCTGAAAAATATATGCCCTTCATCTCTTTGTCTGATTTTTCTGAGGCAAATATATTTGGTTTTGGATTTTCTCGAACTCAAACTCTTTCAAATGGAGCCCCTCTATGTGATCATAGGTATATCAAAAATGTTGAGACTCCTCGAGCATGGCCACCAGATAACATAAAGGAATTTAAAATTAAACTTTAGGAATAAAATACCAAATACAGGAAGTTAATTTAAGACTTTACTGTTAAATATTATATGAAACAAGCCAAAAATACTTTAAGAATTGAATTTTAAGATTTTTAACTTTTTTTCCTAAAGTTTCACGTATTTCTTTCTTGGTTGGAAAATTTTTCAATATTTCATATTCTCGTCCATCTTCTAATTTCCTTATTTGAAAAGTATTTCCATGAATATCTATTCGGCTAATTGGAGTAGAGCTTCTCTTAACACGCCGATTATCAATAAAAACAACCAGAGCATTCAATTGAAGCGTTGAGTGAAATAATGCTATAAAAGGTTTTAATTCAGACTTTAATATGTGGGACCACCAAAAACCAGCAAAACCAGCTGAAAATTTGTCCTGAATTTTGTTTAATACATAAACATCATCTTGAATAAAAATTGCTTTTTTTGAAGGAATCCCACGGTTTTGTGCAATTTGAAGAACTTCATCATTTATATCAACAGCAGTGATAAATTTTGAAACGGATGCGATTGTATTAGTCCAATATCCAGTTCCGCATGCGATTTCAAGCACTATATGATCTCTTAAAAGAGTTTTTAGCAGTTTATGAAGTTTCTTAATGTCTTTTTGACGTTCAGGTCTCAAATATGTCTTATCATATTCATAAGCCCGATCTGCATAATATTGCTTGATATCTTTATCACTTCTTCGAGCCATATATATGCTATTTTAG
>Ga0307378_10001989_pt1 | contig 32192 bp, 16 predicted proteins | sample UN1MG_FD_202238 | JGI IMG/M metagenome (GOLD analysis project Ga0307378, IMG submission 202238) | Soil microbial communities from Risofladan, Vaasa, Finland - UN-1 | ecosystem: Environmental > Terrestrial > Soil > Coastal area > Acid sulfate soil | place: Finland: Risofladan, Vaasa | collected... | reverse complement strand
GGCCATCTCGCTCGTGGGCCTGCCCGGGCCGCTGTGGCTCCAGAGCCAGCAGTGGTCGAAGCCGGCCATCATCCTGATGGGCCTGTGGGGCGCCGGCGGCGGCATGATTATCTGGCTGGCGGGCCTCAAGGGCATCAGCCCCGCCCTGTACGAGGCCGCCGACGTCGACGGCGCCAACGCCTGCCAGAAGTTCTGGCACATCACCCTGCCCCAACTGACGCCCTACATCTTCTTCAATCTCATCATGGGCGTCATCGGCACGTTCCAGATCTTCGGCCAGGCCTTCATCATGACCCAGGGGGGGCCCGTCAACTCGACCCTCTTCTTCGTCTACTACCTGTTCAACAACGCCTTCCGCTACGGCCACATGGGGTACGCGGCGGCCATGGCGTGGTTCCTGTTCGTCATCGTGTTCGTGCTGACGCTGGTGCAGATGCGGCTGTCGAAACGGTGGGTCCATTACGAGTCGGAGTAACATGCGCGCACTGGTCAAAGGCGTAATCTACGTGCTGCTGGTAACGGGGGCGGCGGTGTTCTCGTTCCCGTTCCTGTGGATGGCGGCCACGAGCGTCAAGGTCGACCGCGAGGTCCAGGCGAAAGGCTTCCGCCTGATGCCCATGACGCCCCACCCCCGGACCCGCAGCCCGTACATCGACGACCGTTTCTACGACGACACCGAGGGGCCGCACCAGGACGAACTCCTGCCGCGCCTGGCCGCCCTGGCCAAGGCCACGGGCTTCGAGTTGCCGCCGCACGTCAACGCCGTCCGCGCATGGGAACAGGTGGCCCGCGGCCTGTACGACCGGTTGCGCCGGCGCCTGCCCCAGGCCCTCTGGGACGGCAAGACCGAGGACGGCCGGTCCCTGGGCGACGCCGCCCAGGTCGTGGCCGCCATCGAGAACGCCGCCCGCGGCGAGCTTACCCGCGACATGGTGGCCGAGGCCTTCGACAGCGTGTACCGGCGGCTGCTGCTGGGGACCGTACGCCTGCGCAGTTACGAACGGGCCGAGCCGGGGGTGGGCACGACGCCCAGCCACGACGTGGCGCTGGCCGAGCCGCTCGAGAACCAGACGCCCGAGACCCTGTCGCCGGTGACTGTCCACGAGAAGACCGGCGACTTCACCCTTCTGCGATACGACTTTTCGAAGGCCGACCGCCTGGTCCTGGCCCGGACGTTCGACGTGCCGCCCACCTTCCACCTCGACCGGCTGCACCGCATCAGCATAGACCTGCGGCCCGACGACACGTGGCACGAGTTGTGGCTGACGATGGAGAAAGACGGCGTGCGGTACCGGGCCGAGCGGGCGCTGCCGCTGGCCAACTTCGATCCCATTGAGGCCCAGTGGCAGGAACCCGGCCCCGATGACCGCTCGACCAAGATACGGACGTGGATCCGCCTGGAGGAGGTGGCGCGCGGCGGCGAGGTGCTGAGCGACCCGCACCGGATACGCCTGGCGCTCGAGTTCCACCGCGTCGGCCCGGTCGGCGGCTGGTGGAACAAACTCTGCCTCAACTACCACCGCGTCCTCGACCACATGCCGTTCCTCCGGTACCTGAGGGTCAGCCTGTTCCTGGTCATCATGACGATCGTGCTGGCGGTGCTGGTCTCGTCGCTGGTGGCGTACGCGTTCTCGCGGCTGACCTGGCCGGGGCGGGACCTGGCGTTCGTCCTGATGCTCGCCACGATGATGATTCCGTTCCAGGTCACGATGATCCCGCAGTTCCTCATCTGGAAGAACCTGGGGGCCTACAACACGCTGACGCCGCTGTGGCTGGGACCGGCGTTCGGCAGCGCCTTCTTCATCTTCCTGCTGCGGCAGTTCATGAAGGGCATCCCGCGCGACCTGGAGGACGCGGCGCGCCTGGACGGCTGCGGGTTCCTGCGAATCTATTGGCATATCATGCTGCCGCTGATCAAACCGTCGCTGGCGGCCATCGCCATCTTTACCTTCATGGGCACGTGGAACGACTTCATGGGGCCGCTCATCTACGTGGCCGACCAGCGCCTGTACCCGCTGGCGTTCGGTCTGTACGCGTTCAGCGTGCAGGTGAACAACGACCCGGCCCTGACGATGGCGGCGAGCCTGCTGATGACCGTGCCGGTCATCGTCATCTTCTTCTTCGCCCAGAAGTACTTCATCCAGGGCATTACGCTGACGGGCATCAAGGGCTGAGACGCGTCGCGTTCTTGCTCGGCGCTTTACACAGGCGTTCGGTATGCCCTACACTGGAGGCATGCTGAGCCGAAGTGTTAGGCGCAGCGGCCCGGGGAGCGCGGGGAGACGGCCATGTCAAACGGCCTGGTCAGGCCCGTAACGGGATGGTACTGGTGGCTGGTCCTGGTGGTAGCCGGCTGCGCCGCCGGTCCCCCGGGCCCGGTCCGGTCGGCCGCGCCGCTCGCACCGGCACCGGCCCGGAGCGAGGCGCCGCCCGACACGCCGGCGTCGCCGTTGCCCGAACTCTCCGAGAAGGCCGGTCTTGGGGCTTACCTCGAGTACGCCGCCCTGAACAATCCGGGCCTGGAGTCGGCGTTCCTGGGGTGGAAGGCCGCGCTGGAGCGCGTGCCGCAGGCCCGGACGCTGCCCGACCCGCGGTTCACCTACCGCTACTTCATCCGCGAGGTCGAGACGCGCGTGGGACCGCAGCGGCAATCGTTCGGCATCTCGCAGATGTTTCCGTGGTTCGGCACGCTCGAACTCCAGGGCAGCGTGGCGATGGAGGCCGCCCATGCCGCCCGACAGCGGTACGAGGCCGAGAAACTCACGCTCTTCTATCGCGTCAAGGACGCCTACTACGAGTACTATTACCTGGCGCGCGCCATCGGCGTTGTCCGCGAGAACCGCGACCTGCTCACGTACCTGGAAGGCGTCGTGCGGACGCGCTACAAGGTGGCGGCGGCGGGGCACCCCGACGTCATCCGCGCCCAGGTCGAACTCGGGCGGCTCGACGATCGGTTCCGGACCGCCGAATCGCTGCGTGGTCCGTTGGCGGCCCGGCTGAACGCGGCGCTCGGCCGGGCCATCGACACGCCGGTGCCCTGGCCGGCGTCGCCGCCGCCTCGCGAACCGGTCGCCGCGACCGACGACGAGATCCTCGGGTGGCTCCGCGAGGCCAGCCCGGAACTGAAGGCCCTCGAGTTCGAGGTCGCCGGACGCCGCAAGGCCATCGACCTCGCGAAGAAGGGCTACTACCCCGACGTGACGCTCGGCGTCGACTACATCGACACACGCGACGCCGTCATGCCCGGGGTCGGCGACAGCGGCCGGGACCCCGTCGTCGCCATGCTCTCGGTCAACATCCCCCTCTGGTACGAGAAGTATGCCGCGGGGGTGCGCGAGGCCGAGGCCCGGCATTGGGCGGCGCTGAAGCACCGGCTCGACCGCGAGAACACGCTCGGCGGCGAGGTCAAGATGGTCCTGTACCGGTTCCGCGACGCCGAGCGAAAGATGAACCTGTACCGCGACACGCTCCTGCCGAAGGCCCGGCAGTCGCTCAAGGCGACCGAGGCCTCGTTCCGGACGGGCCAGGCGACGTTCACCGACCTGGTGGACGCCGAACGGGTCCTCCTGGAATTCAGCCTGGCCTATGAGCGGGCGCTGGCCGACCACGCGCAACGCCTGGCGGAACTCGAGATGCTCGTCGGCCGGGAGATTCCCCGGGCCGATGCCAAGTCCCCGGACGATCCGCCGAAAGGAGAAAAGCCATGACCTTGTCGCGAACCGTGGTGCTGTCCATGTTGGCGATTGTCGCCGCCGGTCTGGTCCTGTCGGGCTGCCAGAAGGAGACGCCGGAGGCCGGGCCGCCCAAGGCCGGGGACGCGGCGTCCGCGCCGCCGGCCGAGATCCAGCAGAAGGCGTGCCCCGTGATGGGCGGGGCGATTAATCCGGCCATCTATGTCGACCACGAGGGCCGCCGCATCTACTTCTGCTGCCAGGCCTGTGTCGCGAAGTTCAAGCAGGACCCCGCGACGTACATCGCCAAGGTCGACGCCGAACTGAAGGGCGCTGGCGGCGGCCAAACGGACACCCAGCCGTAGCACCGGCCGGCGCGGCCGGCTGACTGGCCCATCTCGCGGCGTGCAAGCCGAGGGCGCGGCGTCCGTTTTGGCCCTTCCTGGCCGGCGCCCCGCGCGCCTACAATCTGGGAAGACATCCCCGATGGAGGGCAGGCTATGACCGACGCCGAGAAACCGGTTCGTCCCGCCGTTCCCGCCGTGCTGAAGGCCGCCACGATTGCGGCGCTCGTGGGACTCGCCTTCGGCGCGGGCTACCTCGTGCGGTGGGGCTGCGCGCCGGCCGCCACCGTCCCGACCGAACCAGCCCACGTGGGGCACGAGGGGACCCCGGCCGCGGCGTCCACGGTCTGGACATGCTCGATGCACCCGCAGATTCGCCTGCCCAAACCCGGCCTCTGCCCCATCTGCGGAATGGAGCTGATCCCGCTGAGCCGGACGCCGGGCGCGGCCAGCCCTCGCGAGTTCGCCACCAGCGAGGAAGGCCGGCGGCTGATGGACATCGAGACCGCTCCGGTCGAACGGAAGTTCGTCACCGCCGACGTCCGCATGGTCGGCAAGGTCGACTACGACGAAACCCGTCTCGCCTACCTCACGGCCTGGGTGCCGGGCCGCCTCGACCGGCTGTTCGTCGACTACACGGGCGTGCCCGTCCGCAAGGGCGACCACATGGTCGAGATGTACAGCCCGGAACTGTACGGCGCCCAGGAGGAGTTGATCCAGGCCCTCGAGGCCGTCAAGGGCCTGGAGGGGAGCGACGTGAGCATCGTCCGCGAGACGGCCCGGGCCACGGTCGACGCGGCTCGCGACAAACTGCGCCTCTTCGGCCTGAAGCCCGAGCAGATCGCCGAGATCGAGCAGCGCCGCAAGGCCGCCGACCACATCACCATCTACGCGCCCAGCGGCGGCATCGTGGTCCACAAGAACGCCCTGGAGGGCATGTACGTCGGCACGGGCACCCGCATCTACACCATCGCCGACCTCTCGCGCGTTTGGGTCAAACTCGATGCCTACGAGTCGGACCTGACGTGGCTGCGGTACGGCCAGAAGGTCGAGTTCGCGTCGGTCGCCTACCCGGGCGAGACGTTCACCGGGACGATCGCGTTCATCGACCCGATCCTGAGCGAGACGACCCGGACCGTCAAGGTGCGCGTCAACGCGCCCAACACCGAGGGGAGGCTGAAGCCCGGCATGTTCGTCAAGGCGGTGGTCCGCACGCAGGTCGCGGCCGCCGGACGCGTCATGGATGCCGACCTGGCCGGCAAGTGGATGTGCCCCATGCACCCCGACGTGGTCAAACCCGAGGCCGGCGCGTGCGACATCTGCGGGATGCCCCTGGTACGGACCGAGTCGCTCGGCTACGTGAGCGTCGACGCCGCGAAGGCCGACAAGCCCATCGTCATCCCCGCGAGCGCCCCCCTGGTCACCGGCAGACGGGCCGTCGTGTACGTCGAGGTGCCCGGCCGCGACGTGCCCACGTTCGAAGGCAGGGAGATCGACCTCGGGCCGCGCGCCGGCGACTACTATCTCGTCCGCGGCGGCCTGGCGGAGGGCGAACGCGTCGTCGTCAGCGGCAACTTCAAGATCGACAGTGCGCTGCAGATCCAGGCCAAGCCGAGCATGATGGCCCCGGAAGGCGGTGGCGGAAGCGCCCAGCCGACCGCGCCTCCGCCAAAGGTCGCCGCGAGCCCTGCCGTCCGCGAGGCGTTTGCCCGGGTGCTGGCGGCGTACCTGGCGATCCAGAGCGCCCTGGCCTCGGATGACATGGCGGCGGCCACGGTCGCGGCCGGGCAGGCGCGCGCCGCACTCGACGACCTCGATAAGAAGCCGCCCGCGGGCGACGGGCACGAGCAGTGGGCCGACCACGCGGCCGCCCTGAAAGGGACCCTCGCCGGCGCCGCCGAGGCAAAGACGATCGAGGCCCTGCGGCGCGGGTTCGCCGTGCTCTCGGAGCAGATGATCGACGGGGCCAGGCGGTTCACCGCCCCCGGCGCCGCCCGGGTGTTCGTGCTGCACTGCCCCATGGCGTTCAACAACCGCGGGGCCAACTGGCTCCAGCCGGGTCGCGAGGTCCGCAACCCGTACTTCGGCAGCGCCATGCCCCGGTGCGGCAGCGTCGAGGAGACGATCCCCGCGGCGGCGGGCCGGCCGGGGGAGGGGCAGCCCCATGGCGGATGACCCCTTCGCCGTCTTGCCCGAACAACGGTCTGCCCTCGGCCGGCTGCTCGGCTTCTTCCTGCAGAACAAGCTGATCTCGCTGCTCATGATCCTCGGGATCGTGGCGGCCGGGATCATGGTCGCCCCGTTCGACTGGGAGTTCTGGGACCTGCCGCGCAGCCCCGTTCCCACCGACGCCATTCCCGACATCGGCGAGAACCAGCAGATCGTCTTCACGGAGTGGATGGGCCGATCGCCGCAGGACGTCGAGGACCAGATCACGTACCCACTGACGGTGGCGCTGCTCGGCGTGCCGGGCGTCAAGACGGTCCGGTCGTCCTCGAACTTCGGGTTCTCGACCATCTACGTGATCTTCAAGGAATCGATCGACTTCCACTGGTCGCGGACCCGGATTCTGGAGAAGCTGGCCAGCCTGCCGGCCGACGTTCTTCCGCCGGGCGTGAGGCCGGCGCTCGGGCCCGATGCGACCGCGCTCGGACAGATCTTCTGGTACACCCTCGAGGGGCGCGACCCCGACGGCCGCCCCGCCGGCGGGTGGGACCTCGAGGAACTGCGGACCGCCCAGGACTGGTACGTCCGGTACGGCCTGGCGTCGGCCGAGGGCGTGGCCGAGGTGGCGTCGGTCGGCGGGTTCGTCCGCGAGTACCAGGTCGACGTGGACCCCGACGCCATGCGGGCCTACGGCGTGACGCTGACCGAGGTGTTCCAGGCCGTCGGCGCATCGAACATCGACGTGGGCGCCCGCACGATCGAGTTGAACCGCGTCGAGTACTTCATCCGCAGCATCGGGTTCGTCAAACACATCGCGGACGTCGAGAACAGTGTCATCCGGGTCCGCGACAACGTACCGGTGCTCGTCAGGCACGTGGCGACCGTGATGGCGGGGCCGGCGCTGCGGCGCGGGGTCATCGACAAGGGTGGGGCCGAGGCCGTGGGCGGCGTGGTCGTCGCCCGGTTCGGCGCCAACCCGCTCGCCGTCATCACCAACGTCAAGAGGCGGATCGAGGAGATCGCGCCCGGCCTGCCCGCCAAGGTCGTCATCGACTTCGCGAAGACGACGCCCGACGAGATCCGCCGGTTCGCCCGGGACCGGGGCTTCGAGGCCTACTCGGGCGCCAGGCTCGATCACCGCGCGTGGGTGACGGCGCTGCGGCCCATGCCCCGCCAGGACCGGCCCGCGTGGGCCACCCTCAGCCAGGTCGCGATCGTTCCGTTCTACGATCGCACGGGGCTCATCTACGAGACGTTGGGCACGTTGAACGACGCGATCTCGCAGGAAATCCTGATCACGCTCATCGTCGTCGTCGTAATGGTGGTGCACCTGAGAAGCAGCATGCTGATCGGCGGCATGCTGCCCCTGACCGTACTCCTGTGCTTCGTGGCGATGCGCCTGTTCGGCGTCGAGGCGAATATCGTGGCGCTGTCGGGCATCGCCATCGCCATCGGCACGATCGTCGACATGGGCATCGTGATCTGCGAGAACATCCTTCGGCACCTCGAGAAGGCCCCCCCCGACGCCGATCGCCTGGCCGTGGTCCACCAGGCGACCAGCGAGGTCGGCGGCGCGGTCCTCACGGCCGTTCTCACGACCATCATCTCGTTCCTGCCGGTGTTCGCGATGACCGGCGCCGAGGGGAAACTCTTCAAGCCGCTGGCCTTCACGAAGACGTTCGCGCTGATCGCGGCGATCCTGATGGCGCTCACCGTCCTCCCGCCGCTGGCGCACAGCCTGTTCGGGTGGACGATGGAGCGGCGGCGCCTGCGCCGCCTCGTGGGCGGGCTGCTGCTCGCCGCCGCGGTGGTCGTCGGCCTGGCGCTGGCGTGGTGGGTAGGCGTGGTCATCGCCCTGCCGGGCCTGTACCTGCTCCTGAAGGACCTTGTGTCGGCGCGCGTGGCCCGGGCCGGGCCGTGGCTGGCCAACGCGGTGGTCGTGGTGGCGGTCGGCATCATCCTGACGCTGTACTGGGAGCCGCTGGGCCCCGAGCGGGGCTTGGTGCGGAACGTGGTGTTCGTGGGCGGCCTGCTCGCGGCGATCCTCGGGTTTTTCCATCTGTTCCAGTGGGCGTACCCATGGGTGCTGCGGGTTTGCCTCATCCTGAAGGTCCCGTTCCTGCTGGTGGTGGGCGCCCTGGTCCTCTTCGGCGCGACCGTGTGGCTTGGATTCGACCGGACGTTCGGCCCGCTGGACGACGCGGCGGCGCACGTCGGTATACGTCCCCAGACGGTTCGGTCCACCACGTTCTGGGCCTGGGGCCAGCGGGCGCTGCCGGGCCTCGGCAAGGAGTTCATGCCGCCCCTGGACGAGGGCTCGTTCCTCTTCATGCCGACGACCATGGTGCACGCGTCGCTCGGCGAGGCGATGGACGTGCTCCGCAAGCAGGACATGGCGCTGGCGGCCGTGCCGGAGGTCGAGAGCGTGGTCGGCAAGATCGGCCGCGTCGACTCCCCGCTCGATCCGGCCCCCATCTCGATGGTCGAGACGGTCATCCACTACAAGTCGGAGTACGTGACCGACGCGGCCGGCCGGCGGCTGACGTTCCGCTACGACGGGGCGAAGGGCGACTTCGTCCGCGACGCCGACGGCGGCCTGATCGGCGACCCGGGCGGCCGGCCGTTCCGCCAGTGGCGCGACCCCATCCGATCGCCGGACGATATCTGGCACGAGATCCTGAAGGCGACCGAGATCCCGGGCACGACGTCGGCGCCGAGGCTCCAGCCGATCGCCGCCCGCATCGTCATGCTCCAGAGCGGCATGCGGGCGCCCATGGGCGTCAAGATCAAGGGGCCCGACCTCCAGACCATCGAGCGCGCAGGCCTGGAGATCGAGCGGTTCCTGAAAGAGGTGCCGGGCGTCGAACCCGCCACCGTCGTCGCCGACCGGATCGTCGGCAAACCGTACCTCGAGATCGTGCCCGACCGGCAGGCGCTGGCGCGGCACGGCGTGCCGATCCGGGCGTTCCAGGACGTGATCGAGGTGGCCATCGGCGGCCGGCGGGTGACGACGACCGTCGAGGGCCGCGAGCGATTCGGCGTCCGCGTCCGTTACCAGCGCGAGCTGCGCGACCGCATCGAGACCATGGGACGGGTCCTTGTGCCGGCGGCGGACGGCAGCCAGGTGCCGCTCGACCAGGTCGCCGAGATCCGCTACGTGCGCGGGCCGCAGGCCATCAAGAGCGAGGACACCGCGCTCATCGGGTACGTCGTCTTCGACATGGCGCCGGGCAACGCCGAGGTCGACATCGTCGAAGCCTGCCAGAGGTACCTGGCCGCGAAGGAGGCGAGCGGCGAGTTCGTGCGGCCGGCCGGCGTCAGTTACCGGTTCGCCGGCAGTTACGAGAACCAGGTGCGCAGCCAGCGGACGCTCGCGGTGATCCTGCCGGTGGCGCTGGGGGCGATCTTCCTGGTGCTCTACTTCCAGTTCAGGTCGGTGCCGATGGCGCTGCTCGTCTTTACGGGGGTGTTCGTCGCGTGGTCGGGCGGTTTCATCCTGTTGTGGCTGTACGGACGCCCGTGGTTCCTCGACTTCTCCATCTTCGACGTCTCGATGCGCGGCCTGTTCCAGGTGCATCCCGTGAACCTGAGCGTGGCCGTGTGGGTGGGGTTCCTGGCGCTGTTTGGCATCGCGACCGACGACGGCGTGGTGATGGGCACGTACCTGATGCAGGTGTTCCGCGACCGCGAACCCGCGACCGTGGCCGACGTACGCAGCGCCGTCGTGGCCGCCGGGCAGCGGCGCGTGCGACCGTGCCTGATGACCACCGCCACCACGATCCTCGCCCTCCTTCCGGTTCTCACGTCCGTGGGCCGGGGAGCCGACGTCATGGTGCCGATGGCGATTCCGTCGGTGGGCGGCATGACGATCGCGATCCTGACGATGCTCGTCGTGCCGGTCCTGTTCGCGACGATCCGCGAGTTCCGCAAGCACACGGGCCTCTCCGGCCCGGTCATCGCGCTGCTGATCGTGGCAACCGCCTTCCTCGGGCTGTTCGGGATGGCGGCCTACTGTACCGTACACGACGTCCGGGCCTGGCTGAAGGGCCGGCGCGGCCGCCTGGACCCTGTCTGAGAACGGGTGTCCGTCCCGAAAACTCCGGACCGTTGTCCATCCGGATCGACTCGGGCAGCCCGTGCTCGCCGGCCACCCCCTCCAGAACACGAATGACGTCCATGCTTCGCACCCGCTGCCCCACGTGGATCGCCAGGCTCTCACGCGTGCGTCATTCGCTCTGGATGGAGCGCCAGCCACCGTCACCGTGGCGGCGGCGTACTCGAAGCATCGCCACGAGGACGTCCTGCCGCTCCGGCCCGACATGACGGCGGCGCTCCGGCCCTTTCTGGCCGGCAAACTTGCGGGGGTCTCCGCGTTCAACATGCCGCGGAAGCGCGGCGACACAGCCAAAATGCTCAGGGCCGACCTTGAGGCGGCCGGAATACGCTACCGCGACGATTCGGGCCGCGCGGCCGACTTCCATGCCTTCAGGCACACGTTCATCACGAACCTGGCTGCCTCGGGCGTGCATCCGAAGGTCGCGCAGGCGCTGGCCCGGCACTCGACGATCACGCTGACGATGGACCGCTACTCCCACTCGTACATCGGCGAGCAGTCCGAAGCCGTGGCGGCACTGCCCGACCTGTCACCCGCGACGGCGCGGCACGCCCAAGCGACCGGCACAGACGGGAAGGCGCACTTGGCGGAATACTTGGCGTCGGAGGGCGGGCGCCGGACAAACGGGGTGGACGGCAGAGGACGGAAAATGGTAGAATCCCACGGCCAATCGGTGCGGAGAGGTGCCAGAGCGGTTGATCGGACCGGTTTCGAAAACCGGCGTGCCCTTTCTGGGTACCGGGGGTTCGAATCCCCCCCTCTCCGCCAGTTTTTGCGTCACATTGGCGTTCTCGCCTCAGTCAGCCGCGCTTCCGCGCGACGGACTTCCCCCCGCTATGGTCCGCGGCGGTCCGTCGAAGTTCGTCCGATTCCGCGTTGTTTGGTAAGGGTGGCGCAAGGGACACCAGCCCGAGTAGCGATGTGCCTGCCCATCCAGAGAAGCCCTGTGTGTCTCAGCTTCGGTTTGACTGTTGGTCTTCGTGTCTTACGAGGCGACGGTGGGCTAGGGGGCGGACGGCGGAGGCGGGGGCAGGCCCACGCCCACGGCCTCGAGTTTGCCGTCCACGACGTGGCGGGGCACGAGGAGGATCTCCTGCCGACCCGCCGCCAGGTCCACCTCGCCGGAGAGTTCGGTCACGACCTCCTCGACGGCGGTCTTCGGCTTCAGGCCCGCGGTGGGCGACGCCAACTCGAGGGGCACCTCCTTCTGCTCCGTGCGCGAGGGGGCGAGTTTCCCCACCGGCTTGCCCCCGACGAGGACCGCGATCTCCATCGGCCGCCGCTCCTTGGGGACCACCTGCTCGCGGAGTTCGATGATGTCCTCCCACTGGGCCTGCCAGCACGGTTTGCGGTCGCTGTAGCGGAAGACGCCGCGGGCGATGATTCGGGTCCTGCCGGCCTGCTTCACGTCGGCCACCAGGAGGATGCCGGGGCTGAACCGAAGGTCCGGGACGAGCATGTCGGCCGTGCCGGCCTCAATCCACCTGGGGCCGTCGGGCATACAGGAGACGAACTCCTTCGGTCCGAAGACGGCGGGCACGGCGGTGGCGGCACGGGTCGGCGGGGCCGGCGCGCGGACCTCTTGGGCGGCCGGCGGCCGGGCGTCGCCGAACCGGATGGCCAGAGGCTGGGGGGCCCGCCCCGTCTTCAGCCCGTCGGCGGTCAGGCCGTTGGCCTTGGGCCTGGGGGGTCGCGCGCCGACGCAGCGCTCGCGCCAGAGTTCGGCCCGTGCCGACTCGATCGCAGGCGTGAGGCGGTCCTCGGGCAGGTCGGCCAGGGCGGCGGCGCCGGCGGCGAGGCCCTCGGCGTCGGCGGACTGGATGACGATCGCATCGACATGCGGAGCGAGCATCCATCGCACGCCGTGGACCACGGCCTTGCCGGGGCCGGGGAAAGCCGCGCCGGCCGCCGGCCAGAGGAGGCCGGCTTCCTGGGCGCTCTCGGCCACGGGGTTGTCCTTGGCGCCCGCGAGGTCGAGGAGGACGACGGGCCTGCCGAAGCGCCAGCCAGCGAGGGCGGCGGCCCAGTCGTTGCGGTTGACGGTCTCGCGCCGGATGCGGCCGAAGGCCTCGCCGCGGTCGGCCCTGGCGTTCTCGGCCTTCTCGGCCTCGGTCGGGTCGTAGGCGACGGTGTAGATGCTGAGGGGCGGGTCGCGGAGGATATCGAGTTTGACGCCGCGGCGCTTCAGCACCTCCCGGAGTTTTTCCGCCGCCGCGAGCACGCGAAGGGCTTCCGGCGACTCGAACACCGGCGCGACGAGTTTCTGCCCGCGCACGAGGAGCCCGTCGATCGCAGGCTTCCCACGGACGACCACCGCCTCGGCGATCGGGGTTGCGTATCGCGTGGACCGGGCCGCCCGGACCGACACGGGAAGCGTGGCCGTCGAGCCGTCCAGTTGGCACCGCACCGTGAGCGACCAGTCTCCGGCCGGCGCATTGGCCGGGACGGGCACCGCCATGGCGAAGTCGCCGTCGCGGCCGGTGGCGCGGTAGAACTCGCGGCAGGTCTTCCCATCGGGCCGCCGCACCGCGATGTGGAAGGGCAGGACCGCGCGGATCGGCCGGTCGGCGTGGTCGCGGAAGCGCACGCGCAAGACGATCGCCTCGCCGGCGGTCGCCTTCTGCGTAGCGGCCAGGTCGATGCGCTGGAGGGGCCTGGGCAGGACAGCCAGGACGCGGGCCGTCGTCGCCGAGAGGTCGCACTCCAGTGGCCCCAACTTGCCGAGCGCCTTCTCCTCCGTGCAGTCGTAGACGACCGCGTCGGACGGGGCGTCGGCCGTCGGGAGGAGCCTCTCGCGGACCTGGTGCCAGTCGGCCTGGGTCCGGACGTGGGAATCGTTGACGGCGACGACGTACCGCGCCTCGCCGCCGTCGATCTGCATGAGCGAGACCTTGGTGGCCGCGCCCTCCTGGGACGCGAAGATGCCGCGCCCCGTCTCGCCGAGGGCTTTGGCGAAGACCGGGGCGAGGACGACATGCCAGCGCTCGTATAGGAATGTATCGTTATCGCCGGCGACGATGTTGGGTGCCGTCCAACTGTGCGGCTTGCCGAGTTCCGTGAAGGGGAGGGCCAACCCGAGGGGCTCGGCGCCGGGGAGGCTCTCGGTCGTCTGGCCGTCGACGAGGACGCGTCCGCCCCCCTTGACGAAGGCGCCGACGGCGGCTGTCACGTCGCGGGGCATCGGGAAAGTCTGCCCGAGCACCACGAGGGCCTTCAGGTCGCGGGCACGCCCGGCCACGAGGTCCTCCTCCGTGACGAAGCGCGGGGTGTAGCCGAGGCGCGTGAGGACGACGAGGGCCTTGTAGTGGGGCGTGCCGTAGCCCATGACGAGGTGCTGGCGGCGGAACTGGCTGCGGGAGAAGAGGATGCCGACGCCGTGGTCGCTGCGGCCCTCCAGGGCGAGGGCGGCGAAGCGGTCGAGGAAGTCGCGCCCCGCCACGAGGTCGGCCTCGCCGCTCTTGCCCTTCGTGCGCTCCCAGTTGGTCTCGGGGTTCATCCCGGAGAGGACGTTGCTGAAGGCCTCGCAGGCGAAGCCGATGCCCGTCGCGCCGTGGGCGAGGCCGTGGGCGGCGACGCGCAGGAACTTGCCGGGCCAGGCGGCGCGGGCATGGGCGGCGGCCAGGGCGTTGCTGATCCAGATGGGCTTCGGGCCGCGGTGCATCTCCAGGAGCGCCTGCGTCAGCAGCCACTGGTACGCGTAGTCCGGCCCGCCGACCTGGTCGTTCCAGGTGCTCTGGTACGGGAAGTCCAGGGGCGCGTAGGCCGACGGGAAGTACTGGCCGAACCGGATGGCTGCGTGGTCGATCTGGACGCTTGCGGTGCTGCGCAGCGACGGGTAGAGGGCGCGCAGGTTCGCGGCGAACAGGCCATAGACTTCATTATAGATACCCATGAGATAGTCCGACCACGCGTCGAGGCGTTTTTCGAACGCCGCCCGCTCCTTCTCGTCGAGCGGCCGGGCGTACCGGGCGATCTCCTCGATCCAGGTCTTCGTGGGCAGGTCGATGGCCGGGGCGAACTCGGGCCGGCCGATCGAGGCCAGGTAGGCGATGTACTCGGCCTCGGTGACGGGCGGAAGGCCGGTGCGGCGCGTAAACTCGGCCGTCATCTGGCAGTCGATCCGGTCGATGTAGGCGCGGAGGGCCTGGGTCTTGTCGCCCCAGCCCCAGTAGGTCATGAGGCCCTTGCGCCCGCCGACAGCGTAGCCGGTCGTGTCCCACCCGTAGCAGAAGCCGCCGAAATTGGGGTAGAGCCCGTTGGCCTGGGCGGCCAGGATCAGGCGCTGACTCATCGAGTCAAGTTCCTCGGGCGCGTTCCGCGTCGGAAAGAAACTGGTCGGTCGCGTGTCCGGGTTGGCCAGAAGAATGGTGCCGGCCCGTGCGAGCGCATCGAGGTAGGGCTGCCGCGGGGTGTCGTCGCTGGCCATGTGGAAGACGGCGCTGATGCCGCTTTCCTTGAGCGTCTGCACCACGCCGTCCCAGTGGCGCTCGGCGATGGCGCGGCGCTCGTCGGGCGTGTTGGGCTTCTGCGGGTCGAAGCGCGGAAGCCGGGGCGGCGACTCGTCCTGGAGCGAGGCGGCGCTCCTGCGCAGCGTCGCCACAATCGAGAGCCGCGCAAGCGCCGCACGCCCATTGACCTGGAGCCGGTAATCCCCCGGTGCAAGATGGGACGTGTCGAGAAGGAGGGGCGCGGCCACGCCGTCGTAGAGGAGCACAGGGCCGTCTTCGTTGATCGCCTCGACCCGCACCGGACCGTCGAACCCCGCGAACGCGAGGGGCACCCTCTCGCCGACGAAGTAGGCCGTCCGGTCGAGGGGCAGGACGACCGCCGGCGCGGGCGAGGGGGCGGGCGGACGGGCTTCCTCCGCCGCGCTTCGGCCACTGGCACACGCGAGACAGGCCAGCCCCAGCACCACGAGGACTCGCTTCACAGGACTCTCCTTTGGCAGCCCATACCGGCCTTGCGCGCCAAAGCGCGGGGCATTGGGTACCGCGCAGGAAGGCGCGGGGGACAGACCCCCGCGCTACGGCGCCCTGGCGGCGCGCGGGATTCCGCTCGCGACAGCGGGCTCCGCGGCCCACTTCACCTATAACCGAGGTTGAGCCCGAGGGGTATCCGTGAAGATTGTCGCCGAGCCCGCCCCGACTCCCGGTCGGCGGTTGCACGGCGGCCGGCCTTGACGAACGGTGTTTGCCGCGTCGACTGGTCGCGCGGAACCAAGCCGTGAACCGGTCCCTGGCCGAGGAAGCAGACAGAGACCACCTTGTGATGATCGACTCGTCGCTCGTGCCCATCCAGGGCCAGACGGTCCGCGTCCTGACGGAGCCGGGCGAGATGGTCTGCTGCGGCCGCTACGGCACGCCGGCCACTACAGAGACTTCGGCTGCGGCTGCTTCCGCGCGAGCCGCCGGATGTACGAATCCCTGCCGCCGCCGTGGTTCGGCCTCGGCTGCGCCTCGGCCTCCGGTTCACGCCGCCGCTCCGGAGCACGGGCCATGAAAAAGTCTCGCTCTGGGTGGATCAGAAATGGGGAGCAGACCACGTTGCCTCGTAAGATACGAAGACCCAACAGTCGACCCGAAGCTGAGACACACAGGGCTTCTCTGGATGGGCAGGCACATCGCTACTCGGGCTGGCGTCCCTTGCGCCCCCCTTACCAAACAACGCGGACTCGGACGAACTTCGACGAACCTCCGCGGACCGCAACGGCGGGAAGTCCGTCGCGCGGAAGCGCGGCTGACCGGGGCGGGAACGCCGATTGACTTCAGAAACTGGCGGAGAGGGGGGGGATTCGAACCCCCGGTACCCAGAAAGGGCACGCCGGTTTTCGAGACCGGTCAGGGCTTCGCCTAAGCCTAGCCAGTAACGGCACTTAAGAAACCGGCCCCACTCCCTTGCCGACACCTTGCGAGAAACTTCGGATTCTTCGGTTAAGGCCAAGAGGAGATGCTGCCGGGGCTTCTTGCCGAACAGCGTCAGTGCGCCAGGTCGCCCGGCGCGGCCGCGAGACCTGTGCTCGTGCCCGTTTCGCGCATGATGCCATAGCGGCCTGCTAGGCCAGCCGGATGAGAACTGTCTGGCCATCGGGAGGAGGGGAACTCCGCGCGGGCCGCCCGGAAGGAACACCTGGAAAGAAGGCGTGAATCCGCGGCCCGGACCCGTTACAGTACCACGGCTTGGGGTCTGGCGCCGGGATGAGGCGGCTGTCCGTACCATCGCAAGGAGGGGCAGGACGCCATGAGGAGGAGGCGAGCCGCATCGCCTGCCGTCCGCCGCCGGGTCGGCAAGCCGCGAGACTTCCGTGGACTGGCCGACCAAGTCCTCCGCTATGCCGGGACCGACGTTCCCCCCGTGGATTTCCTGCGTGGAATCACGCAGATGCTTCTGGACGTCTCCGGATGCAGCGCCGTTGAACTCCGCGTGAAGAAGGAAGATACGTGTTACCTCTGTGAGGGCCGGCGGGGGAAACCTTTGACCGTGGCGATGGCCCGCCGCAACCCGGAGGAGAGCAGCGCGCTGCTCGCCTGCGCTCGAGACCCGGGTCGCATGGGGGAGATCTGTCGGGCCGTTGTCGAGCGGCGACGGTGCGGGCCGGCGCGCTCGCTGACGGCCTACGGCAGTTTCTGGACCGGGGACGCCAGGCGTGCGCTGCCGGGTGAAGCGGCGTCGGACGGCGCGGCCCCGGCCAGGACTCGCGGCGAACAGCCGGCCTACCCGTCGGTGGCCGTGATCCCGCTCGTGGCGGCCGATGAGACCATCGGGCTGGTGCTGCTGAAGAGCAAGAAGAGGGACTACTTCACTGAGGAGGAGGTCCGGTCCTACGAAGAGGTGGCGCCGACGCTCGGCCTGGCGCTGCTGAGCCGCCTTGCCCACACCGCGCTCCAGGAGCGGGTCAAGGAGTTGACGTGCCTCTACCACCTGGTGCAACTCGCGGAACGCCCGGGCATCACGTTGGCCGAGATCCTCCAGGGCATTGCCGAACTCCTGCCGCCGGCTTGGCAGTATCCCGACATCACGTCGGCGCGGATCGTCCTCGACGACCGCCCTTACGCCACGCCGCGCTTCACCGACGGCGTCCACAAGCAATCCGCCGACCTCGTCATCAGCGGCCGCCGGCGTGGGACCGTCGAGGTCACCTATGCCGCGGAGAGGCCGGACCTGGACGAAGGGCCGTTCCTGGACGAAGAGCGAAGCCTGATTGACACCGTGGCGCGGCAGGCGGCCGCCCTGATCAAGCGGCGGCAGGCCGACGAGGACAAGGCGAACCTTCAGGACCAGTTGCGGCACGCGGACCGCCTGGCCACGATCGGCCAACTGGCCGCGGGGGTGGCGCACGAGTTGAACGAACCGCTGGGCACGATCCTCGGGTTTGCCCAGTTGATCCAGAAACAGCCCGGCCTGCCGGAGGCGGTGGCCCCGGACCTGGAGAAGATTGTGACCACCTGCCTGCACGCGCGGGAGATCATCCGGAAACTGATGCTGTTTGCGCGGCAGATGCCGCCCCAGAAGACCCGCGTCGACCTCAACGCCGTCATCGAGGAGGCGCTGTACCTGCTGGAGTCGAGGTGCTCCGGCGCCGGCATCGCCCTGGTGCGGCGGCTCTCCGGCCGGCTTCCCGCGATTACGGCGGACCGCTCGCAGTTGCACCAGGTCCTGGTGAACCTGGCGGTCAACGCCATCCAGGCCATGCCTGCGGGAGGCACGCTGACGGTGGGCACGCGGGCGTCGGGCCGCCACGTGGTGCTGCGCGTGGAAGACAACGGCATCGGCATGAACAAGGAGGCGCTCGACAGAATATTCATCCCGTTCTATACAACGAAAGACATCAACGAAGGCACGGGGCTCGGCCTGCCGGTGGTGCACGGCATTGTGACGTCCCACGGGGGCACGATCGACGTCACGAGCGCCCCCGGCGTGGGCACGCGGTTCGAGATCCGGCTGCCCAAAGCCGCCCCGGCCCCTCAAGAGGAACGCGATACCCATGGCCGCCGCAAGTAAACATCCTGCGATCCTGGTGGTGGACGATTCGCCCAGCACGCTCGAAATCCTCGAGCGGAACCTGACGCCCCGGGGCTACCGGGTCCTGACCGCCCCCGGGGTGGCCGAGGCCATCCGGATTGCCGAGACCACGCCCATCGACCTCGTGATCACCGATCTGAAGATGCCGCGGGTCAGCGGCCTGGACCTGGTGCGCCACGTCCGAGAGAACCTCAGGGATACGGAAGTCATCGTAATCACGGGGTTCCCGTCCGTCGAGGGCGCCGTCAAGGCCGTGAAGACGGGTGCCGAGGAATACCTCGCCAAGCCGTTCACCGACGAGGAACTCTTCTCGGCCGTGAAGCGCGCCCTGGAGAAGCGCACGGCCCGGCGGGCCGGCCGCAGCGCCGCCTCGAGCGCCCCGCCGCCTACGCCGTACGGCATCGTGGGCAAGTCCGAGCCGATGGCGCGGGTCTTCAAGGCCATCAGCAAGGCCGCTGCCACCTCGGCCACCGTCCTGATTACGGGCGAAAGCGGCACAGGCAAGGAACTGGTCGCCCGTGCCATTCATTACAGCAGCCCGCGTTCCTCCGCCTCGTTCGTGCCCGTCAACTGCGGCGGGATACCCGAGGGGCTGCTGGAAAGTGAACTGTTCGGGTTCGTCAAGGGTGCGTTCACGGGGGCCTCGGAATCCCGGGCCGGATTCTTCCAGACGGCGGACGGGGGCACCATCTTCCTCGATGAGATCAGCGAGACCAGCCTCTCGATGCAGGTCAAACTGCTTCGCGTGCTCCAGGACAAGACCGTGTACATGGTCGGATCCAGCCGCGGCCGGGTCGTGGACGTGAGAGTGCTGGCCTCCACGAACAAGCATCTGCCGACGCTGGTGAAGAAGGGGCTCTTCCGGGAGGACCTGTTTTTCCGGCTCAACGTGATCACGATTGAACTGCCGCCCCTCCGGGAGCGCGGCGACGATATCCTGCTGCTTGTCCACCATTTCGCGGCGAAGTACTCGAAGGAACTCGGCCGGCCGACGCCGCGGTTCTCGGACGAGGCCCTGAAGGTTCTGCGGGACTACCACGCGTGGCCGGGCAACGTGCGGGAGTTGGAGAACACCATCTACCGGCTTCTCGTGATGACGGAGGACGAGTGCATCGAGATTCCGGACCTGCCCCCCGTGATGCGTTTCTCCGCACTGCGGGAGCCCAGCGTGAACCGGACGCTGGCGGAGGTCGAGGCCGAATACATCCGCAACGTTCTGGCCAGCGTCGGGGGCAACAAGACCACCGCCGCGAAGATCCTGGGGATTGACCGCAAGACGCTGCGGGAGAAACTCAAGGCCACCTCCGAGCCGCCGCCCGAACGGTAACCCGCGTGCGGCGGGGCGTTTCGCCCCACTGGTTCATATTCCCCCACCTGTTTGCCGACCGCGGCCGCGCACGGCCACCACCGCCGGCTTTCCCGCACAAGCGCCTGTAACCAGTTTTGACTCCGATTTTCGACACATTTCAGTCCATGCCGGCGTTTCCGCCACTGCCCCGTGTGACTGGCACAACGTTTGCGTCTTCTGCACCTCGTCGCGTGTGGCCATTAGGCCTCATGCGTTCTGCACGTTGGGCGTGGAGAGAGACTCGAGCCTCTGGTGCACGAACTCTCGCACCTGAAACGAAAAGGAGGCCGGACCATGTCGACGCCGCACCGCGACCTCTGCTCGACATGCGCTCGCGCACCCACATGCAGCAACCGAGGGACTCCCGCCAAACCCGTGAACTCCTGCGCGTCGCTTGAGGCCTACACGGACCTGTGCAGCACGTGTAATCACGCGACCACTTGCGGGAACCACGGCACGTCGCTGCGGCCCGTTTTCTACTGTGAGGAGTTCGACGCCTATGTCCCCGTCGCGGCGGACACCGCCCCGTGGACTCCGACCCGGGAAACGGTGCGCGACTATCGAGGCGTCGGCCTCTGCGCGGATTGCGACAATCGCGAAACCTGCGTCGTGCCCAAACCCGAAGGCGGCGTCTGGACCTGCGAGGCCTACCGATAGAATGATACGAAACACCGCGACGACACAGCCCGCCGAGGCGGGCAGCCTGGAGGGCGTCGACCTGGAGGGCGTCCGGGAAATCCTCCGCCAGCACGAGCACGACCGGGGCGGACTGATTGCCATCCTCGAAGCGGTCCAGGTCCGGTACGGCTACCTCCCCGAAGCGGCCCTCCGGACCGTCGCTGACGAAACCGGCCGGCCCCTGGTAGACGTTTTTGGAGTGGCCACGTTCTACCGGTTCTTCACGCTGAAGCCGCGCGGCAAACACCTCGTCTGCGCGTGCCTGGGGACGGCCTGCCACGTCCGGGGCGCGGCGCGGATCGTCGAGGAGTTCGAGCGGCAACTGGGCATCCCACGGGGCGAAACCACCCCCGACAAGCAGTTCACGCTGGAGACCGTCAACTGCCTGGGCGCTTGCGCGCTGGGTCCGGTCGTCGTCATTGACGGGCGATACTTCTCGAAGGTCCGCAGGTCCCGGGTGCGGCAGATGCTCGACGACGCCGCCAAGGGGTTCGCCGGCGGCGACCTCCGAGAGGACGGCCGGGTGTTCCCCATCGACGTCAGTTGCCCGCGCTGCAACCGCAGCCTGATGGACGCTGAGCACGCCGTGGACGGTCTGCCCTCGATCCGGCTGGTGGTGGCGGCCCCCCGACTGGGCTCGGGACAGGCTCCAGGCCGCCAAGTCCCCTGGCTCCTGTCGTCGCTGTACGGTAGTCCGAGCGCGGCCTTGCCCGACACCATCCCGGTCGGCACGATCGCCGAGGTATTCTGCCCCCATTGCCATGCGGAACTGGCGGGCCGCGCTGCCTGCACCACCTGCGGCGCCCCGATGCTCCTCGTGTTGGTCCGCGGCGGAGGTGTCGTCCAGATGTGCAGGCGGCAAGGATGCCGGGAACGCCGCCTCGACCTTGATGGCGTGAACCTGTAGGGGAGAGCGTCGGCACCGGTTTGCCCAGGCCGTCCCGAAGCCATAGGAAATGTTCATGCAGAAGATGGCATCCATCCAGGACCTGAAAACGTTGCGTGAGCGATTGAGCGCCCCGCTGGCCGTCCCCACGGCGACGATCGTCATCCCTGCGGGGACGTGCGGCCTGGCCAGCGGGGCAGAGGATCTCGTACTCGCGGCCAAGCGCGAAATCCTCGCCCAGGGACTCGCCCAGACCGTGCGTCTGCGTGTCACGGGGTGCCACGGCTTCTGCCAGATGGAGCCCTCGCTCCTCGTCGAGCCACGGCGGACCTTCTACCCCACGGTGTGCCCCAAGGACATGGGACGCATCGTCCGTGCCGCAGCGCGGGACGAAGTGCTGGCCGACCTTTTGCTCGTGGATAGCGAGACGGGCGAGCCCGTGGAGAAGCAGGAGGATGTCCCGTTCTTCCGCACGCAGGTGCGGGGCATCCTGGCCGGCAACGAGCGGGTAGACCCCACGCGCATCTACCACTACATCGCCGCCGGCGGGTACGAGACCTTCGCCGACATGCTGGCGGCGCGCCGTCCCGAAGACGTCGTGGACGAGGTCAAGCGCTCGGGCCTGCGCGGCCGGGGCGGCGGCGGGTTCCCGACGGGGCTGAAATGGGAGAGGCTGGCCCGGCAGCCGGGCCCTCGCGGCAAGTGTCTCGTCTGCAACGCCGACGAAGGCGACCCCGGCGCCTATATGGACCGCAGCGTCCTCGAAGGCAATCCCCACAGCATCATCGAGGGTATGGTCATCGGCGCCTTCGCGACGGGGGCTGCCGAGGGGATCGTCTACGTCCGCAACGAGTACCCGCTGGCCATCCGGCACCTGACGATCGCGCTCGGGCAGGCCCGCGAACTCGGGGTCCTGGGTGAGAACATCCTCGGGAGCGGCCTCGCGTTCGACATCCAGATCGTCTGCGGCGCCGGCGCCTTCGTGTGCGGCGAAGAGACCGCCCTCATCCGCTCCATCGAGGGCAAGATGGGCGAACCGCGCCAGCGGCCCCCCTTCCCCATCCAGAGGGGCATCAACGGGAAACCCACCGCCATCAACAATGTCGAGACGTGGGCCAACATTCCCGTCATCCTCCGCCAGGGCGCCGAGGAGTTCGCGAAGATCGGCACCCAAGGCAATTCGGGCACCAAGATTTTCAGCTTGGTCGGAAAAATCCGGAACACCGGTCTCGTGGAAGTGCCGATGGGTATCACTTTCCGCCAGATCGTTTACGATATCGGCGGCGGCCCGGCCGGGAAGGCCAGGATCAAGGCCGTCCAGACCGGCGGCCCGTCCGGCGGGTGCATCCCGGCCGAAAAGTTCGACCTCCCCATCGACTACGACAGCCTGGCCCAAGCCGGCTCCATCATGGGGTCCGGCGGCATGATCGTGATGGACGCCAACACCTGCATGGTGGACGTCGCCAAGTACTTCATGAACTTCCTGAAAGACGAATCCTGCGGCAAGTGCTTCACCTGCCGCAAAGGCACGCAGCGGATGTACGAGATTCTCGACGACATCGCCAACGGTCGGGGCACGCTCGAGCACCTCGATCTGCTGGAGGAACTGGCCCGTACCGTCAAGGACACCACGATGTGCGGCCTGGGGCAGACGGCGTCGAACCCGGTCCTGAGCACCCTGCGGTACTTCCGCCAGGAGTACGAACGGCACGTCGTGGACAAGAAGTGCGACGCGTTTGTCTGCCGCAACCTCGTCGGCGCCTCCTGCCAGGCCGCGTGCCCGCTGGAAACCGAAGCGTGGCGTTACGTGGCCCTCATCGAGAAGGGCCGGTACGACGAGGCCTACCGGGTCATCCGCTCGGCCAACCCGTTTCCTTCGATCTGCGCGCGGGTCTGCGACCGCAAGTGCGAGCAGAAGTGCCAGTTGGGGATCAGCGGCGGCGAGCCCGTCGCTGTCCGCGCGCTGAAGCGGTTTGTCACCGACCGCGTGGACCCGTCGGTCTACAAGCCCGCGAAGGCAGCGCGGCGAGGCAAAGAGGCCGCCAAGGTGGCGGTTGTCGGGGCCGGCCCGGCCGGCCTGTCGGCCGCCCACCACCTCGCGCTCCTGGGATGCAAGGTGACGCTCTTCGATGCGGAAGATGAACCGGGCGGCATGCTCACGAGTTGCATTCCGCCTTACCGCCTGCCCCGCAGCGTGCTCAAGAAGGAGATCGCATCGCTCCTCGACGGCAACGTCACGGTCAAGTGCGGAACGGTGCTCGGGCGGGATATCACCATTGACGGCCTTTTCGCGGACGGCTTCAAAGCGGTCTTCCTCGCCCTGGGCGCCCACAAGAGTTGGCGGCTGGACCTGGCGGGCGAGGCCCTCGAAGGCGTCTACCCCTCCATCGAGTTCTTGAAGGCCTTCAACCTCCGGGGCGAGGAACTCGCCGGCGGCCACGTGGCGATCATCGGCGGCGGCAACTCCGCCGTCGACGCCGCACGCGTCGCCATCCGTCAGGAGAACGTCCAGAGCGTTGCCCTGCTCTACCGCCGCACCAGCCAGGAGATGCCCGCCTATGCCGAAGAGGTCGATGCCGCCATCGAGGAGGGGATCCGGCTTGAGACGCTCGTCTCCCCGGTCAAGATCCGCTACATCGACACGGCCGTGAAGGAAGGCATCACGGTTGAAACGATGGTCTCGCCGGTCCGGATCTACTCGCAGAACGGCCGCCTCGTGGGCATCGAGTGCATCCGCAACACGCTCGGCGAGATCGACGCCAGCGGCCGCCGCAGGCCGGTCCCCGTGCCGGGCAGCGAGTTCAGCCTCTCGCTGAACACGCTCATCGTCGCCATCGGCGAACGCCCCGACAGCGACTGCCTCCCCGCGATGGGCCTGGTGCTGGACAAGGGCGGCCGGCTCCAGGTCGATCCGCGAACGCTCCGCACCAGTCGCGAAGGCGTCTTCGCAGGGGGCGATCTGGTGACGGGCCCCAACACGGTCGTCGACGCCATCGCCGCGGGGCGTCGCGCGGCAGGGGTGATCGACCGCTACCTGCGCGGGCAGGAACTCGCGGAACCGCCACGCATCCGGTTGCCCGACGTTTTCGTCGAGTCCGCCCCCGTCAGCGATGAGGAGCGCGACGATGCCGCCCGGGCCGAGCCCCCCGCGCTGCCCATCCAGGCGAGGCAGAAGAACTTTGCCGAAGTCGAACTGGCCTTGTCCGTCGAAGAGGCCATGCGCGAGGCCCGCCGGTGTCTGCGATGCGACCTCGCGTTCACACAACCCCAGAGCGAAGAGGCCTGCAGCGCGGCCGCAGGGGGAACCTCCGCATGATCACGCTGACCATCAACGGCCTGCCGGTCTCCGTCGAGGAAGGCTCCACGCTACTGGAGGCCGCCCAGTTCATCGGCTTCCCCATCCCGACCCTCTGCCACATGGAGGGCCTGACGCCATACGGCGCCTGCCGCCTGTGCGTTGTGGAGATCGGCCAGGGGCCGAAGGCCAAACTCGTTACATCGTGCACGTACCTTGCGGAACCGGGCCTCAAGGTCCGCACGGCCTCGTCGCGCGTCGTTCGGGCCCGCAAGATGATCCTGGAACTGCTGCTGGCCTCGTGTCCGCAGTCGAAGACCATCCAGGACCTCGCCGCGGCGCACAACGTGCGGCAGCAGCGGTTCCGGCAGGAGCACGAGACCTGCATCCTGTGCGGACGGTGCGTCCGGATGTGCCGCGAGCAGATGATGGCCGGCGCCATCGGCTTTCGCTATCGCGGCGAGAAGCGGAGCATCGGCACGCCGTTTGACGTCAAGAGCGACGTCTGCCGCCTGTGCGGCGCGTGCCTGTACGTGTGCCCGGCGTGCGAACTCCGCTGCACGTTTACCGAGCCGGACAAGGCCATCTGCGGCGCGTGCGCCAACCTGAGCCCGCCCTGCTTCGACAAAGAAGGCTTCGACGACATGCTGTGCTACATGCAGCCCTGTGTGGCCTGCGAAATCCAGCCGAACACGTAACCGGAAAGGAACCAGCGACCATGTCCGTCACGCTCTCCAGGGTCAACGCTTCGGCCGCCACGCTCTCCAAGAACCGCACGGTGGGCTCCGTCGTCCCCGCCTCGGGTATGTGCGTCACCTGCGTCGACGGGTGCATCGGCATGTGTGAGGTCGGCAAGTCGGCCTATCGCGGCCACGAGGTCATCTACCCGCAGCCGTTCGGCGTCATCACGACGGCGGCGGAGAAGACCTACCCCGTGGACTACTCCCACTTCAACATCATGGGCACTGTCATCGGCGCCCACGGCGTGGAGGCCGACAGCGACAAGGCCATCTTCCCGGCCGTCAACCTCGAAGTTGCCATCGGCCACGACAAGGGGATCCGGTTCCGCTACCCGTGGATCATCCCCGGCATCGGCTCGACCAACATCGCCATGAACAACTGGGAAGGCCTGGCCATCGGGTCGGCGCTGGCCGGGACCGGCCTGACGATCGGCGAGAACGTCGTCGGCATGGACCCCGAATCGGTCATCAAGAAAGGCCGCGTCGTCGACACCGCCGACCTCAAACGCCGCGTCAAACTCTACCAGGATCACCAGCGAGACGGGTACGGTGCCATCATCGTCCAGGCCAACATCGAGGACACGCGGCTGGGCGTCCAGGAATACGCCATCGAGAAACTCGGCGTCCAGTGCGTCGAACTCAAGTGGGGCCAGGGCGCCAAGAACATCGGCGGCGAAGTCAAGATCAAGGACCTCCAGAGGGCCCAGGTCCTCCACGAGCGCGGCTACCTGGTGCTGCCCAACCCGACCGACCCGGACGTCATCCGCGACTTCCAGCGCGGCGCGTTCAAGGAGTTCGAGCGGCACTCGCGCGTCGGCATCGTCACCGAGGAGGGTTTTGCCAAGCGGGTCGAGGAACTCCGCCAGGCCGGCGCCAAGTACGTGTTCCTGAAGACCGGCGCCTACCGTCCGGCCGACCTGGCCCGGGCGCTCGTGTTCGCCTCGAAGTATGGCATTGACCTGCTGACCGTCGACGGCGCCGGCGGCGGCACCGGCATGAGCCCCTGGCGCATGATGAACGAGTGGGGCGTTCCGCCGGTCTATCTGCATTCCCTGCTCCACCAGTACGCCACACGCCTAGCCCAGAAAGGGGCCCCGCTGCCCACCCTGGCCCTCGCGGGGGGGTTCGCCTTCGAGGACCAGATCTTCAAGGGACTCGCCCTCGGCTCACCCTTCGTGAAACTCATCGGCATGGCCCGCGCGCCCATCGCCGCCGCCATGGTCGGCAAGACCATCGGCCTCGCAATCGACAGCGACGAAATGCCCGTGTACATCGAACGCTTCGGCCACACGAAGGACGAGATCTTCGTGACCGCCAGTCACCTGCGCAAGGAACTGGGCGACGACGCCTTCGAGAAGCTCCCGGCCGGCGCCCTCGGCCTCTACACCTACTACGAGCGGCTGGCACAAGGCCTTCGCCAACTGATGGCCGGCAGCCGCAAGTTTGCGGTCGAGTACATTTCCCGCGACGACCTCGCCGCTCTTACCCGCGAAGCCGCGGAGGTCAGCGGCGTACCGTACGTTACGAACGTCGACCAGGAGGAGGCCGCACGAATCCTTGACAGTTAGGATTGGCGCACCCGGTTTCCGGCGGCCAACGCCTATGTGGGTGGGAGACTTCGCCTCGTAACACCGTGAGTGGCTTGGCGCCCGCGGTTGGCGTCTTCTCAGATCGTCGTGCGTGTACTGTTTCCTGGCCGTCCCCGCCATTACGTGTACCCCGGCCAACAGCATCCCGCACATCGACGCCCCTGCCGCACAGCCCACGAGGCAGTCGAACCAATGGTTGCCGGGCCGGGAAGGTCTCAGCTCCCACTCCTGCACGTCACGGCCGTGGCCGTGGGCGAGCGTCTGGATCCCGCGCGGCGTGTGATATAGACGCGGACCTCGTAGGAAAGGTGCGCTAACGAAAGCGTGACACACTGCCCCTCGGCAACGACACCCCCACGTTGGTCGTCGCTCACGATCCCCCCGAAAAACAGGCTGCCCGCGCCTGTCTGGCGCGCGGCCGACCAACTGGGCTTGAAGCCCCCTGAGCCACCAAAGTGTGGCACGACAACGTGACACATGCAGATGATGGGATTTCAATGTTGACAGCCGCCAAGATCCGGGATAGAGTATCGCTTCGGACGTTGACGCCGCGCCTCGACGATCGGGTGCGAGCGCGAGGCTTCGGCCACCAGCTTTCCGCCCCCGCCGAGGCCCCTGAAGGAGGTGGACTGACCATGACCAAGAGCCGAGGCAGGTCAACGAGGTCGGCCCGCACTGACACCACCCCTGGGAGGCTCCGTGCGAGGCATCAGCAGGCGATGGCCGCGCGGCGAGCGATCCTCGCCAAGTACGAGCCACAGCGCCGCCCGTTCATTGAGCGCGCTTTATCACTAGACCGGGGCGGCGAGGAATACCGCCGGTTCGTGGACGAGGGACTCGTTCCGGGCACCGACGCGGATCGCCGGCGGTTCCGTGAAATCGAGAACGCCCGCGAGGCGGAACTCGCCGCATGGGAACGACAGTACGGTCTGACTCCTGGGACCCAGCCGACGAGCGAGCAGATCATGCGGATTGGGGGAGCCGCGCAATCCTTGGCTGAAGCGCTCCAACGGACGGAGATGCCGGACTGCCCCGCGCACTTGGCCCAAATCGATGTCCGTGGCCGATGGGCGGGGCTTCGTCGTGCCCTGGACCTGGTGATTGGCCCCCGGCTCGGCACGCGCGTCAGGGTCAAGTCCGCAGGCTCCCCTTCGGGGGCCTGGCCACCGTTCGAGGTGGCCGTTCATCTCGGCATGCTAAGACGGTGCGTTGAGAAGGTCGGCACGTGGCTCGGCCGATGGGATCGGGCCAAGAGGCGGCCCGATGTTCCCCCGGCAGTCACGAAGGAACTCGAGCGAAGTGCGGAGGGACTGCGACGATCAACCGAGGCGGTCGCAGGCCGACAAGATGAAACGGCGGCCCTCGCTTCGGCAAGACTCCCCTGGCCGAGCGGGGCGTTTTCGAGCGGGACCGACCTTGCCGAGTCGCTCAATGTGCCTCCGAAGAAGCGGGGTGCCTTCCATAAACGCCTCCAGCGCTTCCGGGAGAAGCACTCCAACGACTCCGGGTATGTGGTCTCCGTGGAAGGGTCCGGACCACGCGACGCTCGATACCTGCACTCGGTACAGTACGTCTACGCGGAGATCTGTAAAGGCCTGAGCACCGTCGACGATTCTGTAGTGTCAGGCTAACGTCAATCCAGGAAGAGCCCGGACTCACCAAACACCGTTCATAGAGCACCAGCCCCACAATGCTCGACTGACGTGCCGTCGGGCGAAAGTCGATCGAGAAAAAATCTGGACCTGCCAAACACCGTTCGTAGAGCGCCAGCCCCACAATGCTCGACTGACGTGCCGTCGGGCGAACGTCAATCGACCCCACCTTGTCCGGCTTCTGTTGTAGCATGCTCGCGCCATGACCAGGCGAGCAGAGATCACGCGAGCTTCTGATCTCCCGAGGGAGATCCTGAGGCGAATGCTGGAGCGCACTGAGCAGGTGATTGGGCCGGAAATCCCTGCCGTTGAAGAGAGCGGTAAACCCCTCCGGGGGCACGTTCAACTGTTCCGCGCCGGCCTTCCAGGTCCGCACGCGCACGTTGCGCAGCGCCACCGGGCCGTAGTCGCCCTGGAAGATGATGGGCCCCCTGGGCACCTGTTTGCGATCCCAGTTCGTGCCGGTGGCGTACGGCACTTCCTGGTCTTCCTGGATCACCTGGCCATTGTGCACAACCTTGACGAACCTGGCGTGGGCCGTCTTCCTGCCGGCCTTGTCGAATCGGGGTGCCTGGAAGATGATGTCGAAGGTCTGCCACTCGCCGGGCGGTTTGGCGGCGTTGACCTTGGGCGGCGAGCCCTCGTCGATGTGGTGGTAAGACGGTTTGGCCTCGGCCCGGGGATAGATGCCACCGCAGTGGCCCGCCGTGGGCTTCTCTATGCCGTGGCTGTCCAGAATCTGGATTTCATAGTTGCCATGGAAGATCACGCCGGAGTTGGAGCCCTTGGCCACCATGAACTCCACGTGCAACTCGACGTCGTCGAACGTCTGCTTCGTCACGAGGCTTCGTGTCCGGCCGGTCTTGCCGTTGATCATGACGCCGGCGCCCGGCTTGCCGGCCAGACGTTTGCTGTCGCTCGAATCGACCATGGCGTCGCCGGCCACGTACCAATCGCCGGTCGGTTGGTGCCAGACGCCGAAGTGGTCGTCGGCGCCGAGCGGCGTCCAGCCATCTTCACCGGCTGTGGCGGCCCGGCCGAGCAGAAGCAGAAGCGTTGTGGCCAAGACTCGCAACCAAGTAGACGGCATCGCTGTCATGTGCATGGTCTCCAATCTACAGTGTCCACCCTCTGCGGTACTCGCGTCGAACGAACTGGTTCGCCTCCGGACAGTTGGTGACCTTCATGTTTTCCGCGTCCCACTCCAGTTTCCTGCCGGCGCGATGGGCCACCGTTCCGAGCAGCACCGTCTCGGTCAGGGGTCCGGAATAGTCGAAGTGGCAGCCGGTCGGACTGCCGGTCTTGCATGCGGTTATCCACTCCTCTGCGTGGGACAGTCCTTGGGGCAGCCGTGGCCGCACGACACCGGCAAACTGGTCTTCCGGATACAGATTGAACCTGCCATAGTCGGCTATCAGCAGCCCTTTGGAACCAACGAAGATCGTGGCTTCGGGCCAGTCGGGCATGTTGTGCTCTTTCTGCAGCGGGGGGCGTTTGCCGCCATCGTACCATGTCAGTTCCACCGGCGGCAGGTCGCCCCGTTTGGGGAACGTCCACTTGCTGATGAGCCAGGGGGGCGCACTTTCCTTGTGGGCAGGCTTGGCGCTTTCCGCCTCCACCGTAAGAGGGTACTTCAGGTCGAGCGCCGAGAACGGAAGGTCAATCATGTGGCAGCCCATGTCGCCGAGCCTCCCGTTGCCGAAATCCCACCAATTTCGCCAGGCCTTGGGGTGATAGCAGGGGTGGTAAGGGCGAACGGGAGCCGGGCCCAGCCAGAGGTCCCAGTCCAGGTGCTCCGGAACGGGCAGTGTATTCTTCGGCCGATCGCCGGGGGCCCATGCCTGATCGCACCAGCAGTGGACTTCCCTCACCTCTCCTATCGTTCCGGCTTTGACCAGGGCCACCATACTGCGATAGTTGTAGCCGGAGTGCGCTCCCGTCCCAAGCTGCGTGGCCAGCCCGTACCTTCTGGCCACTTGGGTTGCCACGCGGACCTCGTGGATGTCGCGGCCCATCGGTTTCTCGCAGTAACAGTGTTTGCCCATTTTCATGGCCATCACACTGACGGGGATGTGCACGTGGTCCGGCGTGGCGACCACGACGGCGTCGATGGTTTTGCTCTCGGTGTCCAGCATCCTGCGGAAATCGCGGTAGGTCCTGGCCTTCTCGTGGCGGCCGGACGCCTTCGCCAGGTAGTTCGCATCGACGTCACACAAGGCGACGACGTTCTGATCGGCCATCCCTTGAATGACCTGCCATCCGCGATTGCCCACGCCGATGAAGGCCAGGTTGACCTTCTCGCTCGGCGGCGTATGCCCCGCGCCTCCGAGGACATGTCGAGGCACCGTCACACAGCCCGCCAGCGCAGCACCGGCAACCGACTTCCGCAGGAAGTCTCGGCGTTTCAAACGATTGTCACGTGACGTCACGGCGTGCTCCTTTCTTGTCCTATCTGGGCACCGTCCGGCAGATGACGTTGACGCAAGCGGGCTTGCCCGAAGCGAGGGCGCGCTGGAGAGCGGGACGGATGTCCCCGGGCTTTGCGACAAGTTCGCCGTGCCCTCCGAATCCCTCCACCCACTTGTCGTAGCGAACGTGCCCCAGTTCGGTCGCCACAAGGCGGTCTTTTCCGTATAGGCCTATCTGGCCGGCCTTGATCATGCCCCAGGCGCCGTCATTGACGATGACCGCCACCACCGGGAGATGGTGGCGCAGGGCCGTGTCCATCTCGACAGCGCTCAGGCCAAAAGCGCCGTCGCCGCATATCAGGAAGACGTTTCGGTCCGGGTTGGCTGACTTCGCAGCCAGGGCGAAGGGCAGCCCAACGCCCAAACATCCCATGGGACCGCTGGTTACCCCCATCACGTCGCCGGGACGTTCGGCGGGCAGGACGCCCATGGACCAGACGCTCGTGAATCCGCCATCGAGAATGTAGCGTGCGTCCTTGCCTCCGAAATCACGAAGCTCTTCGGCGACCCGCAACGGATGGCACGGAACGGCGTCGAGATTGATCTTGGCGCGGCCCCATTTCACGCCCCGCTTGACCGCCTCCTTGGCCTCCTTGGCCCATGGACGGTTGGCCGTATTCGGCAGAGCGTCTTGGAGGTCTTCGAGCACGTGGGCGATGTCGCCGGCAACCGCGCAGTCGGGCCCCCGGTTGAAACCCAAGCGGGAGGGTTCGATGTCCACTTGGATCACCTTCGTCGGCTTCGGGAACATTCGTCCGTAGCCCATCATAAAGTCGACCCGCACGCCCAACAAGAGCACGGCGTCGGCCCGAAGCGCGGCAGAAGATGCTGGAAACACCGAAAGCGGATGCGAGTCGGGCAAGGTGCCCCGGCCTCCCGCATGGGTGACAACCGGGATGCCGGTGTGTTCGGCGAAGCCCTTCAACGCCGCCTGCGCTTCGGACCATCGGCAGCCCGCCCCGGCCACAATCACCGGGCGCTCGGCTTCGGAGAGTATCGTGGCGGCCTCGGCGATGCAGTCCCGGCTTCCTCGGGGACGGTCTATGGCGCGATAGTTCTCGGGAAACCGTGCCTGGGATTTCTTCACGCGGTTCATGAGCTGGCCTTTCGCAGGTTTTATGCGGCGCGGGTGGCGGTGGAGAAGAGTTGTGCGAGGGTTCCGGCCATTTCGCGTAAGCCCCTGCGCCGGGGGGCACAGGCGAAAATGGTTTGCCGGATCGTT
>Ga0307378_10001988_pt1 | contig 32205 bp, 25 predicted proteins | sample UN1MG_FD_202238 | JGI IMG/M metagenome (GOLD analysis project Ga0307378, IMG submission 202238) | Soil microbial communities from Risofladan, Vaasa, Finland - UN-1 | ecosystem: Environmental > Terrestrial > Soil > Coastal area > Acid sulfate soil | place: Finland: Risofladan, Vaasa | collected... | reverse complement strand
TTCTCTCTTCAATCAATATCTTATAGCCAAAATAAAAGAATAGATTTTTAAGATACATGCTCATTAAGGACAGAAAGATAAGGAGGGATGGCTTGAAGATCCAGATAAAAAAACTCACGCCTGTCCGGATGCATTTAATCCAGTCGTGTTTGAAATTACAAGAATTAGAGAAAAATAGACGAAACCAACTGAAAACAAAAAGCGAGGAAGACATAAAAAAAAGGGGAAAGCTACTGTTTTTTTACGTTTAATTATAAATGCCAAAAAACTTTATATCTCTTTACTACATGATATCCGTCTTCGTCTTTTTCTACCGAGTAGATTTTGTTATTTTTCCATATCCAGGGGCGGATTTTTAGCCGCATTTTCCAAGAGTACCTTCCTTCAGAGTCAAAAATATCAAAGAATAAACGTTCTTTGTTGCCATTCTCGGACCTTAATACAAACAACCTATCCTCAGCAAAGAAAATCTTTTTAAAAACAGGCTTATGCTCTGGAAATCTTAGCTTCTGTTTTATGGTCGTTGACCAAAATGTTCTCTCTTTTTTATCAAACTGGAATTGATCCTTCACATAATTTTCAATATCAGGCTTTGAGACTTTGCTTTGCTCATACTCTTTTTCAATCCTCCGAATCTGCTTCCCCAAGGGAGAAAATACTTGAATTTCATACGTTTGAGATTCCCCTATATACACATTGCCCGAGGAATCCAATGTCCAGCATAATTCTTTTTGATAAGGGATACTCAACGCAATTCCTTTTTCCCCTTTGCGGAAATGCTGCATAATAGGAACGCTAACACTGTATAAGTTTTTCTTGAAATCAAACCGATCAGAATACATATTAATGAAATAAGTCCTTGTAATAAAACTCATGCTTGATTCAAGGGAAGTTTTGTCAACCCTGAGGATAATCCCTCCTAGCGGATTAATCCCGATTATCTTTCCAGCAGAATATTCATTAAAATTAATAGATCTAACAAAATCTCCTTGTTCGTTGAAAATAGATATCCGGTTGTTACCTGAATCACAAACATAAAGCAGATCTTTATCGTCAACATAAATATCAATGGGATTTGACAACTGGCCAGGACCTTGGCCCTTTCGGCTAATAACCTTTGAGAAACGGCCTTTTTTGTCATAAACTTTTATGTTTACATCTTCGCTATCTAAAACATAAATATTCCCATGACTATCTGCATCCATATCCGTGAGAAGATAAAACATATGTTTTTCATTTCTCTCTTTTTTTCCTAAAGCTAAATCTTCTTTAAGACTAAAAACATTCTTACTATGAATTGGTTTTTTAGGATTCTTAATGATTGTTACTCCATACTCCTCTTCAATTGTCCCTTTCCATGCAGTCTTTTTCTCTCTGAAGGAGATTGTCATAATCAATACAATAAATAGCATGGCCAGTAAAACCTTAATCAAGGTTCTCATTTTCTCCTCCCGGGAAGGTCTATCTCTTTTTGGGTTACGACGATTTTTACTCTCCTTTGTTTTGATTTTACCTGCTGATACACATAGAATCTATATATCAGGAAAAAATGGATGTCAAATATAAAAAGCAGGTGTTTAATAATTTTTACAACATGAAGAATTCGAACAAAAAAATACGTGCTAATCTTGGAAAAAATAGGGGTTGTTCCAAATTTTATTTGGGGAAATTATTGTGCCATATTTATTGCAGTTGTATAATAGAAAATGTAGAGAGCAGTACTTAAACCATGCAGGGAAGATATGGTAAAGATTCCAGGAAAATCATGCTTCCTCTAGAACCGTCCAAAAGGAGATCCAGCTGAAAAAAGCACTTATTATGCTTTTTATGACAGTCATAGCAATAATCTCGCTTCTTTATGGATTTCAAGAAAAACAACAATTATTCCCTCCTGAAAAGCACGAAGTCGAAGTTCGGCTGATTATGGTTGATGTTATTGTAACCAGAGACGGAGAGTTCGTAAAAGACTTAACCAAGGACTATTTCGAACTCTTTGAGGATGGGATAAGAGTCCCTATAAATTCTTTTGAACTCGTAAGCTTCGATAAGAAAGATTTGAGAATCCCAGAAGAAATGGGAGATGGAATATTGTCCGTTCTTCCCCAAAATAGGATTGTTGTCATATTTGACGCCATCAATTCCTGGCAAAGAGAAATCATAAACGGAAGCGAGAAAATAATCGATGAGCTGGTTTCTATTGCAAAGCTCGGGAATGAAGTTATGGTTCTCCAGCTCAGAAATAGGAAGGGGATAAAAATTATCCAACCTTTTACCCTGAATGAAGAGCTTATTAAAAATTCTGTTGAAAAAACCGCGGGAAGTATTTGGAGATTAGACACTGTTATCGATCCTTCATATAAAGCTCAGGTTGGAAGCGAAAGCAGAGCCTTCAGTCCAACCGAAACCGCAAGGCAGCAAGAAACTGATAACACGTTTGAGAATATATATGCCGAGGATATGCAGAGAATATATCACATGAATACGGAAATGAAGAGGTTTGAAAAGACAATCGGGGGGATTTTAGGCGCATGTAACATGATCAAAAGCTTGCCCGGAAGAAAATACATGCTGCTCGTAAGTGCAGGCATTCCAGATCTTTCCCCACCCGATATGCTTCCCAACATCCTTAGCGGCATCCTTACCGAGAGATTAGATGATGCCTATCGAAATAAAAGTTTTGGAAAAAAGGAAGGCATAAAAATATTCGATCCTTTCAACATACTCGATAAAAAAGTATTTAAGGATGGAGCAGGCGTCATCACCGAATTGATTCGTTTTGCCAACGCTCATAACATATCCATCTACTCTTTTGACTGCGGCACATATGTAAAGCGGCTCCATTCAGGCTCCTCAGCAGAATCTTACCAGAAAAACGAAATGGCTCAAATCTATTTCAGTGAAGGAGACAACATTAGGAAAGTCCAGAATTTAAGGTGGATATCTGAAGATACCGGTGCTGATTCATTGCGGGGGGCCGATAAATTTGAAGAGTTCCGCAGAGTCATAAGTAGAGATCTAACATGTTATTATCAGTTGAGTTTCTATGCCCAAAGAAGCGAAGCAGATGACAAATACCATAAGATAGAAGTCAGCGTTAAACGTCAAGGTGTTGATACCAGATTCAGAAAAGGCTACACGGACTATTCAAAAAAAGAGACCAATAAGATGCTTCTTGTTACGGCTTTTTATAATCCTTCCTTATTCAAAGAATTGCCTTTTAAAGCAGAACTCATTCCTTTCTTAACAGAATCCGGTAAATATGAGCCCTGGATGAATATCGCTCTACCCGCAAAGGAGTTATTCAGGGAAAGATTCGTTGAGTATGCTCCTAAATTATTTAACCTTCATGTCTGGATTAAAGATAAAAATGATGGTGAGAAGGGGTATGGAGGCAAAATCAATATCGGATTGAACATCAGCCCTTCTTTCCTGGATTTCGTAAAGAACATTGACTATCTAAGCTATCACTTCAAAGGCCCGGAGTTTAATTTCGGCCGGCATGAATATCAAACTATTTTTGCTCTTTTTGATCCCCAAACGAATGAAATCGGAACATGGGAATCGTCTCTCTTCGTCCCTGTGCTCAAGCAGAACAATGAGCGCCTGATTATAAACTGTGTTTTAGGTGATACAGTTACGAATTCTAATAAAGTTAAAAAGATCTTTTCACTCTCCAATAAAGATGGAAGTCTTGAGAATGACCAGATCAAATTTTTTCCAAAGGTAACGAACCAATTCAAAAAGTGGGAAGGTGCTTCTGTGTTTATGCAGCTTTATCTTCCTCATGGGAAAACGAAGATGCAGCCAGAATTTCTGCTTCTTGGTGAGGATAGGAGCCTTCGTGCTCTTCCGAAGGTGCTGCTTTCAGAATTCTGGAACGAAAAGCTGAAAGTATGGAGCTCGATATTCAAGCTTGAACTCGACCAGGGAGCCCTTGGAGAAAACTCTTTGTACGTAGAAATTCCGGAGTCTGAAGAAGGAGCTTTATTAAGTAAAGAAATGAAAATGACTATAATACGCTAGGAGTTTTGAGAATAGAAATTATCATAAACAATTTTTACCCTGCCTGGAGCTAATTCTCCTGATCGAATCATTCTTATTAAGAAATCGCGGAATTTCTCACCTTTTTGATTGAAATTTTTCTTTTTCATAACACTATAAAGGGCTGCAGCAAAAACATGCATCCCCTTATCAGCTTCTTTCCATCTCCTGCGCGGTTCGGCTTCAATGTTTAGTTTTTCGTTAATTATCTGCTCGAGCGCTTGAACACAATCTTCTTCGATAAAAGTTTCAAAGGAATTGTAGCCGTATGAAGGATTGTGATTCAAAACTTTATCCATTAAAAATGCATCTTTCCTCAAGAGATAAATGACTTTTCCCAGCTCAATATCGGAAGCTAAATCATATGGCGAATGCATCATTTCGTGAATGGCGTTCCTCAATACAACTTCTAAAGGCCAGGCTACATTTGTTAGATAGCGGGTTCCTGTAATTTTAATTCCATGAGGCCTGGAGAAATAGAGAATATAAGCAGTTATCTTATGCGAGGGGAGCTTGAAGCCTAAATGGGCTTCCACTTCACCTGTGATATCATATTTTGGTAGTTCTCTCCGAATTTGTCTTATTGTCTCATTGACTTTGGGAAGAATGTATTTTTTCCAGTAGGATTCAAACTGAATCTCTTTCAGGAATATCAATGCTGTTTTTAGATCATTTCGAACTGATTCATACAGGCGCCAACCGCCCTCTGTGTAGTAAGGAGTTTTTTTCAGGTTTTTATGCATGGACTCGCTATTCTGTATTGTCATCAACATATCATCTATTGTCTTGTCATCAACAGCTGAGAAATAGAGACAAAAAAAGACAGAAATGATGCTTCTCTTTTCGTCTTTTATTTTTCTTTTCAGGTTGGATAAAGCCTTTTTCACTGGCTTTTTGAGACTTTTTTCGAATTCCTCAAATTCAGACTGATAGTGTTTTAGGTAGAATGAATCTGCCGTTAATGTATTCAGGAAACAAAGCGCATCGTATTTGAAGGATGGTTCGATCTGCCAATCTGTTAAATAATGTATTCGAATTTCTTCTTGATTCGATTCTTTGTATGCATCTGTCTCGGAATGGCCCGTCAATATCAACGGGACCAAACAACAGAAAATAATTATTGACGATAATCGTGGTAAGGCATCTAAAAATCTCATAATCTAACCTTGTTCAATTTTAATGCAAATCAGGAACTCTTAGTTCTTATAATTCATCTTTTTTTCAGAGTATCATAAATTAGATGAGAAAGTTATCATATCTGGGATAAGAAAATCCTTTTTATTTTTAAACTTTAAGATTTTTTCTCATCATCAATCTTTCCCTGTTTTTATTTTGCTTTTTTTTTCTTGATTTTTCTATCGATAATTTAAGTCACCCAAATTACAAAAAATGGGGCCTGGCCCCATTTTTCCCAATGCTTGGCGAAGGCTGTATGCTTAAAAAACCGTGAGAAAGGCTGAGCGGGCATGGTTTCTCTCTGAAGGAGAGGAGAGCGAAGCCTTGATCCGAGTTGCTTTTGACTCGCTGGGGCAAAAGCAACGTGTTTTTGAACCATATAGCCTGAGCCTTTCAGCATTAGGTTATAAGGGGTAATAGTCTAAAAGGGATAATATTTAAAAAGGTTGGTATTTAAAATAGATAATATTTGTAAAGATCAGCATTTAGAAGGGATAATAATTGTAAGGAGTAGTACATATGAGGGATTAAACATTAAATTTAATGGATGGCGCTCGTTGTATATGCTCTTTAAAGCTGAAAATAAAGGGATTCGATCATTTGTTTCTTTTTTTATCAGGCGGCTTCCAGACATCTATTTCCTCTATCCCACCAAATACATTCTTAAAGATGAGCTTGGCGATTTTTTCCTCCTTTCCCTGTTCTTGCTCAAAGATCACTACTTTCTTGAGGAATCCCCTATGCTCAAAATATTTTTTGGCTTTAATGCTTGCATCTCTCCAAGAATAAGCCTCTTTATCTTTAAGGACAGGGGACTCGGATGTTTCACTAAATCCCTTAATATAAAATTTCTTATCCATTCATTTCTCCTCTTTAATCTCCGAGCTGCAAAACCTTGGACTTGCTTTCATTGCATATAATTTAGTCGATAAAACTCGGCAAAAATTGCATTAAAGATCTTTTTCCCGCCTGGAGTCGCAAAGTGGATGCACATAGATTACTTATCGGACGAGAGCAAATAATGTGTCCAGAAGAAGGGAACTTCCTTTTTTGGATGATGATGATCATCGGAATAAATGGGGCCTGGCCCCATTTATTCGCTTGGCCCCATTTATTCGCTGGGACAAAAGTGACGTGTTTTTGAACCATATAGCCTGAGCCTTTCTTCAATGGTCGCTGCAACTATTTCCCAAAACCTTTGTCCCGAACATAGCAACTAGTTATCACGGAAATGGAGATGCATACTTGATTACCCATTTCTTTGCTAAATTTGAGCCCCAGAGTTACAATAGGGCAGAAAAAATTACAGGAGGAAGCCATGAAGCGGCTTTTTGTTTTTATATCCTTGCTGCCGGTATTTCTTATATTCTTGGCCTGCACATCACAACGGAAGCAAGAAGAGGATTTTCCTCTTCTGAACCTGGAGCGTATTTTTAGCTCCAAGGAGTTCACGACCGAGCACCTCGGTCTCACGCACTGGCTGAAGCACAGGAATGCTTATACGGTCCTTGAATCTTCAGAGTCGAATTCGGACGCCAAGGATGTTGTCCTGTATGATCCTGAGAGCGGCGAACGCGAAATTCTTGTATCTGCCAGCCGGCTCTTCCCTCCCGGAAAGTCAAAACCTCTTTCAATCGATAATTATGATTGGTCTTTGGATGGAAAAAAGCTCCTTATCTTCACCAATACAAAACGTGTTTGGCGTCAGAACACGCGAGGAGACTACTGGGTTCTTGATTTAGACTACTGGGGCTTACATAAGCTTGGAGGAGGCGCAGAGCCTTCAACACTCATGTTTGCCAAGTTTTCTCCTGAAGGCGATCGAGTCGGGTATGTCAGCAAAAACAACATCTACGTGGAGGACCTGAAAGATCATCGGATAGAGCAGTTAACAAAGGATGGCTCTCAGACGATCATAAACGGAACTTTTGACTGGGTTTATGAAGAGGAATTATCGCTCAAGGACGGGTATCGATGGAGTCCGGATGGAAAATGGATAGCTTACTGGCAGCTTAATACCGGAGGAGTAAAAACTTTTTATCTAATCAACAATACTGATTCACTCTACCCAAGTCTCATCCCCATCCAGTATCCCAAAGTCGGGGAAACCAACTCTGCTAGCCGTATCGGAGTGGTGAGTGCCGGAGGAGGCGAGACTCGCTGGTTTGAATTGCCCGGAGACCCAAAAAACCATTATCTTGCACGGATGGATTGGGCGGAAAACTCAAGAGATGTCTATTTCCAGCGCCTTAACCGTCTCCAGAACACGAACTGGGTGATGCTGGGCGATATTCAGACCGGAAACGTACGGACAATTCTGACTGAACAAGATGATGCCTGGGTCGATGTAGGGAATGACCTGCACTGGCTGGATAAGGGAAGGCACTTCATTTGGGTAAGCGAACGCGATGGCTGGAGGCACATTTATATAGTCTCACGGGACTGGAAGCAAGTTGGACTTCTAACTCCTGGCGAATATGACATAGTTAACCTGCAGAGTGTTGATGAGGATGGAGGCTGGGTGTATTTTACAGCTTCACCTGAAAATCCTACGCAGCGCTATCTTTACAGGGTGCCGTTAGACGGCTCAGGCCAGGCTGAACGAGTAACGCCCTCCAATCAAAGCGGCACACACAGCTATCGGATTTCCCCTGATTCGCGCTGGGCTTTTCACACCTTCTCCGCATTTGATGAGCCTCCAGTAACCAAACTTGTGCGTCTACCTGAACATGAAGAGGTCCGCACTCTAGTTGATAATTCTGAGCTGCGAAAGAAAGTCCACGTTCTCAAAAGACGACCCGTTGAATTTTTTGAGGTGGAAATAGAGAAAGGGGTGAAACTTGACGGATGGTGCCTGAAACCGCCTAATTTTGATCCTGGAAAGCGCTATCCTTTGCTCTTTTTTGTTTATGGAGAGCCCGCCGGGACCACTGTTGTGGATAGATGGGGCGAAAACCGCTATCTGTGGCATCTTATGCTGTGCCAGCAGGGCTATTTGGTCATGAGCGTGGATAATCGCGGGACTAGAGTACCGCGGGGACGGGAATGGCGGAAAAGCATATACCGCCAGATAGGAATTCTTGCTTCTGCTGATCAGGCGGCGGCAACAAGGGCTATAATCAAGCGATGGCCTTATGTGGATTCAAGCCGCATCGGGATCTGGGGGTGGAGTGGGGGAGGCTCCATGAGTCTGAATGCCATATTCAGGTACCCGGAGCTTTATCAGACAGCCATGGCCATAGCCTTTGTCAGCAACCAGCTCTACTATGACACGATTTATCAGGAGAGATACATGGGGCTTCCCGTCGATAATGATGAAGGTTTCAAGAACGGTTCCCCGATTACCTTTGCCCATCAACTGGAAGGGAACCTGCTTCTGGTTCATGGAACAGGGGATGATAATGTCCATTATCAGAACTTCGAGGCGCTTGTGAATGAGTTGATAAAGCATAATAAACAATTCACGATGATGTCCTACCCGAACCGAACTCACGGAATTAAAGAAGGCGAAAATACAACACGCCATCTTTATGAATTGTTGACAAGATATTTGAAAGAGAACCTGCCACCAGGACCGGCATCGGAATAGCGCTCATGTCTAAATATTCGGTATTCTTAAGAAATGGGTGATTTGGGAAATTTCTTCTTTCAGATTTTGACACCAAATATTTCCTTTGCTATAGTTTTAAAGCGATAATATCTTCGGTTCATCTAATATAGGCGCAATATATATTTTTATAATGTCATTGCGAGCCCTGAAAGGGCGTGGCAATCTCTTAAGATGAATTAGTGAGATCGCACAGCCTGTTCCGAGCAAAGCGAAGGAATCTTCTTCGCTCCTCGCGATGACATTGGAAAAATTGCGTTTGCATTAGGATGATAATTATTATTGTTTATTGCCTTGAAAAACTTGCTCTTCCGAACTGGAAGACATGCTTTTCAGTTGCAGGCATCGGGAAATTTCTAATCTATAAATAATGAAGTAAAAACGGCCTTATGGACATAGGAAAGCTCATCCCCATAATCATAGCGTTGGTATCAGCTTTTTTACTCCCTTTTTTTCTCTCTAAACGAAAGAAAGAAGGGCACAAAAAGTTTGAAGAGTTTTGTCGCCATCTGCCTGGAATAGCGGTAAGGTTCACTGAGTTGGATAAAGAGAGCGAGCAGGCAAAGCTTGGAAAAAAGATCTCCAGGGCACAGAAATCTGAAGGTGTTGTTGCTTTAGAGCAGAGAAATATTGATTTTATTATTATTGCCAGTGTAGCCAGCCAATATGGAGTTAATTATTTCATCGAATATATGGTAAAAAGTACCTTCAATTTGAGAGAAGAACCCCCTAAGAAGACGAAGATGGTGAGAAAGAAAAGCTCACTTTTTGGGGGTAAAGTGGTGGATATAGTGTGGAAAGGAGACCAGTATCTGGCTCGAAGGCTTAACCTGGATTATGAGCTCAAGCACAGGCTGTTGCAAACTGATTTGAATAAATTCAAAGGCAGCATTCTGATTATTCCAGAGCGCAAGCATGGATACACTCTGATAAAGACGAGCTTTAATCTTCCTTCCACTGATATGTTCTATGCGATTGATTCTGTTGCCAAATACATAAAATCCGGAATATAGCTCAACAGCTGATATTAAATCCAAAAAAACTAAAATAAATGAATATATTCGTAACTGGCCATCCAAGGAGCGGCAAATCAACCTTGATACAAAGATTATTGGGTGAAATTTCTGATAAAAAGGTGTCTGGCTTTGTAACTCCTGAGATAAAGATTAACGATGTTAGACAGGGTTTTAAAATAATTGATTTGGTTTCAAAAGAGGAAGAGATTTTAGCCTCTCTTAATATAAAACACGGACCAAGTGTATCAAGATACAAAGTTAACGTAGAAGGGATTGACTCTATCATGGACAAGTTCTTAGAGAACTATGAAAGCTCAGAATATGTGATAATAGATGAGATTGGAATGATGGAGTTTTATTCAAAAAAGTTTAGGGAAACTGTCAGAATGGTGCTTAGCTCAGACAAGAAAGTAGTAGCAACTCTGTCCAGAAAATTTTTAAAAGAATATAAAGATAAAGGGCAAATATACACTTTGACAAGGGAAAATTTTGACGATGTCTTTGATAAAGTCTGGGGGCAAATAAGAGGATAAAATTAGACTATAAAAAGACCGTCTCTAATCCTTTTTTCTTTTTCTAGCCATCTGGGGAAGACCCAGTCAAGGACATCTTTCGTTCCTTGTTTCTCTATCTCTTTTATCTTCAGTCCGATTTCCATCTTATTCTTCACATGTTTGCTCCAGATCACTTGTCCTGTTAACGAGGTTATTAATTGTTTATGAGGAATATAGAGCATTACTTCTGTAGTAGAGCCTGGATTGGGTTCAACAAAATTTACACTCAGCCTCAAGCCTTCATTAGAGAAATCAAGAACTGTTGCTCCCTCAACTAAATTATTTTTGCCTTCTAATTCCACCAATTCGGAAGGAATCGAGCAATAAAATCGCAAAAGTTTTCTTCTTTCGTGATTACTCATAACTTGATTATTCATATGACTTATCTCCATTATATTTAGTCGGTTATACACTGAAAAAGTTGATATGTAATAATAAAAAACCGGCAATGATCCCCAAAGTACCACTCTTCTATTTTAAAGTTTATGAAGTCTATTTTCACAGAATGTTGCACCTCGGCGTATGTCCCAATTTTTTTTATTTAATTTTATATTTTACCTGGATTATTCACGGATCGAGTTTGCCAGATTGCCACGCTCCGCTCGCAACGACGATGTTATTTAAAATATATGTCGTCGGATGCAAGGCACAGGGTATGCGGCTGTGGTTCTTCACCGCAAATGCCCTGTAACGAAGCAGACGTCGTTGCGAGGAGCGAAGCGACGCGGCAATCTCATGCCTTTGGCGAATCATCATGAGATCGCCACGCTTCGCTCGCAATGACAATTTTATCATAGCACAGGTCGTCAAATCGGCCCGCCCGAAGGGTAAATTATGCCGACACATAATAAAAAGAAACGCTTTTGAGATCGATTGAATGTTCTGCTAAAGGTGAAATCAGTGTAACGAGTAGATATCAATGAAAATAAATATTGGTGTCGGCATAATTTATGAATAAATAAGGTTTATTATTATTGACATCTGTGGCATAATTTTTTTTTATATATAGGAAAGAAGGAGGTTTTAATGAAAGTATCTCGGCGTCATTTTATTAGAAATGTAGGATTGGGTTTAACAGGCCTGGGTTTAGGAACAAAACGTTTTGCTTATTCTTCTCTAGGCGGAAAAAATGATTCAGAAAAGCTGCTCGTCAAAAATCCTGACCACCCTGAAGCAGCAACATACGACCGTCTTCCTCTAAGCTGGTATAAAGGGACCGTAAAGCGTTTAAGGGAAAAAGTGGCTGAAAAGGGAGTCGATGCGATTCTGCTTCAAAATCGGTGGAACCTTGTCTATTATACAGGGCTATTTCACAGCACAACAGAAAGACCTTTTTATGTTTTATTCCCGGTCAAAGAGGACACAATCTACTGGTATCATCCTGGCTTGGACAGGGATTTAGTGACCTCTTGGTGGGATACAGAAAGTGATTATTATTTTGATTTTCTTCATGCTGAAGGAGGATTTCCTAACCTGGGAAATGTTGTTCAAGGGAAAACAGTCGACCTTTTTGAATGGATGCTTAAGGGGCTGAAAAAAAGAGGACTCGGCGCCAAGACCATAGGTGTCGATTCCGAATTTCCTCCCTCCAAGTTGAAAAAAGCCAAGAAGATTCTGCCCAAGGCAAAGTTTGTTGATATAAGCCAGATTTGCCTCAATATGAGAATAGTCAAGACAAAACAAGAGATTGCTCTGACACAAAGAGCTATGAATTATTTCAGCAAGATTCATGCCTTTGCCAGGGATTATATTCTTGAGAAAGGAACAGATGCCACAGACTTTGAGGTGAAGCATGCAGCCATTGCCTACGGAATTGATTTGATCCTCAAAGATATCAAGAGGGATGGGAGGCCTCATACGGCTGTGGGCGTGTCTGTTCAAATTGGATGCCGCACTGGAATCGCTACCGCCTACCCACATCCTAATCAATTTTTCCACAAAAAGATTGAAAAAGGAGATGCCCTCCAGGTATCTGGTGGTGTCAGGGTAGGAGGGTATGGAGGAGAACTCTACCGGTATTATCAGATCCTGCCCTGGGACAAGCACAGAGAGAAACTATGGCAGGTTGTGACGGATTGTGTTCATATCCAGGAAGAGGACTCCAAGGCTGGCAAAACATGTTCTGATGTGGCCTATAAGATACACCAGCATCAGGTCAAGCAAGGTGTGGAGAAATACATTTATCATCGTCCCGCCCATGGAGAAGGGATGGAAGGGCACCAGGCTCCCTGGCTTGCTCTTGGAGATTATACAGTCCTCAAGGAAGGAATGACATTCAGTGTTGAACCTGGGCTTTACGATCCAGAGCGAGGTTTTGGCTATAATCCAAGCGACAACTTGCTGGTGACGAAACAAAAGGGTGTGCTCCAGGGGAGTGTTCCTTATACAAAAGAATGGATGATCCTAAAGCTGTAGAGAATTGAGGGACTCCCCCCAGACTTTCTTTATTCGCACCACAATCAGATTAAACCAGAATTGTTTTTTTTCGTATGTTTTAGTAAGAAATGAAAAAAGTTGATTAGTTTATTAAAATAAAGGAAAGATGGAGGAAATAATTGCAAACTCAAGATGTAACCTCCAAGAGATCTAGCACTGCTTCTAAGTGGCTTATAGGCTGCGGCATTGGCTGCGGTGTGGTGATTCTGTTGCTAGTCTTTGCCGGTGTGGGCGGCTATTTCTTCGTCAAAAATATAGTAAAGGGATTTGAGGAAACAGAAGCCATCGGAGATGATTTGACGGAACGTTATGGAGAAATTAAAGATTTCTGCCCTGATCCTGGTGGGGCCATAAAGACAGAACGGCTCGAGGCCTTTCTGTCTGTGCGGAACTCCATGGAACCAGTTAAAGAGAAATTAGAAAACTCTATCAATATTCTCTCTGATGAAGAACGCGAAAGCCAATTCAAAGAAGAACCGTCCCCAGGTGTTTTGACAAAGATAAAAACTGGATTCGGAATAATCCCTCTGATTGCAGAGTTCTATACAAGGCGCAATCAGGCGCTTCTTGATGCTGAAATGGGGCTGGGGGAGTACTACTTCATTTATGTCGTGTCGTACTATTCCTGGCTAGGTAAATCACCCGGAGATGGCCTCGAATATCACCTTGTGGATGAGGATGATGAGAAAAGAGATGTATATTGGAGAAGAAGACGGAGCGAAAATCTCGATGACCGCCAGGATGATGTGCTTAAGCAGTTGCACCGCCAGATTCTTCCCATGCTGAAAAATCAGGAGGCAAAATTGACACGCATTGATGTCAGTCCGATCAGAGATTCCTGGCGGGAGACGCTGGCGGCTGAGATCGAAGCCATGGAGGCTGATCGTTTCCGGCTGCTCTGGCAGGACGGGCTGCCTGATGTTCTGGAAGCTTCACTCAAGCCTTTCAGGGGGCGTCTTGAGGCAAGCTACAACAAGGTGTTAAATGCCCTTGAGATGGCTCTCGAGTAGAGACAGCGAAACGCGACAAAAGAAAGGCAGGACTATTGACTCTGTCTTATTGTATCATTAGAATACGGTACAGTAATATACGAGGAGGTAAGGAAAATGAGAAGACCTGACCTACTCATACTAATAGCTGTGTGGGAATTCATAAGTGCATTCGGGGCGTTTATTGGCATAATTGCCATCTCTGTTTTCGCCTTCCCTGAAGTCTCCAGCTTGCACGGCATAGGCTCAGTGGGTGGTATATTTGGCCTTAGCATTGCGGTGCTGGTGCTTCTATTCTGTTTAAGTATTGCCATAGCAGGTGGTATAGGGCTCTTAGGCGGAAAGGAGTGGGGGCGAATTTTAAGCCTTGTTCAAGCTGCTCTCAGCTTGCTGTGCATTCCTTTTGGTACCATCATCGGAATACTTATTATTGTCTATCTCATAAAACCTGAAATAAGAGACTATTTCGAATCTGCCCAGAAATAGCTTTTTCAAACTAAAAAATCAGATGAAAAATCATATCCAGAATGGTCTAATTTTTTCATTAACCTTTTTCCTTGTTTTCTTTTTGACCTTTTGCCAGGAAAAAACAGATGAAGAATTGATACTTGAAATGATGGAAGATGTCGGAAAATACGCTGAAAAAAAGGATATGTCCAGCATAATGAAAAATCTTTCTGATGACTATCATGATTTTGAGGGCAGAGGAAAAAAGGAAACACAGGATATGATTAATGAATACTATGAAAGATACAGAGGGATTGCCATCAATATGTTAAGCACGCAGATAGAAGAAATTTCCTCCCTGGACGCGTCTATTCAAACTGAAGTGGCTTTTTCCTCTGGGGCTGCTAAGGTTTTTCGCAAATTAATCAGATATTCAACCGAAAATTACCGATTGAAGATTAAATTAATAAAAAGAAATGACAGATGGCAGATTCAGTATGCTGAGTGGAGATACGTTACCCTCAATGAACTCTTTCCTGAATCGTTATCCATTCTTAAGAAAATTTTTCCGGATCTATAGTAAGGTTAATAAAGCATAATGAATAAAATTGACAATAAATGATAGAGAGGGGGCAGGAATAAACAATTTAAGGAATGAGTGAAGAAATGGGGACAGGCCTCATTCAATTTCAGCTATGCCTATGTTTTCTGGACAAAAAAGTTCAAAACAGAAACAAGAGAGCAAGTTTTCGCATCACTTAACCTATCTTATTCCTATTGAACAGGGAAAATGAGAAGAAAGTAAATTCTTATAATCTCTATTATTTGAGTATCGAATACAAACGCAATTATTCCAGTGTCATCGCGAGGAGCGAAGAAGATTCCTTCGCTTTGCTCGGAACAGCCTGTGCGATCTCGTTAATTCATCTTAAGAGATTGCCACGCCCTTTCAGGGCTCGCAATGACATTGTAAAAATATATATTGCGTTTATATTAAGTTTCAGTTGAAAAATCCAGGCATTTTAAGAGGAAGAAAATTAAAATTCGAATTATAAGACTTATAGACTTTCTTATTACAACCACATAAAAATAGTATGGAATGGTATATTGAATTAGAATGTATTGACACAAAGGAGGATATTTCAATGAAAAAACCTTGTTCAATTTTTCTTTTGAGCTTTTTTCTCGTAGCTCTTATGACTTCTCCTGGGTCTGGTCAGACCGCTGAAGAAATTATAAAGAAGATGATAGAAGTTCAGGGTGGAAAAAAAGTATTTGAGAGCATAAAAGACATGACTTTGTCTGGCAACCTGGAGGTGGTTCAGCAAGGTCTGAGTGGTTCAATTACTATATATAAGAAAGAACCGAACAAAATGCGCAGAGATATTGAAATAATGGGCATGGTTATCACCCAAGCTTACGATGGAGAGACAGCGTGGGGGGTCAATATGCAAACTGGGAACACTGAAGAGATGGAAGAACAGCAAGCAGTAGAGATGAAGAGACAGTCTTTGCCCGTCATTTCTCTGCTCTATCCAGAAAAATATGGTTTTTCTTTTGATTATAAAGGGAAGGAAAAAATTGAAGACAAAGACTATTTTGTCATAGAATTAACCTACCCTGATGGATTTAAAGCGACTCTTTATGTGGATACTAAAACATATCTCACCTATAAAGCCAAAGCAAAAACAATGGGTCCAATGGGCTATGAGGTTGAATCTGAACAATTCACCTCTGATTACAAGAAAATTGATGGGATGATAGTCGCTCACTCTATGGTTACCTTTATTGAAGGCGAGGAATATATTAAAATTACTGTTACGAGCGTGAAGTTCAATACGAGCCTTGAAGATTCTTTTTTTAAGATGAACCAATAAAGGGATAAATTTTTCACCGTTTAATTCATGTTTTATTGTAGGGGCTTGATTCATCAAATCCACAATTTTATTATTCGTTATTTTAAGAGCTTAATTCATCAACCCCCCACTTTTTCTAAACGCAGGAACTTGATTCATCAAATCCACCTCTATATTGCAGGAATTTGGTTCATCAAATCCACCTCTATATTGTAGGGGCTTGATTCATCAAGCCCACACTTGTTCTTAATAGAGAGATTTGATTTATCAGGCCAACCTGTAATTAAATAAGGAGATAACAATGAGAATCAATCATGGAAGTGTATTGTCTTATTAACAATATCAAAATATTAGGAGAATTATCCTGTGGAGATATTGAAAAAACATCGAGAGAATTTAACGCTGACAGCTAGAATCCTGGCGCTGTTAGGGATACTGGCGTTTTCATTAATTAGCGGTAATAGTATTTTTGGCCTTGATACAAAGTCCAAAGAATTGTCTCTTGAAGGGATCCAGTCAACAAATAAGGAAGATGGTTTATTGGTTCATTGGACATTTGATGAAGGTAGTGGAAATGTTATAGGTGATTCTTCGAGTCATGATAATAGTGGGGTTGTTTATGGTGCTTCATGGACAACAGGAGCAGTTAATGGTGCTCTTGATTTTGATGGTATAGATGATTATGTGCAAATACCTAATTATTTTTCTCTCCCTCCTTCGCATCTTGCATCGCTCGGCGAAGGGTCAATATCGGTCTGGTTCAAATGCGATAGTATACCTTCTGATTATGGAATTATGCCCATATTTTACTATGGAGCATATGATCCATGTCTAAACATGCCTGATGCAGCAAATCAAGGACTCATTATTGAAATTGGGCATAGTCCTATTCATCCAGAGTCAAAAAAGATTTATTTCACCTTATTTGCAGACGCATGCACATTTCCGTCTTTTTGTTTTGATTCATCGGAAGCTGTAACCGAAGGTGAGTGGCACCATTTTGTGGCAGTAGTCGGAGAAAACTATAACACCGGATATCTTGATGGACAGGAATTGGTAAACAGGCATTATAATTTTGGAAATTCTTCGTTTTCTCAATTCTTTGTTGATGTCATTAAACATGAAACTTTATGGATAGGAAGAGGATACTGGGATAGAAACACTGTATTTTTTGACGGCGCTATAGACGATATAAGAATATATAACAAACCACTGAGTGCTCAAGAGGTCCAAAAATTATATGATAACCAACAGACTTACACCCTATTAACAGCAGCAAGTCCCCCAGGCGGAGGGACTGTCCGCAAGGATCCTGATAAAGCTTCATACGATAGTGGCGAGAAAGTGTCGCTTACAGCTACTGCCAATAAAGGATACTTTTTTGATGGATGGACAGGGGCTGTTCCCCAAGACCATGAAATCGACAATCCGCTTAGCATTACTATGGATTCGGATAAAAATATAACAGCCAATTTTTATTCCGGAATTTCTGATGATGGCACCATCGGAAAGAACCCGTTATGCTTCATTGCAACGGCGGCCTATTGCTCCCCGTCACATCCTTATGTGAAGATTCTTCGAGATTTCAGGGATAGATACCTTATGCCCAGCAAGCTCGGGCGGACACTGGTTGACTTCTATTACAATAATTCACCTTTTGCGGCGGATTTAATTGCAGAACACAAATTATTGAAAGTTGCGGTTCGCCTAAACCTTATACCTCTTGTGGCTTTCGGCTACTCTATGCTTCATTTTGGTCCGATAATCACCGCATTTATTCTGTTCTTGATTTTCGCGCTCCCGACGTTTTTTGTTCGGCTTTATAAAAGAAGGGCGAATATCTTCCTTATAAGAATTGCAAAAGCAAAATAACAGATGATCATAGATGATCAACGGCAGTGAAATACAAAATTATGTAAATACCCTAGAAAAAATTATTAAAAGTATGCCTGGACCATAAAGAAATAGAATAATAAATAAATAGCTGAATAATGGATTTTAAATGAAGGTAGAAAATAAGCCGTTTTAATGTGTTAGGTTTTGTTGATAAACGGAACGTAGTTTAGAATTTTCTAGCACGCACCCGGAAATCGACGTTGTCTTTAACCCACTTCCAGAATTTTTCTTGTTTAGCCAGTTCAACACCAGGTACAATCTGATCTTTCCAACCTTCCATGACTTCTCCGGGGACCGTCCATACTCTTACTCGCCGCTTAGGAACACTGTCTCGCCAGCGTTTGGCGACAATTGGATCCAGATAGGTGAGTCGGACAGTGACCCGTCGAGAGAGATATTCCAGCGGATCCAGATCAATCTGCTCATAAGTGGTTTTTGCCTCTCGGACTCCCGTAGCCGGAACACCGTCGGTTATAATCATGATGCAAATCGGTGCGAGGGTAAGGTTTCTATCCTTAGTCTGGGCAGCTACCTCCGAGAAGAAAGCATTAAAGTCTGTTATTGTGTCCATTGGTGGAAACCACTCCCGAAAGGCCGCTTTTATCTGTCTTACATCTTTGCCCTCAAGATCATGGATAGGATGGAAAGCCTTGGGCTCGTTCGTGTCATAACCTCCGATCGAGCCTACGAAAAGCGCCCGCAGGCCACTAAGCTCGCCCAATCCATTGAGGTGGCCGTAAATGTAGTGAGAGAGAAAGGTCAGAGCCTCATCGTAATAACCCGTTCTCTGGAAAGATCCGCTTACATCTACCCCGACAAACATGACCAATCGAGATACTTTTTCGGTATTTGGCGGACTGCATGCCGTAACGATTAGCAAGAGGAGTGCGACTGCGGCCAGCCAGGTTGATAGGTTTTTAAATTTCAACATCAGGATTGGGCTCCTTTCTTTGGCGCTAGATTTCTTTCTATGAGGACTTCCCGTGTATCCATCACATCTTTCAACTCTTTGAACGGAAGGTTGAAGATAGGCCGTGCAGTCAATAAGATCATGAAGAAGTTCAAGATAACCGCCAGAACCTGAAGGATGGGTAGAGTCAGGAATTCCAGGAGTTCATTAAACTTCTTATGCAGCCATTCAATCTCATTTTTAAACTCTTGTATCGGTTTTCTCCACCATAGCGCAGTCTCTGGGACATCGGATGCATACCTTTTCTGTTCTTCTCCTGCCTCGCCTATTGGTCGACGGGCGATTATAGCTAAAAGCGGCGGTGTACCGAACTGTCCGAATAAGAACCAGGTCATACCTCGAATGGCAATCCATCCCATGGATGAAATCCCCAATGTGAAGCCAATCCCCATTCGAACACCAGTCTGCTGTACTATCCAGGGTGTGATGGCATCAACCAGCTCGCGATAAAGGAACATCACCTCAAAGCCCATAACAATCAATTCGATGATTGTCATCTGGATGATGAGTTTTACCTTTTTTGTCCGAATGGCATCTGTTAACGCTTGGAGGGCAGCAAAGCTTCCCATAATGATAATGAGCAAGAATACATACAACATGGGCATCACTAGTGGAGATGACTTATCTGATCCTACAATGTCCATAAGCACTTCTGAAATCGTCGGGAAAAGGACATAGGCAAAGATCACAGCTTCAAGCATGCACCAAAACACAAGGCTCACAAAGGCTACCCAGGGGACGCCGGGCCGGAAGAAACTTTTTGTCATTCGACCGGTCATCGTGAATGGAGCGGTCACAATCTGTTTGATGAATTCCACTATGAATTTTAATATGAGCCGCAGAATAGAGAACAGCCAGCCGACTAAAACAAAAATGAGCCTAAACAGGCCGGTCCAGAAGAGCCACACCGCTCGTGCTCCATCCCACCAGGAAAGAAGCAGAGCGGTGATGAAGTTAATGCGTCTTGAACGAAAGGGCACTGTATAAAGGGAAAGTTGTGTGCACCAGATGATGCCGAGCCAGAGCAGAAGAGGGAAGAGGAGAAATAAATATTTTCCAACAGCTAACCAAGGGGAGGAAGAATGCAAGAAGAAATCGAGAATTGCCCTTTGCATAGGGAATATCCATGCAATCGGCATCAGGAGAATCCTTAGGATTTCCTGAAACTGATTAGAGGATATGCTCGTAGCTTGTCCTACGAGTGTCATTGATTCAAAAAGGATAATTGATATTAGCATAATGACTTATTAATATATTTTAGCCTCAGTCTTATCAATGCCCTTTTAGGATGAATCATAGGGTGAATTTGTTCCTGTTTGACTAACCTTATGAAGGGGGTTTTTCTCACCCCAATAGAGGAGTTAGCCAATCTTTTTAATCCCTTGATTTTGCCAATTAGGATGCACCAATGTGGGGTCAGGTCTTGTTTTTTGCCTTTGCTCATGCAAACGCAATTTATACCATTGCATTAGACTGCGGGCGACTCCGCTCTTTTTATAAATGGGCAGGCGAACATGGCAAAATCTCATCCTTAAGACAGGAGCTGCCTGTGTCACTTTCATCCTTGCAATGATATTTTAATGCGTTTGTATGAGATTTTTAAGACAGGCAAAAAGCAAGACCTGACCCCATTTAGGCTTAAAAATAAACTCGCGCCGATTGAAAAAAGCTTGTTTTTTTGTTAGAGTAAAAAAAATCTATATTTAAAAAATTTCTTTTTTTTGTCGGAGGAAAGAGATGAAGACATTCGCAAAAAAATTGATTAGAACTATATATGTAATAATTTTAGCTACAGTTCTTTTCCTGATTGTATTCTATCTTGATAAATTTGATATAGTCAAGTTGAGGCCTATAACGTTAGTAGAGCAAATTCCATATGAAGAAGTCATTGAAATAGAAGAGTTTGAAGAAACGGAGTTTTATGATTCGATGAATAAATTTATCGGGGCTGAGATAGTTATAAGAGTAAGATTTGCCGCTCATATCGAACCGGCTGAGAGATTGCCTTTAGAATATAAAGATGAATTGAAAAGAGCTTACAGCAATGTCGACATATACGTGAAAGAAATCCCCAGCAAGGAAGCGCTCATAAAAATGATGCAGGCCTTAGTAGATAGTAAATATCTAGAGCTAATTGAAGATAAAGAAATTCAGGCTTTTCTTTATGAGGCGAAGCTTAATAATAAAAAAGTTAAAAGAATAGAAAAAATATTCTTAAAGCCAGAAAGCTATTTTTTCGTAAAATACTAGACTCAGTCCGACTTCTTCTTAATTGCCCCCCATAATTAGATGTTCTGAATCCATATACACTTCTTTATTAACCGTTTTTATTGACCTGTTGTTGTTTGAGTGATATAAAATTTCTGCGTAACAGAGAAAGGAAAATAAAAATAAAAGGAGGGAATTCTTTTGAGCAATAAAATAAAAGCTTATTCAGGGAACAATCCAGTTTTTCGGATAGGAAATAAGTTAAGGAAAATGATTTTAGGAATTATTGCCTTTCTCCTTTTGCTTCCTATCTTAGGAAGCAAGGCTGCCACCGAGGAAGGAAAAACAATAAGAATTGCCGTAGCCAGATTCTCGCATGAGACCTGCACTTTTTGCCCAAGACCGACAACCGTCGAGGATTGGGAATTCCACGGCCCGCCCAGCGCGGATATCCTCAATACAGATAGTGGCTACATCGGCGGCTTTAAAACCATTTGTGAGGAGTACGGAGGCATAGAGCTTGTCGGCATCACTTCTCCACGCGGTGCGCGGGGTGGTTCTTCAGGAAGCTGGATTACTCAAGAGGCTTTTGACAAGTACACCGGTCTGATTGCAGCCGACCTGACGAAAGCCGGTCATATCGATGGTGTCTTTCTTTCTCTTCATGGTGCCATGGCCGTAACAGGCGTTCTCAAGCCTGAGGCTGAGATTGTGCGAAGGGTGCGGAAAGTGGTCGGTGACATCCCGATCATGGTTACCCTCGACCTCCATGCCAACGAGGATCATGAACTATCAGATGCGGCTGATGCCGTTTTTATAATTAAGAGATATCCGCATTATGATACAACGCTTCAGGGTGAGCATGCAGCCCGTGTAATGATCAAGACTATCCGGGGAGACTACAAGCCTGTTATGGCCACCAGAAAACCCGGGGTGATAACACCCAGTGTTTATCAAGGAACAGGAGTATCTCCGGCTATGGAAATAATGGAGCGGGCCCGCAGATGGGAATGCCAGAATCCAGGCACTTATGTCTCTGTTGCCTTCGGATTTGCCTATGCAGATGTACCTGATGTTGGTGCGACCGTCATGGTCGTCGTCAATAATGACCAGAAGCTGGCAGACAAGATTGCAGATGATATGTCAGATTATATCTGGAGGATGAGAAAAACCTTTGCCGGAAAGAAACTCCCCAAGACCAAAGAAGGTGTATCCTTAGCCATCACAGCCGCCAAAGCAGGTAAAGTCCCAGTTGTTATTGCTGACCACAGCGACAGGACAGGCGGCTCTACACACATCCTGGAGGAGTTAATCAAACAGGGAGCAAATAATTTCTGCATAGCCACCCTGCGGGACGAGAAGGCCATTGAAAAGATACGAGCAAACCATAAAGTTGGAGATACAATCAGTATCGATTTAGGAGGCTATTCGGACAAATTTGCGGGAAATCCCGTCCGGATTGATGGGAAGGTTGAGTTTTTTGGTGATTATGGCAGGGGGACAGTGGTTGTACTCCTCTTCGGAGAAAACAACCGTGTTATCCTCACGCCACAGCTTATGCAGGTTACTACCCCTAGAATATTTGCGCCTCTCGGCATCAAACTCGATGATCTTGATATAATTATCCTCAAGTCCCGCGTCCACTTCAGGAGAGGCTTTTATGAGACCGGTTTAGCCGGTGCTATATTTGAGGTCGATGCGCCGGGCTGGGGTCCTTCTGACCTGACAACGCTCCCTTACAAGAATATTCCCAGGGATATATACCCCCTATACAAGAAAAACTGATAAAAGTTCATGGCCTGCAATATAACATAAAGAAATTGCTATGATTGTCTTAATTATTCTTGCCATTATTTGTGTAATCATAGGAATTGTTGGCTGTATTGTTCCTGGGATTGCGGGACCTCCGTTTAGCTATGCTTCTTTAATTCTTTTATCCATTGCCAAGCGCTGGGAGCCGTTCAGTGTAAAGTTTTTAATTATAATGGCAATAATAACAGTCATTGTCACTGCCCTTGATTATTTACTCCCTGCTGCCGGTGCTAAAAAATACGGAGCTTCGAAGTTTGGCTTTTGGGGTGCGATTATGGGAATGATTCTCGGAATTCTTTTTGTTCCTCCCCTGGGAATGATAATCGGAGCCTTCATCGGAGCTATTGCCGGGGAATTGCTGAAAGGCAAACAAAGCTACGAGGCTTTAAAAGCTGGCTGGGGCGTGTTTATGGGCATAATGCTTGGAGTCCTTTTAAAATTGATTGCGACGGGCATAATGACTTTTTATTTCATAAAAGCTATCTTTTAGCTTGGAAACGCAATTGGACTTATCTCCTGAAGAAAACAGGATGCCATGTATAATATTTTTAATTTAAAAAAAAGATTCGCTGGATTGGGGAATTCCAAATCCAACAGTCATATGAATTCTATGAAAGACTTTTTTGGGAAATTTTAGGGTGGAAAAAATGAGAATAAAAGCGTTTAAAAAAAGTTTCCTGTTCATCACCATTGCAGCCATCCTGATTTTTGGCCTGAGTGGGCAATCGCTTGCTGCTAAAAAAATACCGAAAGAAAAAAAGTTTGTTCTTGATTGGCTGAGCCAGCCTCAGGTAGTTGAAAAGTTCGGGAAAATCTCGGATGCCATCTGGTCATACGCTGAGCTCGGGCTTCATGAGTTTAAATCGTCGAAACTTCTGGCTGATACTTTAGAACAAGCTGGATTTAAAGTCGAACATGGATTGGCGGGTATGCCTACCTGTTTTGTTGCTTCCTACGGTTCAGGCAAACCTGTGATCGCAATTCTTGGAGAGTTCGATGCCCTTCCCATGATATCCCAGAAAGGAAGGATTCCTAAACAAGATCCTTTGGTGAAAGGTGCACCCGGACATGGTTGCGGACACAACACCATTGGTACTGCAGGCACGGCTGCAGCCATAGCCGTGAAGCAAGCTCTGGATAAGTACGGATTCCAAGGAACCATAAAATTTTTTGGCTCGCCTGCTGAGGAAACACTTATAAGCCGGCCTTACATGATAAGAGCGGGGCTGTTTGATGATGTGGATGCAGTGATAGACAATCACAGCAGCAGCGGGTTCGGGACAAGCTACGGCAGAGGCGGGAACGCTATGTTCTCGACAATTTTTACTTTCAAAGGAAAAACCGCTCACGGGGCATCACCCTGGGGTGGTCGCAGTGCCCTCGACGCAGTTGAAATAATGAACGTAGCCACGAATTTCCTTCGTGAGCACCTTTTTTACACTTATCGCCTGCATTACGTGATCCAAGAAGGAGGGGAGGCTCCCAACGTCGTTCCGGATAAGGCGAGCGTTTGGTACTATGTCAGAAACAGCGATGAAAGGGTAGAGGAGATGTATGAAAAAGTCATTAACTGTGCCAAGGCGGGAGCTCTTGCTACAGGGACAGAATTGAGCATCCGGTGTTTAGCTGCCGTTCACCAGCGCAATGAAAACAAGGCTGCTGCACTGCTTTTTCTGAAAAACATCGAGCTTGTGGGGATGCCAGAGTGGACTGAGGAAGAACATGCTTTTGCTAAAGCACTTCAGAAAGAACTTGGCGAAGAAGAAACGGGTATGCCAACAGAGGTGGGAAAGCTTAGAGACCGAGCCCGCACGTTTGTGGGGGGCGGTTCCTCTGATGTGGGAGATGTCTGCTTAATTGCTCCCACTGCAACCATCAGGTTTCCCGGTCAAGTTCCAGGCTCTATCAGCCATCATTGGTCCTCGGTCGCCTGTAATTATAGCTCTGCGGCCTGGAAGGGCCTCAACGCAGGAGCCAAAGCAATGGCGGCGTCCGCGATTGACCTTCTCACCAGGCCTAAAGAGCTAAAGAAGCTGAGGGACGAGTTTGAGGCGTATGCGAAAGAACATCCTTATAAACCATTTTTGCCTGAAGATGCAGACCCGCCGCTCGATCTAAATGAAGAATTGATGAAAAAGTGGCGTCCCCTGATGGAGAAATTCTACATCGAAATAAAGTGAACTTAGACTCGCTGGATCATTAAGGCTTTCGATCGAATAAGATAAAAAAGGCACGCTGAGTTTCCTGAAAGAAGAGTACAGCTCTCAGAAAAAATTAGCCGTCTTCCTTTTAAGAAGACTTTAACCGCAAGAAAAGCTAGGAAAGTAATAATATTTCCCTTAAGATTAAGAAGCTTAAAAAATTAAAAATATCTAATTTTAATTAGAAGGAGGTAAAAAACATGAATATTGCAATTCTTGTGGGAAGAATAAAGGCGGCTCTGCTGCTGTTTATATTTATTTTTGCTTCGACCAGCGTAAGCCCTGGTCGGACTGAAAAGCCAGTTCTCCACGGAAGACACTGGGTCGCCATAACCGGAAAACCCCTGGCCGCCACTGCTGGAGCTATGATATTTCAGCAGGGGGGAAATGCTGTTGATGCTGCCTGTGCCATGCTTGGCGCGACTTGCACCATGTATGACGTTTTAAGCTGGGGCGGGGAAACCCAGGTCCTGATCTATAATCCCCATACAAAAAAGGTTTACGGAATAAACGCCCTGGGTGTAGCCCCTACAGGGGTAACCCCTGAATTCTTTAGGGAAAAAGGGATGGAATATCCGCCTGCCTACGGACCCCTGGCTGCCGTTACCCCAGGAACTCCTGGAGGTTTAATAGTCATGCTGGCTGAATTTGGCACCCTAAGCCTTAAAGATGTGCTGGAACCTTCCATTCAAATGGCTAAGGGGTATCCGATAGAGAAGCAACTGGCAGACAGTATAGAAAGCGAAAAAGAAAGGATCAAGGAATGGCCTTACTCCAAGAAAGTCTTATTGCCTCATCTGGGAGAAGAGCGCGAAGCACCTCATCCAGGGGAAATCTTCCGCCAGCCAGATTTATTGGACACGATGGAGAAATTGGTCGAAGCGGAACAGAAAGCGCTTGATGAAGGAAAGAGCCGCAAAGATGCCATCTATGCTGCATACGCCCGTTTCTATAAAGGAGATATTGCCGAAGAATTTGTCCGGGGATGCCAGGAACAGGGCGGACTTATAACCATGGAGGACCTGGCAAACTGGAAAGTCTATATCGAAGAGCCGGTGATGACCAAGTATAAAGAAATTGAGGTTTACAAACTCACCTGCTGGGTCCAGGGGCCAGTTCTTCTTCAGATGCTCAACATGCTGGAAAATATTGACCTTAAATCAATGGGCTACAACAGCGTGAATTATATCCACGCCCTCTATCAGGTGATGAATCTGGCTTATGCTGACAGGGATTTTTACTATGGAGACCCATATTTCCCTCCACAGGAGCCGATAAAAGGATTACTGTCCAAGGAATACGCCAAAGAAAGACTCAAGAAGATTAATTGGAATGTTAATGATCCCGATGTTAAACCAGGTGATCCCTATCCTTTTGAGGAAAAGAAAAACCCCTACCTTGACCTTTTGGAGACGTGGTCGAATGTTGGCTCTGCTGAAAAAGAGAGAAAGACTGAAACAGATGCGAGTGCTTTCGAAGAAGCCTTCACAGCCGGAACAACCTCCATCCAGGCTACAGACAAGGAAGGATGGATCGTTTCAGCAACACCCAGCGGTGGTTGGATTCCAGCCTGTATTGCTGGTAAAACTGGCGTTGGAATGAGCCAGCGGATGCAAAGTTTTGTTCTTGATGAGGCCAAGAATCCTTTCAATGTTGTCGTTCCTGGTAAAAGGCCGCGAGCGACTTTAACTCCCAGCCTGGCCATAAAGGACGGAAAGCCTTTCCTCTCTTTTGCTGTCCAGGGAGGAGACACGCAAGATCAGAATATGCTCCAGTTCTTCCTGAATGTTGTTGAGTTTGGCATGAATGTCCAGGAAGCTTGTGAAGCAGCGAACATCGTGAGCTACCAGATGCAGAGCTCCTTTGGTAAACATGTGGCCAGCCCAGGCAGACTTCGCTTAAATGAAAAGATCCCTCAGAAAATTAGGGATAATCTGGCAAATATGGGTTATAAGCTAGACTATCGAAAATACACATCAGGTCCTATAAACGCCATCTATTATGACTGGATACACGGAACTTTCTGGGGAGGTGCCAGCAACTTTGGCGAAGACTACGGAATTGCCTGGTAGCCAGAAGCTTGATCATTTATTTTCATACAATAAAAAAGGAGTTAAAAATGAAAAAGATTATTCATTTTTTCCTGCTTATAATAATTATCGCCTGGGTGTTGCAGGGTGCTCCTCAAGCACAGGAAAGCCTACCTCAACCTGAACAAGCCGAACAAGTAATTCCCTCCAGGCAAGGCCCAACTGACCGGGCTGAACTGGAAGCCTTCCTGGAAGGCATTATGGCCAGCAACATGGAATCCTATCATATTGCTGGAGCGACCTTGGCTGTAGTTAAAGATGGGGAAATTTTCTTTGCTAAAGGATATGGATATGCTGATGTAAAGGAAAAAAAGCCGGTTATTGCCGATAAAACTCTTTTCCGCTCGGGCTCTATATCAAAGCTTTTTACCTGGACTGCAGTAATGCAGCTTGTCGAGCAGGGAAAGATAGATCTTAATGTTGACATTAATATCTATCTTAAAGACTTCAAAATACCGGACACATATCCTGAACCTATTACAATGACGCATCTGCTAACACATACTCCAGGATTTGAAGATGTAATAAATGAAATGGCAGCACGAAGAGCTGAAGACCTTGTGCCCTTGGCTGAGTTTCTGGAAAGAAAAATGCCAGCCAGAGTACTTCCACCTGGCAAACTCACTTCTTACTCTAACTATGGGGCAGCACTTGCCGGTTATATTGTAGAAATAATATCAGGGGTGCCTTTTGAGGATTATGTTGAGGAGAATATTTTTAAGCTCCTGGACATGCAGCAGAGTACTTTCCGCCAGCCTTTGCCTTCTCGTTTAGCAAACGATATGTCTGTGGGCTACAAATATGAGAAAGGAATATATAAGCCACATGGATTCGAATATATTAACGGTCTTGCTCCAGCAGGCTCGATGAGCACAACTGCCACAGATGTGGCCAAATTTATGATAGCCCATCTTCAAAACGGAAAATATGGAGAGAACAGAATATTAGAAGAAGAAACAGCAAAACTGATGCACACCCAGCTCTTTACCCATGATCCCCGAGTAGACGGCAACGCTCATGGCTTTTGGGAGATGACCCACAACAATATACGAACCATCTCCCATGGAGGAGATACATTCTTGTTCCATTCTATTCTTTCAATCGTCCCTGAAAAACACTTAGGGTTGTTTGTATCCTTTAACAGCTTTGGTGGCTCATGGCCGGTATACGACAATTTCATAAAAGCATTTCTCAACCATTATTATCCTGCACCCGAACTTGCTGACATCAAGCCACCTCAAGATTTAAAGAAGCGCGTCAACCGCCTTATCGGAAGCTATGGGGTCACCAGAGTAGTGTCCACTACATATGAAAAACTGATGGCTCTTATGATGGTGGTTAAAGTGGAAGCGACTGAAGATAGCACCTTGTTGATTACCATGCCTATGGGATTGGGATCTAAGCAATGGGTGGAAGTGGAACCGCTTGTATTCCGTGAAGTAGGAGGACAGGATACAGTTGTTTTCGGTGAAAACAGCAAGGGCCGTATCTCCAACGTCTTTTTTAGTCAAATTCCGATACTTGCCGGCGTTAAATTAACCTGGTATAAAACGCCCGGATTTCACTATAGTCTATTAGCAATTTGTATGATTCTATTTTTGTCAACTCTGAGCTGGCCAGCCAGTGCGTTATCTAAGTTATTGTGTAGAAGCAAAAAAGAGATTCCAGGTGCTCCTTGGTTAGTTAGGCTGATAGCTGGAGGAATGAGCATGCTGTATATATTTTTTTTGATAGGCATATTTTCGACAGGCAGTGATCCTCTGGAATTCATGTTTGGAGTTCCTTCTGCTTTGAAGATTTTATTAATATTGCCGATATTATCTGCTTTGCTTACAATCGTCGCTCTTTTCTTTGCCTATGTTGGCTGGAAGAATAAATACTGGACTGTTTGTGGACGTGTGCATTACACCCTTGTTGTGCTGGCATCTCTGTTTTTTCTCTGGTTTTTAGCCTACTGGAATTTGCTGGGTTTTCATTTTTAACTTGAGCCAACCAAATAAAAACCTTTCTTAATTTAATAATATCTAAAAAAAAGCCAAAATAAATTGAACTTGAGCAAGGTTTTTTCCGTAATGCTTATTGAGGAGGTAAGCAGCGATGAGATTTAACCAACTTCCAAAAATACTGCTTCTAGTTTTCCTTGTAGGAGGAATAGGAGCATGCATAGCAGTCGGCGAGTTAATAGAAGAGACTCAGACAGTTGAATTAGGTGAGGCAGAATCTGTGGAATTAGATTTAGATATAGGGGCAGGGACATTGAAAGTTCAGGGAGGAGCCAGAGAACTCATGGAAGGCTACTTTGTCTATAATATTGAGAGATGGAAACCTGAAATTATGTACTCTGTTGCCGGAAATCGAGGAATACTAAAGGTTAAGCAGGGTGAATGTTCTGCCATGGCCATCGGAAAAAAGCGTAACAAATGGAATATAAGCGTGAGTAATGATGTTCCCCTTGATATCAAAGTAGACTTTGGAGCAGGAGAGGGTAATCTTGACCTTCGAGGATTGATATTGAACTCCCTTGATATAGATATGGGTGTTGGTGAATTGAAGGTTGACCTGTCAGGAGAGCAAAAACAGAGTTTTGATGTATCCGTCGACGGCGGGGTGGGAAGCGCCACTATTTACCTGCCTATAGATGTTGGAGTCCGTGTAGAAGTTGATGGCGGAATCGGGTCTGTCAATGCGAGGGGTATGAATAAGAAGAGAGGTGTCTACATCAACAATGCTTATGGAAAAACTGAGGTTACGATTGATGTTGAGGTAGATGCCGGCATCGGCAGCATCGATTTAATTTTGAAGTAGGGATTTGATTCATCAAATCCACACTTTCATTTTATAGCTGGTTGTATTACCTCTCTTGTAGGGGGTTGATTCATCAAACGCATCTCTACACAAAAAAGATCAATCCCACACTTTGATCATAATAACAAGAAGGGGACATATTCCTTCTTTCTTAATGTAGGGGCTTGATTTATCAAGCCCGCCTCATTTATTGTATGTAAAAAATGTGTGTTTGATAAATCAAACACCTGCACAAGAAGGAAAAAATAATTGAAGAGAAAAATTTAGTATTGCGTCCCCATAAATATAATAAAATAAGTAGAAGTTTCAGTGCTATTTTGGTACCATTCTGGAAAAATAAAAGCAAGGAGCGACAATGCTTAGAGCGTTAGTAGCGATTCTCAATTTCCTTTCGGCTCTGGAGTTTCGCATTGCTGATAAGCTGGGAGAAGCAACAGCTATAATCTTCCATTTTTTCCTTTTCTGGATGTTTCCCATAATCCTCCTTTATCTCCCTTCAAAGATTTTCACTGCAACCGGGGTATTCATAGCCCTGTTTTATGTTTTTGTTCTGGCCGGAGACGTGTTTTTCTCAGTCTTTGGTCATGAAAAGTTGGAAAAGAAAAGAGGCATGATTGATATTACAAGTGTTCATGAGATGAGAGAAGAAATAATCAGTGCTTTGGTTAAGTTTATAGGTGGGATCATAAGTTTTGCCACTATTTATAACGGGCTCCAACAGGTTTTCCAGGGAAAAGCTTTTATTATTTCTCACCCTACTCCTATTCCTTATTTTGACCTTCTTTATTTTAGCCTGGTTACCATCACAACTGTGGGCTATGGCGATATACAACCTGGCCATTGGGTTTCCAAGATATTTGTTGGTTCAGAGATATTGTTTGGAGTTGGATTTGCTCTTCTTCTTATCACTATGCTTATTTCTGTCTATATTGATATTCAGCGGAAAAAGAAATATAAATAATATATAATAAAGAATAAAGCAGGAATGGTATAAATTATGGTTATTTTCCGAAAGAAGAGTGAGACTGATGATTCAAAAAGGATTGTTCAATTGACCATAATTCAAGGAAACAATGATACAGATGATAACCCGGGCAAAGTTTTTAATCTTCATTCTGGAAATAATTTAATTGGAAGGGATTCTTTTTGTGAAGTTGTCCTCAACTCAGGGACTGTGTCCAGAAGGCATGCCAATCTAAAAGTGAGTTACGATAGGAAGAAATTTACCGTTATTGATCTCGGAAGTGCCAATGGAATTATTGTCAAACCTTCGACAGTTCTAAAAAATGCAAAGACGTTAATTAAATCCGGAGATGAAATCCAGGTAGGCGAGATACTCCTTAAGTTATTGGCTATAGACCAGGACAAAACTCATCAAACCGAGGCTATAGACGTTAAGGATTTGTTGGAACAGCTAAAAGATAAGAATCAAAATTAAAGACAATCAATCTGTTCATTCCTTCTCTGTGATATAAATCTGGCCTTACTCTAATTTCAAACAGTCTTGTTATTCAATAGATTATCAATTTGACTCTTTTCTCGTTTGACCTCAAATTTTTCCCGTGCTATAAATTTCCTTGAATCAAATTTCTTTAGATTGAAGTAACAGGGATAATAAAAATTACTTTATGAATTGGCATAAATGAGTGGAAATACTGCGTGATTTAAAAAAATCCCTATCCTTTCCTATTCATTTGAAATCAAAAAGTTTATACTAGATGCTTAAGGAGATAAACATTTAACTAGCTATGAACAATACAAATGTAACATTTTTTAGATTAAATGGAGGATTGCGTTTGATTCGGCGGTTTATATCTTTAATACTTATTTTTTTAATAATTCCTTTTTTAGCTTTTCTAACTTCCTGCAGTAGCGGTGTCGAAAACCAAGAAGTGGAAAAGGCCAAAAAGGTCAGGGTTCGCGCAGCAAGCTATAATAAAACCGATTACGAATTCAAGCTCGATTTTTCAGGAGAAGTCAAAGCCTGGAAAACGGTTAACTTGAGCTTTAATGTCAGGGGTAAAATCGATCGCTTTTACTTTGATGAGGGATATAAGGTTAATAAAGGTGATCTGCTGGCAAGGCTCGAGAAAGATGATTA
>Ga0307378_10001986_pt1 | contig 32221 bp, 25 predicted proteins | sample UN1MG_FD_202238 | JGI IMG/M metagenome (GOLD analysis project Ga0307378, IMG submission 202238) | Soil microbial communities from Risofladan, Vaasa, Finland - UN-1 | ecosystem: Environmental > Terrestrial > Soil > Coastal area > Acid sulfate soil | place: Finland: Risofladan, Vaasa | collected... | reverse complement strand
AGAAGAAAATGCACCGATTCGATGGTGGAGAGACAGTAGTCATGAGGCTGTTGTTTGATCACATACCGGGACGGCCCTTGAGGCCGGAAGTGGATTTTGGGTAGAGCTAACAAATTGGTACTCAGTTTCAGCATCTTCCTGGCTAAGGTCCAGGAGGCATCGATCACAAAGACCAGAATTTTTTTCTTGTTGGGGACGCCAACGGGAAACTTGAATTCAGAGATGTCGATGGAATTCTCCCCAGGATACAAGAGCACAGGATAGTAGGCAGGGTCCTTGATCATGCGGTTGACTCTCTGGTCTTCTGTGAAATCTACTCCAGATAGGATTTCGGAATTTTTAAGGTAAAGGTGGGTCAGGCGACCGGTTCCAAGCTTCACTTTGCGCGATTCCTTGGGATGCATGAGGATCACAAAACGAGAGTGTGTGTTAAAGGCTTTGATATCTGAACAAAGGCAGTTTTTTGTGGGCCGGAAACACCGGTAACAGACTTGGCGGAAGAGAGGCTCCTTTTCTTTGTCGGTGTTTTTGGAAAGGGTTCCCGGTGGGTGCATTTACTCTCATTCTAAAAGAAACATGGGCATATTTCAAATTACTGCATCCAGTCGAAAAGCATTTTAAAATCCGCGATGAAGGCTATCCGAGTGCCCCTATTGGTGATTTCGAAAACGAAATTCCGTCTCAGTTTCCCCAGCGAGGAAAATAAATGAGTTTTCTCCACCACACAATTGGGCCACTCAATAGCGCAACTTGTGTTCATACGATCACGGATTTCGAAATACAGACTTATGCGCCGAAAGCATTGACAACGGATTCCGCATTTTGAATAATGGTAAGTCTTCCAAAAAAGGAATAAGGAGTGGTGCAATGAAAAATTTAAAAACATACGTCATATTCAGACGTCTGACTTTTTTAACTGTATTTTTCTTGATTTCTGGTTTGATTCTGATCTCTGCCCAAAAGCCGCAGGAGAAACCTCTGGATTGGGAATATCCCGAGTCCTGTACGAGCATCATGGTCGGACGCCTGGCATCCACAGACGGATCGGTCATGACAGCGCATTCCTGCGACGGCAATTACCGCACGTGGGTGAACATTGTGCCCCCAAAGAAGAATCCCAAGGGCTCGATGACAAAGATCTACCACGGCATCCTGCACAATGAGACCCCGTGGGATATGCGGAATGTGATGGTGGCTGGGGAGATCCCCCAGGTGGAAGCGACCTATGCTTACCTGAACACAGCCTACCCCTGCATGAACGAAAAACAATTGGCTATCGGCGAAACTACTTTTGGCGGACGTAAAGAGTTATACAACACCGAAGGATTATTCCTGATCGAAAACTTGCAGAGGATCGTCCTGGAACGATGCACAACCGCACGAGAAGCGATCAAGCTCATCGGAGAGCTCGTTAAAGAATACGGGTATTGCGACTGGGGTGAGTGTCTCACCTTTGCCGACTCGAAGGAAGTCTGGCAGTTTGAGATCATGGGTGCGGGGCCTTTGGAGATCGGCGCTGTTTGGGCAGCAGTCAGGATTCCCGACGACCATGTCGGCATCTCCGCGAATATCCCAAGGATCGGGGAGATCGACCTCGACAATCCAGATTATTACATGGCTTCTGACAATGTGTACTCCCTCGCAGAGGAAATGGGTTGGTGGGATTCCAACAGCGGAGAACCCTTCAAATTCTGGAAAGCCTACAGCGGCCGAAGACCTTTTTCGCATAGAGAGTATTTTGTGCTCAGTCGAATGGCCCCCTCACTCAACCTTGATATGAACGCCGAAGCGCTTCCCTTTTCCGTTAAACCGGATGAAAAAGTTTCTATCATGGACATGATGGCCTTTTACAGGCAGACCTATGAGGGAACGGATATGGACATGACCGCCAACCTCGTGATCAAGAAGCGCGGAAGCGATGACATGGTCAAGAGCCCGGCCGCCAATCCTTGGATATCACGGGACATGATGACTTTGCTCAATACCATAAAACCGGAAATTGTTCAGCGTTTTCGGACGATCGCCATATCGGCTTGCGCCTATTCGCAGATCATCCAGTGTAGAGATTGGTTGCCTGCACCCATCGGTGGGATTGTCTGGTTCTCGTTCGACAATCCCGGTCAGAGTCCGCGAATTCCGATATTTGCGGGGACGACCGAGCTTCCGCCCAGCTTCGAACGCTGCGGTCAGCACAGATTCCGGATGGACTCAGCAGCCTGGGCCTTCAGACGGGCGAACCGGCTTGCCACAGTGAGATGGGGGGAGGCCAGGTCTTACATCGAAGATGCCGTGAAAGAGTTCGAAGACAAAGCGTTTGTTGACATTCCGGACGTGGAAAAGAAAGCTCTGGAGTTATACAAGAGCGAAGGCTCCAATCCGGATTCAGAGAAGCTCCGGCAGTATCTGACCAAGTACAGCAACGACTTTGCCCGCGCCACCATCCATAAGTGGCTCGAACTGGGCGATCACTTCTGGACCATGTTCGCCCGCGGCTTCTAAAAATAGGGGACTGTCACCTTTTTCCAGGGGTACAAAAAAAGGGGGACTGTCACCTTTTTCTGTAGAACCATTTTCAAAACGGTCCGTTTGGGGAACGGACCCTACAACCATCGCCTCTTCCTTACTACTCATTCAAATTAGTGCTGAAAAAAAACAATTTTTTGGAATAAATTGAACAAGAACAGAGTCTAATCAATTGAAACAGGAAAAACTAAGATGAAAGAAATTCTAAAGGAGAAAAAATGAAAAAAACACTGACTGTATTTGCCATATTTGCGGTAATTGTCTTGGTCTCTGCTGATGGTTTTTCACAATCCTTTCAGGGAAGAAGGGGGAACAGGGATCGCATGAATCAATCGCCGTCGCGGATACTCAGAGTGCTCAAGGCCAATCAAGAAGACCTCAAGATCACGGATGACCAACTTAAAGCTATTGAAGACCTAACGTATTCCTTTGAAGAGAAGAGGATTAGTGCAAAGGCCGAGGGCAGCAAGCAACGATTGGAGTTACGGAGACTCATGCAGGACCGGGGGAATTTGGATTATGCAAAATTGAAGGAAGCGCTTTCTAGTGCTTCCGAACACAAGCATGATATGATGATTGAAGGATTGAAACTGAAAGATGAGATAGATAAAGTTCTCACGCCAGAACAGAAAGAAGCCTTGAAGTCCATACGGCAGGAAAGATTTAAAGATAGAGGAGAAACATTTAAAAGAGGTGCTGGAAGAGGAAGAATGCAAAGACCTCCTTTGAATAGACGACAGATAAAAAAAGATTTTTGAGAATCCCAATCCCTCAGGGTCAGCCCTGATTCACACACATCTCAGGGCTGACCCTTCTTATTTTCTTCCATTTGTGGTTTCATAAGTTTGAGTGAATCATCATGAATAATAAGCGTAAAACTGCTAAAATAATAAGTGATAGAAACGATAAGGAGTAGGAATGAATAATCAAACCAAGACAAAAAGTCATTCTTTGAATATCAAACAGTCCCTCATCGCGTGTGCCTTAGGAATTTTAGTGCTGTGCACTGCCGGATGTGATGAGCAAGAGCTCAACTCCAACTGGCTTGATCGCGAGATCATCATCGATGCCAAAAGTGATGACTGGCTGGACACTTTGTACTATTTTGAAGGCAAGAATCTCTCTATTGGTTTTTTCAATGATGAGAGCCATCTGTATGTCTGTATGCTCGCTGAGCATCCGATGCTTCAGGCACAGGCGGTGGGACAGGGTTTTACAATCTGGTTTGACCCTGAGGGTGGTAAAGAAAAAGCGTTTGGGATCAAGTTTCCCATAGGGATGCGAGAAGTGCGCGAGCAGATGGATTTCATGCGCTCGCAAGAAGGCGAGCTGGACCGAGAGAAAATGCGGCAGGCCTTTGAAGAATCTCTTGCTGATTTAGAGATCCTCGGACCCGGCGGAGCGAAACAGCGGATTCCAGTGGAAGAAGCACATGGTATTGAGGTTAAGGTAAGAAACGAGACAGGCTTGCTTGTCTATGAACTCAAAATGCCTCTCCAATCCAGCGATGAGCACCCCTATGCTGTGGGAGCCAACGCTGGGGATGCGATCGGAATCGGCCTTGAAATCCCTGAAATAGACAAGGATGAGATGAAAAGTGCGATGCAAGAGAGGATGGGTGGTGCAGAAGGACCTCCCGGTGGCGGAGGAGGTGGTATGGGTAGCGGTATGGGTGGCGGCATGGGACGCCGCGGTGGCCAAAGGCCTAAGATGCCTAACGGCCTCAATGTCTGGGCTTCCCTCAAGCTCGCTTTGAATCAAAACCAAGAATTGACTAACTGATTATTTTATTTGCTCTTTTGGTGGTTTTTCTCCCGGGGGCTTCCTCCTTGGCCCGCGACGGTCCGGGAATCGTCTGGGATCTCTCCAGGGGCCACGTAATCGTCTCTTCAGTCGATTTTTTTGTTCGGGTGTCAGGATGGGATCTAATTCTGCTTCCAAGGATTCAAATTCGGCTTGCATTTCCAGAATAAACTTTTCACGGAGATCTGAGGACTTCTTCCTGTGTTTCTCCAGAACTTCTTTGATCTTTTCCCTTTGATCTGGAGTGGGGCGGATGTCTTTCTCTATAAATGAGATCATGCCCGCTGGATTTCTGTCGGCAAATGCTCTATGGATTCTGAGTCGCAGGAATGCCCTGTTGAGCATGGCACCGAGCACGATCCCAATCACCAATGTCACGATGATGATTAACACTATTTTCACTTTTGTGTTCATAACATTTTCTCCAAAATCAAAATAATGGGAGATCGAGGATTTCCTCCAAGGTTGTGTCCGCCATAAAGAAGAGCTCGTCCTCGGGCACGATATCGCTTTTAACCACGTTATAAGAGATCAGAAGCACCAGAACCACAGCACTAACGATGGCAACTTTTCGAAAGGCAGTCATAAAGCTTTCATAGAAAGCTTCCAATCCGTTTTTCTTTTGACCCAATCCTTCGATCCGGTGCATCACCCGTTCGGCAAAAAACGGACCGAAAGATTGGCCTGCACTATCGGCCACAGCTTGCCGCTGCGCCAATACTCTTTCTTTGTCTTTGCGAAGCTCTTCGGATTTCTCTAGCGCTTCATCCAGCTTTTTTTGATCCTTGTCCTTCAGATTACCGTCCAAAGATCGATAAAGCAGTTTCAAAACTTTCCTGTCTGTATCTTTCCCCTTCATAGTGAAAGCTCCCCTTTAAAAACCGGTGTTAAAATCTCCTTCAATTTCATTTGTGCACGGGCCAAGCGCGATAACACGGTCCCCACAGGCAGGTCGAGGATTTTTGCTGTTTCTTCTGTCGAGTAACCATCGATCAATCGCAACACTATCACCGATCGGAACTTTGGCGGGAGTTTTTGAAGCCCCCACTGAACGAGTTTGTTAGTCTCTTTTTGATCTTTAAGATCATGTGTGTCCGGAACATTCTCGATCGTGCTCTCATTCTTCGAAAAAAAGAGATTCCTGCGCCGCTTCCGTCTTCGAATCTTATTCAATGAAAGATTGATGGCGATCCGTGTGAGGTATGTGCCGATGCTTGATTCGCCCCTAAATTGATTCAGTGATTGGTAGAAGCGGACGAATGTTTCCTGTCCGACATCTTCGGCTTCGGTCGTGTGTCCAAGCATTCCAATCACCGTTGCTGCGACTCGCGATTTGTTTTTTTTGACGATCTCTTTAAACGCTTCGCTGTCGCCATTGCGGGCTTTTGTGATGAGTTCCTGTTCGTTCAGTTTGGTCTCCTAATTCCACGGTATCAGTCCATTCTCGAAATACAGTTTCTCGCAGCCCTAACACTTGATTAGACCGTTTGCTTTCTCCTTTTATTCCCTCCTATTCTAAATGATTTGAATTTTATTAGACAAGCACTCTTACAAAATCTTTTCCCGCCGATAAAAATATATTAAACTAAATACAAGTGAGCAGTTGAGCAACCGCGTGAGATACCCCGCATCCGCAAAGCATAAATGCATAAATGGTGACAGTCCCCTTTTTCCAGGGGTAAACAAAAAAGGGGACTGTCACCTTTTCCGTGAGATGTATAGACCGTTTCCCAAACGGTCCGTTCGGAGAACGGACCCTACATAAGAAAATAGCATGAGAAACGGGCCTCACAGAAAGAGGAGATGGTCTTAGACTAAAGGATCACATGAGATCTCAGAAAAAAGGACAGTTGATCAAAAGAACTACAGCATACCTTGTGTTACTCTTGACGGCACTGGTTTTGATAACCCTGTCCAGGGCTTATGATAAAAAACTGCAGCTCGTCCTCGCCACAGCTACCACTGGAGGGACATACTACCCTGTAGGTGTAGCCATCGCGACTATAACCACAAACAATCTGGCCGCATCCGATAATATCTCTATGACTGCCATCACTTCCGCAGGTTCCGGAGAGAACATCCAGCTCCTGAAAAATAAAGAGGCCGACCTGGCCATAATCCAAAGCCTCTACGGTGCCATGGCCTGGCAAGGTAGAGGAAGATATAAAGACAAACCTCAGCGCTACATAAGATCCCTCACCGTACTCTGGGAAAATGTAGAACACTTTGTGATCCTCGAAAAGTATGCCGAAGCAGGCGATATGTCCGACCTTAAAAACATCCAGAAGAAGAATTTTTCCATCGGCAAAAGAGGTTCCGGGACAGAAACCTCGGGCCGGGTGATCCTGGAAGCTCTTGCCTACAATCCCGCCAAGGACTTCAAGCTCAAATACCTGGGTTACAACCCTTCGGCCGGTGCTCTCCAAAACGGCCGCATCGTGGGCATGAATATCCCTGCAGGCCCGCCAGCCAGTGCTATCACCCAAGCCTATGCCGTTCTTGGCCCCAATGGAGTGAGAATTCTTGATTTCACTGATAGCCAGCTCGAAGCGGTCAATTCTGATTATGCGATCTGGAAGCGCGCAATCCTCAAGCCAGGAACCTATCCCGGCCAGGATAAGCCTATCCAAACCATCTCTCAATCCAATCTCCTGGTTGTGCACGAAGACATCGGTGAGGACCAAATCTATAAGCTCGTAAAAAATATGTATAAGAATTTACCTTTTCTGCGTCGAGTGCACAGAGCTACAGAGAAGATGTCTATCGAAAATGCACTCGAAGGTTTGTCCGTACCGCTTCATCCCGGCGCTTTGAGGTATTACAAAGAACAGGGCCTCTCTATCCCTCCTCATCTTCTATTGAAATAGTTCAGTTTTTTTCTTATCCTAACCTGGAATATTCAAAGGTTTAATGAATTACCTGGCAAATTGAATTTATGGATAAATCCCAGAGTGATATTCGGATAACTGCCTCCGAAGAATTATCCCCTTCCAAGGTCAACCTGAACAACAGGATACTTACCTGGATCGCTGCAGGAGTAGCCGCATTCCACATCTGGGCCAACACCTTTGGAGATCTGAGCGACCTCTGGAGAAATGCCCTCCATCTCGGCCTTCTCGGCTTTTTAGCATTTATTCTGTACACGGGAATTAAGAAAAAGGAGCCTCGGAAAGGCCTTGTGATTTTGAATGTTTTTTTAGCCGTAGCCCTTTTATCCTCTAGTGTCTACCTGATCCTCTTCGAGAACGCTCTTCACAACCGTAATGAAGTACCTGTCCTTGCAGACCTGATATTTGCGGGAATGGCCATCATATTAGCCATTGAACTGGCGCGAAGAACTTCGGGTTATGTGATCCCCGCCCTGGCCCTTGTCTTCCTCTCCTATGTTCTGTGGTGGGGCCGCCATGTCGAAGGCATTTTTAGTTTCCGCGGCATGAATCTTTCCAGAGTCCTTTACAGGATGTTCTTTACCGATGAAGGTCTTTTCGGGATGATCGCTTCGATATCATCCACCTACGTCTTCATGTTTATCCTGTTTGCTGCCTTTCTACTGAAATCTGGCGGTGGAGATTTTATCATTAAATTGTCACAATCACTGACCCGCAAAATCGCCGCAGGACCGGGTATCGTTGCCGTTTTGGCTTCCGGATTGATGGGAACTATCTCCGGAAGTGCTGTGGCCAACACTGTATCGACCGGATCTATCACAATCCCAATGATGAAAAGAGCTGGCTTCGACGCTCGATTTGCCGCGGCAGTGGAGACAGCATCCTCAACCGGGGGGCAGCTCATGCCGCCCATCATGGGGGCCGGTGCCTTTATCATGTCCCAGTGGACACAGATTCCCTATGCAACGATCATCGGAGTCGCCCTTCTCCCGGCCATTCTGTATTTTGCCTCGGTGGCTTTCTATGTGGTTCTCGAGGCCAGACGAAAAGGGATCCACAAAACACAACGCCAGGCGGTGGAGCCCGAATCACCTTCTAAGATTTTAAAGGAAGGAATCCCTTTTGTTATTCCCATCCTCCTTCTTGTGATCATGCTGGCGGCTGGTTTTACACCGACCTACACAGCCGGTTTCGCCATTTGTGCTGTCGTTGTCTCCTCCTGGATCAGTAAGCACAATCGGATGAGCCTCAAAGACATTGTGGATGCTCTCGCCACAGGCACGATAAACATGATCCCGACAGGGATCCTGCTCATCACGGCTGGAATCATCATCGGGACCATCAACATGACCGGCATTTCTATCACTTTTTCCCAATTGATCGTCCAATGGTCGGGGGCGAATCTCCTTCTCGCCCTTCTCCTCGTCACAGGAGCTTCTCTTTTACTCGGGATGGGCTTGCCGGTGACCGCAGCCTACATCATGATCGCCATCCTGACTGTGCCGGCCTTGACTTCAATGGGTGTGTCTCTGTTGGCGGCTCACATGATCATTTTTTGGCTGTCCCAGGATTCGAATGTCACACCGCCCGTGTGTTTGGCAGCCTTTGCCGCCTCCTCGATCTCTGGCTCACGCCCTATGGCCACCGGATTTACGTCCTGGAAACTGGCCAAAGGGCTCTACATTATGCCGATACTCTTTGCATACACGGGTTTGATCAACGGCAGCTGGACGGATAGGATCGTCATCTCGTCCTTTGCCCTCATTGGGTTGTTCGCCTTCACTGTGGCTTTTACCGGATACATGTTCGGATCTTTAAATGTTTTGGCCCGGATTTTCCTTTTTCTCTGTGCGATTGCCATCTTTTGGCCGGGCTCTCTTTGGCTAAATTGTCTTGGGGTGTGTGTCCTTTCCGGTATCGGGATATACAATAAAAAAGCACCATAGAGGAGCATCTCCAAAACCGTAATGAATGACAATCCGGGTGTTCCAATTAATAGTTTCGAAAACAAACAACAGGATAGCAATGCGGCTTTATTCCAATGTAGGGACCGTTTCCCAAACGGTCCGTTCGGGGAACGGACCCTACATAAGAAGGATCATGCCCGTCCAGCCCTTCTCACGGTTTTCTCCACCACACAATTGGAACACTCAATAACGCAATGTGATTCATGTCATCACGGTTTTGGAAGTGCTTATGATCTATAGCTGCCGTTTGAAAATTCTCATAGACTGAGTTATTATTAATCGTCAAATTGAGAGGATATATAAATATAAGGAAGAGATGATCATGAAAATCACAAAAAATTTATTAATCTTTTCGGCCATTTTTGCGCTAGTATTTGTTTTTGGTTGTACAAAGAAGGAAGAAGTTGCTCCGGTCGAAAAAGAAGAACTTGCAGCCCAAGAATTGACACCCCAAGAAATGCTGGGAAAGAGGTTGTTTTTTGATGTCAAGCTTTCCACACCAGAGGGCCAGTCCTGTGCGTTCTGTCATGGGCCCACTGTTGGCTGGACCGGCCCTGATGAGGAGTTGAACAAGGGAGGTTCGGTCTATATGGGGGCTCTGGAAGCTCGTTTTGGAAACCGCAAACCACCGACAGCTGCCTATGCGGGATTCACCCCTGAACTCAAAATAGATGAAGAGGGCAATTTTGTCGGTGGTATGTTCTGGGACGGAAGAGCCACCGGGTGGGAGCTGGGGGACCCGGTTGCCGAGCAGGCTATGGGGCCATTGCTCAATCCGCTTGAGCAGAACATGCCTGACAAAAAGAGCGTTATCTTGAAAGTTCAAGAATCGGATTATGCCGACCTCTTCAGGGCAGTTTGGGGCCCAGACTCCTTAGATGCGGAAAGTGATATCGACGGCACGTATGAGCGGATCGCCCGCGCCATCGCTGCTTACGAGAGATCCTTTGAAGTGAACAAGTTTACATCAAAATTCGACGAATTCTGGCGCAATGCTCGCGCTCAGGACCTTGATGTGACAAATATCGCTAAATCCAATATCGAGGAATACAAGGGCATAGGGCTGGATGACGACGAACTTCTCGGACTTGCTCTCTTCAACACCACTGGCCTATGCGCAGAGTGTCATGTGCTGACATCCGTGGATGGAGAAACCCCGCCGTTGCTCACGGATTTCACCTATGATAACCTGGGAATCCCTAAAAATCCGGAAAATCCATTCTACACAATGGGGGAAGAATGGAATCCCGACGCCAAGGAGTGGGTGGATAAAGGGCTGGGGGGATTTTTAGAAGGAACCGAGCAGTATGCCGGGTACGCCAAAGAAAATTATGGAAAACATAAGGTTCCCACGCTGCGCAACGTGGACTTGAGCCCCTATGAGGGTTTTGTTAAGGCTTTTATGCACAACGGATACTTCAAAACTCTGAAAGATGTTGTGAATTTCTACAACATTAGGGACAGAGAAGGAGCCAACTGGCCGTCACCGGAAATTGCAGAGAATGTTAATGTGGATGAAATGGGCGACCTCGGATTGACCTCAGAAGAGGAAGACTTGATCGTCACGTTTATGAAAACCCTCTCGGATAGATGAATTCCCTTTTCCGGAGAGAATGACTGGATCGTCTCTCGTTAGCAACTTTTCTTGTGATCCCTCGCCTGCAGAACAGGACAGCAAAAGTGCCCGTAATCTTCCTGAAGGTACTGAGGCACAAGATCGACCATAGGACTTCCTATCAAGGCCAGGACGTCATGCCCGGCTGCATATAAGGGAGAAAATCTGTAAGTCCCCTCTCAGAAGGCAGTGACGAGCCCGAGCGCTAGTCGTGCGTGCTTGTCGTAGGCACTTTCGTAAATATAGCTGAACTCGCCGGTCAGGCGGAAGTTTCTGCGCAATAGAATTCCGATGTGCATGGTCAGGGAGCCGTATTTCAATTCTTTTTGATCGGATGTTACCCAGTTCCAAAGACCCACTCCGTACCACTTGCTATCGTCTCCCTTGGGCAAGTAGATGATCTCGGCGAAAGCACCTCTGGTTTTGATGCTATCGGATGCAGTGTTTGAAAAATAAGGGTTCCCGTCGCTGCGCTCCACATACTGCAGGTTTAACTCCCAAGTGGGGATAGCAACCGTGGTGTCGGCGCCCAGCATCCACATTGAGTTGATCTTCGATTCTTGCTCCTCTTTGCCGGAGTAGTAGAATCCCCCGACCCGCAGTGGGTCGATAACATCCTGGGAGACCCGGAACAGAACGTTTTTGTACTTGTCTTTATCGAAGTTGCGGAAGGGATTTGCTGGATTGAGGCCGCTTCCGTTGACCACCTCCACAACCAGGTCGGTTCCGGAGGGAAGGCCATAGGTCAGCATGAGACCGCGGTCGTAGGTCAGGTCGGCAAGCGAGGAACCGGGGTGGGCCTTGTAGATCATATAATCTTCGAAGGTCAGGCGCAATTCCCGTTTGAACAGGGGATCGGACACTTGAAATTGGCCCATATAAAAATCCAGCTCGGTGCCGAACAAATTGTTGAACATAACGAAAGCATCCTCGATGCCAGCAACCTCACCCCGCTCGCTGAAGAAGAAATAGAAGTAGTAGGCGATGTTCTTGGTGATTTCCCCGCCTGATAGAAATTTCAACAGGTATGGCGAAGTAAAATCAACCTGGCGTGTGTTGGAATTGTTGTAGGTCCAGAATCCCTCCAGCCTCAAAGCGATTGGAATCTCCCGCAGGAGGGACAGGAAATCGTCTCCGGTATCCACAAAATAGCGGGGCGCATCCTTGTCCTTTATGACGAAACCGTTGCTAGCGAATTCGTCTCCGTATGCCTTTAGCTTGGGAAAGGGCGCGTGGCATGTCTTGCAGCTCAACCGGTATTTTCTAGCGAAGGCGGGGATGGCGTGAAGGTTGGCTAAGGCGATTTGCATCAGAATCAAAAAAGCCAATCCGTGTAAAATTGTTTTTTTCATGATGATAACTCTAATCCAGTACTGTCAAGGTCGTGAAATGATCGTTGACTTTGATGATTTCGGATTCATCCTCCGGGACCTTGAGAAAGTCGGCCACCGGCTTAACCAGTTTCTGATAGTACAGGGTGGCGGTCACTTTCAGCGTTCCCGGAGCGAGCTCAAAGGGAAGGTTGAAAGTGCATGTTTCGATTTTGGTCTCGCGCGGGCCGATGCGGTAGTCCACTCCTAGAGATTTGGTGTTCCACTGCTGAATGGTCATCCGGCCTTGGGGGTCGAAATACGGCATGCGAAAGATGCGGTCGCCGATAGGAATGCCGTCCCTCTGCACACCGGGAAAATTGGCATCATTGAGGGCGATCCCCATATCCTGATAGGCCAAGATGTCACTTCCGATAGTGTATTCTTCCCCTTCGAATCCTTTTTTATCGACTGGAAGGTGATACACATTCCCCTTGGCGTCTATCGCATCCACATGCATCCATACGATGCGGTCCTCGACAGAGCCGGAGGGAAACTTGTGGCCGGTCTTTTGGTTGAAGAGGGCGATTGTGAATTTGACTGTATCGCCGGGTTCGGCTTCCCGGATATCCGGGTGGATTCTCAGCTCGACGACGCCCCTGACCTTTCCCGGGTCGTGCGCACCATGGAAAAGATGCTGGCGTGCGTCGGGATATAAGTTCCCCATGGCCGCTGTCTTTGTGGCGGCATAGGTCATGTGGCAGTCGTGACACTTAACCCCTTCTTTGGAATAAGGCCCGTCTTTCCATTCCAAATGAGTGGATTTCACCCACACTCCGTAGGGATTCATCTCGTTGTGGCAGGTCCCGCAGAAATCAGCGGTTCCTAAGAACTCTGATTTCTGGAGGTTGTGTTCCGGCGAATTTTTCCCTTCACGGGGGCCATACTTAGTCTTTCCCGGCTGGGAGATCCAGTTGTAATTGTGGGGAACATCACCGGAATACCCGGTGACGGTATGGCAAAAATCACAGGAAACCGATTCATTGGCCCGGCTCATCTTTTCTGGCCGAGGCGGGGGAGTGTCTCCTGCCAGAAAAGCCAGCGGCGCGTGACAGCCATTACATCCTGCTTTGACTCCGGCCACTTTCGGATCTTTATCGGCATGCGGAACAGCCAGGTTGAAATATTCGATCTCGTCCCAGTGATGTGTATAGGCCTGGGACATCATGGCCTGCATCCACTGCTGATAGATATCGGTATGGCAGGAAGTGCCGCAGAATCTCGGCGTTTGGAAGTCATCGTACTTGCGTGTGCCATAAGCCTCGTCTCCAGCCTTTTCCTGATAGGAGAACCGTAACCCCAGGAAAACGATCATGATGAATAGTGGAGTTAAGGCTAAAAAATGTCTTTTCATGCTTCGTCTCCTTTAGAGAATTTTTGAAGCCGGTTGGTGTTCAATCTTTTCGAGACGATCATTTTATTATAACTGTATTATTAGCATTCCCGGAGAAAAATGCAATGGTTCCATGTTTCTAGAATAGCTCGATATGTCAATAGAGAAGAGATGAGAGACTGCAGATCCATTTCTAAAGAAGAAGACCTCATCATACTGTTTATGAAAACACTCTCCGATCGATAAATCTGAGGATTAATAAAAGGGATCGTTGAACATTTCATACGTCCAGTTAACACTGCCTGAACTCGCTTAAGACGGTTTATTTACATCCTCCTCTTGATCAAAAAATAATTTTAGGGTCAGTAGACTCTACGAAAACGCAAGTATGATCTCTGTTGACAAAGAGAATGGTATGAATTAAATTTAAAACATACAACAAAATATTAGTTTCTGTACCGACAAACATAGATAAAGGCCAAGGAGGATTATGTGAAAAGAGTGAACTTTATTATATGTATTGTTTTCTGTCTATCTCTGTTTGCTATCCAGTGCAGCCAGGATTCCAATCCTGTTGGCCCTGGGGCATCCAATGAAACTCAATCCGGGGATGCTGTTCTTTTAGGGAATTTTGTCACATCCGGAACCAGCTCGGTCGATTTTGGCCTTATCCAAGTCAGCGTAAGAGGTACAAATATCCAAGCTCAGCCTGATCCCAACGGAGATTTCCTGATTAACGGTTTGCCCACGGGCGATCAGTCTGTTGAGGTGAATGTCGAAAACAGTCTGTCGTCTTTCGACATCGCAGATATTCAGTCTGGAGAAGAGATCCGGATGCAGCTTCAGATTCAAGAGAATAACAATGTTATGTTGCAGCACATGGACAGGAATAAAAAATCGGCTGAGACCCTCCAACTCGAGATCCGGCCTAAGAAGTGGAACATCGATTGGGTGAACAGCACGGATGAAGGGAATGCAAGGATATATGGGACCGGTTTTGACACGATCACCTCTGTTGTGATCACCGGTCCGACCGGAATCGTCATCACTGTTACCAGAATTGAAGTTGGAGGAGTTTACTACAAGGCCTTTTTTAATCAAAACGAGGCAATCGCAGCGATCCTCGAACCCATGAGAGGGGATTTCCATGTGATCACAGTCACGGTCACCCAAGGTTCTGAAACTCAAGTTTTGACTTATACCATAGAGATCGTTGGTGCAAAACCAGAGCCTGAGGATCCCGAGGAGCCTGAGGAAGACCTGGCCATGGATATCAATCCTCACAAATGGAACACCAATTGGGTCAAAAGCAATGGATACGTCACAGTACGATTTCGAGGAGAAAGATTCGATGAGATCGTTCCTGGAGCTACGTCGATGACTTATAACAGTGGAAGCGCTACTCTTATCAGCGATGGCATACATGGGAGTTCTTATTCGGCAAAATTCCTTAAGAAGGAAGCGATCGCCCTTTTTGGGGATCTGCAAGAAAACACCTATTCGGTAGATGTGACTGTGCAGATTGATGGGGGCTCGCCCATCACAAAGTCCTACACGATAGAGATCGTTGGCCCGAATAAGTAGAATTGGTCAAGCACTTTTTAAATGCCGTACTTTTGCAGCCGCTAACATCAGCACAAAATAGACAACGAGGGCCAAAGGGATCACAACAAGCCAGTCTATTCCGGTGAAAAAATTGAAGACTGCATCTTTGAGAGCATCCATCCGGCCCTGATAAGTCTTCATGATGATCATAGGGACAAATCCCACACTTAACCAACCAATCCCCACAATAACAAGAAATTTTGTGAAGCCAATTTTTCTTCATGATCTTCCACATTGTTATTCTCCCTTGAAAAGCGCAATGAGAACATCATCCAAGTCCACATTTTCCACTTTAATTTCCTCTCTGGCCACGCCCTCGGAAAGCGCTTCTTTCAGGGCGGGATAATCGTATGTCAGAAAAGAAGGGGACAGGTACCTTTTTCCAGGGGTATTCAAAAAATGTACCAGGTACCTTTTTGTGTAGGGTCCCTTCCCCGAATGGACCGTTCGGGGAACCAATCCCGAATCAGTCAGCTCCCAGAGCTGACCCTACAAAGATATGGATGGGGATGTCTTTATAAAAAGTAAGGTACTTATAAGAAGTCCATATAAAAGGTGTAATGTCTAATGGAAGAGATCTTTATTGTGGAAAAGATATCCCACTGTGAATACAGCAAAGACCAAAGAGAAAACGACAATGTCGGTCCGGGACAATTTTGTGATTCCAAGAACAAGAAGTGAATCAAAAAGCCACATCCCCATGGCGACCAGAGAAAAAACAAGCCCAAACTTCCGAAGCTTTAACAAGCCGATCGCTCCAATGTATAGGAAAACCGACATAAGTAGATCAGGAACGGCGAAAGCGTTGTAAACCGCTAGACTGACAGGCATCGTTTTCGGAAACGGCCTTCCGGCGAGCTTCGCCACCCAAAAAATATCCGTAGCGATTGCAACGAAAAACAGAACTACCGATATCACAATAATACCTAGTGGAATTCTCTTCATTTGATTTGGCAGTGATTTTCTGAATATGAGTCTAGCCCAATCGTTGATATTTTGCAAAACTTAGGAAAACCGCAGTTTGGGGGGAAGTATCTTTCTAACCCATTTCTTTTTTTTTAGTAAGATGCTATTTTACAGATAGGAGTATAAAAAGAAGGAGTATTTTTATGAAAAGAAAGATGCTATTCATTCTGATAAGTGTATTTGTTTTTGGATCTGTCTGCAGCACTCTCTTACCACAGGAATACGACTCTGAAGAACCATCGATACAATCAGCGCTTGAAGAAAGTTCGGTTCTTCCAGCCCGTGCTGAGCTGGAAGCCTTTGTCGACGGAATCATGGCCGTGCATATGAAAGACGACCACATTGCGGGCGCGACTTTTTCCTGTGTGAAGGATGGCGAGATATTCCTGGCTAAAGGGTACGGATATGCGGATGTCAAGAAGAGGATGCCGGTCGACCCTAATAGAACCATGTTCAGGCCCGGTTCCGTCTCGAAACTCATAACCTGGACTGCGGTGATGCAGCTTGTCGAGCAGGGCAAGATCGACTTGAACGCGGATGTGAACACCTACCTCGAAGAGTTTAAAATCCCGGAGACATTTCCCGAGCCCATAACCATGACACACCTGTTGACCCACACGCCGGGATTTGAGGAAAAGGCCACAGGGATGGCCGCACGCACAGCCGAAAATCTCATGCCGCTGGATAAATTTCTGGCGAAATATATGCCGGCCAGAGTGCGTCCGCCAGGGATGATCACTTCCTATTCCAACTATGGGACAGCACTCGCTGGCTACATTGTTGAGGTCGTTTCCGGTTTCAAGTTTGAAACTTATGTCAAAGACAATATTTTTGATCCACTGGGGATGACACACAGTACATTCAGTCAACCTCTCCCCGCCGATCTGGCTGAACATATGTCCGTGGGATACAAATTTAAAAAAGGAGTTTTTGAGGCCGATGAGTTCGAGCTCATTAAAGGAATGACTCCGGCGGGCTCCATGAGCGCATCCGGCGCCGATATGGCACGGTTCATGATCGCTCACCTTCAAAAGGGCCGATTCGGAGAGAACAGAATATTTTCGGAGGATACAGCCAAACTCATGCATTCACAGCTCTTTGCACATGATCCCCATATCGTTGGCAACGCCCACGGTTTCTGGGAGATGAGATACAATAATGTGTATGCCCTCGAGCACGGTGGAGACACTTTGCTCTTCCATTCATTTCTTGTGTTGCTTCTAGATCACAACATGGGATTTTTTGTCTCGTACAACAGTGTCGGAGGTGGAGGTCCAGCCCGCACTCAGCTCATCGAAGCGATCCTCGACCGGTACTATCCGATGACAGCAGAGGCCGACCTCGAACCTCCTGAAGATTTTAAAAAACAGGCGAAAAAATTCACCGGCACTTATCTTATGGCTCGAACGAATAGCTCTACGTATGAAAAGATCGCGAATCTTTTTATGACATACAAAGTGAGCGCAACGAAGGAGGGAACCCTTTTGATTCCGGCCGGTGGTTCCAGAGCACGGCAGTATGTTGAGATAGAACCCCTGGTTTTCCAGCAGATCAACGGACAAAATCGAGTTGTCTTTCGTGAAGATGACAAAGGACACATCACCCATCTTTTTATCGGACGCCTTCCCTATTTTGCGGCCATAAAACTTCCTTGGTATGAAACGCCGACTGTTCATTTAACGATTCTCGGGGCGATTTTGCTGGTGTTTCTCTCTGTGTTGAGATGGCCATTCAGTGCGTTCGCTCGAAGGGTCTGTAAAACCAAGGTGGAGGCGACCGAAGCCCCAAGATCGGCCCGGTGGATTGCAGGAATCATGGTGACTCTCTTCGGTGTTTTTCTGATCGGTTTGATGCTCGTTTTTAAAGATCCTAATGAGGTCCTGTTCGGCGTTCCTGTAGCTTTTAAGTTATTGTTAGGACTGCCGCTCCTTGCGGGAGCGATGGCTGTTGTTGTATTGTTTTATACTTTTTGGGCGTGGATCAAGGGATACTGGACGGCCTGTGCACGGATGCATTACACGTTGGTCTTTTTTGCTTCAGTCGCATTCCTTTGGTTCTTGTACTACTGGAACCTTTTAGGCTTCCAATATTAACTGTCCAGCTCCATTCGCAAGATAGATTTTAAATTGTTTTGGTGTAGGGACCGTTTCCCAAACGGTCCGTTCGGGAAGCGGTCCCTAAAACGTGCCACTCCCGTCCAGGCTTTTGTGTACCAACGTTTGACTTTTGGCAAGACCTGATGATACTTCTATAGAATTGGAGAAACACACAATGACACAATTTCTCAAAAAGATTCATATAGTTATGTGCGGTTTAATGTTTGTGTTGGTATTATCTTTATCCCCTGCAGGGCTGAATTGTTACCAGAAGTCTAAGGAAGTGGAAAGAGCAGAGAATTCGATCCAGGTGTTTAAAGAGCTGGTAGATCTCCCTGAAGAAGGGATTCCGCCAGCCCTTTTGTCCCGCGCCGAAGCCATTGCCGTTATCCCAGGTTTTTGGAATGCAGCTTGGGTGATCGGGGGCCGCCACGGAAAGGGCGTCATTATGGTGAGGAAAGGCCCGAAAGACTGGAGCTATCCCTCTTTTATCAGCATGACTGGCGGCAGTGTGGGCTTCCAGATCGGTGTTCAGAAGGCGGATATCATTCTCGTTTTTAAAGACAAAAAAAGCGTGAAGACCATTGCCGAAGGAAAGTTCACATTGGGCGCCGGAGCGAGCGTCGTTGCAGGGCCTGTGGGAAGAAAAGCGGAGGCTGACACCGACATCAACTTCGAAGCCGAGATCTACTCCTACTCTAAAAGCAAGGGCCTTTTTGCAGGGATCTCTGTTGAGGGCGCATCGTTATCAATTGACACGGGAGCCAACGCCAAGTTCTACCGCAGTTTCGAACTCACAGTGGAGGAGATTTTATCAAAAGACAAAATCGACTCCCCCTTAGTCGCAGTGGACCTGATGAAAGTTGTTGCAAAATACACCCAGTGAAGCTGACGTAAAGTCCTTAGAATTTATCTCGGCAAAAAATGGAGTCGGGCTTCGAAAGTCTGTTTGATCTCTGGATTAAGCGATTCATCTGTCAAGACTTTGCGGTATAAAGCCTCTGCTTCCCTAAATTTTCTTTGCTTTTCATAAATATCACCCAAGAGTAGATAGACATCCATGTAAAATGGACGACCTTCGATGATCCCCAATAAAACCTTGACAGCACTCTCTGACTGTCCTCTCTGATACAGATAAAAAGCATAAGTGTAGGCATATTTTGGCAAATAGGGACGCAACTCGGCTGCCTTTTGACTCCACTTGATGGCCTCGTCGATGTTTTCATGGACATACAGCACACTAAGATTATATGCAGCCTCTGCCATGTTGGGATCTGTAGTAAAGGCAGCATGTAGATATTTCTTTGCTGCCTGTGGTTTGTTTATCTCTGCCATCAGTAATCCCATGTTAAAGTTTGCGGTAGCATTTTCTGGGTTGATTCTGAGTGCTCGGCGGAGAAATTCCTCAGCTTCATCATTTTTTCCGAGTCGAGCATAGGCGATCGAGGTATTAACAAGAGCGATCATGCCTTCCGGTCGAAACTTCAATGCAAATTTATATGATGTAATTGCTTTTTTAGTTTCTCCGCGCTCCATGTAATAATTGCCCAAGTTGTAATGGGAGAAAAAATCATCTGGGCGGCTTTTCATAGACCTTTCAAACTCATCAGAGGCTGCCTCGAGGTCCTTGCGGGCATGCAGAGGAAGATTCTCCCAAGAAAAACCCGCAAGGGCCGATGCGGCACGGATCCGCACCAATCGATATCTATCATTTATAGCCTTAAGCAGTGCCTCAATAGCTTTCGGAGCATAATGTCCGACCATCGCACTGGCTGCGCTGCTGCGCACGAGAGGCGATGGATCCCTCAGGGATTGAATGATTACAGGCCATTTTTCCGCAGATTGGCAAGCACTCAACAATCGAATCAAAGAGTTGGCGTACACCTCATTTCGATCGGGACGTTTGATATAGGCGAGCATTTCAGGTAATCGGGCCCAGTTTTTTTTTCGGGCAGAACCGATAAGACCAGCGCGGTAGAGCACAGGCTTCTGATAGTCGTCTTTGTGCCACTTACGAACCCATCGGTCTGCCCAGGCTGCGTCTTGATCAACGTGGCAGATATTGCATGCATTTTGAGAATTATAGGAGATGGATGTTGCTGGCGTTGGTGGCAGCATTGAGTGGTCGCTGCGGAGCATACGGGCAAACTCGGTTTGTGGCATATGGCAGGAGATGCACTCGCTTCCCTTACTGGATTTCTCATGGTGGGAATGAGTGTCGACATTTTTTACACGCTCTTCATGACAGGGAAGGCATGAGTTGTTGGGGACAGCCTTGTGGCGAAAACGCCCGCTGGATGTGTGACAGTGCAGGCAATCGAGCTTACCTGACTTAACGCAAGGGCTCATCATCCACAGGGTATAGGTGTAGTTCTCTCCTAAGTCTCTCCCATCCGGATAATAATCGGGGTTCTCCAGTGTAATGAGATCGAAATGGTTGAAGTAAAGCTCGCCAGGTTGGAATGTTTCTGTGAGTGGAATCATTTTAGCGTGACAGGGCACACAGATCGTATCTGTCTGGTGGGCGGTGTATCCATTTTTTTGTGTGACAACGACGAGTTTAAGGTCATCTGGCACTTGGCCTTCAGGGGTCTCTTCACATATACGAATGTGTTCAGATCCGGGGCCGTGACACGTTTCGCAGTTGATTCCCGGCTCGAACCATGTGGTGTGATAAGTGTCGGTCTTTAAGTCGTAATTTTTTTCAACCTGGCTTACATGGCAGCCGTGGCATGATGTGTTGAATGTGTAAGCGCTGTCTGTCCAGTGAAGTGGGTCATCGGGCATATCTGAAAAATGGCGCACGCCGCTTAGAGCGGTGTCGAACCATTCTTGTCTTCTCACATCGTAGGCCACAGGAAGTATCTGTAACCGACCTTTTTCCATAGAAGTCGTAAAGTAAAACACATTTTTCCCCCCCAAGGCGTATGTGATCCTGTGATTTTGTTCTCCTTCAGGTCCAAACTCACACAGCCATCCTGAATCATCCTTCACTTCATAGGAGTAGCTGTATCCGTTGATGTCGATACCAGTTGTTTGTGGTGTGAGCTGCATTCGCCCCAGTTCTGCTGTGTAGGGCTGCATTGCCAAACCGTGGTGTGACGTTGCCCAAAGCTGGTAGAATTTCTCATGACACTCCCTGCAGCTTCCCGATCCTACGAATTCTTCTCCTCTAAATACCGGCTGCGTTTCTTGAATTTTGCCTTCCGTGTTTCTTTTACAAGAAATATTCATGAAGATTGCTAGAAGTACCCCCGCTATAGCGACTAGGAGAAACAAAACTCTATATTTCATTAGATCAAAAAAAGAAAATATTTCTAAAAATCTTAAGGCATCTGGGCTCAGAATTTCCACGAGAGATTTGTCAAAAATATTATATCGTTCTTGGCTATTTCTTCACCGATGGGAAGGTTTTCGTATTTATCTATCATGGATATTTTAAGAGCCCATCCGTTGGCGATCGCTGCCGATACACTCATTTCGAGCTGGGCGAAGTAATTATTCAAACCAGAAAAATCAGAAAACAATTCGAAGTTCTGAACGATTTCTGCGGTGGGGGAGATCTTCCAAACAAATTCGTTTCCCATCATTGGGCCAGTGAAATAGTCCTTTTCTCCAGTGTCTTCAAACTTTGTGAACACTCCCGAAATACCGCTCATCAGAGAGAATTCGGCCTTATCTGATTGAATGATCCTATAACCTATTCCCAGATGAGGAACAATTCTGTAATTGTAATTCTTGAACTTGTCTTGTAAAGCGGTGATTTTAATCTGGGGAAAAAAATCTTCAAAGTGTGTCCATTTTGCTGTGCTTGTGATTTCTAGGATTTCAGCGTTCTTTGTGTTGGCAGTTCGCCCTAGCAGGTAGCTACCTCTGTTGGCCCATTCCAAGTTTTTCGATAAAGGTTTCTCTGCAGAAAAACTCAATGATATATTAGTTGTGTTGGAATTGCCTCTTGCCAATGCGATCCCCAATGAGACATCTCCAATCCAGCCCTCTGATGCCTTTTCCTCTTCCTGGGCATAAACCATTGTGAAAAGACAGAGAATAACGCCCAAAAAAATAAAAACGTTCTTTTTCATTTTGTTTTGATCCCTTCAATCGGCTTTATAATATTGATCATTTAATTAGTATTTTATTAAGCAATTGGCTTTAATTCAATCGAAGATTGGATTTGTTAATTTGGAAAATCTGAAATCATACATAAGTAATTATTCTGAGAATCCCCTCATTGTATCATATTCATTATCGTGAAGTTGCTTTGTGACATTTTGAATGTCATCAATTTCTATGCTATAAAAAAGACATAATCCTTTATTTTGATGTAGGATTGGAAGAGAGTTAAAAATGAATATATCCCGCCGGGAGTTCCTGAAAAAATCAATTCTTTCTGCAGGCACTCTCGTTGTATCCTGTTGTGCCACCTATGAAGATAAGACCTATTCTTTTACGAACAAAAATTCTGTCCCGCTTGGCTTTGGACCATTAAGGAAAGACAGGAAGAAAGTCCTCGACCTGCCTAAGGATTTTTCCTATAAAGTGATTTCCAAAGGTGGGGACAAGATGGATGATGGTTTTTATGTGCCCTATCTTGCGGATGGGATGGCAACTTTTCCAGGTCCTGATGGACTGACGATCATTCTCCGCAACCATGAAGTCCGTTTTGGAAATCCCGATTGGGTGGGACCATTTAAAGGCAAAAATAAACTCTGGGAGAAACTGGATAAGGAATTGATCTACGACTTTGATCCTGAGGGAAATCCTTTATTAGGATCAGTGACAACTCTTGTCTATGACACCAAGAAGAAAAAACTCATCAGCCAGCATCTGAGTCTCGTGGGAACGGTTAACAACTGCTCAGGAGGAGCGACACCCTGGGGAACCTGGATCTCCTGTGAGGAAAATTGCGAGGACTCCGGGGATGTATGTTTACTCAACCACGGTTATGCTTTTGAGGTGCCTGTCTCTGTTAATCCTGGGATTGCTAAGCCAGTGCCTTTAAAAGCAATGGGACGGTTCACTCACGAAGGCGTAGCCGTAGATCCAAAGTCGAACATCATATATCAAACAGAGGATAAGACCGACAGCCTAGTCTACAGATTTATACCGAATAATCCTGAAGGATTGGCTGAGGGGGGAAAACTTCAATGCCTTGCTGTGGTGGATAAACCTCAACTGGATACGAGGAATTGGCAGGTTCAAAGGATCCCTCCTGGAGAGGTCTTTGATGTCTATTGGATCGACCTGGATAATCCCGATGCTGAAGAGGATGATCTTCGTCTTCGAGGTTATGCCAAAGGAGCCGCACGTTTTGGAGGCGGAGAAGGCGTTCATTACCATGATGGAGCGGTTTATTTTGATTGTACGAACGGGGGCACGGATGCAAAGGGCCAGATCTGGCGTTATTTTCCCGGACCTTATGAGGGCAAACCAGAGGAACAAGATTCCCCAGGCAGGCTAGAGTTATTTGTGGAGCCCAACGACCCGAAGGTCCTGGATCATCCCGATCAGATGACTGTTACCCCATGGGGAGATGTGTTTGTCTGTGAGGATGGCGATAATGATCAATACCTCGTGGGGATCACCCAGCAAAGGCAATTCTATAAATTTGCCCGTAATGCTTTAGATGATTCTGAACTTGCCGGGATTTGTTTTTCTCCGGATGAGACGACAATGTTCGTGAACAACCTGAAGTCGGGGTTGACTTTTGCCATAACCGGCCCATGGAAAAAATAGGGGAGCCGGGCTTTTTTGGCCTCGGCTCCCCTAAGGATCTCGGCCACACCTAAGGGTTTAGCCTATTGCAGTCCTCAATCCTTTTGAGTGATTCGGACGATTTTTGTTCTTAGTTTCCTTTGATTTGTTCGGCTTTTTTCTTGATCAATTCCTTTTCTTTTTGCAAGGCGGCGAGCTTTTCCTTGATCTTCTTTTTCAATTCAGGGTCGTCTGTCTTTTCGTACTTGACTTCCAGCTCTTTCTGTTTCATCTCGATGTCTCTGTATTTGGCCTCGAGTTCTGAGAGTTCTCCATTCTCTACATGTTCTGTTTTTTCGGCTTCTTTTGCTGCGTATGTCTCCTCAAGTTGAACGAGCTTCTGCTTGATCTTCTCTTTCTTTTCGGGGTCGTCTGTTTTTTCGTAGGCAGCTTTCAGTTCTTTCACGGCCGCTTTGTAGTTCTCCTCTCCCATTTCCTTCTTCTTCACTTTAACAACGCCATTGTTCTCTTTCCACTCGGCAATCTTTACGAGTTCGGCCTTGATCTTCTCCTTTTTCTTGGGATCATCTGTTTCCTTGTACATCGCTTTCAATTTCGCTTCTTTTTCCAGGATTTCTGTGGCCTTCTCTTGTTTCTCATGCTGTTTCTTCTTGGTTGCCTCGTCTGCTTTCTTATCTTGGGGCTGACTAAGATTGTCTGGCTGAGAAATTACCGCCTCATCCAGGGGTTTTGTGGGCACTGGCTTTGATTCTGCAAAGGCCAGCACAAGAAGGGCGATCACAGGAAAAATCAGAAGAATTTTAAGTTTTGCCCTTCCGTTAGATTTGATTTTCGCCATCATGGTTATCCTCCTTTTGATTAGCGACTGGCTAAAATTGTTTGTGAATTCAAACATGTTTAGCCCCACATGCTGCTCGAAGATTAGCAGTTGATACTTGGCCCTGCTGCAGCCCTGCGCAATGACTGCATGATCGGCCAGGTACTCATGTGTTTCCTTCAGTGATTTTTTGTATGGCCATACAAAAGGATTGAACCATTGAAATATGGTTAGCAATTCCATAAAAAGCAGATCTATAGAATGATATTGCTTGATATGCGTCATCTCATGAGTGAGGATCCTCTCGAACCCATGATCCGTGATGTCGGAGTTGCTGATAAATAAGAAATTAAAGAATGAAAAAGGGGCTGTTTCGGTGTCGGTGACGACCACTTTTACGCCATCATAAATATGGTATCCATATTTCCTGATCAAGAGCAGGATCTGTGTCAGTTGAAGCGCAAAACGCAATAGGAAAAAAGCAGCGCCAATAAGAAAAGAAAACCAGAGAATATCGGAGAAGCTGAAGAGTTGGCCTTGAGTCCCAGCGGCAGGCCCCGCCATGTAAGTCTCTCCGAGGACGGTACTTGTCCTAATAGGTGAGGTGATATTGAGCAGTGGAATAATAAAGGATAAGGGGATGGATAACATCAAGAAAAATCGATTAAATTCGAAAAAGGTTTCTTTTTTGAGGAATGCCCAATAGATCAGATAAAAAATCGCCAGGCATGCCCCGGATTCTAAAAGATATCGAAGTGAATCACTCATTTTCGTCCCTTTTTTGTTTTTTGATCTCTTCAATGATCATTTTTTTAATCTCCTCCAATTCTTTAAGGCTCATGTCTTTGTCTTTAGTGAAGAAGGAGACCATTTCTGAATAAGAGTCGCTGAAATAGTTACTGACAAAACTCTTTAAATAAACCTTAGTGTAATCTTCTTTTTTTATAGTTGGAAAATATTCGTGGGAATTTCCATAGGGTCTGTGTGCGACGAATCCCTTTTTTTCCAGGATTCTGACGATGGTCGAGACTGTATTATAGGCAGGCTTAGGGTTGGGAAGATGTTCGATGATATCCTTCACAAAACCCCTATTTATTTCCCATAAAATGTGCATGATCTGTTCTTCGGCTTTTGTAAGTTGTTTCATGGCATATCCAATATACAACTAATCCTTTAGTTTGTCAACTAATAGTTTAGTTAGTATTGAAATATTTTTAGCCTGGATATATCTCTTCATAAATTCGTGTCCGGCGCTATACATCTACAAAAGAATAATACGTATACAAAAAAATATTGTTTAATTCTTATATCCACGTTTCGGAAGCAGTTCCAAATCCGTGATCGTATGGATGCAAGTTACGTTATTGAGTGTACCAATTGTGTGGTGGAGAAAACCGTGAGAAGGGCTGGACGGGCTTGGTACATCTCCCGAGGGGAGATGTGAGGGAAGACCGGATCCGAGCGAAGTTTCCTCGCTGGGGAAACTGAGGCGGAATTTCGTTTTCGCAATCACCGATTGGGACACTCGGATATCATTCATCACGGATTTGGAACTGCTTCCCCACTTTTCCAATGTCCTTGACGGCCCTATCTTATTTTGATATGAAATAGAGCTTCCTCCCCCGGAGTGCAAACGAAATGGAAAACAGTCAAAAGATCAAAATATTTTCTCCTCTTCCGCCGGAAAGTATTTTTAGTATTCCAAATGTGATCACCTTGGTCAGGTTTGTGGGTTCGATCGTATTTTTTATGTTAGCGATCGTCAAAATGAACCTCACGTATAACTATATCGGGCTGGTCATTCATTGGATCGGCGATATGGTGGATGGAAACTACGCCCGGTTCTTTAAGCAGGAAACCATTTTTGGGGCAGAGATCGACATCATAGCCGACAGAGTGGAATTTCTCTTTTTTTATTTAATCTTTCTGGTTTTTAAACCTGAGCTCGCACTTCCCGTAGCTCTTTTTGTGGTCAACTTTGCATTCATAGATTTCTATTTGAGCTATCAATTCCTCAAGTTCGATCTCATTTCAATTAATCACTTCTACAAGGTCGATCAAACAGTGTATAAGCTGAATTTTAGCTTTTTAGGAAAACCTGCGAATACGGTCGTCATTACTTTTACTCTCATTTTCTTCCCTCAATTCTGGCTGTTTGCTACTGTGTTTGCCGTAGGTCTGATCGTCGTCAAATGTTACTCCATCTACCGCCTTCACCAGTTGGAGCCCTACAAAAGGCGGAATTCTGAACAAGAAAGCGTATAGGCGTTTTTGATTTGAGCAATTTGTATATGTGAATAAAGTATGCCCTCCCTAGGATTTCCCCGAATTAATTAAATATGCTCTTCCCTGAATTGAATTTTGCTGTCCCCTGAATTTGAATTTGTTTGACTCGGATACCGGAAATTGATAAAAAGGTAGAGCTGGGATCAGGCATTCATGACTTTATAATTTTTCTATCATCTTTTGCTAATGCTCATCAGCTAAAGTGGCTTCCCATCGGTTTTCAATATTAAAGTTATCAATGTCTGACCTTAGATGAAGCCACGGATAAATACGATGAAGTGTCACAAGTGTCAGTACGAAAACCCTTTTGATACCATCTACTGTGGCAAATGTGCTACACCGCTCCAATCCAAGGATGACGTGCCTTTCTCGCAAACCCATACGCTGCAAGTTCCCGCTAAAGCTTTACCTCGCGGGACCACCTTTGCCAACAGGTACGATGTTCTCGAGGAATTGGGACGGGGTGGTATGGGGAGAGTCTACAAGGTTTTTGACAAGAGGATAAAGGAAGAAGTCGCGCTGAAACTGTTGCGCGCAGATATCGCGGATGATCCCCAGGTGGTCGAGCGCTTCAGCAACGAGCTGAAATTCGCCCGAAAGATCATCCACAAGAATGTCGGCCGCATGTACGACCTCGGCGAAGCAGAGGGAGTCTTCTATATCACCATGGAATTTGTCTCTGGGGAGGACCTCAAAGCATTCATCAAACGAGCGGGCCAGTTGTCCATAGGGAAGACCGTTGCCATCGTTGAACAAGTGTGTGAGGGACTGGTGGAAGCCCATAAGCTGGGGGTTGTGCATCGGGACCTTAAGCCTCAGAACATCATGATCGACAAATCGGGCAATGCCCACATCTTGGATTTTGGGATCGCCCGTTCTTTGAGTGCTGAAGGGATAACCGATGCTGGGGTGGTCATCGGGACTCCTGAGTACATGTCTCCCGAACAGGTTGGGGGAGAGGACGTCGACCAGAGATCGGACCTGTATTCTCTGGGAATTATCCTCTATGAAATGGTGATCGGGAGAGAACCGTTTCATGCTGATTCGGCTTTTGCTGTGGGAATGAAACACAAGAGTGAAGAGCCTCAAGCCCCACAGACGATCAATCCACAGATTCCTGACAGTCTCAATCGTATGATTTTGAGGTGCCTGGAAAAGGATAAGGAAAGAAGGTTTCAGAGTGCCGAAGAGATCCTCTCGGAGTTGAAGGTCATAAAGGAAAGCATCACAACCACACGAGAGATTTCCAGAGAGCTAAAAACAGTCACAGCTCCTCGCGCTCAGGAGACCGAGGAAAAATCTATCGCTGTCCTTCCGTTTGTGGACCTGAGCCCGCAGAAAGATCAAGAGTACTTTTGTGATGGACTGGCAGAGGAGCTCATCAATTCGTTGATGCATGTCAGTGAATTACGGGTTCCTGCACGCAGCTCGTCATTTTCATTTAAGGGGAAGGATATCGACGTTCGCGAGGTTGGCAAAACATTGAATGTCGAGACTGTTCTAGAAGGCAGTGTTCGAAAGGCGGGAAATCGCCTCCGTATCACAGCCCATCTCATCAATGTTGCGGATGGCTATCACATGTGGTCGGAGCGATATGACCGGGACATGGATGACATTTTTGCGATCCAGGATGAGATATCTCTGGCTATCGTGGATAATCTGAAAATCAAGCTCCTCAAGGGCGAAAAGACTAAGATCGTCAAGCGTCAAACAGAGAACAAGGAAGCCTATAATCTTTATTTAAAGGGCCGCTATTTTTGGAACAGACGCCACGAGGGCGACATGATGAAGGCCATCGAGTGCTATCAGCAGGCACTCGCCAAGGACCCCTCTTACGCCCTCCCCTATGTGGGGATCGCTGACGTCTTTAATGTGTTTGGCCTCTGGAGTTTTATCGATCCCAAAGAGGCCTTCTCCAAAGCCAAAGCTGCAGTAAGCAAAGCTTTAGAACTAGATAATGCCTTGGGCGATGCCTTCACATCTTTGGGCTTTATCAACACGTGCTCCGACTGGGACTGGATTGAAGCCGAGAAAAATTATAAGCGTGGCATTGAGCTCAACCCAAAAAATGCGTATGCACACGGTTGGTATGGCATCTTCCTTATTTCACAAAAGCGGGGTAAGGAGGGGATCGAGAGTGGGCAGAGAGCCCTGGAACTTGAGCCTCTTTCGCCTCTCATGAATGCGTTATTGGGAGTCGTTCTAGGTTATGGAGGCCAGATCGAAAAGGGAAGAGAACAGCTAAAAAAAGCGCTGGAAATGGAGCCGAATTTACCCATGGGGAATCTTTGGTTGGGACAGCTTTATATAACGCGTCCCGAAGATTATGGAAAGGCGATTTTTTTTCTTCAGAAGGCAGCACAGTTGGGCATGACGTTTGCGCTGGGATGGTTGGGGTGGGCAATGACTCAAGCAGGAAAAAAGGATGAAGCCGCAAAAGTGCTGGATCAATTGGATGAAATTGCCAAACAAAGATACATATCACCATTCCAGAAAGCTCTGATTTTCATTGGTCTTGACAGGATAGACGAAGCATTTGAACACCTTGAATTGGCTTATGAGGAACGTGAGCCATTCTTAGCGTATTTCCTTCTTAATTGGATACCCGGTCCTGTGCGCTCGGACTCAAGATACACTGCGATATTAAAGAAGATTGGCTTGGATGAGAAAAGGCCACGTGATTCTTCGCAATGATATTGAATTAAGTTAGCTCAGGGGAACTTTTTGAATTAGGGAGTTTTTGGATGGATGAAAAATCGATCATCATTATTGGCGGGGGGATTGCCGGATTGTCGGCGGGTTGTTATGCGCGGTTGAACCACTATCGCACGCAGATTTTTGAGCAAGATGCGAGGCCGGGGGGACTGAATACATCCTGGGAGCGAGGTCCTTTTACGATAAACGGAGGCCTGGCTTTTCTTATGGGTTCTGGGCCGGGCGTCGGTTTCTACCGTATTTGGGAAGAATTGGGTGTCGTTCCAAAAATGAGGATGATCGATTACGAGTATTTCCTTATAGTCGAAGGCAAAGAAGGTCAGAAGTTTTTTATGTATAACGACCTCGATCGTCTTGAGAAACACATGAAGGAACTCGCTCCAGAGGATAAGGGATTGATAGAGGCGTTTATCGGCGGTGCGCGAGTCTTTTTAAGATTTGACATGCCGATCGACAAGGCTCCGGAGCTGCTTGGTTTCGGCGATAAGATGAAACTGATACTGACCAAGTTTCCTCTTTTACGAGCAATGGGAAAATGGAAAAAGGTCGCTATAGGGGATTTTGCCGCCCGCTTTAAAAATCCTTTCCTTAGAGAGGCTGTTTCTCAGATGAGAGCTTTTTTTTCTGAGGATGCACCGGTGCTGCTCTTCCAGATGGCTTTGGCACTCGGACATATAAAATCTGCAGGTTTTCCTGAGGGAGGGGCGCTCAAGCTTTCACAAGCCATAGAACACTACTTTAATGAGCTAAGAGGAGAGATTAGCTATAAATCGCACGTTGAAAAAATATTGGTCGAGAATAACCGTGCTGTGGGCGTTCGTCTGGAGGACGGTAGCGAACATCGTGCTGACACTGTTATCTCTGCATCAGATGGCCGCACCACAATTTTTGAAATGCTCGATGGAAAGTACGTCGACGAAAAGATCCGGGGATATTATGATCACTTTCCCGTCGGGCCCTCGCCTCTTGTTGTTGCTTTTGGCATGAATCGCACCTTTGAAGATATCCCTCATACCGCGGCAGGAACGATCTTCCCTCTTGATGAGCCTGTGACCATTGCCGGAAAAGAGATCGAGTGGCTTCGGCCCATGATCTATAATTTTGATGACTCTTTTGCTCCTGCTGGAAAAACTGTAGTGAGATTCGTTTTGGATACGGATTATGAGTATTGGAAGGCACTCGAGGAAAATTCAGATGGCTATAAGGCAGAAAAAGAAAGAATAGCCGGCACATTGATTTCTGCGCTGGAAAAGCGATTCTCCGGTTTTTCCTCACAAGTCGAAATGTGGGATGTGGCCACACCGCTCACTTTTGAGAGGTATACAGGGAATTGGAAAGGAAGCGCCTTAGGATGGGATTGCACAGTCGATACGTTTTTTATGCCCATGAGCAAAACTCTCCCTGGACTCGATAATTTTTATATGGCCGGTCAATGGGTGGAGCCAGGAGGTGGTGTACCCATGGCCGCAGTGTCTGGCCGAAATGCCATTCAGCTCATCTGCAAGCGCGACAAAAAACCATTTGTCACCAGGCTTCCGATTTAGCTTATCTTTCCTTTTATGAATAATGAGATATCCTTTAAATAAATAATGAGACATCTGCCTGTTGGGCCTGTTCGAGGAAAAAGGCCACGCCAACACACTTGTCCACTTCGTCGATCATTTTTTCGCGGGGGATTTCCATCACTTCCATGCTCATCTGACATCCGTACATTTTGACTCCGAGTTCCAGGGCTGTCTGTCTCAGGTCAGAGAGAGGCGGAACATTTTTCGCCTTCATCATCTTTTTAAACATCCAACGGCCCAATCCGCCGAAGCTCATTTTGCTCGGGCTTGCTCTGTCAATATCTCCTCCGTACATGGCTCCGAGCATTTTTCCCATGAAGCTCTTACCTGTTTTGGTCTTTTTTTTGAGGGCGCGTAAACCCCAAAAAGTGAAAAACATGGTGACATCCATATTGGATGCTGCAGCCCCAGTTGCTATCGAAAAGGCTGCAAAAAGTTTATCCATATCCCCGCTGAAAACAACCATTGCAACTTTTTTCTTTTTCTCTTCTGCCATAACCATTAACTCCTCTATGCCATTATAACTTTCTTCTCATTCAGAATCTTCACAATATATAAATTATCGATTTATTTAAAATGTCTTGCACATACATACTCTACTAATATGATATGTTTAGTGTAGCATGTCAAGCTGAAATTCTAAAACTTAGTTGACTTTTTGGAAGTCTTCAGCGTCTCTTTCGAGAGAAAATCGTTTGCGACTGTTGAGGCTGGTGGAGATAAATCTCACAAAGACGATTAAGGCAATGTCATTTTTTTTCGCTTTGACTCCTCGTTCTGTTTGGAGCAGAAAATACATCCATCAACATAAACTCTAAGCAGCACGATCAAAACTCCTCAAGGTTTTATAAACCGCCAAAAAATCTTGACATCGAGGGATTCTGCGTGTATATTAAATCGATAAAAAAAATAGTAATTATAAGTATAAGAAACAGGTTTATATAAATAAATCTGAAA
>Ga0307378_10001985_pt1 | contig 32233 bp, 22 predicted proteins | sample UN1MG_FD_202238 | JGI IMG/M metagenome (GOLD analysis project Ga0307378, IMG submission 202238) | Soil microbial communities from Risofladan, Vaasa, Finland - UN-1 | ecosystem: Environmental > Terrestrial > Soil > Coastal area > Acid sulfate soil | place: Finland: Risofladan, Vaasa | collected... | reverse complement strand
TGTCCGTCGCAGCCGACACCCGCACCGATTCCCACCGTTGGGACGCGGAGCTTCTCTGTAATCAGGGCGGCCAGCTCTTTGGGGATCGCCTCGAGAATCAGAGCGAAGGCTCCCGCTTCTTCAAGAGCTACAGCGTCCTCGAATACCTTCTTGGCCTGGTCTATGGATTTGCCCTGCACCTTGAACCCACCCAAGAGAGCCGCGGTTTGAGGGGTCAGGCCGATGTGGCCGAACACCGGGATGCCGGCTCTATGGATGGCCGCCACGGTTTCCGCCATCTCCTGACCACCCTCGAGCTTGATCGAGTCGGCAACCCCGTCTTTATAGAGGATTCCGGCGTTGGTCACAGCCTGTTCGACGGAGATGTTGTAGGACATGAAGGGCATATCGGAAACAACGTGAGCCCGTTTCACCGCCCGGGTCACCGCTTTGGTGTGGGCGAGCATCTCCTCCATGGTAACCGGAACGGTGTCTCGATAGCCCAGCTCCACCATTCCGAGGGAGTCTCCGACCAGGATCACGTCGATCCCCCCCTCGTCCACGATCAATCCCTGAGGGTAGGAGTATGCGGTGATCATCGAGATCTTCTCTCCCTTCTCCTTCATGCTCCAGAGATCGGAGATGAGGACCTTTTTTATATCTTTAGATGTGTCACTCATATGTCTGTTCCTTTTCTGGTACTTGGATGAGAGAAGTTTTATACAAAAAGGGGATTTACATCAAGGAACTATTGTCGGAAGGTGGCGTTGACAATTCTCCGGGCTGTATCTACATTAGGTTTTTAATCAAGCCTTGCAACAAACAACTGCCGTAAGCGTTGAATATCTGCTACCAGGAGCTAAATTGTGAACGATTCAATCACCGATGTTCCCGGAATAGAAGTGGGTCATGCCCAGGATCTGAAAGCCGGTACAGGTTGCACCGTTATCCTGTGTAGGAACGGCGCAGCCACCGGCGTCAATGTCCAAGGTGGCGCTCCGGCAACCCGGGAAACCGATTGCCTGCGCCCGGAAAATGTAGTCACAGAAGCCCATGCGGTGGTCCTTACCGGCGGTAGCGCCTATGGGTTGGACTGCGCCGGGGGAGTGATGCGCTACCTCGAAGAGCAGGGGATCGGTTACGATGTCGGTGTGACCAGAGTACCCATCGTGGCGACTGCCGCGCTGAACGATTTGGCTTTTGGCGATCATCGAGTCCGTCCCGATGCTGCCATGGGCTATTCCGCCTGCTTGAATGCTTCCAAAACGAATGTTGAGCAGGGAAATGTCGGTGCAGGTACCGGAGCCGCTATCGGCCGCTTGGAGGGGAATGCTCGGGGGATGGTAAAGGGCGGCTTGGGCGCCGCCAGTTTCTCGTTCGGGGATCTGATAGTCGGTGCAATTGTGGTGGTGAACTGCAATGGAGATGTCATCGATGCGGAGACTGGAAAAACGCTGGCCGGAACCCTCAATCCCGAACGTACGGGTGTGGCTGGAGCCATGAAGCTCCTCACGACCCAGAACGAGCAGTACAAAGGGGGATTCCCGAGCAACACCACTATCGGTGTAGTGGCTACCAATGCCTCCCTCAACAAGGCTGTTGCCACACGGGTGGCCATGATGGCTCAGGATGGATACGCCCGAACAATTGTTCCGATCCATACCCTTGGCGACGGCGACGTGACCTTTTGCATGTGCACCGGTAAGCTGCAAGCGGATCCCACTCGGGTCGGCGCCATCGCCGCTTGGGTCATGGCCCGGGCCGTGGTCAAGGCGGTGAAGGCGGCAGAGAGCCTGCACGGGGTCCCCGCTTACAAGGATTTGGCCAAATGAAGATCGCCATCGTTGGAGCCGGAGCCATGGGTTCTCTGTTCGGGGGAAGGCTTTCCCAGTCCGGTCATCAGGTGATGCTCTACGACATCAACCGGGAGCACGTTGAAACAATCCAAACAGACGGTTTGGTTATCGAGGATCTCGAATCAGGGAAGCAGGAGATCTGTCGACCTGCAGCAACAATCCGAGCCGAAGACCTCAGAGTTGCGGAGATTCTAATCATCTTCGTAAAGTCCGCCGCCACTGAAGCCGTTGCCCGTCAGTTCTCCGAAATTACCGGAGTTGGAACGATCGCCGTTACCATGCAGAACGGCCTGGGCAACGAAGCGATTCTGAAAAAGCACTTCGGCGAACAGAGGACAGCCGCCGGGGTGACCTCCCAGGGAGCTACCTTTATAGGCCCCGGGCGGATCCGCCATGCCGGGCGAGGTCCAACCCACCTATGCATGTCCGACCGCGACAATGAAAAGCTCAAGGATTTTGTCGCTGCCTTGAATCAGGCCGGCTTGGACACCGAGTTGGAGGAGAACATCGACGACCTGATCTGGAGCAAGCTCATCATCAATGTGGGTATCAACGCCCTTACAGCGCTCACGGGATTGCCCAACGGCAGGCTCCTCGAGTTTCCGGACTGCAAAGCGCTGATGGCCGACCTGGTAGCGGAGGCGGTCAGAGTTGCTGAAAAAAGAGGTGTTCACCTGACCTATCCGGACCCTCTCGAAATGGTGTATGCCGTAGCCGAGAAGACGGGAGGCAACCGCTCGTCGATGCTTCAGGACTTCGACAGAAAAAGGCAGTCGGAGATCGACTTCATCAACGGAGCGATCCTCCGGGAAGCGGAAGCTTTGGACCTGGAGGTTCCCGTGAATCGAGCCGTCACCCGGCTGGTTCGTATTCAGGATGCGCTTCACCGACAATAGGGCGGGGGGCACAGTTTCTTTTGAAGGCCGGGAGAGGGGTATGGTTGTTGTTCTTTGGGTGAACAGCAAGGTGTTTGCCAATTTTCGCCTTCAGAAGAAGTAGCTGCGCCGGCTCGAGCAGACACTGCCCGGCATAACCTTTGTTCACTGTGAGACGAAAGAGCAGTTCCTCGTTGCTTTGCCCCGTGCCGATATCGCCTGCTCGATCAGCTTTCGTCCTGGATGGTTTGCCCTGGCACCTCGACTCAAGCTCTTCATCTCACCGACCGCCGGTAGGGATTGGATTCCCAAAGAATTGCCGGCAGGGGTGCGTTTCGAGTTTTCCACCTTCCACGGGAAGATCATAGCCGAAACCGTCGTCGGCATGATGCTGAGCCATGCCCGCGGTCTGCTGCGGGCCTATAGCCTCTAACGCGAGGAGGCCTGGCCGAATCAGAAGCTGGAACCGGGCCTAAGGCTTCTGAAGAGATCCCGGGTCACAGTGTTGGGATTCGGGCATATCGGGAGCCACGTCGGCCGGCTGGTAAAATCCTTCGGAGCAGCGATCACCGGATTGAGGAGAAATCCGGGGGCGAAACCGGACTATTTTACGGAGGAGGATCGACTGCTCCCGGCGGATCGCTTGGCCGAAGTACTTCCGGAGACGGATCACCTCGTACTCTGTTTGCCCGCAGCATCGGAGACCACCAGTATATTGGACGGAGAGTGGATGTCATTGCTTCCGCAGCGGGCCCGCCGACGAAGATCGGGTGCGGCAAAAGGCGGCTCTGTGGGACCTTCGTCCAGCCGGACAGCGGCCGGGGATCGAAGTCACAGGTACGGTGCTTCGCACGCGAACCGGGGCACGGCCGGTTTTTGTGAGTGTAGGTCATCTGATCGACCTGTCCACGGCCGAGCGGGTCATTCTGACCTGCACTTACCATTCGCACTTACCGGAACCGCTGTGACTGGCTCATATCGCGGCCGCGGAGGCCTTGCGATGTGAGCTTGTAGACTCGCTACATCCATGAAAAGCAGCTACTGCAGGTATAATCTGTTGTCTTCGCTAAGAATGACTTGTGAACCAAAGGCCCCGCTATACCTGTTCAAGGTATCCCGCAGCCAGCGGGCATCCGTTTTTGATGCCCGCTGCAAGCGAAATCGTTTTATCTGAAGTGGTGTCATCTGTAGATCGATCAGCTGTCCAGTTGCCGAGCTCAAACGCGGGAAGTACATCAGCGCCAGATCATCCCGAAAATCCTCGTAACCGCCGATGCCCTCATAGTCATTGATGAAGTCTCCGCAACCGTAGAGAATCAGCTTGCCCCTGTACACCTCAATTGGACGAACATGGTGAGAAGAGTGGCCGTGAACTACATCCACACCCGCTTCGTCGATGAGTTTATGCGCGAAGTTCCTATGCGCCTTGGGGATCTCGTAGCCCCAGTTGCCGCCCCAATGAATCGAGGCAACGACGATATCTCCGGCTTGTTTTACCTGGCGGACATCTTCTGCGAGTCCACGGATCGTCTTGTCGGAGAAGTTCCGTATTAGGTTTACTCCGGGGGTGTTTTCAGCTGCAGCCCAATCGGATGGAACGCCGCTCGAGGTGGTACAGAGGGAAAACAGGATTGCCCTTCCTTTGCCTTCCACTTCGATCACCGCTGGTTTCCTGGCCTCTTTCAGGTTTAGCCCGGCCCCCGAGAAGCTCATCTTCGCCCTGGCGAGTGTTTCCATTGTCTCGGCGAGGCCGGAGTATCCCCAATCGAGGATGTGATTGTTGGCAAGAGAGCAATAATCGATATTGGCTTGACTCAGGCAGGGAACATTCTTCGGATGCATCCGATAATTTATACCTTTGCCCTGCCAGAACTCGTCGCTCGTGGTTACACTCGTTTCCAAGTTGATGACCCGCAGGTCAGGTCTCATCTGATCCAACTCCTCCAGGGCATCCCCCCATATATAGGAGAAGTCAATGGGCTGAGGAATGGGACCATTGTTCCGCTCGGCGATGTCTACGTAGTCTTTTGCGTTTTTCACGAAGGGCTCATGGAGCCGGGGGTCGCTCGGATGGGGAAGAACCTGATCGATGCCTCGCCCGGTCATCACATCGCCGCAGAGAAACAACGTGATGGTGGCCTCGCTTCCCGGAGGCGTATCGAGAGTTGGTTCCGGTGAACCCTGAGAATCGAAACCCACCTCCCCCGGAGTGGCTGAGGAGTCTTTCCCTGGTGATGGAGCACCGGTTGTCAGAAGCAATAGAAGTGACAACAGAAATCGGAGATTTCCCTTTCTCGAATCGGCGAGCATGTTGGTGCCCTCAAGGTACTGTACGGGAATGTCGAAGACCTGTAAACGTCCCCATTGAATACGTATACATGAGAGGATCGAGATCCTTCTTCGCATTTATATGGCTTGATGTAATACTGGTTGTAGCGAGTGGTTGAAGCGCAAGCAAATGCCCGATGAACTAGAATGGATGTTGTGTGATGAACGAAAAAGAGCTATTGGAACGAATTACAGTAAATCCCAGTATATTCGGCGGTAAACCGATAATAAGAGGACGTCGCTTGGCTGTCGAACACGTACTGGGGATGTTAGCCGCAGGTGATACGGAAGAGACAATTTTTACCGGTTATCCATGGCTGGAATCTGAGGATATTCGGGCTTGTCTCGTCTACGCTCGCCGGCTTGTGGGGCATGAGCGAATCGAGCCCCTTAGTATCGAAACTCCCGCGTGAAGCTTCTATTAGATGCCTGTGTATCGGGCGGGGTTTGTCAGGAGCTTGAATCGTGGGTTTCTCTATTAGACCTTACGAAATTAAGACCCTCAAGTTATGGATCGAAGCCTGAAATCGAATCAGCTCCTCCGATCACTGGCCGATTCTCTGCGACGTTGCTTTCGTCTGAGTAGGCTATAATAATCCTATCGGCTTGGTGGCCCCGGCTGGGCGCTCAAAAAGCGGTGGGCTGCCACGACGTACAGCCGGGCGGCTTCGACCAGTTCCTCGATATCGATGTACTCATCCTTCTGATGCGGGATATGGCGGGGACCGGGTCCATTGACCAAACAGGGAATTCCCTTCCAGGCGTGGAGAAAGGTTCCGTCGGTAGCGCCGGGCACGCCGTTGTATACCGGTTCCCTTCCCGTGATGTCCTGAAATGCCGAGGCAGCGCAGCCCACGATGGCCTCATCCTTCTCGATGGCAACCACGGGGCGATCCTCGATGAACTCGATCTCCGCATTGAAATCGGGATCTTCTCCGGCTAAGTCCGTCAGGATCCTCTGCAATTGTTTCCGCAGCTTCTCGTGGTCCTGGGGAGGGGTGGTGCGGATGTCCACATAACCCACCGCCTCGGCGGGCATGACGTTGTGCTGAGCCGGCTCGCCGGGAGGCGGGGTCTGGACCACGGTGAAGGTGATCGAGGGCCAGCCCAGGTAGGGATCCTCTCCGCATCGCTTCTTCTCCGCCGTCTCGAACTCCTCGAAAGCCAGAATGGTTTTAGCTAGGCGGGTGTTGGGATTGATTCCGGTCAGAGGCATACAGCCGTGGGCCATCTTCCCGTGTACGCGGACAATCGCCCGGATCGCGCCTTTCATGCTGATGCACAGCTGATTCTCTTCCGGTTCGGGAACTAAAGCGGCATCCACGTCATCAGCGTGGCCCTTGCGGATGAAATCCTTGATACCGATCATCATCCCCTCTTCGTCGCAGACCAGGCCGAGACGGATCTTGCCGGCGTAGGGCACTTTAGAGGCATGGAAGGCTTTGGCGGTCAGAAGGGCTACGGCCACGCCGCCCTTCATATCGCAGGCCCCGCGCCCGTAAATCCGGCCGTCGGCGACCTCGGCGGCGAAGGGATCGTGGCTCCAACTGTTCCTGTCGCCCTCGCTGACCACGTCGGTATGTCCCTCCAGCATCAGCACCTGTCCCGGGCGGCCTGAATCAAGGGTGGCGATGATGTTCTTTCGGCCCGGCTCGACTTCTTCAACGATAGGCTCGATGGCGAGTTCCTTGCGAATCCACTTGGCGATGAACTCCACCACCCTGCTCTCGGTATTACCCGTCTCGGGGCGAATCACCGAGTCTATCTTTACCAGCTCCCGGGTCAGCTCGATAAGCTCATCCCGATCGATGGTGTGGATGAGTGCTTGTTCCTGTTCTGAAATCATGATTGGACTCCTCCCCCTGGGTGTTTGCCGCTGGCTGACGGCGAGCTCTCTATCTATCGGTTGACCCGTTCCAGATAGGCCTTCGTGAACACGGAATCGGGAAGGGACGCCACCGAAGCGTCTTTTATCGTTACCTGGGTCTTCTCTCCCTCTTTCAGCTCATCTACGAAGAGCATGCGGGAGGGAATGAAGCGATCGCTGACCTTCATATACTTTGGGTAGTAGGCTGTGCGCATCAGTCGTTGCGAAAGGCTGTAGTCTTCCACCTTCAGTACCAGGGGTTGGTCCTTGTGAATCCAAAGTTTCATGCGTGGGTAGGGGACTTCATCGTTGTTGGCGACCAGGTTAATCACGTATACGAGATATTTTCCGAGGGCTTCTTCACTGTAGCTCTCCACATCGTAGTCCTCGGCCAGGGAGGAGCGGCGGAAGTCGCTGTTCTTCGTTTCCGAGTCTTCGAGATTCTCTTTCAAGGAGGAGTGGCTGAACTTGCGGCTCTCCGGATCGTAGAACCAGAGATTATCCTCCAGCTGCAGGTATCCCTGGCCCTTTTGGATCTCCGGTTCCAAGAACAGGAGGAGAAACTTGTCCTCTTGATCGCGGCGGAACATACGGATCTTGAATACGCTTGCCTCTTCCCCAGGTTTCTCGGAGACAACGGTATAGGTTGCGGAGAAGTCTGTGGTTTTGAAGTTCGACATCTTATCGACAGTGCGCAATATGGCTTCAAAGTCCGGTTCCGCCGCCCAGGAGCCAAGCAGAGGGATGAGGAAAAGCAGGGTTGTCAGAACTATGGCCATCGTTTTTTTCACGGTATTACCTCCACGTGACATTCGAATAGACTCATCATCAATAGGTCTTTCGCAGGGCGTGGGCCGGGTCCAGCTTGGCGGCCCGGCTGGCCGGGATCAGAGCGGCCAGGAGAGTCAACAGGCCTACGACCGCGATGTTGCCCGCAATCTGAGCGGGCAGAACCTTGAAGAACAGGTGCCCATTCTTCAAGATGATGAAGAACTGATTGTCCGTCCCGAAGTTGATCAGCGATAGGATCAGGGCGACAAGAAACGCCGCGATCAGTCCGAGCAGCACCCCGCCCAGGGACAGAAGAACCGCCTCCAGTAGAAACAGCCCCCGCACCCCTCCTCTTTGCAGGCCCAGGGAGCGCATAGTTCCGATTTCCCGGGTCCGTTCGTAGATGATCATGCGGAAGGTGTTCGTGACTCCGACCATGATGATTACGAACAGGATCAACACCACGACCAATCCCACCGTGTTCAAGGTCGAGGCGATCTGATTCAGAGGCTTGAGGAAGTCTCCGATTGTAAACAGCTGATACCGGGTGCCTTCCCATTGCTCTTCAAGGAGATGGTTGCGCTGCTCCTGAAAACCGCGAGGGCCGCTGAAACGGGGAACCAAGGACACCTTTTCTTCCAGAGCGCTGGACAACGCCTGAGCTTCCCGCTCCATCAACAACATATCTTCGAGAAACAGCCCCAGGCTGATGTACTCATCCGGAGGAATGTTCAAGAGCCGGTTCACGTGGCTGCGATGGGCATAGGCACTCACAGCGCTGAAGAATCCCGTATCCACGCTGGTGGCGGCCAGGATGAACTCACCCACGTTCTGCTGGCCGGTCACGGTTTGAAGCTGTACCAGCAGGGTGTCGCCGATTTCCACGTTGAGGCGGGCCGCCATTTTTTCATTGAGAATGAGAGCGCGGGGATCGGCAAGGACTTTTTCCATCGAGCCCTCTCGAAGGATCAGCCGCTCGGACAAAAATCCTTCTTCCTGCCAGTTCACCCCCACTACCTCCTGGCGAATGCTCTCCCCCTCGAAGATCAAGGTGCCCTCCAGACTTGAGCGCCGGGACAAATACTGCAGGTGGAGGTTTTCCAGTGATTCGATGGTTTCCATCAGTACCTCGTCATCCCGGATTACCGTGATCAGTCGTCCTGAAGGGCTTTTTTCGTACCCGGTCAGAAATACATGACCGGCGAAGAAGTGGCTGAAGTTTTCCTGTACGTTTTCAACAAATCCGGCCGTAAAGGAGTTCACCAGGGTGATGATCAGAATGCCGAAAGCGATGGCTCCGCCGAGGAGGAAGCTTCTTTTTTTCTGTCGGCTGAGGTTGCGAAAGGCGATGCGCAGCGTGTTCATAACGACTCCTCCCCTATTCGGCTTGAATGGCCTGAACCGGCTGGATCCTCAGGGCCACGCTCACCGGGTAGAGACTGGCCACGATGCCAATAGCCACCGTGATGCCCAGCGCGTAGAGCAGAGATGATAGAGGTAATGCCGGGTGCAGCACTTTGCCGCCGAAGAGGATCTCGAAAAACGGATTGGGGGCCGGCAGACCGGTTAGGTTGAGGATGCCGATCGTTATCGCACCGACGGCGGCACCGATGATCCCGAAGGCAATCGAGATGCACAGCGTCTCCAGCACGAACATGCGTCGAACGGTTCTCTTTTGAGCTCCGAGAGCACGCATCGTTCCGATCTCTCCGGTCCGCTCGATCACCGAGATCACCAGGGTATTCATGATGATGATAATTGCTACCACGGCGATAATCAGTATCAGGACGTTGAATACGATCTGGATCGTGTCGGCCAGAGCGCCGAAGCCGCCGGAGGCGACTTTCCAGTCTGCGGCTCGCGCTTCGATTCCTTCGGTGGCGAACCAGTGGTTTAGGCGGCCAATCACGGGCCCTACCTGGCTTTCGTCCTCGAGTTTGAGAAGAATAAAATGCCAAGCTCCTGCGTCTATTTGAGCCGCATAGCTGCCCGGCCGCTTCTCTCCCAATATGTCCAAAAGGGCCTCCTCCGAGACATCCTGGGCTTGAGATTCCGAAAGCTCAACCACAGACCCACCGAACAGTGCATCTTCCGGGTCTTCGACTTCCAGAAAGTAGGTCTCTTCGGAGCTGAGATTCATCTGCCCCGCTGTGGCTACAACCATTCCCAGAAGAGCACGCAGGGACTGCACGTCTACGAAGTTGATCTGATTCAGACCCTCCACTTCCCGGTCAAAACGAAAGATGCCCCGGATGGGAAGCTCGCGAATGCGGAACCCCATAGGTCCGATACCACTCACCAGGATGGAATCTCCGGGGGACAAGATGATGCCAATGTCTTCTTTGATCTCCTCGACCTTTGACTCGCTGAGCAGAATACCCTCTTCCCCCGGCTCGAGATAACGCCCTCCGGCAAGAGTGATGCTGTCCGGGAACATCGAGCGGTAGCTTTCCGGCTCGATCCCGAAGAGAATGCCGAACTGATTGCCCTTGTCTTCGAAGCTGAACAGACCAAACCCGCTTACCTGGGAGGCTGCGGTTTTGACCTCGGGCAAGGAGGTTGCGTACTCGTACACCCTGTCATACTCGGGGATGCGGGGGATCTCCTCGTTTTGGGTTTGCGGTCCCTGGCGCCCGAACAACGATACGCTGCCCTCGGTCTTGGCGCTGATCATCACGTGACCCGTGTAGTTGTCGATGAAGGAGCGCCGCACTCCCCGGGCCGCTGTTTCCATGAGGGAGTTCCCCAGGAGCATGACAGTAATACCGATGGCGATGATGATACCGATGATCAGGGTCTTGGACTTGTGCTCCCGCAGATTGCGGATCGCGATTTTAACGAGTACCGGCATCGCGCTGCCTCCGCTGTTCCTCCACCACCAACCCGTCATGCAGATGGATCACGTGGTCGGCTATTGAGACGATCGCCGGATCATGGGTGGAGAAGATGAAGGTGGTGGATTGTTCCCGGTTGAGCTTTTTCATCAACTCGATGATCGCCTCTCCGGTCTTGGAATCAAGGTTCGCCGTGGGCTCGTCAGCCAGAACGATCTCCGGTTTTGTAGCCAGGGCTCTGGCGATTGCCACCCGCTGACGCTCGCCGCCGGAAAGCTCGTTAGGCCGCTGAATACGCTGCTCGGCCAGACCGACCTCTTCGATCAGGTAGGCGATCCACTCCGCCTTCTCCTTCTTGCTCATCCTGTTTTTGCCGAGCAGCAGGGGGAATTCGATGTTCTCGTAGACGTTTAAAACAGGGATCAAATTGAAGGATTGAAAGATGAAACCGAGAAACTCGTGGCGTAGGGAGGTAAGCTCTTTATCTCTCATCTCCGCTGTACAGCGTTCGCTGATCTCCACGGTCCCCTCCGTAGGTTTGTCGATGCAGCCGATCATATTGAGAATCGTTGTCTTTCCGGAGCCGGAAGGCCCGGCGATGGAGATGAAATCTCCCTTTTCGATGCACAGATCGACCCCTTTTATTGCTTCCACGGTTACTTTACCCAGCGGGTAGACCTTCTTAACCCCATTCAGCTTCACGATATCCACTGTTCATGCTCCTTTCCGACGGCACATTCACGATCAAAAATACAAATATGAACGGGGTATATTCAAATCTTTTTCAGAATTTTTCTTAGGCCCCGGACCGGCTTCAGCCCGTTCAGAGCCTTCCACAGAGAAATCGTTTCTTGCTGCCTGGAGTCCGTCGCGACTTCTGCGACCTTGCTCGCCAGGGATCTGAGCACCTCACGGTCTTGAGCACTGATGGCCATACTCGACCCTGTCACGTGTGCCATCCCGGAGTCAAGCCCAATCGGCCGGGGGAGTTTTTTTTCGAACTTAGATTTGAGAATTGCGACGTCCATGGCAGAACGAGATGGTTGGATTGCTTGCCCTGATATCGCAATGCAACCTCTCTTATGCGATTTACATCTATCCAGTCAGGGTTCGGCCATGAACATGTGTCAAGGTCTTTAAAAGTCGTATCCTGCGAGCAACCTCAAACCCTCATCATCGAGACTTGTTTTGCGTCTATCCTTATTCCAGAAACCAGCTGAAGCACCACACCAACAAGGAACCTAATCAGGTGCCTTGTGCATGAAGGTTGCTAAAATGCGTTCACGAGATGTCATCATCAAACTTTCGCCGATATCGTCATAGGCTCACCAAAAATTCTTCTCGTGTTGATTTGTTGGATCGTAATAGGGCTGATTCCCATCAGAACATTTCGCACCAGAAGCCCGAAGAAGTGCTGGAACCGCATCCCCGACAGCGAGCGGCAGTTCATCGTCGAGCCCACTCTCGAGCACCCGGCAACCCGAATCTCTGGGAAATGTTGCTCCCCGGGACAAGCGCTTGGAAGGGAGGAGGAAGTGATTGCGAGAAGGAGGAAGATCAAGAACGAAACGATGAATAGACGGCGCTGAGCCTATGGGAATCAGCAGTGGAGGAGCGGAATTTCTGCAACTGTGCCGTTATCGTAAATGAAAAAGTGTCGCTTAGAATATGACTGGCGGTGTCGGGAATCCTTTGACGAGGTACAGTTATTGAGATTCAATTTTCAAACATCCGGACAGCAGTGGCTTGTTCTGTTTTCTAGAGCCATGATATGATGGTTGACGAGAATTTAATGAGTATTGCCGCAGTTACGGGGCGAGAGGCAGAAGAGGGGCTTTCCCAACCCTCTATCAAAAAAGTGCTGGATTATATCAAACGCTTCAGAATTAGATCCTTTAAGACAAGAATTGGCGTGACCTGTGCCCTTCTAATCACAGCACTTCTGCTTATCTTTGGAATTGTCTCTTTACGCCTTTTCGCTTCTTCCTTGAACAACGAGGCTGTGCGCTATACGGCGATAGTGCTGGAACAATCTCGTATGCATATCGATACATATATGCACCAGATTAAAACATCGCTGGAGATCATCTCGAGGAGCTCCATTGTAATCGATAATGTCAGAAAATACAGAGAGTCCGAGGATGTTGTAGAGAAGATTGAGGCCAGAAAAGAAATTGTAAGAATAATAGAAGATACCAAAAAACAAATGGAGGATATCAACAATATTAGTATCTACATCGACCGGGATTCTTATTTTAATGCGAGAACAAAGGCGCTGAACTCAAACCATGAGTTTGTCCGTAATGTTTGGGAAAGAAAATTAAATGAGAAGAGTCTCCGAGTTGAATTTTTTTCCAGTCACCTTTCAGACTACTACTATGAGTGGACCCAATCTGATCTTAAGAATGTTATCTCAGTAATAGGCCCGATTAGGGATCTAAGGGGCGGAGATAGCTTCTCTGGAGTCAACCTCGCCTTAGCGGTCTATGATTTCGACATCCGCGGCATAGAGGAGATTCTCCGAAATGTTAGATTGGAAAAAACTGGATATATACTTATAATCGATGAGAAAAACCTGTGTGTTTTCCATCCGAACCAAGAATATATTTCGACATATATCGATGAGAGCAACTTTGCCGGAATCAATGATGCTCAGAGTGGCTTTTACAAGACATCTATAAACGACGTTAAGAGCCTGGTCGTTTTTGACACCTTGAATACAACTGGGTGGAAAGTAGTCTCGGTAATTCCACTCAAAGAAATTGCGGCTCACAGCGCACATCAGAAGATAATTATTTCCCTACTTATTCTGTTTGGAATTCTCGTTTCAGCTTTTGTATCTGGCAAACTCGCAACTCGCATGGCACAGCCCCTAACCCGTCTCGTCGCTCACATGAGAGAGCTGCAAGAAGGGGATTTTGCCGTGAGGGCCTCCGGCGAAAACCAAGATGAAGAAATAATAGCCTTAAACACGGGTTTCAACCAGATGGTGAAGAGAATGGACGGGTTAATCAAAGATGTCTACAAAATCAAGATAGAACAGCGGCAGGCGGAATATCAAGCGCTGCAGTCCAAAATTAATCCGCATTTCCTGAACAACACTCTCCAGACCATCAGCTCTCTTGCCATCCTGAGAAGAAACAGAGAAATCGAGGCAGTGGTATCCTCCCTTTCTGATTTGATGGAATACTCGATTTATGAGCAGAATGAGATGGTGAAAGTGCTTGAGGAACTTGAATATATAGAAAACTACATTGCCATCCAGAACTATAAATACGGCAATTCGCTACACTGTAGAATCGAGATGGGAGAAGAGCTCAGGGAAGGCTATATATTTAAATTCATGCTACAGCCGGTGATAGAAAATTCCATCATTCATGGCTTTGCAGAGAAAGAGGGCTTCAAGGAGATAATCATCCAAGCTGTCAGAGAGGCGAATATTCTGCATTTTACAATTACCGACAACGGAATGGGAATAGCCCCTAAGTATTTACGTAAGCTTTCACTAATGCTGAACAACAAAGCCCGGCTGGTAGATGAAAAAAGTATAGGCTTGCGGAATATTCAGAATCGAATAAAATTGAAATTCGGAGATAATTTTGGCTTAAAGATTTTGAGTCAAGAGGGTAAATACACAACGATTGATATCAAGATTCCCTATGCAAAATATAGAGTGTAAGGATATGGTGAGTGTATATCTAGTTGACGACGATCCTCTTGTTCTCAAGTCGCTTGAGATACTTCTTAAAAGGATTGATATTGGGATAGAGGTATGCGGCAACGCGCAAAACGGAATTGAGGCCTTGCGTGAGATACCTCTCCGTCACCCGGATATCATCATTACAGATATCAAGATGCCCAAAATGGACGGTATTCAGTTGATCGAAAAACTGAACGAGAAACGCATTCCCCCCAAAGTGATAGTGCTCAGTGCATACAGAGAGTTCGAGCTAGCCCAGAAGGCAATGGCGCGGGGCGCTTGCGGATATCTCTTGAAGCCGATTACAGAGGAGAAAGCATCCAATACGCTTGGAAGTGTGATCGACATGATCAATTCCGAAAAGAGAGCAAAAAAGAAAATACAAATGATGCGGGAAGCTCTGCGAGAATCGGAATCTGATATAAGGCATAATTTCCTGCGGCATCTGCTCAGGCGGCGAATCGGCCTGGATGATTTTGTCCAGAAAACCCGCCAGCTCGAATTGAATTTCCTTTCAGAGAGGTGCAGGATAGCATCCATTAAATGCAGCCCTGCGGAAGAAGTGCAAAACAAGGAAGCAGAGAAGCTTTCCTCAGGCAAAGCGCTTCTAGATCTTTTAGGAACAGAGCTTAAAGAAAGAGGAACCGTTTTTTTCAATTCGGATGCACAGACCGTATCTGAAGAGATCGTAGTAATAATACAATCGAAACCCCGTGATGCTGATACCAAACTCCTGCAACGGTTGATCGACAAAGCAAGGGATGTTGATGGCTATTCGGTCAGGCTAGGATCCAGCAAACCATTCACGGGCGGCCGATTCTTGGACGCCTACGAGGAGTCCAAGTTTGCCAGGAGGTATACGGAGTTCACTGACGGTCCGGAATTGTGTGAATATCAGAAAATCGAATATATCAAGAACTACCTGGATGTCCGCTTTGCAGATGATGCGGAGCATCTCATCCAAAAACTGGAATCCGGGGACGGTGAGGAAGCGATTGCTATTGTCGATTCATTGATTTTCAAGCTGGGAGACAATCGAAAATTGAATCCTGATGATACCTATAAAGCCATTCATGAGGTAATTGTATTGATAAAGAATGCCTGCCAGCGGCTGAGAATCAGCGAAGAGTCCATCAAGCTGTTGAGTTCGGTAGGTATCAGAGAGCTCGAAGCATACCCGACCGTCAAGGATCTTCAACATTTCTTGCATGATTTGGTTCGGCGCTTAATAGCCGATTTAGAACGCCTGAGAACCAAAGATGATGAAAAACGGCTTGAGAAGGTGAGAAAGTACTGCGAGGAGCATATTGCCGAAGATATCAGCTTGGATACGATTTCCGGCTATATTTACTTCAACAAGAACTACTTCTCCTCTTTTTTTAGGTGCAAAACGGGTGAGACCTTCTGTTCCTATCTGGTCGGATTAAGACTTGCAAAGGCAAAAAAACTTCTCACAGACACCGAAATGAAGGTAAGCCAGATTGCCCGTTTGGTAGGATATCGGAATGCCAGCCACTTCGGAAAGGTATTCAAGCGAAACGCCGGGACTACACCGGTTGCGTTCAGAAATAACTTCAAGTAATTGTAAAACCAACTAACTTCAGAACACAAATCTGAAAACTTCACTATTTCAAAATTTCTCAACTATGATAGCATTGGATTGCGTTTTCAAAGCAGCTGCAACCGAGAAGACGTAGATAACTCTTGGAGGTAAATATGATCAAGACTAGAATGGTTGCCCTGGTGTTAGCTCTGATGCTACTCACCTGGGGCGTTTTATGGGCAGGTGGTGGTCAAGAGCCAACCGCGAATGAGGATGGAGGCTTCACCTTGAGGATAGCTCTTTCCGGAGTTGGCCAGTTTGAGGCTCAAATAGCAGCATTCGAGAAATTGAACCCCCAGGCCAACGTTGAAGTAATCGATGTTCCCTGGGGTGTCGAGGCAGGTCGAGATTTGCGGGAGAGACAGCTTCTGATGATCAGTGGAGATATCCCGGATATTGGTGCAATGATCTGGGGTAAAGAATTTTTCCGAGAAGGCGTCATCATGGATCTTACTGATGACATCAAGAAATGGGAAGAGTTTGACGGATTCACCGCGGGAATGCTGGAAAGGATGACCTACAACAACCGTATCTATGCTGCCACCATATATCCCTGTGCCGTGATGCTGCACTACAACAAAGATATCCTGGCTCAAATCGGGAGAGCTGAACCGCCGAAAACTATGGCTGAACTGGCGGACATCGGTGCGAAGATCGACGCCGCAGGGGTTAGGGCGCCCAACGGCAACAAGGTCTATGCAATGGTCTTTGAGGGCGGAAACTGGCATACCGACTGCTTTTTCTGGGCCAACGGGGGTGAGCAGATGACCAAAGACTATAGCAAAACATTGATTGATTCCCCCGAATCAATCGGGGCTTTCCGATGGATGCAAAACATGGTCAAAAACGGCTACGCGCCTAAACCGGACGGCACTTACGATCAGCTTTGGCTGAACAACCAGGTAGCCTTTTTTGCAGTTGGAGCCTGGGAAGAGAAGCCGTCCCGAGACGCAGGATTGAACTTCGGCGCCGTCCCGATCCCGGTGGGCCAGACAGGCAAAAACTACGCCAGTATGGGTGGAACCGAGCTAGCCATTTTCAAAGCCTCAACGCACAAACAAGAGGCTATGGAATTTATGAGGCTATTCTACCGGAAGGACCTGCAGCTAACAGCAGTTACTGAGGGTAAGACGACTCTACCGATTTCAAAACCATTGTTCGATGATCCCGACTTTCAGGATTACTGGACGTCACAGAACAACTTGGATTACTACATGGCTCAAAAGAAACAGTGGGAATCGACCAAGTACAATTTTCTGGAAGCTCCCTTTGTGTATCCGGAAGCGTCCAAGATTTACGCCTCGGCCCTGGAACGGGTCCTCGTCAAACTGGAAGATCCGGAGAAGATCATGAAAGAAGCCGCCGAGGTCATCAACAAGGGTATTGCACAGAAAATGAATGTGAAGAAATGATTTTCTTCGATTTTTGAGATAAGCCTCCTGGGAAACAGGGGGCTTATCAATTTTCATGAAACAAGTGCAGATTGATGGAAAATAGAAACAGCCAGTTTGCTGGAGACCTCATAGAAAAAAAACCCACAGTTCACGGAATGGCCCGGCGCAGCGCTATCGTTGGATCCAGGATGTTGAATCATGACCACCTTTTCATATTTGTAGTAATGGCACCGATGGTCTTGTTTTTTGCCACTTTTTTTTATTATCCAATCCTGAAGAATATCTATTTGATTTTTTTTGATTATGACTATCTGCATCCCCCCACCTACATCGGTTTGGCAAATTTGGAGAGGTTTTTTCATGATCCAGTTGTATTGAAAGTGTTTCTGAATACAATTACCGTCACCATCGTTAGCGTCCCCTTGTTGATTGTTTTATCCCTCGTGGTTTCAGTCGGAGTCTACCGTCTGCGGATAGCACAAACGGCGATCAGAAGCATTATCTTTTCAACCTTTCTGACTACCTGGATCGTAGCCGGAATCACATTTAAATTCCTGTTTAACCCCGAACTGGGATTTGTGAACGCCTTCCTCCACCGCCTGGGAATAGGCGCAGTGCCGTGGCTGACCGATCCCTTTTGGGCCATGGCTGCCGCTATCATGTTGGGTATCTGGAAGTTCCTCGGATACTTCATGGTCATCTTCCTGGCAGCGCTCTACAATGTTGATCCGCAGCTGTACGAAGCAGCAAAGATTGACGGGGCCAATAGCCTCCAGCAGTTCTTCTATGTAACCATCCCAGCTATCAAACCAGCCATGGTGTTCGTATCGATTGTAGCGGTGATCAATTATCTCCGCTTCTACCAGCAAATTCTTATCTTAACGGGGGGAGGTCCCTATCGATCGACCGAAACGATACTTATGTACATGTTTGATTTGGGAATCAAGTCCAGAGATGTCGGCTATGCATCTACCATTTCATTGGCGCTTTTTGTCGTAATCTTCCTCGCTTCCCAGATCCAGATACGGGTCACCAAGGCATATTCCAACTAAAGGGACAATCTGCGGATGAGAGTGGTGATATTCAAGCGGCATCAAGCAAGTCAGTATCTACTCCTGTTTTTTTTGGCTTCCCTCAGCGTATTCATGTTGCTGCCTCTGATCTGGCTCGTCTCCAGCTCGTTTAAGGGGCCGGGGGAGATCTTTCAGGTTCCTTTCCACCTGTTGCCGAAAAAAATGATGTTGGATAATTATTTTACGGCCTGGCGGCGCGTCAAGCTGCAAAGCGCTTTCCTTTCCAGTTCCATCGCTACTTCGCTTTTTTTGGTTTTCCATCTGTCTTTATGCACGACAAGTGGCTATGTATTTGCCAAATTCAGATTCAGAAGGAGGAATATACTTTTCACCTTTGTCATTGCAACCATGATGATCCCTCAGGAAGTCACCTACTTTGCAGTATTTGACACTGTTCGCTGGATGAAAAGCATAAATACCTACTGGGGCTTAGCTCTACCCTTCCTCTACTCCGGGTTCGGCGTTTTTCTAATGCGGCAATTCGCTCTCTCTCTTCCCGACGAATTCATCGAATCAGCCAAGATAGAAGGTTGTGGGAATTTTGCCATTTTTTTCAGGATTGTCCTGCCCAACCTGAAGCAGGGCGTATTTGCCCTCGGCATATTGGCTTTCTCCTTCATGTGGGAGGAATACGCCTGGGCCAGGATTTGCGCCGCGTCCGAGAAAGTGAGAACCCTCTCCATCGCCCTGACCTTCCTGTTGAAGGATATATCCGGTAATTCGAGCATTCCGGCTCTTCTCGCCGGCAGCGTCATCGCCATGGTACCGGTATTGGTGATTTTCATTATTTTCCAAAAACAGTTTATTCAGAGTGTTATGAGCACAGGGATCAAATAACCCTGTTTTTTGGACCCAAAGCCCGGTTCGATGGTAGGAAGGAAAAGAATAGATGGAAGAAGTCCCGACAGTTCATCTTGTTGGTAATGCCCACCTGGACCCCGTCTGGCTGTGGCGGTGGCAGGAAGGGTATGCCGAAGTCAAGGCCACTTTTCGTTCGGCCCTCGACAGGTTGGAGGAGTTCCCTGAGTTTATGTTCACCTCTGCCTGCGCTGCTTACTACAAATGGGTAGAAGAGAGTGATCCGGAGATGTTTCGGGAGATAAAAAAGAAGGTTGAAGAAGGGCGCTGGGTTATCGTCGGCGGTTGGTGGATCCAGCCTGACTGCAACCTTCCCTGCGGAGAGTCCTTTGTGCGGCAGGGTCTCTACGGCCAAAGATACTTCCTGAAGAAATTTGGCCAAATAGCCCGAATTGGCTACAACGTCGACTCCTTCGGCCACAGCGGGATGCTGCCGCAGATACTCAGTAAATGCGGGATGGACAGCTATGTTTTCATGCGGCCTAATTCCTCTGAAAAAGAGCTACCCGGCGAGGTGTTCTGGTGGGAAAGCCGTGACGGGAGCAGGGTGCTCGCCTGTCGCATACCCTTCAGTTATGGTCCCTGGTTGGAGAACATTCAAACTGATGATCCTGAAGAGTTCAAGCTGCGGCAGGTGGTGCGGCTCGCCCGGAAGAAAAATATCGATCTCATGAATTTTTACGGAGTGGGAAATCATGGCGGGGGACCCACAATCAAAAACATTACGATGCTCAAGCGGCTGCAGAAGGAATATCGGACTGAAAGGATTCTCTTTAGCTCACCGGTGGCTTTCTTCGATGCCTTAAAGCGAAAGGGGACCCCGCTCCCGGTGGTAAGAGACGATTTGCAGTACCATGCGGTTGGCTGCTATTCAGCGCACAGCGAAATCAAAGCGAATAACCGCCGGGCTGAGCACCGCCTGGTGGCGGCTGAAAAGTTCGCTGCGCTGGCCGGAGCGCTATGCGATTTCTCCTATCCCAGAGACCTTCTGGAACACGCCTGGGAAACCGTACTGTTCAACCAATCCCACGATCTGCTGGGCGGCTGCAGTATTAAAGACGCCTATGAAGATGCCCGCGAGTTCCATGGCGAAGCCCTGAGTATTGGAGCCAGAATCATTAATGCTGCGGTGCAGAGACTATCCTGGCAGATTGATACGCAGTGGGCGGAAAAGGATAGGCTCAGCAAAGAGGACGATTGGGCTCTCTGGGAGACCGGCGACGCCGGTATTCCCCTGGTCCTTTTCAATCCGCTTTCCTGGGAGGTTATTAGCCCCGTTCAAGTGAATAAAAAACTCTCCACCATCACCGATGAAGCCGGTGAACTGGCGGGACACCAACTAATCCGCGCGCCGCGAACCAATCAGACTGATAAATGGGATACTCTCTTCATGGCTCGACTGCCCGCCCTGGGCTACACGGTGTACAGAGTATATAAGAACCTGGAGCACCCTCTTCCATCGAGCGATGCAGTGCTGCGGGCCAGAGTTACGCCGGAGGCCGCAACTTTGGAGAACGATTTTCTGAGAATCGAAATTGAGCTCAATACAGGCTGGATCAAACGTATCTACGAAAAAGCGAATGGGGTGGAAGTATTAAAAGGACAGGGAGCCGTTCCGCTGGTCATCGATGAGTGTCAGTACGATACATGGGCCCATGGTGCTACCGGATTCGGGGAAGCGACCGGACGGTTCGGCAACGCTCGGGTAGAGGTTATTGAAAAAGGCCCACTCCGCAGCTTCGTCCGGGTGATAAGCCGGTATAACGCATCCATTCTGCAGCAGGATTTCATGCTATACGCAGGCGGAGAGGAAGTAGAGGTGAGGGCAACTCTGGACTGGAGGGAGAAACACAAACTGTTGAAACTTTCTTTCCCAGTCAACGTGATTGAGCCAAAGGCGTACAGCGAGATCCCATACGGGTTCATAGAAAGAACCACCGACGGTACCGAACAGCCGGGACAGCAGTGGTACGATGTAACCGGTGTTCTCCCCGGGGCGTCGGGACGAATCTATGGAATGAGCCTGATCACCGACACTAAATATGCTTTTGATGTTGAGGGCAGTAGGTTGAGACTAACCGTTGTCCGAAGTCCGTTGTTTGCGGATCATTTCGGAGAGAGGGATGAGCAGGGTGAGTTTATGGACCAGGGACGGCAGGAATTCAGGTATGGCCTGCTGCCCCACAACGGAGCTTGTGACCCGAGCCAGGTGGTGAAGAAAGCGTATGAATTCAATGGTGCGCCAGTTCAGGTCATAGAAACCTATCATCGGGGCAGCTTGCCTTTGCGAATATCCGGGATTGAGATCTCCTCAGATAGCGTCGTGGCCAGCGCCTTCAAGATTGCTGAGGATGATGATGATTTTATATTGCGCTGTTATGAGACATCGGGGAATTCAGTAACCACCACAATCGAGATCCCACCCTTGAGAAGAAAATGGGAAGCAAACTTCGTCGGATGTGAAATCAAGACCTTCAGGATTCCCAGGACCACCGAATCACCAATAATTGAAGTGGATTTTCTCGAAAGGGTGTAAGTCTTTATATGTATTACATTCATCAGCTCAATAAGGCGATAGCCGCCGATAGACAACCGCAGCTATGACAAAAAAAGAGCGAGTGCTTTCTGCGATTCATCACAAGGAGCCGGACAAGATACCCAAGGGAGAGTTAGCCATAGCCAAAGAAACGGCGGATGCCATACTGGGCAGAGAATACCCTGAGAGACAGCGAGAGGTTCGGGTCCGGGAAATCCTGGGTATTGACCTGCTTGTAGTCGGCAGCTGGGGTAGAGCTGTTCCCGTGAGACAGGATCGAGAAGGGCGTACAGTATACAAAAACTCCTATGGATATGAATACATAAATACAAGGCATACCAGGAAGATTGTGAAACCGATAACGGAAGTACCGGAGCAGGTAATCCATTTTCAGCCGCCTCTACTTCAAGAGTTCGATCTGGACGATGTACGATATTATGCTGAATGCACAGATTTGTTTTTGTTCGCTGCCGTGTACGGCCCGGAATCGATCGTCTATGATACCCTGGGTTTTGAGAACTACATGCAGAATGTTCTATTAAACGGCAGGGAGATCCGGATTCTAACAGAAGCGCTTGTTGATTTCGAGATCGAAAAAACCAAAAAGATGCTTGATCTAGGCGCAGAAGGGGTGATCATCGCAGATGACCTGGCCTACAATACTGGAACTTTCTTATCTCCTGAATTGATGGAAAACCTGGTATTTCCCTATTTCAGGCAGATGATAGAAGAGATAAAAAGATATAGAGATGTCCCGGTATTTCTTCACTCCGACGGTAACCTGAACTGTATTCTCGAGAGTATCGTAGGCTGCGGATTTGACGGCCTCCAGTCCCTGCAGCCATCGGCAGGAATGGACATCGGTACGATCAAAAACAGGTTCGGCGGAGAATTGTGCCTCATGGGGAACATCGACGTGGACCACCTTCTGCCCTTTGGAACAGAAGAGCAGGTCAGGGTAAATGTTCTGGATACCATTCGGCAGGCAGCCCCGGGAGGTGGGTACATACTTAGCTCCTGCAACGTCTTGACTTCCGCAATCCCATCGGTCAATACCCTGGCCATGTATGAGGCTGCTGAAGATTACCACAATGCCGGGAGCGACTCGTGACCTACCGAGAGAGATTTCAGGCGACGCTGGCTCATCGAAAAGTTGATCGAGTTCCCTTCGATCTGGGTGGGACATCATTGACTGGCATTGAGCAGCCGGAGACCATGCAAAAGTTGAGGCTTCTTCTTTGCTTTGAGGGCTGCTACGCCGGTTGGTATCAAAAGTTTGATGAGAGAATCCTCTCATACCTGGATATTGATTTCCGCCGGGTGGGGCAAATATTGGAACCGAAAAGCTCTCTATCCAGCTTCAATAAAGAAAACGAATACACGGACTGCTGGGGGATAAAACGAGTCTTCACCGGGCTGTACTGGGAGATCAAAGACCCTCCATTGAGGAAAGCTAGTGAAGAGGACCTTGACCGATACCCATGGCCGGAAGCTGGCAGGGTGGACACCGGTCAGATCGACAGGTTTCGGGAGGAAGCCAGAAAGCTCTACAACGAGACCGAGTATGTCGTCTGTGCCGAGCACCCGGTTTACGGCATTTTTGAGCTGGGTTGTTGGATGTGTGGTTTCGATGAATTTCTTCTGAGAATGGCCCTGGATCCAGGGTTTGTGAAAAAGTTCTGTGACAAGATACTCGACTACCAAAAGGAGATCATTGAAATCTACTACCGGGCACTGGGCGGATATATTCATCTCACCACCAGCGGGGATGATTTTGGCGCCCAAAACGGCCCTTTCATCTCTCCCGCCATGTTCCAAGATCTAGTTAAACCTTATTACCGGGAGAGAATAAGCCATACAAAACGATTTTCCAAGGCTTACTATTTCCACCATACCTGTGGCTCGGTATACTCCCTGATCCCCGATTTGATCGAAGCCGGTGTGGATATTCTGAACCCGATCCAGCCAGGGGCTCGGGATATGGAGCCGGAGCGGCTCAAGAAGGACTTTGGAGACAAGCTCACTTTTTGGGGAGGAATCGATACTCAGCATATGCTCCGTTGCAGCACCCCCGCAGAGATAAGAGAAGAGACTTTTAGGGTGCTGAAAGCGATGTCCGAAGACGGAGGGTATGTGTTGGCTCCGGCACACAATCTCCAACAGGATATTCCACCAGAGAACATCGTCGCCCTCTTCACTGCTGGCAGAGATTTTTTTTAAGAAAGGCACTCGCGTGAGAAAGGATGAAGTGCGGAAAGCCATCGAGATGGAGGGGCCGAAATATGTACCGATTTTTTTCTTCAACAGAGACCAGGAACAATCTGACATTCTTCAGGTGGATATTCAAAATCATTTCGGGGGCGCGGGAGAGGACATCTCGGAGTGGGGTTTTCGATGGGAGAGAACCGATGGCACCATGGGACAGGCGCGGAAACCGGTTATAACGGATTGGGAGCAGCTGGAAGACATATGTCCGCCTGATGCTGAGCGGCCTGGGCGGTTCGATAAGACCGAGGCAGTAATCGGGGCCAATAAGGACAGGTTTATTACGGCGGGCTTGGGACTGTCTGGCTTTACTGTCATGAGCTTGATCGCTGGATTTGAGAGGATTTTGGAAGCCCTGTACCTGGAGAGGAATAAAGTTGAGCGGCTGGCTGAGATAGTCTTCGGTTTTGAAAACCGACTGATCTGCCGAGCCGGCGGATATGCCATTCACGCCGTTGGTTTTGCCGACGACTGGGGAACACAGAGCAGTCTGATTGTATCACCGGAGCTCTGGCGGGAATTCTTCAAACCCAGGTACAGAAGACAGTTTGATCTGATCCATCGCTTGGGGATGAAGGTCATTTTCCACAGCTGCGGCTATATTTATCAAATTATTCCCGATCTCATCGAAATCGGGGTTGATATACTGAATTTGAGTCAGCCGAACATCTTTGATCTAAACCAGCTGGGATTGGATTTTGGCGGCAGAGTCTGCTTCATGTGCCCAATCAGCTATCAAACAACCTCTTTATTCGGATCGAAAGAGGAGATATTTCAGGCAGCTCAGAAGCTCATCCAGCACCTGGGAAGTTTCAGCGGAGGACTCATAGGGTATATAGAGGATTACCAGTCGATTGGAATGACTGAAGAGAATTATCATTATTGCATCGAGGCTTTTAGGACTCTGGGAAGATACGGTTGATGCTATGTTGAATCAGATATCCAGCCCATTTCTACGGTGTGTTTTTTGACAAAGCAACATTCTTTCTGTAAAATCTGATGTGGGTTATTCCGACTCCAATTTCGGGTCTTCACGGAATTCCGGGAAATGCCGACCTGATCCGGAGGAAAAAGTACTCATCGTCCCGGAACCCGTAGGCCATTCGTCTGATCACCTTGATCTTGTTGTTGATCCCCTCGATCACACTTGTGTGCAACGGATAGCGGCAGTGAGCCAGGATGCCTTCCAGGCGCTGCTCCAACGCCTTGGCGAACTTCACCAGGGGCTCGATGCCGCTCTCCACGGCGCGCTCGTACCACTGCTCCCAGAACCGATGAGCAGCACCGGGGTATTTGTAATCCCACAGGTGCTTCAGGTCGTCTTTGAGCACATACACGGTGGCCAACTGTTCGTTGGCCGCCAGTAGCTCCTGGAGCCTCACCCGGTCTTCTGCTTTCGTGACGTTCTTCTTGTTGCGCAGCAGTAGCCACCGAGCCCCCTTGACCACCTTGCGGGCGTTGGTGTCGTGCCGCAGCCGGTTGGCCTCATCGACTCTGGTGCGATCGATCACCTCCCGGCCGTACTTCGCTACCACGTGGAACAGGTCCCACACGATCTTGGCCTTCGGACATCGTTCGCGCACCTCCTCTTCGTAGGCGGCGCTCATGTCCATCGCCACCGCCTCCAGCCGCGCGCACCCCTCGGGCCCCAACAGCTCGAAGAACGGCCGCACATCCTTGCGCCCTCGACCTCGGCCCACCCACAGCACCCGTCGTGTCAGCGGGTCCACTACCACCGTGGCGTAGCGGTGACCCTTCTGGATCGCAAACTCATCCATCCCGATCACCCGCACTCCCGACAGATCCACCGGCCCTAACGTTCTCTGCAGCCAGGACTTATGGATCTCTTTCACCGTCTCCCATCCCAGCCCATAGAACTGCGCCACCTGTTTGATCGGCAGCACCTCGCACAACCGGGCCACCGCTTCGGCCAACCGATCGGCCACCCGCGCATAGCGCTCAAGCCACCCCAGCCGACGGCGCTGCATCACCAGCACCGTCTCGGTGCCCAGGATCGGCAGATCCCGCACCTCCCGACTCACCCGCTCGTGCACCGCCTCAACGGTGCACCCACAGCCCGCGCACACCCTGACATGCCCGACCTTTTCCTCCAGGCTGATCACCACCCTCTGGCGTGAACCCCACAACTTCCGCCTGACCTTGGCTACTCGGTAGCCTTCCCATTCCCCCAGAAACTCGATATCCTTGTAATTCGACAACGGTAGCCTCCTGTGTGTTTCCTGGATTCTTTAGACCCATGAAATAATGCAGGACTACCGTTGTTCTTTCTACCCCTCAATGCATACGCCGGCCTTCCAACGAAACTCGCCGCAGGCGAGTTCCTTCCACCCCTCCTGCCCCTATACGGCAGTACCGTTGCAGCGTTTTCCACATGTGGCTTGCGGAGGGCCGTTAGAAGCCCGGAGCAAGCCGCCTGTGGGAAACGCAGATCATGTCCTTGCGCCGCCACTGCCAGCCACATCCGCCCCTTCAGCCTACTGACTCTCCCCACAACCCCACGCTCAACCACCTTCCAGATCCCTCTGTCCCGGAATTCCTAGAAGAACCGTCGCCGATCTTGACATCCATCCAGGTCAGTTGAACGCCCGGTTCGCCGGCATGCAGAAGTCCATCGGTATCGACATAGATGCCGTATCTGGTACCGCGCTGGAATAACCTGCAAACGCCGTCAAGATCTCTTTGGCCTCGGAGAACCTCTTTGTAACCAGACAGAGGCCGGGGAGGGCGATCATGGCATCCCGGCCCCAATCTGAAAACCAGGGATATCCGGCGATGATTGACGATAGGTCCTGCCCTCGACGCACGATGAACTGATCCGCGGCCAGGTAGAGAGCTTGGACGAAGGAATCTTTCCAACCCGGTTTGTGCAAAAGCCCGAGACGGCGCTCTTTCTCCAGTCGGAGCAACTCAACTGCGTCGCGACCGGATGGATCCATGGTGGATGCGATGATCCCGAAAGTAGCGCCTTTTTTCAATTCGATTTTGAAGGTACCGTAGCTGAACAGGTCCTCCTGAAAATCGAGCCCTCTGTCCTGTTCTTTCTGGTACTCGAATCGGTAGTGCCACTCTGGGCGGGAGACGAAAGTGCAGCCGGGAAGCTGTAGAAAGAGTTCAGGAACCCCTTCATAGGGCCGCACCCGGAAAATCGCCTGAGAGAAAATCGGGTTCTGATTGATTGACGGATTTGCCTGAGCCAGGGTGTGGAAATCCCGAGCGGCAACGAAGGGCTGCAGCTCCAACCGGAAAGAATCGGATGCCTGGATCACCTGGTAGATGACGACGGTTGTGTTTTCACCGTGGATAGCGGCAATGGTTTTTCGAAGGATGATCCCTCCGGCGCGGTATTCAAATACGGGAAAGAGTGTCTTTTTAAAGCTGTGAATGGCCCTATACCCCTGGGGATGAATGGCTCCTGGAAATCGATTGCATCCCAGTTCATAACGCCTATCGTTGGATACGATGGTTTCCTCCAGCTTAGAGAGCAGAACTACACGCCCTACCGGAGGATTTGTTGCGGCCACCAGAAGTCCATGATAGCGACGCGAGTGCGCTCCCGATAGCGTCGAGCCGGCCCAGCCGCCCAGCCCGTTGGTTTCCCACCATTCCATTTCTGTGGACCGTTCGAAACTGCCTAACAACTCACGGGAGAACGCAATCTCCATCATGAAACTACTCCGACGACCAGGCGGTGCGGAAATCCGGATACAGGGTCAGTCCTCCATCCACGTACAGGGTCTGTCCGGTGATGTAAGCCGCCTCATCGGAGGCCAAAAAAGCAGCCGCCGCCCCCATCTCGTCGGCTGTTCCTGCCCGTCCCATGGGAATGTGCTGCAGCACCATTTTGCTCTTCTCCGGGTCGTCGACCCAGGTACGGTTGATCGGAGTGATGGTGGCGCCGGGGCCGATGGCGTTGACCCGAATCCCTCGGCCCGCGTACTCCAGGGCCAGGGTACGGGTCAGATTTTGCATGCCCCCCTTGCTCATCGAGTAGCCGAGGAACCGCGGCTTGGGAATGCTCTGATGTACGCTGGATACGTTGATGATAACCCCGGGTTTGCCTAAAGTGATGCAGTGTTTTATCGCCTCGCGGGCACACATAAAAGCCGCGCGGAGGTTCACTCCCAGAACCCTGTCGATCTGCTCCGCTGTTAGCTCATGAGAATCGCCGGCGATCTGGATTCCTGCGTTGTTGACCAGGATGTCCAGACCCCCGAGCTTCTCTACAACCTCCTGCTCCTTGGCCACATCCCCTTTAACGAGGATATCCTTTACCCCTTCATGATGTACCTGATTCAGGCAGAGGTTGACCTGCTCCTCGGTTTCTGCAGCATCATCGGCTGATTTGCGATAGTTGATCGCCACATTGGCACCCTCCCGGGCGAAGCGGACCGCAATAGCCTGACCAATACCCGAAGTGCCTCCGGTAACCAGAACATTCTTCCCCTTGAGACCTGTCATTATTAATGGACCCGGTGTCGGCGCCGTTTCTTACCAGAAAAATACTGCCGGCAGCGATCAGGGGCGGAACGTTTTATTACAAAATCGTAAGAAAGAACTGCCCTAATTTCAATTTGGTTATAAGGACGGGACCCCCATCCCCCTATGAATTCACCCTCCTTTTTTATCTATATATATTGCATGGAGATAAATAAATTAAGTTGATTATACATTTTTGGTACAGCGATTGCATCTACAGGTATAGCAAAATAGATTCGAGGAGGACGGATATGCCATATAAATTGAAAAACGGGATTTATTCGGTTCGCTGTCGTTATCCCCGCTGTACCTTTCACTCTCAGTTTGAGATCGAGCAGAACATCATGGGGATGACCGAACAGGATGTGGAGATCGAGGCCAAGAAAATCGCTAGAGACATGGCTCTGATCAAACATGATGCGATTCACGCCACCCGGCACACCCTGCGCAACCCGGACATCCGCAAGGTATCCGGTTCCTACGAGCTGGTGGGACCGGCTCCGCGGCGCCGCAGCAGCACAAGCTACGGAGTTGCCAAGCAGAAAGATGTATATTACAAGGAGTACAAAAGAGGCGAGGTCATCCTCAAGAAGGGGGACGATGCGACTTCCGTATGCGAGGTGATGCGGGGATCCGCCTATCCTGAGCGCAACCGCAGCCACCGCTACCGGGAGGGAGACAGCTTTGGAGCGGCGGCTCTGTTGGCCAGGCACCAGCGGACCTGCGATGTGATCGCGGGAAGCGACGGAACCAAGGTGGCCTTCTACAATCTGATCGAGCTGAGCAAGACCAAGCCGAAAAAAGCGCGGGAAATATTCAGCGCTGTCATGGAGGATACCTTCAATGTAATTCAGAATCTCGAGAAGTCCATCGATCGTACCAAGAAAGAGATCGAGCGCGAGGTCGTTCGGGGCTGATTTTCTCCCCCGCCGATTAGTGATAGGAAGTGAAGTGATAGTGATAGGAAAACCTATAATCTGAGCTGAGCAAGCGAGGCCCCGAATGTCGCAACCGTAGAGGCGATCGAGGCAACTCTCCCGCTCATCCTCGGCCGCGTAGAGCAAATCCCGGGATAACCGCACGTTACGACTACTTGGCTGAGGACTCAAGATGAATTAGACAGCTCTTGGGAACCGCAAGGAACGCCACAGGGACAAAATGAACCCCCGGAGCAGGCAGGGAGACAGATTGGCGATTACATGAAGCTCTGGTCTATCCCGGGTGGTGGCCGACCAAGCTTCACCAGATGCCGTAAGATTTTTTTGACCTCTTCCGGCTCGGTGATCACGGCAAGAATCCGCATCGGCGAGCCACATCGACTGCAGGTCAAGGGGTCGGCTTCGTACACCTGAGCGATGAGCCTGGCCCAGGCGGAGCGAGTTTCTCTGTCAGAAACAGGGTGGGCCGATTCTTCCACCCAGGGCTGAATCGACTCAGAAGCCTGCAAGCGCTCGGCCTTCCATCCGGCAGGGGCAAGCCGGACCACATGAGGCATATCCGGCCACTTGCCCTTTGTACGAGAGGCATATAATCCGTAGCGCCGAATATACTGCGACCCGCGCGGGGGAATATGTTGCGTCACTTCGAGCAAGAAACGCGTTAGGAAAAAGGTTTCGGTTTGCCCTGGAAGAACTCGTTGTCGGAGGTGTAGGAGATCACGGTGGCCTCACCATTCTCTCGGATGCTCATCTTTTTCAACGATAGGGGCGGTCGGGAGATGTACTGCGAGAGGGCTTTGCGGGCTTTCGTGGAGTGGGCAGGTAGATGGACGCTATTGTCGACCGTTACGCGAACTGGCCGGCAAAAACACAGATATCATATCCGGTCATTACTACTCGGTCAAGGAAATATTGAATGGTATTCGGTGAGCGTATAGACAAGAGGTGTTCTACAGGGGGGTACTAAACTATCAGGTGCATTGAGAAAACCTCTCTACGGAAATCCTCGTGCAATGTTATCAGCGTTATCAGCGATAAAAAAGGAAAATGGGGGAGTCAGCCGGAGTTTTGGTTCAAGAGCCCATCTAAACGGATATGTTGCCTGGGATGAGAAAAGCCGGCTTTTTATTCAGATGTTCACAAGCAGTTCATATCGTTGCTTGATGATCTGTTCCACCGGAAGGGTGATGGTACTGAAGGGGTTCAGCGTTTCGAATACCTGCTTGAGATACTGTGCGGAGATGTGGCAGTACATCTTCAAGGTGGTGGAGACATCGGCGTGGCCTAAAAGAATAGCGATTGCTTTGATGTTCGCTCCTTTTTCGATGGACCGAGAGGCGTAGTAGTGGCGAAGGGTGTGCGGTGTGTAGCAGGAAGAAGGGATTTTCGCTAAAAACGCCTTCATGATCTTCTGGATATAGCGCGGCGTGAGGGGTGTTTTATGCTGGTAGCTGACGAAAAGGTATGGGCTTTCTATGCCCAGATCTTGTTTCAACTCCAAAAGTCTTCTCAAAAGCTCTTTCAACCGCTCGATACCGAAATAAATCAGCCGCTCCTTTGATCCTTTTCCCAGGATCTTGATTGAGAAATCATTCCAGTTGATGTCTGGTTCTTTGATCCTCAGGGCCTCGGAGATGCGCAGGCCTGTGGCGGTGATGAGGGTAAACAGGGTCAAATCACGGAACAGGGGAAAAGACTTTGCTTTCTGCTTGCCGTTTGTCTGTGACCCAATGTCCATGTGCGCTTGTACCTGCTGATATTCCTCTTCGATACTCTGAATGAACAGGTTTACCTCCCCCTCTGTGGGAATGGAGATGATTTTCCGGGTCGTCTTGTATTTCTCAATCGCCGGCAGCTTGCCTTTCCTCACGATGCCTTTCCTGAGCAGATAGGCAAAGAAGGACTTCAGCACGGCAAGTCTGTGCGCGATGGTGATATCGGAATTGCCCCTATCTTGCAGACAGCGGATGAACTCCGGGATGCAGTTCTTGTCGGTGAGCTCAAGATGGCTCTGGGTGAGAAACTGGAGGAAGAGGCTCAAGGCGAAGCGGTAGCTGTGCTCTGTGTCTGGAGAGTAGTTTCTTTCGATTCGGATGTGAATGAGAAAATCTTCTACATGTTTGTCTACAGGATCCATCCTTCCCACTCCTTTTTGCTGAAATACCGTAAGGGATTGTTGTTCTTCCACACTTCCCTAAGCTGCTGTTCTCGAATACTCAAGTAATACTTCATCGTAGTGGCCAAAGAACTGTGCCCCATAATCTGTTTGAGCATCAGCGGATCGATGCCCTTATGGGCGCAGAGGCTGCTGAAGGATCTTCGCAGCTCCGTTATGGTGACCGCCTTTGATATCTTGGCTTGGCGCGCGATCTTTTTGATCGCGGTACTGAATCCTGTATGCTGCAATGGCTCCCGCCGTGGGCTTAAAAACAAATGGGGGAAAATGGTTTCGGGTCGGAAGCGAAGATAGGTCTCCAGCGCAGATAGGGTGATCGGTTCGCTGACCGGGATAATTCGTTCCCGGACTCTGTGGAGGCTGTCCCCTTTTCCTGTGATCTTGATCAGCCTCTGGGCAAAGTCGATGGAATCGGTATGAAGGCAGGCAATCTCTTTGGAGCGGATGCCGGTGGTGATGAGAAGCGAGACCATCGCCCAGTCCCTGGCTGCCAGCCACCGCGAGAGCGCCTGCTTGTAGGTGCGGGGTACAAACTCCTCGTAGCGGCGAAACTCGAGGTAGGCGGTGGTAAAGATTCGGGTGAGCTCCTCTTCACTTAAGGCCGTCGGCGGTTGTTTTTTGGGCTTTTTCACCCGCAAACCCGTGGTTGGATTGGTTTTCAGGATCCCGGAGGCGATAAAAAG
>Ga0307378_10001984_pt1 | contig 32236 bp, 30 predicted proteins | sample UN1MG_FD_202238 | JGI IMG/M metagenome (GOLD analysis project Ga0307378, IMG submission 202238) | Soil microbial communities from Risofladan, Vaasa, Finland - UN-1 | ecosystem: Environmental > Terrestrial > Soil > Coastal area > Acid sulfate soil | place: Finland: Risofladan, Vaasa | collected... | reverse complement strand
CCATACACCTACAAAAAAGGGCCCCTTCGGGCCCCTTTTTATCAAGGAAGATCAGTCGAGAGGGATGTTGAGACTCCAGCCGGGATAGATGAGGTCCGGGTCCTTGATGAGGTCCTTGTTAACCTCATAAATCCGCGGCCATTCGGCGCAACGCTGCCAACCCCAGACGTTCTCGGCGATCATCCAGAGGCAGTCACCGTCAACTACGACGTAGGTGTCGTACTTCTTCGGCGGCTCGACGGGAATCTCGTACTTGCGGGCTTCGGCGTTGACATCCTGGATCTGCTTCTCGAGGTCGTTCAGACGAGCGCGTAGCGTCTCGTTCTCGGCCTCGATGGGCTCAGCTTTGCCGTTCAGGTCGGCAGCCTCGCCGTTGTACTTCTCGACGAGCTCTTCACGGCTCAGTCCGGTTCCCTCTTCGTCAGCATCGAGTTCGGCCTTGATGCGATCCCTCTCCACGTCGGAGAGCTCCACTTCACCTTGAGCGAAGGCCGGGAGAACGAAGAGGATAACCAGGAGGATCGGGAAGAATTTCTTCATAAGGACTTACCGCCCCCTTCCTCTATGTGCTTGTTTGTTATCGGTTAACTTCGTGAGGTCGGGACTCCCCGGTTCTAGCGGGAAGCCTCCCATTCCTCGTACGCGGCCTTCTTCTGAGCGAGGTTCTCTTTAGCCCTCTCGAGCTCCGCATCCTTCTGCTCGATTCTGGCCTTGAGGCTTTCATTCTCATCCTGAGCAGCGTTCAGCCTCTTGTCAGCGCTCACCTTGCCAGCTTTTGCTACGTCGTACTCCTTCAGCTCAGCATCGGAGTAGCCGCAGCTGGTGATGAAGGGAACGATGGCGAGGAGGGCGAAGGCGAAGGCGAGAACCAGCCACCTCATGGTCGATTTCCGCATTCTTGACACCACCTCCGGTCTAAAGGGATCTGGGTTTGCTCGGCTGGAATTACGTCAGGACACTCCTGTGGAATCCTGACCTCGGAACTTCATAAGTGAAGAAAAAGCCTTGTCTTACTTAAATAGAGGACCCTCTATCCGCGTCTCTTTTGATTGGACTGCACTGTGATGCTAACCGGGAGTTATTTAAATGTCAAGTTTTTTTGTATCTCTTTGCCATTGCCGGATTAAAACATTTTCGAGAATTACCGCTGAGGGGGGATAAATCCTCGACCTCGGCTTCGTTCACCGCAGCGGATTCCACCCACTCCGCAATCCCGCCGGCCCCCAAAGTATACCCCGGGCGACGATGAGCGCGATGGCGCGGTCGGGAATCGGTTTGCAGGGCGGCGACCGATTGGCGATTTATGTTTCCCCAACTCCTTGGTTCCAATTAATTCCAACTGAGTAATTGTGAATCATACCATATTTCATCCGTTTTTGCAAAATTGTGCAAATGGCGCCCGGGGTTGTCAGGGCGGTGCGTATCGGTTATCATGCCGAGGTTGGTCGTCCCCAACGTCAACGTAACGGGAGAAGGGATGGATAAACCACGTTTCTACTTCCTGAACGGCGGGAAAACGGCGGAGCTTGACTTCTCGAACCTCGGCTTCGACTACCTCCGCTGCCCCTACCGTTTCGAGGCGGTGTTCGAGCACGGAATCTGGCGGACGCGGGGGGTCATCGAGGACAGCGTGATGCACCTACCCGAGGGCAGCCAGGCGCTGCACTACGGCCAGGAGCTCTTCGAGGGGATGAAGGTCCAGTCCGGCACCGACGGGAAGGTGTACGCCTTCCGTCCCCTGGAGAACGCCCGACGGATGAACGACGGGGCAAGGTACCTCCAGGCCCCGCCGATACCCGAGGACCTCTTCATCCGGGGCATCGAGGAGGTCACGCTGGCCAACCTGCCCTACGTGCCGCCCTACGGATCCGGGGCGGCGCTCTACGTGAGGCCCTTTTATCTGGGCGTCGGGGACAACGTGGGCGTCAAGCCGGCCAAGAGCTACATCTTCCGCATCTTCGTCACCCCGGTGGGTCCCTACTTCAAGGGCGGGTTCGGACCCGACCAGGGCAAGCGCTTCCGGGTGTCGGAACACGACCGGGCGGCGCCCCGGGGCACGGGGCACATCAAGGCCGGCGGCAACTACGCGGCCAGCTTCATCGCCGGACACGAGGCCAAGGGCCACGGCTACGCCGAGGCGCTGTACCTCGACCCCGCCCTTCACACCTACATCGAGGAGATCGGGGCGGCCAACTTCCTCGGTCTCAAGGGGAAGGCGCTCATCACGCCCGAGTCGCACTCCATCCTCCCCTCCATCACCCGCCGCTCGATCATGGAAATCGCGGAAAAGGTCTTCAAGTGGCCCACCGAGACCCGGAAAATCCCGCTGGCGGAGCTGGACACACTCGACGCCGCCGCCTGTTGCGGCACCGCCGCGGTGCTCGTCTGGGTTCAGGAAATCGTGGGGCCCGAGAAGAGCTGGACCTTCCCCTTCGACGAACGTTGGCAGAAGCTCTACGACGAGCTGGTGGGCATCCAGACGGCGGCCAGGCCCGATCCCTTCGGCTGGCGCCACGAGATAAAGGGCTGATCGGCATCCACCCGAGGAGGGAGTCGGAATAGGGGTCTTTGTATTCCACACCGCCCCGTAATGGCTCGTAGAGGCCGACCTTAAGGTCGGCCCGCGGCGGCCCGCAGAGGGGCCGCCCTACATTTTCCCTCTCCCTGCGGGAGGAGCCTTCGCTCACGGGTCGGGGTGAGGAGCACTATTGATAAAAAGACACGGCGGGGACCAACATCCCCGCCCTAAAGCACCACGAGGCACCGGCCCCCTCGTTAAAAAACCTCGGCAGGTCCTACCCGGATGTGTGTGTACCTTTTTATAACACCGCGAGTGTGGATACAATTTAACCCCTGTGTTACATTATTACCGTGATGTAACAAACCGCCGCAGGGGGAGCCCCATGAAAATACTGATCATAGACGACCACCAGCCCACCCTGGCCCTGCTGTCCGCCATAATCAAGAAGGGCGGCTACGAACCGGTGACCGCCTCGCAGGGCGCCGAGGCGCTGGACATCATCCGCGGAGAGGACATCGGCGTGGTCTTCACCGATCTGGTCATGCCCGGGATGGACGGCCTCACCTTTTTGCTGGAAGCCAAGAATGTTGACGGGGACCTGCCGGTGATAATGATGACCGGCCAGGGGAGCGTGGAGACGGCGGTGGAGGCGATGCGGCGCGGCGCCGAGGACTACCTCTCCAAGCCGATCAAGCGCGACGAGGTCCTGGTCCAGATCGAACGCGCCCTGGAAAAGCGGAAGCTCCTGCGCGAGAACCGGGAGCTCAAGGGCGAGCTGGCCGACCGCTACACCTTCGAAACCATCATCGGCAACTCCAGGAAGATGCATGAGGTTTTCAAGCTCATCGCCAAGGTGGCCGACGTGGACTCCACCGTTTTGATCCGGGGGGAGAACGGCACCGGCAAGGACCTGGTGGCCAAGGCCATCCACTACAACTCCAAGCGGAGGGACGGGCCCTTCATCAAGATAGACTGCACCGCCCTGCCCGAGGGGCTCCTGGAGAGCGAACTCTTCGGCTACAAGAAGGGGGCGTTCACCGGGGCCCACCGCGACAAGCCGGGGCGTGTCGAGAACGCCGACGGCGGAACCCTCTTCCTCGACGAGATATCGGAGCTGGACCTGCCGCTCCAGGCCAAGGTCCTGCGGCTCATCCAGGAGCACCGCTTCGAACGTCTGGGCGAGAACCAGGTCCGCGATGTGGACATCCGCATCGTGGCCTCCACCAACCGCGACCTGGAACGGGAGATGGAGGAGGGGCGCTTCCGCCGCGACCTCTTCTACCGCCTCAACGTGGTGCCCGTCACCCTGCCGCCCCTGCGCGAGCGCGAGGGCGACGTCATTCTCATCACCAAGGCGCTCTTCGAGCGGACCTGCCAGCGGTACAACCGCCGACTGGAGGGCATCTCCCAGGGGGCGGTCGAGGCCCTGGAACGCTATCCCTGGCCCGGAAACGTCCGCGAGCTGGAAAATCTGATCGAGCGCATCGTCGTGCTCACCGACGGCGAGCGGGTCAACGTCACCCTGGAAAACCTCCCGGAGAACATCCTGGCCGCCGAGGACGGCTTTCTGGGGCACGCCGTGGCCCAGGGGCTCTCCCTGGACGAACTGGAACGGGAGTACATCAAGGCGGTCCTGGCCCGGACCAGCGGTCACAAGGCCGAGGCCGCCCAGATTCTGGGCATCAACCGCAAGACCCTTCTGGAGAAGCGCAAGCGGTACAACCTGGAGTGAGTGGAGAACGCCCGCCCCTACGAGACCCCCTCGCAGGGGCCGACCTTCAGGTCGGCCCGTGTGTCTAAAGGCCCGCCTCTAGGCCTATCCGCCGCGCATCCACCCCGTAGGGGCGACCGTCCACTGTCGCCCGCGGACGGGTCTAAAGACCCGCCCCTACATCATCACAACCCGGGGTGAGGGCCGCTGCACATAAAAAAAAGAACGGGATACGAAAACCCCCGCCCTCCTACCGTCCACAACTACCGGCTGACGACGAACCGGCGGACGAGGGCGGCCTCATCCGCGGTAAGGCGGTAGAGGTAGACGCCCGGCGCGTGACCCGAGGCGTCCCAGGACACCGCGTGCTCGCCGGCGGTCTCATACCCGTCGGCCAGGGTGGCCACCCGGCGGCCCGCGGCGTCGTACACCGCCAGCTCGACCTCGCCGGCCTCGGGCATGTAGAAGGAAATATTGGTGCCGCCAACCGCCGGGTTGGGGAAGGCGTTGCGCAGCTCCACCACCCGCCCGCCGTCCGGGGGCAGGGTAATTTCCACGGGGCCGTAGCTGGTCGGGTCGCCGTACCGGCCCAGCACGTCCACCCGATACCGGTAGGTCCCGCCGGGCTCCACGTCCAGGTCGTAGTACATCACGTCGGTGTAGCCCTCGAGGGGCCTCTCATTCAAGGGCCGCCATCCGTCGGCCTCCTCGCGCATGAGGATGAAGTAGATTTCTTCGCAGCCGCAGACGTTGAAGCTTATCCGCACGCCGTCGCCCACCGGCGTTGCCGCCAGGTCGGTGAGGGATCCCGCGGGCGCGTCGGCCCCGTTCTCCAGCATCCACAGAAATACAGGCCAGTGCAGCTCGCAGGTCGGCTCGATCTCCGCGGGCGGCGGCGCGAAGCCCCCCTCCTCCTCCGTGTTCACCTCGAAGGAGAAGCCCGGCACCCCACCCTCGAAGGCATCATCGGGGGAGATCCCATCGGGAAAATAATCCCCTCCGTATGACCAATCGTCGAAATCTCCGTTCACCGGGTAGAGGATTTCGCCGGGGCGCCCGACCTCGTACGGGCCGTGCCCCTGGCCGGTGATGACGGCGTTCATCGCGTTGCCGTACTCGCGGAGGGTCGCCTCGTCGGGGGTCGGTTCGTCCACGTACCCCCAGGGGAGCAGAATCAGCTCGCCGAAGCTGTGGTAGCTGACGGCGAACTGGAACTCCCGGTCCAGGAAGAAGTCGTGGACCGCCATAGTCTCCGGTTCGCTGAAGGGAGAGGTGCCGCGGTAGAGATCCGACCAGGGGTTGGGGCTGGAGCCGTGGTCGTCGTAGCCCCACATGTAGCCGTAGTTGCGGTTCAGGTCCACGCCGTCTGGCGGCCGCATGTTCTTCCGCCGCCAGCCGTAAGGGCTCCCGTCGTGATGCTCCTCCACCCAGACGTGGCCGTCGGGGTTGATCGAGGGGACGATGAACACCTCGTGGGCGTCAATGAGGTAGGCCAGCTCCGGGTCGGTGTAGTAATCCTCGGCGATGCGGTTGAGGAAATACATGGGAATCTCGAGGGTCATTATCTCCCGGGCGTGGGTGTTGCCGTGGATGAAGATTTCCCCCTCCGCCTCGTCCACCGCGGGGTTGTCGCTGACCTTCATGCACCAGATGTCCCGGTCCAGGTAGCTGTGGCCCAGGCTGAAAAGGTCGAAGATGTCGGGGTGGTCGGCGGCCAGCTCCTGAAGCTCGGCCTCGGTCTCGGCGATGGTGCGGTAGCCGCCGTAGAAGGAGTCGCCGCCCCGGGAGCCGAAGCGCACCTGGGAGAAATCGTAGTCCACCACCCGCCAGCGGTAGCCCAGGGAGGCCAGGGCCTCGAGGTCTGAGTCCGTGGCCAGGACGTGCAGCCCGTCGGCGGTGTTGTACGAGAGGACGTCCAGGTCCAGGGGGGCGAGCTGATTGAAATCGCCGCGGCTGTACGCCTCGACGACGACCCACTGCGTCCCCGCGGGCGCGGCGGACGCCCAGAGCACCGCGAGGAATAGCAACACGTTAAACGGTCTCTTCATCCCACGTCCTATTCTCCACCCACCATCTCAAGTATAAACTTAAAAACGGCGCGGATTCAAGGCATTCTTGTCAGCGGGACCGGTCGGTGGTAAGGTTGGTCCCTCGAAACGCGCGCGGAGGAGCCCGCCGGAGCATGAAGCGCGAGATCGTCCGGTTGCGTAAAAGCGAACGGGGCCGCCGGAGCCGACCCGGTGCCCCGCTTTCCGCCTGCGTCGTCTGGGGCAACGACTACGCGTCCGGCCTTGCGAACCTGGGCCACCAGCGCGTGTGGGCGCTGACCGACGACACCCCCGGCTGGTCCGCCGACCGACTCTACACCCTCGACCGGTCGGAGGGCCGGCCCCTCTCCTTCGCCTGGGACCGCCCCCTCGGTTCCTTCGATCTGGTCCTGGCCTCGGTTTCCTTCGAGAACGACTACCCGGCGCTCCTGGACACGCTGCGTTCCGCCGGCCTCCTCGCCGGGCACGGGGAGAGGGGGGGGCCGCTCTTAATCGCCGGCGGCGTCGCCCCCGGTCTGAACCCCTTGCCCCTGGCGCCCTTTTTCGACGCGGTTTATCGGGGAGACGCCGAGACCGTCCTGCCGTCGGTGCTGGAGGGGACTTTTCAAAATCCGCCCCGCACGAGGGAGGAGGCCTGGTCGCTCTTCGGAAAATTCGGCCTCCACGTTGACGCCCTCGGTGCGCCGGGGGAGCGCCGGGTCTGGACGTCCGGCTCCTACGCGGCGAGTGAGACGGTGCACCCCGCGGGACACTTCGGCGAGACGGCGCTGGTGGAGCTGGGGCGCGGCTGTCCCCGCAGGTGCCGTTTCTGCGCCGTGTGCTGGACGGCGGGCGGCTTCCGACCGGCCGATCCCGACGCCCTGAGGGAACAGATTCTCAGGGTGACGGGGGACCTGGGCGTGAATCGGGTGGGGCTCGTCGGCGCCGCGGTCGCCGAGGGGGACGGTTTCCGCGACCTCCTCCGGTGGCTGAAGGGGAGGGGCCTGCGGGCCACGGCCAGCTCCCTCAGGGCGGACCTCCTGGACGGGGACACGGCCCGCCTCCTGGTGGAGCTGGGCCAGCGGACGTTGACCCTCTCCGCCGAAGCGGGCTCGCAGGGCTTGCGCGATAAGCTGGGCAAGGGGCTCTCAGACGGGGACATCCTCGCCGCCGCCGACGCCGCGCGAAAGGCCGGAGCCCGCGGTCTCAAGCTGTACCTGATGTACGGCCCGCCCGGGGAGACCGATGACGACCTCCGCGCCGCCGGTTCCCTGACCGCGGAAATCAAAAAAAAGCTCGACCGGACGCGCCTGACGGTGTCGGCCTCTCCCTTCGTCCCCAAGCCCGGCACGCCGCTGGCCGACGTACCGCTCCTGGGCGAGCGGGAGCTGAGGCGGAGGCGGAAGCTCCTCGCGGGCGTGCTGCGCCGGGCCGGCGTCCAGTCCTTCACCGGCGAATCGCCGCGCCAGGCGCTCTGGCAGGCGGCGCTGACACGGGGCGACGGGACGGTCCTCTCGCGCCTCCTGGCCGGTGAGACCAGGGGTGTGCTGATAAAAGAGGCCGTGGACCGGCGATAAAAAAACGCGGCCCGGGGCCGCGTCCTTTTTTTTACGGCTCGCCCAGGATGGGTACCGGGTTCTCTATCTCCTCCTCGGTCCGCGTCGCCTCGGCGTCCAGCTTGGCGACGGCGTCGGAGTCCACGTACACCGTGGTCTTCTCGCGCAAGCCGTCCATGTAGGACTCGAGCACATCGCGGTACTGCAAGGCGGCCGCCCGCTCTTTCAGCAGGTCGTACCCCACCCCCTCCGGTTTCTGGAACTCGCCGGTGTCAATCCTATCCTTTACCAGGACGATGGCGAAGAGGGTGATGTTACCCTGCCGGTAGGGAATCACCGCGGAGACCTTCCCCAGTGGAATCGCCTGGCAGACAGCCCACAGCTCGGGCTTGAGCCTCGACTGGCCGATGTAGCCCCGGTCGCCGCCCTTGGGCTGGGACACGCCCTGGCTCCAGAGCTGGGCCTCGGCGCGGAAGTTGGAGCCGTCTGGCTTCAGGCGGCTGAGAACCTGCCAGGCGCTCTCTTCGTCGTTGCGCTCGAGCATCCAGACCCAGACCAGCGGCTCCCTGGCCCGGAAATCCTCCTTGTGCTTTTCGTAGAATTCGACGGCCTGGGCCTCCGTCACCGGAGGCAGCCGATCCAGCACCTCCCGCTTGATGAGCGCGGCGCGCAGGAGGGTGATCGCCTGCCGCTCGAGCATCCAGGCCATCTCCTCCTCTTTGTCTATCCCCTGGCGCATGGCCTCCTGGTAGGCGAGCTGGTCCAGGACCCAGCTCTCCACCACGCTCTCCACCGTGGGGAAGACCAGGTTGCCCTGCTTGGCCTCGATCTGCAGGCGTCCGGCCTCGCGGCGGGTCAGGGTGGCGTCGCCCACGCGGGCAACGATGTAATCCTGGTCCCCGACTGGGGAGCCGCCGGTGCAGGATAGAAAGAGCGGTATCAAAAAGAGCAGGGCCGGTTTCAACCTCATGGAACCTCGCAGTGTTACGTAAAGGGGCGTCCTACCCCGGTTGAACGATTTCCAAGCGTTTTTCCCCAGCCAGTCGCCGGGCGCTCGATATTTCGTCGCCGGTCAACTCACCGATCCGCGGCTCCAGGCCGAGGGCCCGGGCGACCTCGCCGGCTAGAAGCTCCTCGAACCCCCTACGGTCGGCTCCCGGGGCGAGTTCCAGCACCGCCGCCGGACGACCGAGGGACGCGGCGCCGGGCAGAAGTTCGATGAGCAGCTCCGACGGCTGGGGCTCCCAGACGACGCTGGTGTGGTGGAGGACCGCCCCGCCTTTTCTACGTTGGGCGCTTCCCGCCACCTTCACCCCGCCCACGGCGACGTCGCACTCGGTGAGCCGGGCGAAGCAGTCGTAGCCGGGACGCAACCTGCGGGGGAGCGGCGGGGCCTCGCCGCCCGCCCCGGCGTTCAGACCCAGGGAACGAATCGCCGCGGCGTGGGCCCCGGATAACAGACGGTAGCTCTCCCGGACGTTGCGGGGCAGGATGCTCGCCGGGCAGACCAGGCAGGCGGTCACGTCGCCGTGGTGGAAAACCGCTCCGCCGCCGGTGACGCGCCGCACCACCTCCACCCCGCGCCGCGCACAGGCTCCGAGGTCCGCCATCCCCGCCGGCTGGAAGTGTCCCAGGCTGATCCCCGGCGGTCGCCAGGAGTAGAGCCGCAGCGTCGGACCGGTCCCACCCCCGATGACCCCCGCTAGGAGGGCCTCGTCCACGGCCATGTTCCACCGGGCGTCGCCGGGCGGGGAGAAAATCACGCGCAGCGTTTCCATTACCCCGGCGGCCAGGCCAGCGCGCGCCCGCCCAGGACGTGGAGGTGTACGTGGGGCACGCTCTGCCCCCCGTCGGCCCCCTGATTCAGAACCAACCGGTAACCGGCGTCGGCGAGCCCAAGCTCGGCGGCCAACCTGACCCCCGTGGTCACCAGGCCGCCCAGGAGCTCCTCGCGCCCCTCCATGTCGGCCACCCCGCCGATGTGCTCCCGGGTGATGACCAGGAAGTGCACCGGCGCCTTGGGGTTGATGTCCCGGAAGGCGTAGTAGCGCTCGTCCTCGAAAACCTTGGCCGAGGGAATCTCCCCGGCGACGATCCGGCAGAAGATGCAATCCCGCATGGAATCTCTCCCAGCTTACCTTTTGAACTCCTCGAGGGCGCCCAGACCGGCCAGGGTCGCCGTCACGGCGGCCACACCCGCCACCTCGCTCCGCAGGAGCCGGTCACCCAGGCTCGCCTCCCGGCAGCCGCGGGCCAGGGCATAGGTCAGCTCGGTGTCGGTGAAGTCGCCCTCGGGTCCGACGACCAGGGCGATGCGTTCCCCCTCGCGCGCGCCGAGGTTTTCCACCAGCCGGTCCAGGGCCGGGGCCCCGCGGCGCGGGGTGAGAATTATTTTGTGGTTGCAGGCACTGCAGTTGGCCGCCGTGGCGAGGTCTACCGGCGCCCCCACCGCCGGGACCACGCTGCGCTCGCAGAGCTTCGTCTCCTCCCAGGCCACCCGGCGCCAGCGCGACAGGAGCTCCGGCAGCCGCTCCGGGTTCGGCCGAGCCACGCTGCGCTCGGAAACCAACGGAATGACGGCGGAAACGCCCAATTCCACCGCCATGTACAGGGCCTCCTCGAAGCGGCGGTGCTTGACCAGGGCCAGGTAGAGGACGATTTTTTGGGGCAACTCGCCCAACCGCTCCGCCGTCTCCTCTATTCCGACGAAAAATCCGTTCGCGGTCAGGCGGAGGATTGTTCCCCGGGCGGTGGTTCCCCGACCGTTGACGAGCGCCAGGGCGTCGCCGGGGCGCAGGCGCCGCACCCGGAGCGCGTGGTGCGCCTCCTCGCCGACGAGCTCCACCCGCCCCCCCGCGGCGAGCTCTTCCTCGCAGCGGAAGCGCGGCAGGAACGCGAAGCGCTCGCCGAGGGTTGACATGCTACAGGGCATCCATCCGCCGACGCGCCCGCTCGGCGCCCTCGGTGTCCCGGTTGGCCTGGTAGGCGGCGATGAGATTGCGGTAGGCCAGCCGCACCGCCTCTTTTCCGGCCTCCCCGGAGCGGCCCTCGGGCTCGAGCTGCACCGCCCGCTCCAGCACGGCGATGGCCCGGGGGTAGTTTTTGACCCGGATGTAGGCCAGGCCCAGGTTGTTGTGCCCCCAGAAGCTGTCGGGCTCGCCCGCGATGTAATTCTCCAGGGCGGTCGCGGCGTCGGCGTAGCGCTCCAGCTCGAAGTACAAATCGCTCAGGTGGAAGTAGCCCTTTACGTTCTCCGGGTTGGCGGAGAGCGCCGCGGCCAGGTAATCCGCGGCCTCGAACAGTCGGCCCGTCGTCTCCGCTTCCTCGGACAGGCCTAAAAGCTCGACGGGCCCGAGGTCCCCGGGAATCGGGGTCGCCGAGCCCGGCAGCTCCAGGGTGGTCGGGGGAGCGGGCGTCCCCTGGGCCGGCGCCGGTGCGTCCAGCGTTAAAAAAGCCCCGAAAACGTAGCCATGTTTTCCGTCGGCGGTGCGCACCTCGTACCAGCGGTCGGTGTCCTCCCCGACGGTCTCCTGGCGCCCCTCGCTCAGAATCTCCACCCGGGCCCGGACGGGCAGTTGGACGATGACCGCCGAATCCACGGTGGGTTCCTCGCGCAGGTTCAGCGGGCCCTCAGCCACCTCGGCGTACCGCTCGGCGGTGGGCACCTCGACGGGGGCGACGGCTCCGCCGTCCGGGGGCGCGGTGAGGTCGAGAGTCTCATCGGCCGGGGGCTCATCCCCGCCGCCACAGGAGGCGAGGAGGAGGGCCGCCAACCCACCGAAAAGCAACGCCTTCCACCGCATAGCCGCTCCTTTACGATTCGTCCGAAGAGATGACCCGGATCAGCGCCCCGTGGATGAGACCGTTCGAGGCCACGGTTTCCAGACCGAAGACGTCGAAGGGGCCGCCGGCGTAATCGCTGACCCTCCCCCCCGCCTCGGGGATGAAGGCCGCGGCCGCCGCCGTGTCCCAGGGGTGGAGCTTGAGCTCCCAGAAGCCGTCGAGCCGTCCGCAGGCCACGTAGCACAGATCGAGGGCCGCCGACCCCAGGCGCCGGATGGCCTGGGTGGCGTAGCTGAACCGGGTGAAGTGGTCCAGGTTGTTGTCCGCGGAAACCCGCAGGTCGTAGGGGAAACCGGTGGCCAGGATGGACCGCTCGAGGTCGGCCTCGGCGCTGACCCGGACCGGACGGTCGTTCAGGTAGGCGCCCAGGCCGACGCCGCCGTGGAAGAGCTCGTCGCGGGAGGGATCGTACACCACCCCGAGCGCCGGCGCCCCCTCGACCAGGAAACCGATCGAGACCGCGTAGATGGGCAACCCGTGGGCGTAGTTGGTCGTGCCGTCCAGGGGGTCCACCAGCCACAGGTGGCGGGGCGGGGGATCGGGTCGGGGAATCCGGCCGCCGGAGGACTCCTCGGCCAGGACGGCGTGGTCTGGAAAGGTCCGGGCGATGCGCCCCAGAATCAGCTCCTCGGCGGCGCTGTCGGCGTCTGTGACGAGGTCTATCTTCCCCTTGTATCGCACGTCGCGGGGCTTGAAGAAGAGGTCGCGCAGGAGCGCCCCGGCCTCCCGGGCGATGTCTATCGCCTCGGCCAGGACGGGCGCCAGGTTCGCCTTCCCCGACGCGGCGGGGCTTTCATCCCCGAAGGGCATGGGGTGGACTCCAGGAGTTTGATCGTCGTGCGGAAAACCGGCTTTCATCCCGGAAAGGCGTGGGGTGGACGCCTTCTTCGTCCGCACCGGCCAACAGACCGGCTTTCATCCCGGAAAGGCGTGGGGTGGACCCTCCAACGCGGTCGGCTTTCAACGGGGAGTTCTCGGAACTTCCCGCCCTACCAGCCCACCGTCCCGGGCGGCGGCTCGGAGGCGGCGAGGAGCCGGGACTGCACGAGATCCAAACGGGGCTGGGGATCGGTCCAGGTCCCGCCCAGATGGAAGGGCACGGCACCCCAGCCGCTCGGGGTGCGGAAGACGAGGACGCCTCGCTCCGACATCCGCCGGGCCACCCCCGGCGGCACCTCGAGGCGCCCGGAAATGTCCAACGCACCCGCCCAGGCCGCCCGGCTGCCGGAGCTTAAAGTAACACGCAGGTCGGGGGAGGTCAAGCGGAGGGCCATTTCACCGGGTCCACCACCGCGGAGGCTCCAGGCGAACTCGAGCCCCGCCCCGGTGAGCGCGGGCGGGTCGGCGCCGGTGTCCGCCCAGCGCCAGAGGGATGTCAAGAACGGCGGCAGCGGCGCCTCCACCCCGGTCGCCGTGAGGTTCAAGGTCAGGGAATCCGGTTCGGCTCCCCGCAGGGTCATCTCCACACTTCCCTCCATCCGCCCGCCGGTGGGCTCCAGACCGGCCTCTTCAGCCCCCAGGACGCGGATGAGCGCGAGGGGGAGGTTCCGGAAGCTCCCCCGGATCCGCTGACCGCCGAGGAGGTCCAGGCGCCAGACGCACCGCGCCCGACCGCCGTCCATATCCAGGGTCAGGTTGGCGGTCCAGCCGGCGGTCGCCCGGCTGACGACGCCGCTCACCCGCCCCAGCGGCGAGTCACCCCAGCGGCAGTCGTCGAGCTCCACCGTCAGGGTCGGGGGCGCGATGAGCGGTCCGAGGTCCAGCAATCCCAGCGGGGGGATGACCTCGCGCAGCCTGAGACAGCCGCGCCAGGCGGAGTCCAGTGCGACACCCTCCCCGGCCAGGGTCGCGCCCCCGTCATCGCCGATGCCGTAATTCAGCCAACCGCCCCCCGTGTCGAAGCGGCAGTCGGCCCGGGGAACGCCGTCCGTCAGAGACAACCCGCCCTCGAGGGACAGGCGCGTCCCATCGGGAAGGCCCAGGGCGACCCCCTCGGCGGTGAGGGAGAGCCGCGGCGCTTGCAGCCTGTGGAAGAGAACCTCGCACCCGACCAGGCCGGACCCCGTGCTGCCCAGGGGGAGCACCGACCGGGCCAGGTGGCGGACGTCCAGGTCGGCGGAGAGGGAAAGCTCGGCGAGCTCGCCGTCCGTTCCGCGGGCCGTTCCCGTATCGGCCAGCCAGGCGGTCCAGTCTCCCCCGTCGTACTCGAAGAAGAAGGGCCCGGAGGAGAACTCCTCGGGCGCCCCCCGCCGGCGCAACCCGAAGCCGGAGCTCCAGACGAGCCAGCGATTTTCGCCGGGCCAACCCAGGCCGCAGACGGTTCCGCCCGCCTGAACCGGATCGCCGCCCCAGAGCCCGGTGAGCTCGGCCGCCTCCAGACGGGGGGAAAAGAAAAAGCCCCCGGAGTCGAGCCGTCCGACGACCAGGCTCCCCTCCGACTCCAGGGTGAGGCAAATCGCCCCACGGGCGAGGTGAAATGACGTGAAAACCTCGAGCTCGCGCCCCCGGCGGGCGAGGACTGCGTCCCCGGCCAGTGTAAGCCGGTCGTCGGCGACGACGCCGTTCCACACACCGAGGAGACGAAGACCCCGACCCAGGTCCAGGGTTCCCCCGAGCGACAGGCCGCTTTTCCCCAGCGCACGCGCCATCCCGGCGAGCGAGGCCAGCTCGTCCACCCCGAGAGCCGCCCCCTCCAGGGCGAACCGGTCGGCCCCCAGGGTCAGCCGCTCGGCGGGGAGCCCGCCCACCTCGACACCGTCCAGGACCAGATTCAGCGCCAGGTCGCGCCCGGCGGCCTCCCAGCTCAGGCCGATGCCCGCGGTCCGCAGATTCTCCCGGAGCTCCCGCGCCTCATCGGCCGCGGGCCAGAGCCAGCCGACGGCCAAGTGCGCCGCCGCCAGCAGTCCCGCGGCGGTCAGTAGGAGGAAGACCGCCAGTCTCTTCGGTGTCTTAAAAAGTGGAAAGGCCATTCACGGCAGCGCCGTTGTAGTGTCGCCGGGGGCGTCACTTCGTTTCGCCGGGACCGTTACTTTTTTCAGCAAAGGTTTTACTTCATTTTAAAAAACCGGGCCGGGCCCGGTGGTAAGTGAAGGTCAACATGCCGCCGCCGCCAACTCAAACCGCAGTTTCACTCCATCTCGGGCAGGTTGAACATGTCGGCGATGGTCCGCCAGCTCTTCCACGCCTCGTCATAGATGAAATCGTTGAGCTTGACCTTGTGGGAGCGGATGTTGGTGATGAGGGCCGGGTAGTCCATGGGTTTGACGCCGAGCTGAAGGCCGCGGAGGAAGACGTGTATTTTGCTGGAGATCAGACCCTCGGGGCGCTCCGGCAGGTAGTCGGAGTCCAGACCCGGAGGCGGTGGTGGCAGCTCCGTGGTGGCGGAAGTATGCCTCGTGGCGTCTATGCGCTCCTGGTCAATTTTTGTCGGCGGCTCGGGGGTCCGGGTCCGGGGCTCCCTCGTCGAGGTGGCCGGCTCCGATTTACCCGGAGGGGCCACATTCGGCTCGGTGGCATGAACTTCCGGTGGAGGCGCGACACTGGCGACGGGAGGCGGGACGGCCTTCGCGGCCGGAGGCGGTGCGACCTTTGCGGCCGGAGGCGCTTCGACGGCGGCCTTCTTCCGGGGGACGATGACCTGGGGCGGAGCCTTCTCCGGCTTCGTCTTCAGGGGCGTTTTTTTCCTCGCGACCTTCCGCTCGAAACCACAGTGGGGGCAGACTTCCAAGCCGGCCTTGACGGTCTGGCCGCACCCGGGACAGGTGACTGTGTTGGAAAGGGTGGACTCTACGACCTGCGCCGACTTCACCGGTTCGCCGCAGTATTTACAGGCGGTGGAGTCAGAGGAGATGGACCGACCGCAGGATTGGCACTCGATTTGTCCCATGAACAAAACCCCAGACCCTGAACGGCACCCCTACTCGCCGCCCATGCTCAGGCTGCGTCTGGCAGCGTTGAGCGTGTTGACGAAGTTCTCCGGCTTGGCCACGTTCGTCATCGAGGCGACGCCGAACTCCCCTTCGCTGGTTATCAGGAGGCGGTTGCCGCTGTTCACGTTGGTGTAAATGTTTACGTTGCCGGAACCGCCGCGCTTCGAGACTATCTCCGCCCGGACGATTTCATTCAAGGGGAGAGCTACGGCCACGTCCTTCGAGTACGACTTCGTCATGACCACCCGGGTGTCGGTCACGGCGTAGAAAGGCTGGGACAGACGCGTGATGTATATATTGACGATGAACGGGATCACGAGAATCCAGAACACCACCATGGATAAGTCCAGATAGATTCCGTAGCTCTCGAACAGGTTGATGATCCGCGAGGTGAAAAAGCCTCCGGCAATGACCAGCGCGATCATCACCCAGGAGAACAGAATGCTGAAGCCGCGTTCCGACCAATGCATCCGCTGCTTCAGGATGATCATCTCCAGTACCGTTTCACCGTTCTTGGCCTTTTCTGCGGCCATTTATCCTCCAGAAGATTCGGTCCTAGGTCGGTGCGGGCCGTCCCGGACGTTGCGCCTGTCCCGTACAGTCCTGCCGCCGCGGTACGGGGTCCGGAACGGTCTGGATCGAGCTCGGAAAACCGGGGGTTAAAGTCAGGTCCTCCAGACCGCCAAGCTCACTACGCTGTCTTGGGACCCGGATACACAGGGGAAAGATTACCAGCTTTTCGGTCCGATGTGAACAGCAATTTCCATACCCCGGTAGTTCCACCGGGAGCGGGCCTGCCGCTCGGTCGTCGGTCGCGTACTCCGCTTTACCCGGGGCATCGCGTGCCGAGGACGCACGCCCGCCGATTCCGCACCGTTTATCGTCACGCCCGCTCGACCGTCACCGTCCAATCCGACCGGTGCGCCTAGAGCCTGGCGTCTATCTCGTCCACGAGGTTCAGGTAGTCGGCGGCGCCGTAAGAGTACGGGGCGTGCTCGAAGATGGTGGAACCGGTGCTCGGGGCCTCGTTTATCTGGGTGTTGGTCCGGATGATGGTCTCGGTCACCAGCTTGCCGAAGTGATCCTTGATCATCCGCAGGATTATCCGGGACATCCGGGTGCGCTTATCGTAGAAGGTGGGGAGCACGCCGAAGACCCGGCCGTTCCCCGTCTCCCTGAACTGGTGGATGGCGTTGACCGTCTCCACCGCCGACAGGGCGGAGAGATAGTCCATCGAGACCGGGACGAGAACGTTGTCGGTGTAGTTGAGCACGTTGTAGGTCAGCACGTCCAGGCTCGGGGCGCAGTCGAAGACGATGAAGTCGCAATCGCGCAGTCGGGCGAAAGCCTTCGAGACGTGGTTGTAGCGATCGGGAGTTTGGCTGAGCTTGCCCGTCACGTCCCACAGGCAGGACCCGCCGGAGGTCATCACCACGAAGTTGTTCCGCAGCCGCACCAGCTTGATTTTCTCGCCGAGGATGAGCTCGGCCAGCCCACCGGTAGGCGCGATGTTGAAGTAGGAGGAGACGCAACCCTGCGGATCGGCGTCCACCAGGACGACCCGCTTGCCGCGCTCGGCCAGGCCGGCGCTCAGGTTGACCGCGGTAGTCGTCTTGCCAGTGCCGCCCTTGGCGATGAATACGCTGAGCTTCTTCACGGTTCCTGAATGTTCTTAATGTGAACCCGAGCCGCCCCGCGACGCCCCTATGGGCCACCGGATGCGGATTAATCCGACAATCCACAAGAGATTTTAATGTAGAATAGATTAACTGTCAATGGATTGCGTCATTCCGTCTTCGCCTCCTCGATCATCCGTTGTATCTCATCTTCCAGCATCTCCTCGGAACTCGCGTTGATTCGGGCTCCCACGGAGCGCAGGATAAAGTCCCCGGCGATGAATAAAAGGGATAGAGCCACGGCGACGAGGGGCAGAACGACGGGACGGCTTTTCCTGAGCGCGACCACGAGCGCGGCGACACCCAGGGCCAGACTGAGAGCGGGCCAGACGACGAAGGGGAGGGTGAATCTGAGCTGGGCCACCAGGGAGCCGGCCTCGTCCCCGAGGGTCAGAGCGGCGCCGGGCCAGACTGAAAGCGGCCCCACTGCGCGGAAACCCATCACCAGGGCCGCCGCCCAGATCGGCCAGACCACGGCGGGCAGTACCGACCGCGCGGCGTGGTCGTTCGATCCCAGGAAGATCATCCCCCGGAGCGCCGTGCGGAAGGGCTTCCCCTCCCCGGAGCGCCGGGCGGAGAAGAGCAGCCGGAGGAAAACGGCGCAGGTGACGACGGCGGCCAGTGCGGGCCAGAACCAGGGCTCGAGGTAAACCTCGAAGAAGACAGGCACCAGGTAATTCGCGGCCACGGGGAGGTCGAGGAGCGCCGCGGTGAGGGCGGCCGTCCCCAGCGCCCGGGTCGTGTATCTGCGACGGCGTAGCCGTAAATCCTCTCCCGTCATACAGACCTCCTCTCACTCACCCACAATTTCACGGTTCCGCGCCCCTTCGGCCGCGCCCTCGACCTCGCGCTCGCAACCACCGAAGGCGCCGGTGAGCAACAGGGTCAGCGTCAGAGCGAAAACGGCGAGGGCCACGGTCCACCAGCCGAAAAAGCGGACCGCCTTTGGCCAGGCTTCCCCGAAGCGGCCCCTCCCCACGATGAGAAAAGCGGCTCCGGAGACGAGAGAAAGGGACAAAAGGACCACGCCCCAGGCCGTGGTGAAGGGAAGGAGCCCCAGGAGGGCCCCGAGAGCCGCCAGAAAGAGGGAGCCGAGGGACCAGAAGCGGATGAGCCAAGCCTTTGCCACGTAAAAAGCTTAACCCGGAGCCTCCCCCCTGTCAAGCGTTCGGGTTTGCCAACGGCGACCGGCTGGGCTATAATGGACTTGCGGTCGGTCACGGCTCCTTTCCACTAAAAAAGCCAGGGGGAGGGTCTTTGAAAAAGGGTATCCTTGGAATCTTCGGTCGCAAGGGCGGCCGACGTTTGAGGATTTTAGCCACCACCTCGGGAAGCGTCCCGGCGCGGCACAAGGGCGCCTACATCATCCACGTGGCCGAGCACCTCGGCGCCGAGCTGCTGGTCCTCCACGTCATCGAGGACGAGAGCCGGTGGCAGGACGGGGACTGGGCCCTATCCCTGTACGACGTCAAGGGGGCCAAGATAAACGTCCGCACGCTCCTGCGCATCGGTCGCGCACCCCAGGTCATCGCCCAGGTCGCCGCCGAGGAGGAGGCCGACATCATCACCCTCGGACTGGGACCCGACGACAACGCCCCCGACGAGGTCATCACGGAGCTGTCGCGGCTGACCAACGTCCCCATCCTTCTGGTTCCCAGCCTGGAGGATTTCTAAAATCCGTCCCCCGTCATGAACCGACCCGTATCCAATAATAAAAAACGAGAAGGGTCGGCCGGGCCCGTGGCCGGTCGTTTCCGTAGGCGCACGACCCCGGCGCTACTCGCGTCCACTTTTTTCGTCTTTCTCCTGGTCGCCGGGTGCACCAGGGATGAACCGCCGGTCGCCCACGGCGGATCCCAGACCGGCTCCGCTCCGTCGGAAGTCACCCTCCATCTGTGGGATACGCAGGCCGACCTGGATCGGGTCGAGGAGCGGCTCGAGGATTCCCGCTACCCCCTGGCGGCCATCGTCAACCCCGACCCCAACCAGTACGGCGCCGACGGCGGTCGGGCGCTGCGCTGCGACCTCGTGGGGGTGGACCTCTTGTTCTGGACCTTCGACGACGAATCGAAGGCCCGGGAGGCCGGGGAGCGCTGGGAAGGCGGGGACGGTCCCCCGCTGCGGTGGACCGTCTCGGGAAACCTGCTGCTGGTGCTCTTCGCCGACGACGATTTCACCGGTGTCTCCGCGGAGGCGACCGGAGAGCTCATGCAAATTTTCGCCGCCGTGGGCGACGGCGCAACGGGGGGTGAGGGATGAGCCTCTGGTCGGCGGCCGTGGTGATCGGCTTTCTGGGGTGGATCGGCTGCGCCTTCGGATTCCTGCGCCGGGCCGTGACGCCCGAGGTGAAGTTCATCGGCCCGAAGGCGCTCTTCTGGGGCGGGCTGCTGCTGGCGTTCTGGGCGTTGTGGATCGTGGGGCTGGTCAACGCCTGAGGGGCCGGGTGAGCGGTGATTCGGCGGGCGGGTGCGGGTACCCGCCTTTACGTAAACCGCGAAACAGACCCGTAGGGGCGACCGGTAGGACGAGTCCTCCACGGTCGCCCGCATGTCCCCTCTCCCTTTTAGGGAGAGGGTTAGGGTGAGGGTCGGGGTAGGAAATGTTAAAACGGCGGGGATAGGAATCCCCGCCCTACGCCATCGCAACTAAGGGTGAGGGGTAAAAAAGTGGCGGGGACAAAAGTCCCCGCCCTACATCATGAATCGCGCTCCCCTCACTCCCCCAACCGGCGCAGGTACTCCTCGATGGCCTGGCGGTACTCGGGCGGGAACATCCCTATCTCGAGCCGGGAATCGGCGGGCCGCAGCTCGCCAAAATCCTCCGGCCGCTCCACCTCGAGCGGGGGCGGCGGCTGGACGGTGTAGGGCCTCGCCTGCTGCGACTCCCTTCGCCGGGAGAGCTCCTCCTCGTTCAGCGACCGCTGCGCGTCGAGCATCCGCCGCAGGAGTTGCTGCTGCTCCTGTTGCGTGGGCTCGCCGAGGCGTCCCTCGCGCAGGAGCTCCTCGATTCCCCCCGCCTGGGACGCCATCTCGCCAATATCACCCAGCATGCCCTCCATCTCGCCGTACTTCTGCGCGAGCTCCCCGAGACCCTGCTGAATCGCCGCCTGCCGGGCCGCGAGCTGCGCCAGGTTGAACCCGCCGGGCATGGGCATCGGCATCCCGCCCGCGCCCTGCATCGTCTGCTGGTTCACCCCCTGCTGCCGGGCCGCCAGCTCCCCCAGGGCGGCCATCAGCTCACTCATTCCCGTGGAGCTAGCGGCGCTCATGGCCTGCCCCTGTATCTCCAGGAGCTTGAGCCCGACGGCCGTGAGGGTGGCGAGCTGGCGCCCGGTGAGGGAGGCGTTGGGCCTCTCCCCGGCGGCGATTTCGGCCGCGCTGGAATCCAGGCTGACCGCGAGCTGCTCCAACTGGTCCAGGAGATCCGAGTCCAGGTAAACGGTCTGGCGGTAGACGTCCTCCAGGTTCACCGCCACCCGGCGCACCCCGGCGGAGATGGAGGCCAGGCGCCGCCCGATTTCTCCGCTCCGCTCCGCGGACCCGGGGCCCGCGATAAGGCCGACGACCTGCTCCTGGTACCGGGAGAGGAGAATCAAGGCGTTGACCTGAGCGGCTATCATCTCGAGGAGCTTGCGGTGTTGGCTGGACCTCAGCTCGGCGAGGGTCCCGGCGAGGCTCTGGTGGAACTGGCCCAGAGATTGGGAGGTCTGCCCCAGCATCCCCCGCGCCGACCGGGATTCGCCGGCCTGCAGGGATTCCGCCGCCTGCGAGGAGAGCTCCGCCGCGCCGGACTCGGCCAGCTCCGCCGCCGCCTCACCCACCTCCTCCGCCGCCCGGCCCAGGTCCTCGTCCACGGTCGCCAACTCGGAGAGCGCCTCCCGGACCGTCTCGGCTTCCTCGGAGAGCGACTCGATTTCACCGGCCTGGTCGGAGGCGTCCTCGGGATTCGGCTCTTCGAGAATTTCCCCCGATCGCTCGGAGGCCTCGGCCGCCCGCTCGACCAGCTCCGTCAGCCGCTGTTCCGCCTCGGCCCGCCGGAGGAGTTCCAGCATCCGGTCCAGACTGCGCTCGAACTCCTGCCGGGTTTGATTGAACTGGGCCGCCAGCCGCTCGATCTCGGCCCGGTCCAGATTCTCAACCGCCCGCTGCAGCGAGGCGAGCTGCTCCTTCAGCCGCTCGTCCAGGACCTTTTCCAGGAGCCCCTGCACCTCGGAGAGTTTGGCGAAGCTCTCGGGGGTGATGAGGTTCTTCTCGTAGAGGGTGTTCAGGGTGTCCTCGAGCCGGCGGACGACCTCCTCGGCCCGGGCCACCGCCTCCGCCTGCTCGTCCATCAGCCGGCGGAGCTGCCTCTGTTCCTCGGAGCCCACCCGTTCCTCGCCGCGGTGCTCGCGGGCCAGCTCCTCCATCCGCTGGGCCAGTCGCTCCTCCCGCTCCCCCAGCTCCTCGAGGGAGTCCAGCGGCCCGGCGAAGGTCTCCCCCTCCACTATCTCCTCGATGCCGGGGTAGCGGACCACGAAGCCCGCCGACGGGACGGTCTTCGGACCGGCGAAGGCGTCGTTGTCGGTTACCTCCAGGCGGCACAGGAGCTCCTCACCGGGGAGGAGGTCCACCCCGGTCAGATTCCAGCGGTAATCCACCCGGGCCACGAGGCCGAGGTTCCGGGCGATGACCAGGCGCTCCGGCTCTCCGACGCCGCCCCCCTCACCCCGCCGGGAGTAAACCAGCGAGAGAGAGGAAACACCGTAGTCGTCGGCCACCCGCGCCGAGAGGGGGACGGTCATGGTGATGTCCAGGTCCACGGCGCCCCCGGGCTCGTCGAGGACGATGGTAGGCGGCTCGTCGGGGAGGGCCACCAGGCGGTAACGCGGCGTGGCGGACTCGAGGCCGTTCGCCGCGGTGAGGCGGAGATTCCAGCCCTCGCTCCGACGGAGGGTGAAGGAGGTCGCCAGACGGGAACCGGCGGCCAGCGGGAGCGGCTCCACCGGGACGGCCGGTGATTCCTCGAACTCGAGCCCGGCGGCGGAGAGCTCCGGCGTCGCCAGCGCCTCGAGCCCGATGCGGCTGCCCACGGGGGCGATGACGTTCCCCTCGCCCGGAGGCAGCTCGCGGGGGGGCAGGCCGGTGTACGCCGGAGGTGTAATTTTCAGGCGCAGACCGCTCAACCGGGGGGAGGGCAGGAGGGTGAGGGCGTACCTTTCGCCGGCGCCGGCGGCGTGGAGCACCTGGTACTCGAGGGGTTCTTCCAGCGGCGGCAGCGCGGCGGCGAAGACGAGCGGGTCGTCCACCGGCTCGAGCGCGGTCTCCCGCCAGGGTCCGCCGCTGAGGGGCCGGTGCCGGAGGACCGGCGCCCGGGGGGGGTGATCGAAGAGGGCCCGGACGGTCACACGAGACCCGGGAGCGATTTCGAGGTTACCCGGTTCGACCTCGATGAGCCGGGGGACGGGCGGCGAGGTGTCCGCGCCCAACATCCCGCGCCAACCCAGGTCGTAGCTCCCCGGACCGATGAGGACCCCGAGACCGAAAACGAGGAGCGCCCCCAAGGCCCCGGTCAGGGGGCGCCTGAGCTCGCTCCGCCAGACGTCTCCCAGGTCGGGTTTCGCCGCGGCCAGCAGCCTCTCGGCACGCCGCACCTGGAGCCGGGCGAAAGGGTTCGGTGAATCCAGGAGCTCGGCGGCCGAGGAGAGCTCGTCGCCCAGAAATGTATCGGAACCTTCGAGGGTGCGCGCGGCCAGCGGGATGTCCGCTCGGCTCGCCGAAACCGCCCTCGGCGAGAGGAGGGGCCGGTAAAATAGAAGAAAGGCCGCGACCAGCCAGCCCAGCCAGCCCAGCAACCAGGGCAGCCCGGCGGCGACGGCGAAGAGAACTAAAGGCAACGGCGCGACCAGGGCGACCAGGAAGAGGAGCGCCCACCGCGCCCACCGCACCGCCCTCAGCCGGTTTCGCACCCGCGCCAGAACCTGTCCGAGCTCCAGCATGGCACTATCCTGTACGCCCGCCGGCGGCGGAGGTTCCGGGGGCAGGGGCGAAGCGGCCGAGGAGGTCCACCCCTCGGGCGCCTGAGTTCGCCGACAGCGCGTCCTTGAGCCTCCGGCAACTGGGGCACCGCCCGCACATCCGGCCGCGGGCGTCGGGGGGACGGTAGCAGGAGTAGATACGGTCCAGGGGGAGGCCGAGGTCCAGCAGGCGGGCGACGATCTCCCGCTTCGTCCGGTGCACCGTGGGCGACACGGCCTGTACCCGGCCGGCGGTGGCGAGGAAGAGGAAGCGGTCGGCGGCGGCGAGGAAGGAGGGGCTGTTGTCGGGGAAATCCACCGCCTCGTCGGCGTTCAACCCCATCGCGACGGCGGCCATCCCCAGGGACTCGGCCACGGCGGCCCCCAGGCTGAAGAGGACGGCGTTACGCGCCGGAACCCACAACCGCCCGACGTCCGCGTCGTCCTCCAGCCCGCCCTCGATCAGGGCGCCGGTGCGGGGGAGGTCGCGGTAGAGGTCCGTTTCCGTCTCGCGCAGGGGAACGCCCAGTACCCCCGCCTGCGACTCCGCCGCCGCGCGCTCCCCTTCCGCGGCGAGCTGGCCGTAATCCACCCACAGGGTCGCGCCCAATTGACCGCCGGCCCGCAGCTCGGCCGCCGCGCCGTACGAGTCCAGCCCACCCGAGAGGAGGACGAGGGTCTTCGCGTTCATTACGATTCCTCGTTCCGCCACGCGGCCGAGGCACCCTCGGATTCCCAAACGCGGACCTCGTGTACCCGGACCGGCGCGTCGGCGCCCTTCAAGCTCGACTCAAGCTCCCCGGCCAGGTATTTCGCCAAAATCTCGCTGGTGGGGTTGAGCCGGTCGAAGGGCTCCAGCTCGTTCAGGAATCGGTGATCGAGCCGGTCGCAAATTTTCCCCAGGTGCTCCCGGAGCACCCTGAAGTCAATGGCTAGCCCCTGCCCATCGAGCTGAGGTGCGGAAACGGTCACCTCGACCCGCCAGTTGTGGCCGTGGAGTCGCTCGCAGGGACCGCCGTAGCCCCGCAGCGCGTGGGCCGAGGAAAAGCTTCCCGTAACGGTCAAGAGATACATGGGTTGCCCTTCTGAACGAAAACCGACGACGCCCCGGCGTCGAGGGCGGTCCGAATGCAAGCCAGGGCCGACTCCGGGTCCAGGACGGTCCAGAGCTCCACGGACACGTCGTCGGGCCAGGCCGGGGCGTAGGGCCCGCGGAAGAGGTGCGCCGCGTCAGGCGAGAGGGTGAAAAGCGATGGCGGCGGCGCCGGGAGGCCGAGCACCACCTGATCCAGCATCCCGAAGAAGCCCTCGAGAGCGGGGTCCACACCGGCGCGGACGACGAGGGTCAGCCCCAGCTTCTCGGAAAAATCACGGGCCGCCCGGACCAGCTTCCTCGCCAGTCGCCCGAGGAGTTTTGCCGACTCCGGGTTCCCGGAGGGCCAGTCGCCGGTCAGCTCGAAGACGGCCGTGTCCAGGCCGAAGAGCTCGAGCTCCGCCACTCCCGCCGCCGCGCTCACCCAGTCGAGACCCAGGCCGTCCACCAGCCCTCCGAGCACCCCGGACGAGCGCCGTCCGGCCACCGACCGCAGGAAATCGGCCTTCACCCGGGCCGCCTCCAGGGCGTGGCCGATGACCTCGATTCCCAACTGGTCCGCCTTGCCCGCGCCGGAGGTGGAGACGCGCCGGAGGTTGACCGCCACCCGGCTCGCCACGGGGCTGCGGAGCACGTCCCCCGCCCCGGCCTTCGGCGTAGGTTGCACCTCGCGGGGGCGGGTGAAGCGCAGGCACGCCCGCCCGGAGGCCTCCACCAGTTTTGCGACGAATCCCTCGTCGGAGGATTCCCCCACCTCGACTACCAGCTCGACCCGCCGGTCCATACGGTCCACCAGCCCGGCGACGGTCAGGGAGTAAGCGGCGAGGTCGGACGAGGTGTCCAGCCCGGCGCCGAGGCCGATGACCAGGCGCTCCGTGGAGGACGGCCAGAAACGCAACCCCAGCATGGCGGCGACGTCGAGGTCCACCATCCCGGAACCGGCTCCCAGCCGCGCCAGGAGGACGTCGAACCGCGGGAGCTCCATCCGGGAAAAATAGGGTGCCAGGCGGTCCGGCAGGCTCATCAGCTCCAGCCATCTCTCCGTGGTGTAGCTCCCCAGACCGATTTCCGGGCCCACCTCCGGGCTCCACCCGGCCGAGAGGAAGCGGTTGACCATCTGGGGGGACCGAATCTGCAGGCTGCCGTGGTAGTGGTCGTAGCGGACCGACTTGGGATACACGTTGGAGACGGCGTACTGCCCGACGATGTAGCCGCCGGAGGTCTCGACGGCCTCCCGGGGCGTCCGGTCCTCGATACGCCCCTGGGTGAGCGCACTCCGGACGAGCTGGGCCGGCACCGCCACCGGATCAATGTCCGCGTAGGAGCCGGCGCCAAGCTCGATGAGCTTCAGGGCGTGGAGGGAGAGGATGACGGGAAGTGGAACGGGAAACAGCTTGGCCTCGCGGAGCATCTTTTCGACCTCCAGGACGAGCTGCTCGGCGATGGACGGGTCGAGGCCGGAGTTGATGACGATGGCCGAGATACGCCCCTGGCGCGACCAGGGGAAGAGCTCCCCCGAGAGGTCCCGCACCAGGATGGACCCCTCGTTGGTCTCCAACAGGTCGAGCTGGTGGGTCGTCAGGCGATGATCGAAGACCTGGGCCTCCTCCAGCCGCCGCTGGCTGCGGTAGAGGACGTAGGCCTTCGCCATGTCCACATGGCCCGTGCGCAGCAGGATTTTCACCACGGCGTCCTCGAGCTGCTCCTCGGTGGGGACGCCGGTGGCGGTCTTGCGCCGCAGGTAGAGCGTGACCGCCTCGGCCACCTCGGCGGGCCAGAGGGGGTCCTCCATGCCGACGGCCTGGGCGGCGGCCATCACCTGGGCCGAGACCCGTTCCTTGTCGTAGGGAACCAGGCGACCGTCGCGCAGCTTCAAGAGTGTCAGGGGCAGATGATCCAGTAAAACTCCTTCGGCGGAGGCGGTCCAAGTCTATGCACCGAAATGCGGTGTGTCAACCGCGACCGGCGGGCTAAAAAAAGGGCGGTCCGCGGACCACCCTCGAGCCAACCGCTCAGGCTTACCGGGCCCCAACTCGTCCCGACCGGAAGGGCCGGCGCTCGTGCTCGATGCCGAGAATCCCGAAGAGGCCGTCCATCGCAGTCTCCTTGTCTCACGTGAGGGGGAGCCCCGGGGCCGACGGTCGGTGGGGAGGTTCCCATACCCACCGGTCAACGCAGTATAGACGGTCGAGTACGGAATTTCATCCCGACAGAGTCTCAATTAGCCCCGGTGAGCTTGAGCCACAGGAGCCCCGCCGCCCGCGCGTCGGCGGCTGCCCGGTGCGCCCGAGGCAGGGGGATGCCGAACTCGCGGCAGGCGATCTCCAGCGTCGCCCGGCCGTAGGAGAGCCTGGCCCGCGCCAACGGCAGGGGATCCAACCAGGCGGCCAGCGGCGGAATCGTCCTCCCCGCGCGGGCCATCTCGATTTGCAAAAAACCGAAATCGAAGGGGGCGTTGTAGGCCAGGAGCGGAAACCCGGCCATCCGCCCGGCGACGACGGGGGCGAGCGCGGCGAAGGTCGGCGCACCGGCCGCGTCGCGGTCGCTTATCCCGTGAATCGCCGTCGCATCCGGCGGGATGTTGCACCCCGGGTTGACCAGGCTGCTCCAGGCGTCCGTCTCGACGCCGGACTCGAAGCGCACCAGGGCTATCTCCACCACCCGGTGCAGCCCCGCGTCCAGCCCCGTGGTCTCCACGTCCAGGGCGATGTAGCTTTCAGTTGGTACGTGCATCAGATGAGTTATCCGTTGCGTAGCACCCGGAGGTTGATTATAATACCTGTTGAAATCTTCTGGGGGATTCGATGCGCATCACCCGGCTCATCGTGCTCGTGGGGCTCATGGCGCTGGCGTGTGACCTGGGCGTCGGCGCGGACGGCGGGCTCACCGGCTGGGACTGGGCCAGTGCCATCGCCCGCGACGCCGTGGACCTGGCCTACGGCGAGCACTGGTACGTGTCGTCCTTTGGCGCCGAATACCTGGATATTTCAGGCGACCTGTACGAGGATATACCCTTCCCCGAGTGGGACGTGTACTACTCCGACGGCTCGTACACGTTGCTGTGGGTCATCATCCACCCCGACGGCCGGTATTCCATCTTCGAGTTTGACGGCTACGGTGCATCTCCGCTAAATTCAACGTACAGCTCCGAGGCCGTCGCCTCGTGGCTGCGGACCGCCTCTCGCGTGTATCGGGAGTTAACCGGCCTGACGGACGACGTCTGCTATGTAATGAACTGCTGGTGTGAAGAGGAAATGGATAATTGCGATTTAGTAGCGGTCGGCCTTTATGATGTTGATCTTGAAAGGTTGGCCGTGGCGTATCTCCTTGCCCAAACCGGCGAAATAACGGGATTCAACTTCTACTAGTGAAACCCTTCATCAAGAAGTTGCTGCCCCCATTGATCGTCGGCTTCGCCCTCGCTGGGTGCAGCACGTTTACCGAGGTCACCCCGACTGAGGGGGGCGACCTGGACTGGGCGCGGACCATTGCCGACGGAGTCATTGCGGACTTCTACGACCAGAGCCTTGTCATGTTCAGGGTCGAGGCCACATACCTCGACATCCAGGGCTTCCTCTACGGCGGTGTCCAGCACCCCTACTGGCGCTTCTGGTACAACGACCCCGACATCCTGGTCCGCATCGTCGTCCACCCCGACGGAAGCACCACCGTTATGGAGGACGAAAATTATCACAGCTACGATATATCGTTCACCTACACCTCCGCCGATCTCGCGGACTGGCTCGAGCTGGGGCGGTACTGCTACCGCTACATCACTGGACGTGAGGACGACGTTTGTTACGGATTCGAGGCCTTCTGCGGCGAGTACAGTTCGGATGCGCGGATTACCCTCTTCAACCCGACGTTCGACAAATTAGCGCGGGTCGAGATAAACATGATAGACGGAACATTAGTCTCATTCGACCTCTATTAAAAAAGCCGCTCGCGGGCGGCCCTTTTTTGTAAACCGGGAAGCCGTCCCCCCTCCGCGCAGAAACGGAAAAGCCGCCCGAAGGCGGCCTTTTTTTATGCCACAAAACGGCTAGACCTTCAGCTCGGCGTAGAGCGGGAAACCCTTGCACAGCTCCCGGACCTCGCCCTTGATTTTGGCAGCCAAATCCTCGTTCGTGTGGTCGGCGGCCACGCGACCGAACCACCCCGCGATGCGCTTCATCTCCGCGTCGCCGAAGCCCCGCGTCGTCACCGCCGGCGTCCCCACCCGCACCCCCGAGGTCACGAAGGGGCTCTCCGGGTCGAAGGGGATGGTGTTCTTGTTGACGGTGATGCCCGCCCGCTCCAGCGCCTCCTCGAAGTCCTTCCCCGTCAGCCCCTTCGAGCGCATGTCCAGGAGCATCAGGTGGTTGTCTGTCCCGCCGGTGACCAGCGTGAAACCCTCCTCCATCAGGTAATTTGCGAGGGCCTTGGCGTTGTCCAATATCCGCTGCTGGTAGACCTTGAACTCGGGCTGGAGCGCCTCTTTGAGCGCCACGGCCTTGGCCGCGATGACGTGCATCAGCGGGCCGCCCTGGATGCCCGGGAAGACGTTCTTCTGCAGCGCGCTGTAGTTGTCCTTGTCGGTGAGGATGAGCCCCCCGCGCGGGCCGCGAAGCGTCTTATGCGTCGTCGTCGTCGTGTAGTGCGCGTAGGGAATCGAGTCCGGGTGCAGCTTGGTCGCCACCATCCCCGCGATGTGCGCGATGTCCGCCACCAGCTTCGCCCCCACCTCGTCGGCAATCGAGCGGAAGGCCGCGAAGTCGATGAACCGCGGGTAGGCGCTGGCGCCCGACATTATCATCTTCGGCTTGCACTGCTTCGCCACGTCGCGGATCATGTCGTAGTCCAGCCGGTGGGTTTCCGGGTGTACCTCGTACTGGACCACGTGATAGAAGCGGCCGGAGAAGTTCACCGGGTGGCCGTGCGACAGGTGCCCGCCGTGGGTGAGCGACTGGCCCATCACCGTGTCGCCGGGGTCGCAGCAGGCGAAGAAGACCGCCATGTTGGCCTGGGTGCCCGAATGCGGCTGGACGTTGGCGCGCTCGGACCCGAAAAGCTCCTTGGCCCGGTCGCGCGCCAGGCGCTCCGCCTCGTCCACGAACTCGCAGCCGCCGTAGTACCGCTTGCCGGGGTAGCCCTCGGCGTACTTGTTGGTCATCACGGAGCCCATCGCTTCGAGGACGGGGATGCTGACGAAGTTTTCACTTGCGATGAGCTCGATGCCTTCCGCCTGGCGCTTAATCTCGCCGGCTATGGCATCGGCAATCTCAGGGTCGAAGGAACGGAGCGATGTCATACTTAAACCCCTACTTTTACAGTATGTAACTATATGGTTGGAAGACTATCAATGAACGAAGAATCATTTTTCTTCCAACCACGGAGCAATTCCTTAAAATTATTTTCATTATTAAGATCGTCAATCTTCCCCTTAATTCTTAGAATAAATTTTTTGCTCCCCAAATATGCCTTCCTTCTCGGAGCACCTAAGTAATCGGCCTTCACTTCAATGTAAATTTGTTTATACACATATTTGACAAACTCATAGATCATCCACAATATATTTTCTAAATTAGGTTCTAAGGTCTGTACGTATTTTTTAAAATCCGGATTTTCAAACAATTGCTTATTTGTTTTATATGAGCACAATTTACGATATGTGCTAAACGTTCGTCCATACTTCTGGCCAAGTATAGCTGAATACATTTGCGCAAAAATCTCTTTACTATTCAATATCATGTTTGTTACCATATATTCATCATCTGTAACTAAATATGCATCCCTTTCCTCTTTTGAAATAGTTTTTTTACTTGCACGCGCCAGGGCATTTTCTCTGTTTTTAGACGAAGAAGGTGTATATTTATTTATAAATTGTAACACTAAATAAGAAAGCAGATATTCCTCAGCTTTTGGCAATCCACTATAATCAAACAACTCATCATCATCAAGCTCTACAATTCCTTGCGGATCTTGAATAGTAAGCCATAATTTTTCTGTTGGCTTTGCCTTGAAGATATTCGTATATATTCTATCGTCAAATATTTTTTTATTCATGCTTATCATGTGTGATAATCCTATGTGAGATGCCCAAGCTTTAGCTAAATCATTATTATCAACCATACGATAAGCATTTCCTTTCCGGCTTAAATAATTTGAAACCTTGAAACTTCTGCTACCAATTCTTGGATCATTTCTTAGGCTATCGAATTCGCCATCTTTTCTTTGATAAAACCACTTATGCTTTAAAGAATCAAACATCGATTTAATTTGAAGTTGCTCATTTGTATTAGATTTTAAATTTCTTGTTGACATTTCATTTTGATAGTTTGTAGATATTATAATATCATCCAACATGTCAGAAATGCTGCTATCTTTTCTAATTACTTTAACCTGTACAAAGCAACTTTCAACAAATGTGCTACGTTTGCTATCATCACCCACAATTTTATCATAAGCCCTGCCAATTGATCTAACTGTCTGACAGCCGTTTATTATATGTAATCCATTTATAGTAACCTTACTATCATCATTTGATTTAGTATAGTTATCACAAAGTATTAATATTCCATTGTTAAGGTGGTGAAATATTTTCATACTTTTATTGTGTGTTAGTGAATTAATAATTTCCTTGTTTACTGGAGAATTTTTTTGTTCGTATCTAACATTCAGATCAAATAATGCCCAACCATAACGCTCAAAGAGATCATAAAATTCCTTTACATATGCTAGAAAATAACAATAATTATGCTTCTTAAGTACTTGTGTATCAAAAATATTGAATGTGTAATTAATATCTTTATCACTAATATATACTCTCTTAACTATCTCATAAATAACTTCTTTCCAAGTATATAGATTAAATTTAATGCGATCATCTTCATACTCTTTTTTAATAGAGTTAAACATATCAAGAGCACTTTTAGTGAGATCGCCAAAAATACATAGATTAAACGTAATGTCGTTGTAGTTTTCTGTTAATTGAGCTCTCAAATGCTTAACCTTGGGAGAAACGTTCTTTATATCTGATATCCTCAAAATATATTTATACGCCCTTTCAATATCTTCTACTCCTTCTTTGTTAAAATGCAGTGGTGATGGAGATGAAACAATTTTTTCCGAATCTGCAAATTTACACTGAAATATTTCGTATGAACCATCAATAACAGAGTAAAAATCTATACCATGATCATTAGATTTATCAGTTACCATAATTTGATCATCTAGACTAGCATTCGAAAAAAGTTCAGCAACAAGATAGTTAAATGCTGTAAATTCATCCTCTACATCAAAGTCATCCGCATCAACAATTCTTAGAACCTCGTTTACAATGGACCCCTTATGATCTTCATATGAAATATCCACTTTACCCCCTTAAGTTAAAAAGTTCTTAGCTATAAAACAACTACAACTATGCTACTTCTACCCCAGCCCAGTCAAGACCTGAAAAGAAATGCTCGTAGATTTTTACAAACGGGCCCTAGGTATCGAAATCGGTTTTACAGATGGGGCGGAAGATGTCATTAACCTGTTTCCTCTTCAATCCACGCCAGGAACTCCCGATTCCCCCCCGTGATGGGCAGGGCGACGATGCAGGGGACCTCGTAGGAGTGCAGGGCCTTGACCCGTTCGGTGAGCGCATCCACCAGCCCCGCCCGCGTCTTGGCGATTAGCGCGACCTCCTCCGCCTCCTCGATGTTCCCCTTCCAGCGGTAGATGGAGCGGACGCCGGGGAGTATGTTGGCACAGGCGGCGAGGCGTTCTTCGACGAGGGCGCGGGCGATTTTTTCCGCCTGGGCCGCGTCGGCGCAGGTGATGTAGATGAAGCGGAGGTTGGTGTCGGTGATTATGAACCCCCCTCCCTGCCCTCCCCCCAAAGGGGGGAGGGGACGCTGCATCA
>Ga0307378_10001983_pt1 | contig 32247 bp, 22 predicted proteins | sample UN1MG_FD_202238 | JGI IMG/M metagenome (GOLD analysis project Ga0307378, IMG submission 202238) | Soil microbial communities from Risofladan, Vaasa, Finland - UN-1 | ecosystem: Environmental > Terrestrial > Soil > Coastal area > Acid sulfate soil | place: Finland: Risofladan, Vaasa | collected... | reverse complement strand
AGCTTTCTAACTATCTGTTCTGGTTTGTGAAATTTACGTTTCATTTGGGTATCCCTTTCATTAAAAACTACTGATTTTATCGGATACCCTCTAATTCACAATGGTACAGTTTTTGGGGGTCACGCCAGTTGCGGCTCTGCTGCTCCAAGAAATCTGTGGATAGAAGTCTTTGGAAGTAAAAAAAGGCCGACCCTGTGGATATCGGCCTTTAAGGAGGAGGGGGGGTGAAGTAGAATTTTATTCTTATACAGTTATTAGCCCAAGGCTGATTTCTTTAAAACCTGGCCTCGGCTTGGCCAGCCTTTGCCAAGACGAGAGCTGCCCCGTAGGAACGTCCTATAATTGCTGTTCCTACTATCTATAGACGCAGGTCAGCCCAAAAAGTTACAGGATTTTTGAAAAATTTCTCAAAAATTCCGTAAAAACACCGATTCCAAAGCAAAAAGGCCGGACTAATCTAATTTTAACCTCACGATGGGTGGCAGCCTCAAAAGCAGCTTGGGGATGGTTTGCTGGCCGTTATGCAAAACTTAACAGTTAGTTACAATTGGTATTAGTTGCCCCAGCGGCTTTCTATTGAGCTAATGATTTTCGGATTTGCTTGGTTAATTGCAGAACGTTGTTATAAGTTATACCCTCCGGTGTTTTGCTATCGTCACTAAGTTCGGCCATCGCGCCGCGAACTAAAACATTAAACTCATCTGCTGTTTCGATCATGATGCCTCCTACTAAAGTTACGTTTAATTGCCAATTTCCCCCTATGCTTTCTGGGTTGAATCGATGCAATGTTTGGTATGCAAATGCGTCATTCGGTTGCGGTTTCTTATCTGGTGTGTAGATTCCCCACTCGTAAAACTTGCCTTCCTTTTTCGTATATGCCAGGTGATATCCGGTATAAGTGATTCCATTACTTGGCCAACCTATCTGCTTCAAGCCGTAAGCTACCACCGGCAGTTTCGGCAACGAGCCACCAACTTGCAGTTTTGCAAACAATGCAGCTTGCGAATCTTGAGAATTAGTGTCCTCACTACTCCAGCAGAAAATCACACTTCCGTCGCTTAATTTGAAGTTTATATGGTAAATAAAACTGAACCCAGCACTGTAAAAACTACCCATAACTAGTTCTTTCGTAGGGGCAGTTTCCTTGTTGTTATAAAGAGTATAACCTTCTGGGGGCTTCGTAGCGAATACATCTTCAGGGATAAGAGTGTTGCGCTCAAACCGGTAAATTTCCATGAGAGGAAACCAATCTTTGTCGCCCATCTTGACCCGGACCTTTACACGCCCGAGGTCTCCTGAATGAGGTGACAACCAACTCCTGACTTTCATTCTGGCATCTATTCCTCCTGCTGTGGGCACCTGAGAGACTTCACCTTCCCATATTTGATAGTTGATTCCTTCGATTTGTTCTTCGCCCATAAGCTCATGTTTATCCATCTGCTCGGGATTGCCAAAAAGCTGCTTCAGGTGAGTATCCAAGTTCTGATAAGTCTGAAGCACTCCTTGAAAGCCACTCAATTTTCTGAAAAAGACGGTTCTTTCAGTATGATCAATGTGCATTATATACTCACCGTCAGAAATTACTTGACTTTCTTTGATTGTGACTTTTCCGTCTCTGACTTCAGTACCAGGTTGTGTATACCGTGTCCGCCCATTTTCCAGGTCAATCCAAAACTCGAATACCATTTTTCGTCGTTCCTGACCAGGTGGAACTATAGGCGGCACGTACATCCAACCCTTTGCGTATATATTCTTGGCGCTTCTCAGTAATTCCGGCAGGCTGCTCATTCCATACACCGGCGTTGTACCATCACCTGTGAAATAATACATGCAGATTCCAACTGCAATTATTATCACCGCAGCGGCGGCTAATTTTGTAAAAGGATTCATAATAAATCTCCTTGCAATGAATTTGGTACTCAATTTCTCAATTCTTTCCGACTCGCCGATCGATTTGGTCTCGATACGGCTCATAACGTTCTCGATGAGTGTCTCGTCAGGGCCGATTGCCTGAGCCAGTTTTTCCAACCTTTTTTCTATTGTTTCTTCGGCAGTCATTTTTCTGACCTCTCTAATATTTTTCGCAGACGTCTGTGTGCTCGAGAAAGCTGTTTGGTTACGGTGCCGGTACTTCGGCCGAGTAAATTAGCGACATCGTTGACGCTGTTGTCGCCGAAATAGCGAAGCATCACGACCTGTTTTTCAGCACCGGGTAGTTTTACAACGGCGGCTAAAAGTCTCTGTTTGGCTTCATCGAGTCGGCCGTCCGGATTCTCTGTCGCCGCGGCGATTTTTGTCTCCAGCCGGGTCTCTTTTGGCCTTCCTGCTTCGGCGAAGCGCTTCGCGGAGACGAGTCGTCGGGCTGAATCCAGCGCACATCTGCGGGTTATTTTCATCAGCCAGGGGCCGAAGGCTTCAGGTTTTCTCAGCCCGGCCAACCGTTCGTAAGCTCTTACGAAAGCGTCCTGCGAGACATCTGTTGCCGAATGATAATCGCCCAGAACGTCCAGCGCAACGGCTCGTACAGGCCGTTCGTAACGTTTCACAAGTACGGCAAAAAGGTCTTTTTCGCCGCTTAAGACAGCATTTACCAATTCAGCATCTGTTCGCATTACAGGGTCTCCTGTTGAAGCGCTTCCGTTCTCCGTCCCGAGAAAATCGGGACTGCGAAGGATGAATCTACTATTAAGAGTTGATTTATGGCGAAAATGCGACAAGAAAATTTCCACCGGAAATGAAAATCACCGCAGGGCCGGTTTCGGAGCTCTTATACAAAGAGCAATCAGGCAGGCACAAGAAACTACAGATACGTTTGTGGGGACCACGGATACAGAGCTACTTGTTTGAATCTTTTATTTCCTTCACCAGCTCGATAATGCGCCATTCGATCGATGAAAGTATCCAGAATTTGAAGTGATTGACACGCATCTGATAGTGTATCATATAGATAATTTTTATTGACAGCGTTACCGTTGCCAGTTCGATCATCAGAAGGCGTATTTTTTCACCTCCGATTATTGAACCTGTAACGGAGACTGCGATTAAAAGAATAAACAGCACGTTAATGAGCTTAGTACGAAATTTTGGTACACCGCCGATTTTACCTACAATAGCTCTGACCCGTTCCTTTTCCTTCTGGAATTGTTCCAGCTCATGTTTCAGGTCGCTGATTTCGTCCTCAAGATTTTCGTGTTTTTGATTCATAACCGCACCTTTTTGCTGAATAAATAAAGTTCATTCATCTTGTAATGTTCTACAGTCATATCCGGTATAACTTTCACACATTTTCATCATCGTGATTGTCAGGTTATCTTAATCCATCGGCTTCATTGACACAAATATTTTGGGCATTTTTTCTACCTTAACTGAGCTCGATATGACAGCAAAAAGCGGATTTAGGAAAGATTTGTGCTGGGATCGTTGAACTAAAGTCGAAATTTCAAAAGTGGATAGTGTTTGCTCTTTTTGGGAGGAGGCGTAATAATGTAGCGACCCGGGTGATGAAACTTAAGGGCATTCGATTATGCAGTGCTTTTTTTAACAACGACGAAAAGGAAATATGGAGACAAGGACAATCAGATGAATCGCAGAACATTCTTGAAGACTCTGCCGGCATTGGGCGTTCTGGCAAGTCCGGCTGTGGCATACTCCGCCGCGACAGGCACAGCATCCGGTTTCGCGCAGGAACTGCAACCAATCACGCTTTTGAAACCACAGACCGAAGGCGGCAAGTCCGTATTAGCGGCCCTGTGGGAAAGAAAGACTATACGCAATATCAGCCCGGAGAAACTTCCGCCGCAGGTGCTGTCTAATCTTTTATGGGCGGCATTCGGGGTGAACCGGGAAAAGGGGCCGAATGCCGGAGGGACGGGAAGAACGGCCGCATCGGCCAGTAACTCGCAGGAAATCGACCTTTATGTCGCCCTGCCCGAAGGGGTCTATCTCTATGAGGCGAATAGTCACTGTCTTATGCCCGTTGTGGCTGGGGACTACCGCAGCAGGTCGGGCAGGCGCGCCGCGGCCAGGGCACCGATGAATATCTTCTTCGTTGTTGATATCGCCAAATACAAAAAGGCGCCGTTCCAGGAGCCGGGCCTCAAACAGGATGAGATACAGAAGTCCTATTATTACGTCGCCACGGGTCTTATTTCAGGGAACATCTATTTGTTCGCCGCATCGCAGGGCCTGGCCGCTCATTTCCATAATTGCGACAAGGAGAACACGCACAGGGAGTTTAAGCTCCGACCGGAACAGCGCGTCCTCTACGCCCAGACGGTGGGTTATCCGGCGTAGAGTCAGCCTGCGCCTGGTGGATTTTCTGTTCTTGATTTCGGAATGTTTCGGTAATTTTCCTCAATTTTGCCATTTCTTATAATCCCTGAAAAGATTTGCCTTGAAATTTTCTGGATTTACTGTTAAATGCGATGGCTTTAACCTAAACTTGGGATGATGGAATCGCTTTGTATAAAGATAAACAGGTCCCGGCTATCAGGATTTTGTGCAGGCTGATGGGAAATTACAGAGTTTACCGGATTTTGTAAAGTCCGCTGTGATAAGAAATTGTGAAAAAACAGACAAAGAAAGGGAAGACCCGGAATGGACAAAGTTACAAGAACAAAAATGAAATTGAGTAAAATAGAGGATAGATTAGCAGGCCCGCTTGAAAAGGCTAAGGCCAAAGCTGCGGGATATTTAGAGCGAGGCTGGGTAATTGCGAACCATAAGCTGGTTTCCTTCCACGCCGCATTTATTTCCTCGGTATTGAGTGTTCCGGCCGATGTCGAGAACAAGCTCCAGACGCTGCGTTTTATGTTCGTAAGCTGGGAAACCATTGTTTCTTTGGTTATATTGTATCTATCCTGGCACATTGGCATCGCCATCCACGAGATGAGTCACTTCTTGTCGGCTGTTAAGTTAACTGCTCTTAACAAGGACTCTCAGGATAAGGCGGACGCGGTTGTTAAAGGCGGAGGAGGTAAGTTCGGATGGTATGCGAAGATGTTCCTGCTGATACCGTGGGGCAAATTCTACGGCGTCAAGAAGGAAGGCGGCAACTTCGCCCCCGATGCTCCGTACAATCTGGCCGTGGCCGCTGCAGCGCCGGTCTGGAGCGGGTATCTGGCTTTGATATTTCTGCCGATTGCCGCAATAGGCATAGGCGTGGGACTTGCCGCAAATATAGACATCCTCATTTACATAGGCCGGTTCTCCTTAGCTCCGGGCTGCGTGGGCCTGTTGGACAGGCTGCTGGCGGATCCCGGCAAGCTCAAAGAGTTCCGAAGAAGAGAGAAACTTGCCGCCGAACAGGCGGCAAGGGCCGCAGAGGCCGTCTCTGAGGAAAGCTGGTTCTACCAGGTGGTAAAAGTCAAGCAGAAACTGCTCGATACAAGAATGCAGGCGGTCAAACTCAAAGATGGTACAGAGGTCAAGGCACCTTGGCAGTTCAGAAATTGCGCTATGGGCGGACGCCATACCGAGAAGGAGTATCCTGAAAGCAACATCAGCATGCAGGAGAGCATGTTTATTCCGCTCTCGGCCAAGACCTATGAAGAGGCCCAGGAAATGACGGTGAAGCTACAGTATCGTCTCAAGGAAATCATCGAGTCGGCACCGGGAGCAAAGGTTATGGGCGTCGGCCTGGAAGGAGGTATAGCTCCTTACATAGATAAGGAAGACACCGACAGGGTACCGGAGCAGAGAATGTGGCGGCTGATGAAACAGGCCATCCTCGATTGCGAGTACGTCCCCGGCGTGGACGTGGCAATCGCGCTGGACCCGGCCGCTTCGGAACTTGAGAACTTGTACCGTGAGGAAACCGGCCAGAAGGACTCGGTCGGGATGTATCGTTTCTGGAGGGACAAGAGCAAGGTCGATATGAGCCGTGATGAAATCCTCGAGCTTTACAAGGAGGCCATGGAGAACGGCGTGCCCGTGCTTTCAATTGAAGACGGCTTTGGCGAGCTCGACCATGAGGGTTGGAAAAACCTGATGAAGGAGCTGGGGGACAAGATTTTCATCATTGGTGATGACCTTGTTACAACGAAGGATGAAAACATCGAGAGCTGCGCGAGGAACGGCGAGATAAACGCCACACTTATCAAAGCCAACCAGATTGGAACTTTGTCGGAGACGGTGCTTGCCATGCTGACCTCTTTGGCCTATGGAGCAGAACTTGTGGTCTCTCATCGCTCCAAGTCACCGAATGACCCCTTCGAGGCGGAAATCTCCACGGCCATGAACGCTTTAGGGATGAAGGCGGGCGGCGGAGCCAATACCGAAAGACTGCAGAAGTACGGCCGGGTCATGGAAATAATAGCACTGGCCAAGGCCTCGCAGCGGGAGATGACGGACGAAGAGAGAAAAGAGGTAGAAGAAAACGTCAAAGAATTAGTGCGGATATTAACCGGAAAAGAAGACGTGGCGGTTATGCCGGATGCGGCGGAAATCGATATTACAAGCCTGTTGATGCGAATGCTGGCGATCGAAACCGTCAGTGGAACCGAGGAGGCAACCAATGCAGGCATCCCCTCTGCAGCGGCGACCCTGTTCTTAGGCAAAACCGGAACCATCCGTTTCAAAGGCTCAACGCCTCTCGGTACATCGGCCGGCGTCGATGAGGCCATCCATTATGTCGATAGTATCATTGCCCCCGGTGAGCTGACCAAGAAGCATCCTGATGTGTTTACTGATGCCGGTGACGGCACATACCGGTTCAAGAAGGAGCTGGATTATGCCGCCATCAAGGCCAAAAACGATGAGAATCTGCTGAATCGATGGAGACAGGCCAGACGCTACGATGGTAAGGGCTGCATGGAGGCCGTCAAGCACATCGAAACAGTTCTTGCCAAGGCGTTTACCGGCCGGAGGCTTGCCAAGCTTGGTAGCCTGCTCGATGTGGACAAAGAGCTGCTGCGTCTGGAGCACGACCAGGCCGTGGCTGTTGGATTGCTCTCCGATAAGGCGTCGAATGAGGACAAGATTAAAGTAATGCAGAGAAAAGGCGTCCTTGGCATGAATGCGATTCTGTCGATGTCACTGGCTCTGGGCCGGGCCATCGCGGCAAGTCAGGGCAAGGAACTCTGGCAGCTTATTAGGGAAATGGCCGGCGAGACCATGGCCAAGTTTGCCGCGGCAAATGCAAAGAACGGCGACAAAAAAGATTTGGCCGCCCTTAAGACTATGGACTTTGAGGAATTGAAAACCCAGTTCATCAAAACCTCTCAGGAAGCAATCAAAGAGAAGAAAAATATATACGAGCTGCTTCGAGAACAGCTTCCGGTTTATCCTGTATAAATAATATTATCAGCCCGGCTGGGCCGTATAATGTCTTTATGTTCAAACAGGGGCGGTTCACGAACCGCCCCTCAATACAGGGACGTAAGAACCTATATGCAAGGGCGAAACGTTATCCGGACGATTTTGTTTGTCATCTTTTTCAGCATCGGTGCGGCTTCGCTGGGCGTTTCTATACTTTGTGATGATTTGGTTCAGTACTATCGCAACAGGCAGTTCTTAAGGGTAACGCAGCAATCCGTGAATCGCCTCAAATCTCTGAACACTGACTACGATATATTGCTGGAGCAGTTGGAAAAAGACCCCAATCTTGTTAAGCGTCTCGCCCCGGCTACGCTCGGCACCGAGCCTGAAGATGCGAATGCAGTTTACCCCAGAGCAACGCCCGAACAGTTGGCTGCCGCTCACGAAGCATTGATGGAGGACCCGAAAGACCAATCCGATGCGGCGATGCTGCCCGAGTGGCTAACCAGGTGCAGCGAACCTCGTAAGCGAATGACACTTTTTGTAGCCGGCTCGGTCTTAATACTTATTTCGTTTACCTGTTTCACTCCAGTTAAACAGACTACCCCAAAAAAATGACAATAAGTTGCTGCTGCACGGTTTGCCGCCGGGGGAGATTTGGGTTTGACGAAAGTCTTCCCTTTGTTTACACTTTAGTGTCCATTTCGTTTTTTCGAACAGGTTGCCAATGCCGAAAGGCATCCTGCGGAGAAACAAAGTTATTAAAAGGAAGGAGTTGCATTATGCGAACCGTTAACGAAATTTCACGTCGTAAGTTTCTCAAACGCGCTGCAGGGACGGCTGTGGGGGCGGTGAGCTTTCCGTACGTCGTCTCGTCCTCGGCTCTGGGCGGAGATGGAAATGTCGCTGCGAGTAATCGAATTACTGTCGGCTGTATCGGCGTCGGGCCTCAGGGCACAGGCGTGATGAACAACTTCCTGGCCCAAAAGGATGCCCGGGTGGTGGCGGTCTGTGACGTTAAAAGCCACGTTCTCCAGGCGGCACAGGAGCGGGTGAACAAGCACTATCAAGGCACCGGATGCGAAGCTTATCATGACTTTCGCAAACTGATTGGTCGGGATGACATTGATGTGGTCCTTGCCGCTACGCCGGACCACTGGCACGTGCTGGTGGCGCTGGCGGCCGTCAAAGCGGGTAAGGACGTGTATCTGGAAAAACCGATGGGGCTCAGTCTCGCTCAAGACCAGGCCCTGCGTGCAGCGGTGCACCGCCATGGAAGGGTCTTTCAATTCGGGACCCAGCAGCGCTCGAATCGCAATTTCCGTTTTGCCTGTGAGCTGGCCTTGAACGGCCGCATCGGAAAACTGCAAACCATTAACGTATGGTCTCCCGGCAGCAGCCAGGGCGGCTCGCCGGAACCTGTGCCCGTGCCTCAATGGCTTGATTATAATATGTGGCTGGGGCCGGCCCCCTTTACGCCTTATACCAAGGACCGATGCTCTAATGCGCTTTGGTGGTTCATTTCCGACTATGCCCTCGGATTCATCGCCGGCTGGGGTGTGCATCCGCTGGACATCGCTCTATGGGGCGGCGGTGAAAAAGTCACCTGCCCGGTGGAAATCGAAGGCAAGGGTGTCTGGCCGACCGAAGGGGTATGTGACACGGCTATGAACTGGAATGTTGTCTGCAGGTATGACAGCGGCGTAACGATGAACTTTACCGGCGATCCTTTCCCGGAAGAATGGAAGAAACGCTACGGCCGAACCACCTCCCACGGCACGGCCTTCGAGGGCACCGACGGTTGGGTGCACGTTGACCGCTCCGGTATTAACGCTTATCCGAAGGAGCTGCTGACCACGGAGTTCGGGCCGAACAAAATTAACCTCTATAAGAGCGGCAACCACGTAAGAAATCTATTAGACTGTGTCAAGAGCCGAAAGGATCCGATATGCCCTATTGATGTGGCCGTGCAGGCGGATATAATATGTCATATCAGTGACATTGCCATACGGCTTGAGCAGAAAATTAAATGGGACCCGAAAACCGAGCGCTTCGTCAACAATGAGCCGGCCAATCGTCGGCTCTCTCGCCCGATGCGCAGCCCCTGGACGCTTTGAAATTGATTATTTACTATTGATGATTTATTAATTGGTAATCGTTGTACAGCAACCGCTTTAAGAACCTGTTTTAAGGAGAAAAGTCAAATGGAAAGAAAGTTAGTCCCAATGCTATTGTGTGTGTGCATTCTTTTTGCAGGCTGCCAAACAGTGGAAAAACAGTATTCTGAAACAACAGGCTGGATAAACCTTTTTGACGGCAAGACACTCAACGGCTGGAAGGCCAGCGAGAACAAAGACACTTTCAGCGTTAGCGACGGTATGATAGTTGTGGACGGCCCCCGCAGCCATCTTTTCTATATTGGGCCGGTCGGGAACGCCGACTTTAAGAATTTCGAGTTCAAGGCTGACGTTATGACCAAACCCGGCGCAAACTCCGGAATATACTTCCATACCGAGTATCAGGAAACAGGCTGGCCGGATAAGGGCTACGAGGTCCAGGTCAACAACACTCACAGCGACTGGAGAAAAACCGGCGGGCTCTACGCGATCCAGGATGTCCGCGAAAGCGTTAACGACAACGAGTGGTTCACCGAGCACATCATTGTGCAGGGCAAGCGAATTATCATCAAGGTCAATGGCAAGACCACCGTCGACTGGACCGAGCCGGAAGACTGGAAACCGCCGGAAGGAATGCCCGGCCGCAAAATCTCCAACGGGACATTCGCCCTGCAGGGACACGACCCGAAGAGCGTCATTTATTACAAGAACGTAATGTTCAAACCGCTGCCCGCAGAGCCGGAAAAACCAGTCAAGGCGGTGGTAATTACCGGCGGCCACGGCTTCGAGCACGACCCCTTCTTTTCACTGTTCAAGGGAAATATTGATATTGAGTACGTCGAGGCCGACCAGAAAGACCACAGCGAGATATTCGAGGACATAAGCGGCTGGGATTACGATGTAATCGTGCTCTACAATATGACGCAGAATATATCGCCGCAGCGGCAGGAGAACTTTATCAATTTGCTTGAAAAACAAGGTGTGGGGCTGTTGGCAATGCACCATATGCTGGGTGCGTTCCAGAACTGGCCTGAGTATCGAAAAATAACCGGCGGTAAATACTTTTTGAAAGAAACGGAAGATAACCGCGCCAGCACATATAAACACGATATCGATTTGAACGTGCACATCGCGGATACCTCACATCCGATTACGCGGGGTATGAGCGATTTCCAGATACACGATGAGGGATACAAGTACTGCGGCTTTGAAAAGAACAATAATGTGCTCCTGACCACGGAGCATCCGGACAGCGACAAAACTATCTGCTGGGTCAGGCGATACGGCAAGGCCAGGGTCTGCGGCCTCATGCTCGGACACGACCACTACGCATACGAGAACCCGAACTTATGCCGCCTGGTAACCCAGGCCATCAGATGGTCCGCAGGCAGACTGAATTAGGGCCGGATGGGTGGCCGCCTTCGAATCAAGAGTTGACAATCAAAGATGAACAAATGGATTAAATATTTGTTGATTGTTCTTGAAGTCGGCGGTGGTTTCACGGGTATCTCGACGATGTTTCTCTTACAACAGTGGAACACGAGCACATATCGCTACTTCTGGTGGGTCTTCTCTATTTATGTGGTTTTTTTGTTCCTTTTCGGAATTGTTGCCGGATTGGCATTAGTTGAAAGGCCGCAACTTGGAGCCGCTCTTTCGGCAGTATATCAGGCGTTTCAGATCCCGGTTGTGTCATCTCCTCTACTAACCTATGAGTTTTATTCCGGTCTGCAACTTGGATTTGGGTTGGCTAAAGGTGGACTTGCTTTCTTTGTTAAGTATGGGGCGCGTTTTGCTCTCCAACTCTCAATGAGTGCAGCGCCGTGGAGTATCGGCGTAAATGCGCTGGCTTTGGCTCTGTTTGTGTATCTTTTGTTACAGCTTCTACCGAAGGCAAAAGCCGTCGAGCCGAGCTCAATAAGTACAAACTCCTCAGAAATAAGCTGAACAGAAGGTCCACGTAGAAGGTCGGCAGGGGTATCATTTTGTAATAATATCGTTGGGCCTGTTGTCGGAAAGCAAAATCAATAATCATTCAGAGCTGCTCCAGTAGCTTCGATGGAAATAAACAGGTAGTTGCCTTAATAGATACTGACGTAAGTTCCTTTCACATATATAATTACATCTACACAAACAGGAAGAAAAAAATTTTAAAAATTTTTTTATTTTTCTCTTGACATTATCTATTACCATAGTAATATTACTATTATAATATTACTATTATAGTATTTAAGGAGTTTAGTATGGCAAACAAAATCAATTCTGAGATCCGATTGGGCAGATTAGAGCTGCAAATTATGAATGTTGTATGGGACAGGGGCAAGGCAACGGTTCATGATGTCAAGAACGCGCTGTCCCGCCGAAAGCCCGCATATAGCACAATATTGACCATGATGCGTAAGCTCGAAGCTAAAGGTTACCTCAAGCACGAAGTGGATGGTCGTACCTATGTTTATCTTCCTTTGATAAGCCAGCAGGCTGTACGTCACGGTGTGCTGGGCGATCTTGTCGAACGTCTTTTTGAAGGGTCAACATCATTGTTGTTGACCAGTCTGGTAGAACAAAATCGCATCAGCAAGAACGAGCTTCGCCAAATTCGTAAGCTCATCGAAGAAAGGGGAAAGAATGAATAATATTCTAAATTTATTCGCGAATGGAATTGTGAATTACCTTCTGTTCGGTTCGGTGGTCGCTGCTCTATTGACGCTGCTTGCGTGGGGAATTATCAGAATAGCAAAAATCCGCGCTCCGATTTACCGTCACATGATTTGGTTATATTTGCTGATGGGCATCGTGGTACTGCCTGCAATCTGGCTGGGCGGGCCGAAACTGACTCTTGCTGTGCTTCCTGCTCGGGTTGAACCTATCAAGACCGAAGTGCCTGGGATGGACACCGGCACCACTGTGAAACTCGTAGAAAATACACCTATTGAAACCCACTTGCCGAGTCTGACACATACCCGGATGCCGGTTGAAACTAATCCAGGAGTGCGAGCCTTTCCAATAAGAGCAGTGTTAGCCGGCGTGTGGCTTGTGGGCGTCGTTTTTGTGCTGGCTCGACTTGCGGTTGGCTGGTATCAACTTCGTCGCATCCGCCTGTCAACACCACCCGTATCACAAAACAAACTCATCGCAAACCTGGACGGACAAAAATTAAGGATATTGGTAACTTCTCGTGTCCGAGGCCCGGTATGTTTTGGGGTACTGAGGCCGGTTATCCTGCTCCCGAAAGAAATGTACGAAAAAAGTACTGAAGAAGACCTTCAAATGGTCTTAAACCATGAGTTGGCACACATCGAACGAAGGGACTGTTTGACTAACCTCTTTCAGCGAATTGTTGAAGCAGCGTTTTTCTTCCATCCACTCGTCTTGTATGCCAGTTCTCAGCTTACCCAGCAGCGTGAACAGATCTGCGACAATTATGTTCTCAAGAAAGGAGTACCTGTTATGGATTATATAAAATTACTTTCACGAATTGCCGAGCAAGGGCTCGAAAAGACCTGGTTTCATGCAGTTGCCCTGTTCGAAGGCAGGCTCGCACAAAGAGTCCGCTCGCTGCTTGATCCGAAGCATAGCAGTCAGATAAAAGCATCTCGCTGGGCGACAGTTGTGTGCGCAATTGCCGTTTTGATATGCTTGGCCTTTGGCACGCTTCGCCTTGAGGCGAAATCCAAGGCAGACATTTCAGTGGGAACAGCCAAAACAGGGCAAACTGATACAGAATCGATTGACCCCAAAATTAGAGAGCTTGGCGAAGCTGTCCGAAAAAGATTAACTACCTATTCCGACGAGAAAACTTTAACACTCAAAGATGGCCGGACAGGCCGGATGAAAATTAAACAAAACATCACTGGGGTTGCCCGGATACTGATTACACCTCACATTGTGGAGGACGGAACGAAGTTTGACTTAGAGGCTCTCGACGCAGCAGACAAAGCGATTGAAGGAACAAAAACAACTTCGCCGGTAATTCATGATGCTCAGACCATGAGGATGGGCCTGGGCAAAAGCTTTTCTGTTGATGGCGAAGATATTATGTCCAAGATCCAGCTGGTTCCCGCGCGTCAGGATGATAACAGCGTTGTTGTTGAAGTTAAGGTGCTTTTCACTCGAATGGCCACTCCGGAGGAGATCAACGCCATGCTGTTAACAAGGGGTAAGGATGGGCGGCTACAATTGAATTATAGCAAAATTAGCAGTTGGCTCATGCAATATAAACAGAGAACGGGCCACTACCCTAAGAATCTTGAAGAGCTGAACCAGCCGTTACCAAAGGATGTTTACAGCCCGACCGGCGAGGATTATCGCTACGAAGCACAGCGAAGTAGATTCATCCTCAGCAGTTGTGGCGAGGACGGAATTTATGGAAACGACGATGATGAAATCTTTATCGCTTACCAGGGTGGAGCGAGAAGTGGGCAGCGACATGAGCTTTATCCGCTCGAAGAAGACGAAGAAGTAGAGGCACAAACTGAAACGGTCGGGCCAAGCGGCAGACGCCCAAAGGGTAATTGTTCTATTGGCGGCAAGGTTATCTCGGCAGAGACAGGTGAACCTATAGGTCATGCCAAGGCATATTTGTTCTGTTTAGCTACTCATGATGCAATATTCATAGATGTGGCAAGCGACGGGTCCTTTCAATTCAAGAATATTCCCGCCGGGAGTTACTCGCTGCGAACCATCAATACCTCAGAGTTTCAGGATGCGATATATAACCCGGAAGGTAAATATGGGCAGTACCCTGAATTTTCATTGAAGGACGAAGAAAAACGAACAGACCTTCTACTAAAGGCAAGGCCCGCATACAGCATTTCCGGCAGAGTCCTGGATGAGGATGGGAAGATACCCGAGAGCATAAATACTTTGCATGTGTTGGCCTGGATTGAGAAAGACAACGGTCAGGGGTACGAGAACGAGCAAGCACGTCTCAATCGGAAAGATGGTTCATATTTCATTGATGGCCTCAGTGGCAAGCCGGTTTATATTATGGCAATTAACTGGCGAGCAGCGAAAGAAGGTAATGCGCACCCACCAATATACTATCCTGGCACTTTCTCCAGAAATGATGCAAAGCTGATTAGATTTGATGAAAAGCAAGAGTGTGAAAACATTGATATTAGGCTGCGGAGAAAAGGCGGCCTTATTCTTGAGGGAACCGTAACTGACGATACCGGCAAGCCTGTACCGGAAGCATTTGTTGTCGTGCATCGAAGTGATATGCTTTTCGACTTCGTTACAGACTACACCGATAAAAAAGGAAGTTATCAAATTCAGGGCCTGGGGGATGGTGAGTTCCTCGTCCACGTAGACGCTGCACATCGAGAGCTTGTTAGAACACGAACGCCGATTGTTATTGACAGTGCAAACCGAAGAGCTCAGCTTGACTTTGCGTTGAAACGGGGAGTTACGATTTCAGGTAAGTTTGTAGACGAAGATGGCAATGATTGGCAAATTGGTCAAAGCTATGGCGATGCTAATATCAAAGATTGGAAGGGACCGACTTCAAGCTTCAGCCTTACTGATTTTCGTAACAAATACAGGACTAAAGACGTTAGAAAAGGTTCCGGTGGTTCATTCCAACGGGGTCAGGGCGACTATGGTTCTGCTGAAATGCTCTTTCCAGCCAGGAACACTTTTATTGTAGAAGGAATGATGCCGGGTAAGACTATTATCAGTTTTTCTCCCAAGAAAGAGGGATGCAAAGTTTTGGAAATTCTCTATAACGGCCGGGACATTATGGAGACCGGACTCGAAACCAAACCCGGCCGGGAGATAAAAGACGTCACTATCGTCATTGAAACACCGTAAAAACCTGTCCAGGCGATACATCTTGGAAGGCTAAGGCCGGGCGATTTGCCCGGCCTTTCTTTTTGGGTTCCGAGGACGAAAATCAAGTCCAAAAAAAAATAAAAAAACTTTATTTTCTTCTTGCAATCTCTACATTTGTAGAGTATTCTCGTCAACGTTAAAGATAAGGAGATATCTATGGCAAAGAAAAATTATGAGCTTACCGAAGGCGAATGGGCGATTATCCAGGCGGTCTGGAAAAATGAGCCATGCGCAGCCCCGACCGTTCAGGAAAAGCTCGAAGACCAAAAGAGCTGGACCTACAGCACCGTCAAGACAATGATGGACCGAATGGTGACCAAGGGTCTGCTGAAGACCGAAAGAATCCGCAATCTAATCTTTTACCGCTCGGCTATCACTAAAATACAGGCGCAAAAAGGCGAAATTATGCGGGCGGTAAAAAGGGCCTTCGACGGGGCACTTACACCGATGATGCAGTTCCTGTTAGACAATCATAAACTATCGCAAAAACAGCTAAGTGAGCTCGAAAAGCTAATAAAGAAAAAACGCACCAAGGGCCGTGCCGCAGGAAAAAAATAGTTTCGCTGTAACAAAAGTTCATAAAGTCCGTCTCAATAGATGGAGAACATATCATGAATGTGATATTGGAGCAGATAAATTCGACGGGTTTGAGATTTGTCGAATTTGCCCTGCCGATGTTCGTTCAATCGGGCGTGCTGATTTTGATTTTGCTGCTGACTGATTTTGCCCTGCGTAAAAAGGTGCGGGCGGTGTTTCGCTACTGGATATGGCTGTTAGTGCTCGTCAAGCTGGTTTTGCCGACTTCGCTTTCGGCACCTTTGAGTCTGGGATACTTCTTTGGTAACCAGCTGGCGTATGTTGATGGAACTGAAACGACCACAGAGCCGGTGGAAACAGTTCCGGCAATTGTTTCACCAATGATAAACCCTCCACGTATCGAAGCCGGCAGCGATACATCAGCAATTGCACCAACGACGCCGACTATTGAGCCGGCAGTGGCAGGGCCGGTTAATCCACCAGTTGTGCCGTTGTCCTGGCAGGGTGCTGTGTTTTTGGCTTGGCTGACTGTTGTGATAACAATGGGATTATTGTTGTTGCAGCGGGCGATTTTTGTGCGCGGGCTTGTTGCCCAGGCAAAAGAGGCAAATGGTTTTATGACCGATACGCTTGAGTCCTGCCGCGAACGTATTGGAGTGAAAAGAAAAGTCGGCTTAAAGGTCTCACCCAACGCGGCGAGCCCGGCGGTATGCGGCTTATTTAGACCTGTGATTTTGGTGCCGCAAAATCTGACATCAAGTTTAAGTAAAAGCCAATTGCGAGCGGTCATGCTGCACGAGCTTGCTCATATCAGGCGCGGCGATTTGTGGGTTAATCTGGCCCAAATCGTTTTGCAGATTATCTATTTCTATAATCCGCTGCTCTGGGCCGCTAATGCAATAATTCGCAGGATTCGCGAGCAGGCTGTCGATGAAATGGTCCTGGTGGCAATGGGCGAGAAAGCTCAACAGTATCCGCAGACTTTGGTGGACGTGGCGAAGCTGGCCTTTAAGCGACCGGCTTTATCTTTGCGATTGATAGGTGTTGTCGAATCCAAAAGCTCACTGGCCGGCCGAATAAAACATATCCTTAATCGGCCAATGCCGAAAAAGGCCAAACTTGGAATCCTCGGCTTGGCTGTAGTTATCATCATCGCCGCAATCCTTTTACCAATGGCAACGTGTACACCAGGTCCTCCCAGCCTGGTTATCAAAGGAGTGGTAAAGGATGCTCAGACGGGAGAGCCGATAGCGGGGGCAAGGGTTTTTGATGATGGCTATGGCCCCAAGCCGAACTGGGAACAAATCAAGGCCGACGAGCGGTCCGAATGGGGGGCGATTACGAACTCAGCCGGCGAATACAGCTTTCTTACCTGGCCGGAACATCATTCCATAAAAGTCGAGGCGCCGGGGTATAAACCTGAACGCCAAAGCCTTTACGACGGCCATTTCACTTTTAATAAAAAGGACGAGGAGACTTTCGACTTTGCACTCGAACCCGAAAAAGCTTCAGACTCATCAGAATTCAAAAAAACACTTCCTAACGACATTACAGCTGAACTGCCGATGGCAAAGGCTGACAAAGAAGTGCATAGGCCTGAGATATCACCGCCGACAATGAAACTTGAGGCAAAACGTTTGTATACTAGGGATGAACCGATTCTTCTATATCTGTCGTGGCGTGATAACGGCTGGATACATGTGCCGGGCATTAAAAAGAAATGGATTCTGTTTTTGCAAGTCAACGACCAATACTATATGCAGGGCGAGTTTCCAATGCTCATTCCTGAGTATCTAACGGCCGGCGTAGTGGAGCAAGGACGGAATTTTGATGCTCGTGAGGTACATAGTCCTAATGCAAAACCAATTAAATTTCCGCCGGGTCGATACCAAGTGTCATATATTTACAAAGATGTAAGTGCAGTCAAACCTGACCAGCTAGAGCAAATAGTAAGTTTCGGCGATATCGCAACAAACGAGATCGAATTTGAGGTGATCGATTCTGATGTTGCTATCGATGAACCAAAATTCTCAGCCGCATTGCCCAACGGCGTAACAGTTGAGCTGATTGGCGTCTGTGAGCATCCCAGCGAAGGCAAACAATGGTGGAGGCCAGATGGAAGCAAATTAGGACAGCGGCCTTTTGAAAAATTGTACGGACAGGTTTACCCGAGGCGTGATGAAATCTATGAGTTGGCGTTAAAAATAGAAAATCCTATGAATCGAAAATTAAGCATAATTGGTCAAGGCGGCAATGTTTTCAATTTATATTCAGATAAAATATGGGGAGGCTATGTTCTTTCCGAAGGAAAGAAAATGCTAAACCAGAGCATTGGGATAGCTCAAGGCCCATGGAAGACCATAGCAGAAGCATATCCCAAACTTACACAAATTATCGGAGATATTGCCTTTGGTAAAGCATTCGAGTCAGACTTTGAAGGAATTGGTGTCGCCGTAGGTGTTACCGTAACTTACACTATTGACAAAGAAAAAGTAGATTACCGTGTTATAGCTGTTGATCAGAAAAGTAATATCCACACATCATCAGGACGTTCAGGAATGGGTAGCAGCTCATGGATGCAAACAACAGTACATTTCAAAGATTTACAAATTGATGAAATTAAGGAGTTTCAATTTCAGACTCGGCCATATCAATGGGTTGAGTTCAAAAACGTTTCGCTTCGACCGGGAATGAAGACCGAAGTGCAGATTGAGGATGGAATTACCAGAGCAATAGACTGGGTGGTCGAAGATTACGGCCAAACACGACTCTTATCGCGGAAAGAGATAATTGAGACTGATAATTGGGTTTCGGTCGTAGCTTCGGTGGTGAAAAACAGCGAGCGCTATCTTGTACCTGATGAAGGATTGACCTTAAAGGGCTTGATAAAGGCGGCAGGTTATAATAGGGATAAACTTGCCGAATCCTACGTAGAGCTCTTCAGGCGGAGCCGACAGGGCAATATCACGGCATATTCAATTTACAGTCGCAACCTTCAGACACTGCTCAGTGGGGAAGAGTCGGATATCGTTCTTAAATCCCATGATGCTGTTGTAGGCGGTTACATTCCTCTATCTTCGCCTAATTCCGAAGAATTTTGGAGTCAATATCGTTTCAGTGATGTTGTAGAGATGACAGTCAACGATGATAGTGCGAAAATAAATATGTTTGCTGATTTGGATACTGGTAAACTTATTACCCCGCCGGATACCCTTGACAACAATGATGAAAATGCCGTTTTGAGATGGATTAAAGAAAGTGGAATCGAGGTTATGGGAGAAACCGCCGCTGGCGTTCATGGATTGGTTGGCTTTAATCTGTATGCCGCACGCGTAGATAATTTTTTCTGGAATGCAAATCCCCTGGAATTTACCAACAGGCTTATGGTAAGAATCGATGATCCGGTTCTTTTAAGTGTCGAAGATTTTCTGCCTGTGACTTATTTAATAAAAACCTCCGAGTATAAAATGGGGATTCTTCAAATTCTTGGTTTTGTTGAAAATACCAAAGGTATAAAAATCCGCTACAAACTGCTCAATAAAGAATCTACAGCTAAAACCGATGTGCAGGTCGAGTTTATGGGAGGGCCTCCTGAGAGTAAACTGCCGGAAGAAATGATCGGGACATGGTTTTTTGATAATCCCGGCGGCGATGATGAGCAGATGGCTATTTTTCCTGACGGTCGTGTCGTTGTCTTATACTCCAACGGACACAAGGACCAGACCAGTTATGTCAATGGTTTTATAGAGTTAGCTGAATATGACGGTGCCAAGTATGAAATGGCTGTTGAAGAAAACGGCACGCTGGTACTATACTTCGATTCAGGTGGAAGTTTGCTGATTGGTAGGCGGTGGAAACGCATTGATTCACAGCCCCACACCGATCTTCTCAGACCACTAACAGGCCCGGACAGCAGTAAGACCGATTTGCAGGTTGAGGAACTCACGGACAAAGCAGCCGAGGTACTTGGCACCGAAGACACTCGCAGCCCAAATTCAAGCCTGATGAATTTAAGGTTTAGCAAAATCCCGCGTGAAACGCTGGGCTAAATAGTTTCGTTAGCCGAAGTTGTAGTGCTTTGTTACGGCTTCGTGGACGTTCCAGGTGCACTCGAGGTCCTCGGGAAAGACCACGAGGTCGCCGGAGCCGAAACTTACCGATTCTTTGCCGTCTGTAACCGTTACTTTGCCTTCGAGCAAAAGGCAGGTTTCTTTTTCCGTATATGCCCAGTCGAAGGTGCTGGGCTCGCACTTCCAGATAGGCCAGGCCTTGCAGGCCGCCGCCTCTTGCTCGGTCGGCTTTTTGACAATCACATCTTTTACGCTTGGCATATTATTTTACTCCTTTTGACTATTGCCGATTCAGACTGTATTATACCCCGCATAAACGAATTGGGAATATGCAACAGGAATTTTTTTACTATAAGTAAGGACTTTATGGAGCAAAAGCAGTTAGACAAATTCAGGGTATGGTTCGATAATTATGTAGCGGGCTTTTATGGCGATGATGACGTCAATAATGCCAATTTGAAGCTCAAAGAAGAGCACAGCCGGCGGGTATGCCGGGAGATGCTGTACCTGGCCGAGGAACTGGGCCTCGAGGAAAATCAGAAACGGCTAAGTGAGACGATAGCCCTTTTTCACGACATCGGACGGTTCGAGCAGTTTGTAAAATACCGAACCTATAGTGACGTCAAAAGTGTGGACCACTGCCGGTTGGGATTGAAAGTTTTGCAGCAGGCCGAGGTGCTTGATGGTATTGAACAGGAGGAAAAAAAGTTAGTCGAGAAGGCGATAGAATATCACGGGCGCAAAGAATTGCCGGACGATTTAAACGGCCAATGCCTGCTGTTCTCGAAATTGATACGCGATGCCGACAAGATAGATGCCCTCTTCGTGGTAACGGGATACTATGAGCAATATAGAGAAAATCCGAAGGATTTCAAGATTGACCTTGAGCTTCCGGATGAGCCGGGGTACTCGGCTGAAGTGGTCCGGGGACTGCTGAAGGGTCAGCCCATAGATTACAGACGGCTGCGGACGTTAAATGACCTGATGCTTTGCCTGCTTGGATGGATTTATGATGTGAATTTCACACCGACGCTGGAGCGAATAAAACAGCGCAAATATCTCGAAAAGCTGCTTGGCTTTTTGCCGGACACCGAAGATATCGAAAGAGTCAAAGAAAAGATATTCGGATATGTTAATTTAAGAATAGAGCGGAACGGAAAATAATTTATTATTGGTTACCGATTATTGATAATCGACTGTCTTGCTGCGAACTAAAAATTGAAAGGTATTTTCATGGAGACGGTTTTACAGACGAATATAGCCGGGGGCCGGCCGAATCGGGGCAAGGTTCGTGACATATATGACCTGGGCGACAAGCTGCTGATAGTTGCGACCGACAGGATAAGTGCTTTTGATGTGGTTATGGCTAACGGCATACCATATAAAGGAATTATTCTGACACAGATTTCACGGTTCTGGTTCGACTTTTTAAGCCCGTATGTGGAGCACCATATGATAAGCGATGATGTGGCCGTTTTTCCCGAGCCGTTTTGCAATCATTCCGGGCAGTTGGCCGGCCGGAGCATGCTGGTTAAAAAGGTTGAAGTCCTGCCGATTGAATGTGTCGTGCGTGGGTATCTGGCCGGCTCCGGCTGGAAAGAATACAAGGAAAGCGGAACGGTTTGCGGACAGAAGCTGCCGTCCGGCTTGACTCAGTGCCAGAAGCTGCCGGAATTGATTTTTACCCCGGCCACCAAGGCTGAGAGAGGGACGCACGATGAGAATATCAGCTTTGAGCAGTGTGTGGATATTATCGGCTCCGAAGCGGCAAACTATGTGCGGGATAAGAGTACGGAGATTTTCAAAAAGGCCGGCGAATATGCCGAGAGCAAAGGGATAATCTTGGCCGATACCAAGTTTGAGTGGGGCAGCGTCGATGGCAAAATTATTTTGATTGATGAGGTGTTGACGCCTGACTCCTCGCGTTTCTGGCCAGCCGATAAATACCAACCCGGCAGGGACCAGGAAAGTTTTGATAAGCAGTTTGTTCGCAATTATCTTGAGAGCATAAACTTCGACAAATCAGGCCCCGGCGTCGAGCTGCCCGATGATATCGGAGCAAAAACCAGCAAAAAATACATTGAGGCCTACGAGCAGCTCACCGGTAACAAGTTTGAGGTGCCAGTCAGTTGATACTTGAATAGAAGAATCACCACATTTTACTGGATGCAGCTGTTGGTGCTTGCGGTTGTTCATTTCCTGATTGATATGTTCGCGAGTATGCTGCCCGCTATCCTTCCGGCTATCCGGGACGAATTTTCTTTAAGCCTGTCTCGAGGTGGTCTTGTTTTGGTCGCGCTGCTTATGACGAGCAACGGCATTCAGCCGCTCATCGGCCATATGCGTGCCGACAAGCGCAGGCCGTTGTTTTTACATCTCGGACTTATTTTGGCCGTCAGTATCTGCCTGCTGGGTGCCCTGCCCAGAGGCAGCAGCGCCTTTTCTTTAATAATTTTGCTGGCCGTCGTCAGCGGTTGTGGAATTGCGATAGTGCACCCGGAAGGCCTGCGGGCTGTGCACCGGCTTAAACGCCTTCCCCCGGCGGTCAGCACCGCCGTATTTATGGCGGGCGGTTTTCTCGGGTTCGCAAGTGGTGGAGCGGTCTCGGCCCTTCTTGTCTCCCGCTTTGGTCTGCAGGGTTTGTATCCTCTGGCCCTCTGTCCGGTTATCGGTATTGTTATGGTCATATTCCTGAGGCTCCGCCTGGCGGTTGAGCGGAAAGTGCGCAATAAAAATGAGGCACGAACAGAGGAGAATCGGCTGCCTTTCTGGCTCATAATGACTATGGCAATGCCCGCCGCTGTCTCTACGACCGTTCTTGCAAACCTTTTGCCGACAGTGCTCAACGAGCTTGGTTTTGAGCTTACTTTCGGCGGCTACTCCACGACGATGTTTGGTCTGGGGGGAGCAGTAGGTTCATTTGTCTGGGCAAATATCGCCGGCAAAAAGGGCGAGCTGAAATGCTCAATCGCCGCACTTTTCCTCGTGGTTCCTTTCATAGTCATTTACCTGATATTCATCAATAACAGATCGGCTATATGGTTGCTGTTTGGCGCCGGCTTCTGCGCAATCGCCGCTTACATATTGATGATTACCCTGTCCAGACACGCCACAGGATTGAGCCTCGGACAGCGGATGGGCTTTATGGTGGGCGGCACCTGGGCATTGGCTAATATCGTTTTTCTGGCCCTGTTGCCGGTTGCCGAACAATTCGGCACAAATGTCATCCTTAAGTTTGTGCCTCTGGGTTATTTGTGCTCAGGCCTCCTTGGGATTTTAGTAATGTCTAAGCTCCGAAACCCTGCCCTTACAAAATCAGCCGCTCCACAAACGACGGCAGAAAATTAAAGACGCATTTCGGCCGAATACAGGCCAAAATCCGCATAGTCCCGTCTTTTTCAAAAAAAAATTTACACAAAATCAGCTCACCACAGTTATTATTGTGTGGAAACTGGAAATTTTCAGGCTTTACCGAAAATTGGAGCATTGTAGATGAATTATTCGAAACGGGCGGAGCTCTTCAGGCAGCTGAGAACAAAGCATGCCGGATTTGTGGCATCGGTTCTCTGGAAGCTGACGGGAGATAGAGAGCTTTTCACCGAGGCGATGCAATATGCCCTGTTGGGTATGTGGCAGAATATCGAGAAGCTCAAAGGCAGAAAAGCACCCGCCTATATCTACAGGATTGTGCTGACGGCCAACTCCAGGGCTTGGCGGGACAGGATCGGCAGAAACGGACATTTCAATAAAAACCAGCTTGATATCCAGGAAAGCCCGGATGAGAAGCTCGACAGGTCTGAGCTGGTCAAAATGGTTAGACGGGCGATAAGCAATCTACCGGCCAGGCAGTCAAAGGCAATAGTGATGCGATACCTCGAACAACAGGATTACGGGAATATTGCTGCCCAGTTGTGTTGTACCCAGGCCAGTGCAAGGTCGCACGTTTCAAAGGTGATTGCAACTTTGAAAGGCAAATTAGCGGCTTTAGCAGAACAGGAGTAATAAAATGAACACGGATAAAATCGAAGATATCCTGAAAACCATCGGCGCCGAAGACATACCGGCCGACGTGCAAAGAATCGCCGAGCAGACCTCGATAGACTTTGACAAAACTCTGACACAGTCGAGACAGCCGAGACAGCATATTCTTTTGGAGTTTCTCACAAAGAGCCAAATTACACGACTGGCCGCTGCGGCGTTGGTAATTGTTGCTGTGCTTTTTGCACTCAACATCATTAGCGATGGCAATGGTGTCGTCTGGGGCGAGGTGCTTGACAATATCCAAAAGGTTGGGGCATTTGCATACCGTATGAAACTGAATATGGTAGGGCTGCTCGAAGAAAAGGAAAGTGTGGAATTAGAAGTCCAGGGCTGGGTTTCAGAAAAGAATGGCATCCGCACGAACACATACAGAGAAGGTAAACTGCGCACAAAAGGCTATCTTTCCATACCGGACCGGGTTGCTGTAACGGTTATACCCAGCCAAAAAACGTATTTGCGTATGACGTTAACTGATGAGCTTTTCGAAAAGATTCAGAAAGAATATTATGACCCGAGAAAGCTGGTCGAAGAGTTCATGAAGTATGAATACACCAAACTGGGACGAAGTACAATCAACGGCATTGAGGTTGAAGGTATCGAGTGCCGTGACCCCGGTATTGCAAGAGGAGTAGCTGCAGAGATTGCAGGAGAGATGATTGGAAATGTGGTCGCGCGTCTTTGGGCTGCCGTCGAGAATGATTTGCCCGTGAGACTCCAAATCGAAGCCTTTGCAAAAGATGGTGAAAAGGCGCTCGATGTGGTCACTTATGGGTACCAGTGGGATATTAAGATCGACCCGCGCGAGTTTGAGCCTGATATACCGGATGATTATAAGCTGGCCGCGGATGTGGAACTCTCGTCAGATGAGAAAAGCGTTGTGGAAGGATTAGGCTTCTTTGCTGAGTATGTTGATGGGAAGTATCCGAGTGATATGTCGGCGATGACTATGGCGCGGGAGCTTCGTGCCGGGCTGTTAGCAACGTTCGGCGGCGAGCCGCCCTGGCCTCCCAAACAGGGAGATGAGAACAGAGTAATGAGTTTAGAGATGTCTATTAGGTTCTACGCAGGATTAGTGATAGATGATAAAGACCCCGCATACTACGGCGATAAAGTAACGGCGGAGTTCCCCCACGCAGTTCTGATGCGGTGGAAGATCGAAGATGGCAAGTACAGGATAATCTTTGGAGACTTGACTGCAAGAGATGTTAGCGCTGGGGAATTAGCTCAGCTTGAAGCTATGCCCTTGAACACCAGGCCCAGGGCCGTTAAACCACAGCCGGCTGACCGGGCGGAAGGTACAACGCTTACAGGATTAAAGCTGAGCTGGATTCCCGGCGCCGACGCCACCGGGCACAAAGTGTACTTCGGTGCCAGAGCAGACCAAATGTCACTGCTGGATGAGGTGACAACCGATTATGCTGGACTGCCGGAACTAAAAAGAAGTACCACATATTACTGGCGCGTTGATGAGGTTCAGCCCGAAGGCTCCGTCGAAACAGGAGATATTTGGAGCTTCAACACCGGCCGACTGGTGGCCTGGTGGAAACTGGATGATGGCTCCGGCACTACTGCTGTAGATTCCAGCGGCAACGGCCACAATGGCACACTCGTAGGCGATACAAGCTGGGTCGATGGGATAGATGGGGGTGCACTTGCCTTCGACGGAGACGGTGACTATGTGGACATCGGCAAAGACCCGGACTTCGACATCAAAAATCAAATCACAGTCTCGGCCTGGATAAAGGTCAACGCATTCGACAGAGATTGGCAGGCCATCGTCGCCAAAGGAGACCGGGCCTGGAGACTGCAAAGGAACACCGGCGACCGAACTCTCGAATTCGCCTGCTCCGGTCTTGTTGCCCCGGGCACCGATTGGGGCCAAATCTACGGTAATACGGATGTAAATGACGGACATTGGCATCACGTTGCCGGAGTCTATGACGAAGAAAAACTCTATCTGTATATAGATGGTAATCTGGACGCCTCCGCCGTCGCCCCCGGAACCATACGCGTTAATGATGAGCCGGTTTACATCGGCGAAAACTCGCAGACGCCAAACCGCTTTTGGAACGGCCTCATCGATGACGTCCGCATCTACAGCTACGCCCTGAGTGCCGAGGAGATATCAGAAATTGCTCAAAATGCACTACTTCTTTCGCTGCCTAAATAGGCCAGGCGATAGCTATTATGCGAAAAAGATTGAAGAAAATTGTGTGTTAAGCGTTTTTAATTAAAGTAGAGATTCAAATGAAGAAAAGGAGATTAAAATGAAAAACTTAAAGAAACAATGTTTTATGTGCGCACTTGCAATCTTGATTCTGGTGTCCTCAGGCGGCTTTCAGGCACGAGCGGCTCAGGTCGAAACGGAGAAACGGCACTATTATGGTGTTGAAATAAACGGAGTACTGTGCGGATACGTAGAGACCAATATTTCGCCTACGGTAATAGATGGTAAAGATATGACTTTGGAGGAGAAAAATATATTTATTATGCTTTCCGCACTCGGGAGCGAGTTCAATACGGAGGTTAAATCACAAAGCTACGTAGATCCGGCAACCGAGGGCTTCACCTATTTAAATACTGATATTTCACAGGGAGATGTAAAGCTGGGTATAAAGGTGGTAATAGAGGACAATATTGCTCATTATACTTCTACAATGAGCCCAAAGCCGAAAGACATAGAGCTCTCTCCGGATGTTATGCTTGGCGAAACACAGCTTTTCTCAAAACTGACAAAGGATTTCACAGGCGGCAAAATACAGAAGAAGAGGTATAAAACGCTGGAAGTTATGGACGGGGAAATCCAAGAATCAACATACACAAAAGCAGGAGCTGAAGACCTGGAGCTGGCAGGGAAGACTTATAACGCGATTATTCTTGAACAGTTGAATCATAAAACAGGTTTAAAAATAAAATGGTGGGTTGATACAGAAACCAGCCACATGCTCAAAGCAGACCTCCCTAATGGCCGGAAGATATATTTAACCGACCGTTCAGTTGTGGATAGGATTAAGCTGGCGAAAGTGGATGATAACCTCTTTGCCAAGGTTGACGTGGCAATTGCGGATGTTCAGTCCATATCATACATGAAGGTCAAAGCAAGTGTTGAGCCTACAGGATTGTGGGTAACGCGGGAGGGTCTTAATATAACCGGCCAGCGTTTTACTGGTACTATAAATGACAATCTGGTCGAAGGAATTTTCGAGATTGAACATAAGCGGTATGACGGTTCGGATGCCCCGCCTTTTCCTGCGGATTTCAGCAAGGACCAGTCCCTGAAAAAATATCTCGAACCGGAGGAACTGCTCGAATCGGATGACCCTGTCCTCATCAAAAAGGCACAGGAAATAACGCAAGGCTCAAAGGATTCCTGGGAGGCGGCATGCCGACTGAGCAAATGGGTTGCAGAAAATATTAGCTATGCCATTCCCGGTGGAGGAACCGCCCGCAAAACCTACGACATCAAAGCCGGGGAATGCGGCGCACACTCACTTCTTCTGGCCGCTTTTTGCCGGGCTGTGGGAATACCGGCACGTGTTGTCTGGGGATGTATGTATGTCCCCAATTACGGCGGAGCCTTTGGACAGCATGGCTGGAGCGAAATATATATGGGCAAGGCGGGATGGATAACTGTCGATGCCACAGCCAACGAGATTGATTATGTCGATTCCGGCCACATCCGCATCGGAGAATATCAATCTATGGTTACCGCCCTTAATCCCAAGAAAATGGAAGTGCTGGATTATAGGGCCGGCTCAATGAAAATGGGACAGACGGAAGAACCTGCCTCCCAGATGTACCATGCGTACGTGGGTGAATATACCAATCCCTCCACGAAAACTGTATTAAAGGTATTTATTCAGGGTGGAGGCTTGGCCGTTGATATTCCGGGAAAAGTAGTCTTGGCCCTGAATGACCCCGACGAAAAAGGTTTATGGTATTGTAAATTGTCGAACCAGTTGTATTTCACGTTTAAGAGAAAATATCTCGGCTTTGGCAAAGTCGTGGAAATGGAGCTGCATCAAATTATTCCCCTTCCAAGAAAATCAGGACCTGAAAAAGTAAATAATAATGTTCCCGAAAAATTCAGGCCTTATCTCGGCACGTATTCACTTGCGGCCCTGCGAGCTGATTTTACAGTTCTTTATAAAGATGGCAGCCTCGCAGTGGACGACCCGCTTGCAAAGAAGGTCGTTAAGTTGCAATTGCCCAATGAAAAAGGAAGGTGGCTTGATGAATTTAATAAAAATACAATCTTCTTCGAGCTGGATAACCAGGGCAATGCCAAATCAATGAAGATAGATTCAGTTGACAAATTTACCCGGTGAAAGCAGAGACATAGTATGATTACTTTTGAGAAAAAAGAAGAGGCGGTACCAATCTGCCCACACTGCAAAAAAGAGCTTACAACGGTGTGGTTTCAGCAAATAAAAGGCGACCTGGGCAAGCGTTGTATCTACTTTTGCCCTCAGTGCAGGTCCTGTCTTGGTGTTTCTCATAGAAAAGGAATTACATTTGGTTTGTGAGCCGATATACAAGTTTCTAACTATATAATGTGTTCCCGTAGTGATAAGGAGAAAAGCAATGAGGAGCGAATGCCCCAAAAAACAATTACCGGCTGTTTTAAGCAGGTTCCGGAGCGGACGTACTTTGTTTCGTCTTGAATTTCTATTTTTACTTATTGCCTGTCTTGTGTTGGTTTTGCTGATGTCACCTTCTCTCAAGTCCACGGAAAATCAGGAAGACCCACCTGCTAATGATACATCCGCCGCATCAGGTGGCAGCTCCATTTTCCATGAAACTATGGTTGATATGGCCTGGCCGGATGTGGAAAAAGCCGCTGAAGAAGGTGCTATAATTCTGTTACCTACTGCGGTTATTGAAGAGCACGGCCCGCATATGAGCTGCGGCATCGATACCTATGGCGCCTATCTCACCTGCAGGCTCGTACGTCGCGAGCTTGAATCACGGGGCATCAAAACTCTTATCGCTCCGCCCTTTTATTGGGGAATCAATGGAACGACACACGTCTTTCCCGGAACTTTTACCGTTCGAAAAGAAACAATGAAGGCTCTACTGCACGATATACTCAACTCGCTGAAAAGCTGGGGCTTCACCGATATCTTTAACATGAACTTTCACGGGGATGGCCAGCATTGCGTCACCGTCCTCGAATCTATCATAGATGCACGTAAAACCCTTGGCATCAATGTTTATTGTGTCCTGTCGGAAGAAGAAGTCATGCGTTACGGACTGACCGGAAACGAGCCGTTCATTGTCACTCATAAATCCCCTCCTTCCGACGAGGCCCCTCAGGAATATCTGGATATTCACGCCGGAGCCGGCGAGACCGGCATCGTGGCTGCGTTTTTCCCCGAACAGGTCGATACGGAGCTCGCCAAAACACTCGAACCGACCAGGCTGACTTATAGTGATGTCGTAAATTGGCTTACGGATGCAAGGCGGGTAACTCCTTTAGGTTATCTCGGAGACCCTGCCGGTTTCGATGCCGAAGCAGCCAAAGAATATTTTCAGGCTAATTGCATATTGATTGCCGATTCAATCGAAAGCCGGCTAAAAGCCAAATAAGCTTACCGGGCAAATGCAATGTTTACCCCAAAGGCCGGGCTACAATTGGCTCGGCCTTTTTATCGTTTTGTTTTGCACCACGCCTGGCCTGAGCGCAGTGAGTTTACCCTGAGTGTAATCGAAGGGAAGGGTTTTACGTGGGGTTTAAACGTTCATAATCCCCAGGCCTTAGCGAAGGCGGAAGCATCCGGCACCGATTCAACTCTCCGCAAAATCTGTTTACCCCGTTAGAAACGTGCCTTCCGTTTTCTAATGGGGTGTTAGTCCGTGTTCATCCGTGTTTTAAGAGTCAGTATTCGTCCGTGTTTTCAATCAAAAACGCTGATACCTCTGCACAAAAATCAAAATTTTCAAAAATTTTTTATCTTCTTTCTCCACAAAGATTTAGCCCAAATCCCCCGAGGCAAACAGGGCAGATTTTCGCATCAAACACGCAGATAGCTCCAATTATAGAGGCGCTGCTTTTTAGCCTCTGGCCGAAAGGCCCTAATATTCTGTTTTTTGATTTCTTACATCTGTCTTCTAACGTCTGTCGTCTATCGTCTGTCATTCATCTGGGGTGATAATTAAGTTCAATTTTTCCATTACGATTCCCGATCGCTTAATATGGCCTTTCGTTGCTCTGGTACTGTTATACCGCCGCATCCGCTACGGCTACCCTTTTCGACGGATACCGCTCACCCAGGGCAAATACGCCATAGTGGACCCCGACGATTACGAGCGATTAAGCAAACACAAATGGCACGCGATTAAGAGCAAAAACACCTTTTATGCCATCCGGAGGATTCATCTGAGTAAAAACAAGTGGAAGCATATTAAGATGCATCGCGAGATTCTCGACCCGCCCGACCATCTATACGTCGATCATATCAACCATAAAGGCTTCGACAATCGCAAAGCCAACCTGCGAACGGCCACACACAGGCAAAACAGCTACAACAGGATACACTTCAGAAAGAATCCATCCTCAAAATATAAAGGAGTGAGCTGGAAGAAACGAACAAAGAAATGGAATGTTCAGATATGCCATAATGGCGAACGCAAAACTATCGGCTGTTTCGACGACGAAATCCAAGCCGCCAAGGCCTATGATAGAGCAGCAAAGCTCTATCATAAGGAATTCGCGGTTTTGAATTTCCCGGCGTTACAAAACCGCTAAGGCGGGAGTTTATCCGCCTCTGGCGGAATAAAGCAGCTAAGAAATACCACAAAGAATTCGCCGTCTTGAATTTTAAATCCCCGCACGCCTGCCCTCGACTCCGATCGGGGGTCTCTGGCGGGGACCCAAAATAATCACTAATTAACCAATTAACCGATTCACTAATTCTCTAAAGAGTCCTCTGGGCCGGGGTGCAAACGCGAGGAATGCTTTGTTCTTCTCCCCAAACCTGTCCTGAACAAGGTCGAAGGATTTATTTGGTGGATTCTCTTTTAGCTCCCCAAGCCTCCCTTGAGTTTCCCCCAACCACTTTTTGCCCAGCGAAAACTTTTGACTTGTAGGCAAACAGAGCTATAATTTCCGAGAAGGTGGCTCAGTTTATTATCCTAGGATCGCAGCATAAGAAGGTGGAAAATGGATAAAATAGAAGTCGACTGGACAGAAGCTGTATGCGGCTCCGAATGCACTTGGCACCAGTTATCTCCCTATATCGGAAAAATGAAGTCGTCGATGGCTAAGAATCTCGTTGCTCAATTTACCGAAAAGGGGGACACCGTTTATGATCCGTTCTCTGGTGCTGGAACTGTCGCACTGGAGGCATGGGTTTCAGGAAGAAATGTGTTTGCTGGTGATCTTAGCCCATATGCTTACGTACTGTCAAAAGGCAAGTTGAATCCACCCAGAAACAATCTAGACGCAGAGAATCGTCTCAAAACCGTTTGGTCTGAAGCAAAGAAAGAACGTAACATGATTGACCTTAGGAAGATTCCAATGTGGGTACGACGCTTCTTCCATCCGGAAACACTTCGCGAGACAATTGCTGTTAGGAACATCCTGGTGCGGCGACGTCAATATTTCTTACTCTCATGTTTGCTTGGTATCCTTCATCACTGGCGCCCAGGCTTTCTATCCTATCCCTGTTCGCATACTGTGCCGTACCTGAAAGACAAACTTTATCCTCGCCGGGCGCACCCTGACCTTTATGAGTATAGAGACGTATATTCGAGGCTTCATGCAAAGCTCCGCCGATCTTTCAAAAGAATTCCCAACGTAGATCGAAAATTGATAAGAATGGTACAGCGAGCAGACGCTGCAACGGCTGCCCGGTCCGAGAAGTTAGCCACAGTATCAGCGATAATCACCAGTCCCCCATATATGAACTCGTTATCATACGCCCGCGATAATCGTTTAAGACTCTGGTTTCTGGGCGTTCATAACCACAGAAATCTTGAGCCAAAGATTTCTCCGAGGAAGACCGAGTTTCTTGCTATAATGCGGACACTTCTCCATGCCTGGTCGGCAATCCTGAAAAAAAATGCACCGTGTGTGCTTGTACTTGGTTCTGTGCGTCAAGATGGCAGACAACACGACCTCCCAGCTGAGATAATTAACCTTGTGCGCGACATATCCTGTGGCTTAAAGGTTACCGCCATCTGCCGAAACATTATTCCCGACATTCGTCGGGCTAGAGTCAACTGCCGGTCTGTTCGCGAAGATACAATTCTCGTTCTACGAAAGGGCCCCTAGGAGTCTGTCCGAGTAATAATTGTACAGTCTTTAATGGAATGGTATAATACTGGCCGATATTTATATAAGAGAAATTCAATTCTTGGAGACTCACGGATGAGTAAAACATATCGGCCCTGGA
>Ga0307378_10001982_pt1 | contig 32260 bp, 30 predicted proteins | sample UN1MG_FD_202238 | JGI IMG/M metagenome (GOLD analysis project Ga0307378, IMG submission 202238) | Soil microbial communities from Risofladan, Vaasa, Finland - UN-1 | ecosystem: Environmental > Terrestrial > Soil > Coastal area > Acid sulfate soil | place: Finland: Risofladan, Vaasa | collected... | reverse complement strand
AATAGCTCATGCCATGTATAGAGACAAGACAGAATATATTGCTGTCTAGTTTCTTTAACATATTTACAATAAAATACAGTGTCTAAAGGAGAGTTTGCGGGTTGACTTTTAACACAGTATCTACATTATAAATTACGCCCTATTTTATTTACAAATTTTAAAATCCTAAATACCAAGAAATAATTTTTTCGCCCCATAAAAGGGTAATCATTGAACCCAAGACAATGAATGGACCAAAAGGAACCATATCTTCTCTACTTTTAATCTTCGACAAAATTAAGAATATCCCTGCTAATGCCCCTAAAAAAAAACCTAAAAACAAAGAAATTACGATATATTTCAAGCCCAGGAAGGCACCAATTATTGCTGCGAGTTTTACATCTCCTCCCCCCATTACTTCCTTTTTAAAAATTACCGAGCCGACTAAACCAATAATTAATATTATTCCTCCGCCAACAACTATTCCTAAAGCTGAATTTATAAATGAAATATAAGGAACGAAAAAACTTAAAATAAATCCTATTACTATTCCCGGTAAGGAAATTACATCAGGTACAATCTGTTCGTTTAAATCGATAAAAGCAATAATTATAAGAGCTGCTGATAAAATTATATAAATTAAAGATTGGACGCTTAAACCGTATATCAGGTAAATTATTAAATATATTAACCCGGTTAAAAGTTCTACTATCGGATATTGGATAGATATCTTGCTTTTACAATTACGGCATCTGCCTTTAAGCAGGATATAACTTAATAGAGGTATATTATCTTTTGGTGAGATATTGCTGCGACATTTAGGACAATGAGATGCTGGATATATTATTGATTTATTTCTGGGAATTCTATAAATACAAACATTACTAAAACTTCCTACAATCAGACCTAATATAAATATTAAAACATCATTTACACCATAATACATTTAATTTCCTATTCTATTTTTTAATTACAATATTTAAATGAAGCATATTACCATCAGGATCTATACCATCGAGAGTAAAGGTATCTTTACCATCAAAATAAACTACTATATCACCAGGACTACTCCAGCCATTTCTAATTTGAGGTTTTTTGGTAACAGGATTTTGGATGCTTAAGGATTTAATAATATTATCTGTATCATTCCAAATTAATATAGGATGTCTATCTATCATTAATGATTTTATTTCATTTTCTACAGATTCAACATTTGATTTTATAATTTTTATCGTATCTTGTTCAACATACCAATTATAAAGACGGGGGGCATAAATTATTATTGCTCCGATAATAACAATCCAAATTATTACTGTTATTAAAACTACGCCACGTTTGGTTAACAACATTTTTTTCACATCCTTTAATTCATTGGTAATTTTTCTGCTTTTGTTTTCTCTTCGTTTCTTTCTACTTTTTTTAATTTTGCTTTAATCGCTTCAGAAACAAAGTGATTTATTAATATTCCATGAGATTTACAATATGACCTTAATTCCATAATAACTGATTCAGGAATTCTTGCACCTATCAATTTCTTTTTTATACTCATAATGTTAACCTCGGTTAACTAATGATAACATAAGTTAACTTTTTTGTCAAAAAACCCCAATAAAAACTTTGGTTGCGGCTATTTTTTCCTTCAAAATCATCCTGTCATTCCCGAAATCGGGAATCTATATCATCTCTGTCATTCCTGTGGAAATGGGAATCTATATCTACCTTAATTCTCCAATTGATTTTTATAAATCTTATTGATTTCCTCTTCTATCTCATTCTCTATCGGACTGCCTTCCGGCACTAATTGCAAAGCTTGCACAAAATATTCCAATGCCTTATCAGGCATTTCTTTTTTCTGATAAGTTAATCCTATATAATATAAAATATTATATTTCTCGGAAAAATTCGGTTCAATCTCAAATATTTTATTCCATTCTATAATTGCCATATCATATTTTTTTTGAATAGCATATAAATATGCTAAATCTATATAAGCTTTAATTAATATAGGATCAAGATAAAGAGCATTTTTAAGTTCACTTTCTGCTTTTTCATAATCCTTTAATTGCATATAACATAAACCTAAATTTCTATTAATATTAGGGTCATTATAATATTTTTTCGACCTCATTAACATCTTTTTTGCTTCACCATAAATACCTAAATTATAATAAGTAGTTCCTAAATTTAATAATACTCTCCCATTATAAGGATTAAGCTTCGCAGCATATTCATATTTTGGTAATGCTTCCTCAAAATTACCTTCATTAAAATTTACTTTTCCTTTATAAGCATATACTTCTGTCATATAAGGTCTTATCACTATGAAATCAACTATTAATAACATAATAAGTAAAACTATAATTATATAAAATAAGGTTAATGTTTGATTGTTTGGCTTTATCTTTTTCTCATTTAAATCTTTTTTTTCTTTTTCTTTCAATTTCTCTTCTGGCAAATTAAAATTTTTTATATATACTACAATAATGGCTATCATTATAAAAAAAGCTGAACCTAAGGCAGGAACGTGTAAGGGAAAAGTAAAAAAGCAATGAATTAAAAAGCAAGTAATTCCTAAAATCAACCCCCAACAAATCAATTTTTTTTTACTATCTTTTTCTTCTTTTAAAAAATTTAAAACTAACATATAAAAAATAAATAAAATCACTATAAATATTCCCAAACCTACTAATCCTATTTCTGCCGCCATCTGTAAATATTCATTATGAGCTTCTCTTGCATTACCCCAATATTTTATATATTCTGGATTGTTTTGTAAATATTTTGCCTGATAATCAAAATAATTCATTCCAAAACTACCTATTCCTAATCCTAACAAAGGTTTGTCTTTTATCATTTGTAAACTAATCTGCCAAATTAAAAAACGGGTATTTATAGATATGTCTTTCTCGTCAAAAGTTGAAATTACTCGCTGAGGAACGGTTAAAGGACTTTTATTTAAAAAATTATCAGTAGAATAGATAAGAGTAATTATTAAAAAAGTAGATAATAGTACAATTAACCATTTTTTATTTCCATAAAAAAAATCAATAAGTTTAAACTTAAAAATGAGAAAAATTCCGAAAATAAAAGTTAAACTTAAACTAATCCATATACCTCTACTCTGACATATCATTAAGTTAGCATAAATAATAGATAACAACAAAAAGTAAGTATTTTTACTTTTTTTATCTTTCTCTAATAAAAAAAAACAGAACATTAGGGGAAAGATTAAGGCTAAGTAATTCGAGGTCCAATTCTTTTGGCCAATAGGAGAAATAACTGGACCATATTCTCGTAAATAAGAAATCAAATTATAATAATGTAGAAAATTATAGAGAGCAACAAAAGAAGAAGTAAAAAAAAATAATTTAATAAATGATTTAAATTGAAATTCGTCTTGCAAATTATTTATAACTAAAAAATATAAAATAAGATACATTAAAAATATTATAAAATCGCGAGAACCAATTGCCAAGGAACCGTTTTTGCTAAAAAAAAGACCCAATAACACAATAAGTAATAAAATTGGAAATTTCATTTTAATTTTCTTATAAGTAACACTTTTTTCTTTTAAAAGTTTTAATAGGTAGATTCCCATACTAAACATCACAAATAACTTTAGCCAAGCTTCTTGATTTGCTCTATACCAACCCACATATTTATATACAAATATAGGAGTGAATACTATTAATAATTTTATCATATTTAATATTGTTCTTTGATAAAAATTAATATTTTCTATTTTATATTTATCCATTTCAATTATTCCAATCAGGCTGATTATACTTTATTTTTTTATCTATCTATTTTATCTCGATTACTGAAAAAAATAAATTAATTTCAATTGCTTATAAAATAAACTAATATTACCTGTAATAAAATTAATCTATTTATTAATGTTTATTTGCCGGTAATGCTCTATTAAAGTCAAATAATAGTTCTCCTTCTTTTCCTCTGGCATTGACTAACAAATCATTATCCGCTTTACATAAGACAGAAACCTTACCTTGATGGCCAACTATTGCAGCATCAAAATCAGCAGCACCGGCAGTATCAATATGATATACGCCTGCGGTAGCACTATAAGGATTTATCATGCTTTCTAATGGTGTACCTGTTTCAGCTACAACACCATTAAGTGCTGCTGTTATATCAGATGCCGCACTAAGCACTAAAATATCATTACTGCCTATATACCCCACTAACATAGTCTGAACAGTACTTGCATTTGCTTTTGCTATAGAATTACAGGCTCTTTCTTTTTGAGGAATATAAGTTCTTAGACCCAGTAAGACTAAGACTCCGATAATAGCTACTACCACCATCAATTCAATCAGGGTAAAACCTTTCCTACTTTTTCTTTGCTGTAACATTTTTTCTTTCCTTTTTTTATTTTTTAAGATATTTACTATTTCTAAAAATAGATTCAATCTATATATTAAAAAAGCCCTCTAAATAATTTATTAAGAGGGCTTTTTTTAAGTAAATCTTATAATCTATTGATTAATATTTATTTGCGGGTAATGCATGGTCCTTAGCCCATATTGGCGCTCCAGCTTGATCTAAAGCATTAACTAATACTATATTAGGATCGTCCAACATGATAGAAACCTTACCTTGCTCTGCTACATCAGCAAAGTCAGTAAATTCACCTGAACTTGTATCAAATATCCATACATTTGCAGTTTCACTATAAGGGTTTACCATACTTTCTAATGGGTGGTCAGGCGCACCACCTAATGCATCTTCTATATTACTATACGCATTAATATCATGATCTCCCATATACCCTACTAACATAGTCTGAATAGTACTTGCATTTGCTTTAACTATAGCATTCATTGCTCTTTGTTTTTGAGAAGAATAAGCTCTCAGACCCAGTAAGACTAATACTCCGATTATAGCTACTACGACCATCAATTCAATTAACGTAAAACCCTTTTTACTTTTTCTTAACCACATCATTTTAAATTTCCTCCTTTTTAATTTTGTTTACCAGTTAGCCGATTTGCCGGTTAACCAGTCTTTCAATTGATAATTAAAAATACATTAAAAAAAATCGGCAGTTTAGCAATCATAACATTGTATAAGGTAATACGAGATTGCTTCGCCTACTTGTAGTAGGCTCGCAATGACAATTTTCGCAATGGCAATGTTTTAGACCTAAACTTTGCGCCCTATCCTTTCGGATAGTTTACCTTTTTCAACTTTTTTTATTATTCCGAAATTAATCACTTCCTTTTGTTACCCTCTTTTCGGGAGGTTATTCTCTTTGTGGCCTATCCTTTTGGATAGTTTGCCTTTTTCAACTTTCTATATAATTTACCATATCCTTTTCTACTTATATTATTCCCAAATTTGGAAGGTTTTAGACAAGATTGTAAAAAAAATATAATTTTTTTTAATTGACCGATTCTCCAATTAACCAATTGACCAATAAAAAAAGTTAACAAGTCTACCGGTCTTCCGGTCTCTCAGTCAATTCAATCGGCTAAAATAACAAGTTAGCAGTCTACCAGTCAAAATAGTCGTTAGTATTTAGTAAAGAAAAATACTTCACCACCACCTTAATCCTCCTCCATCAAGGGGGAGGAAAGTAGGAATGACAGGCGGGACGCCTGTCCTATGTTTGTATAATTAATTATCTTTTAGCGGTGAGTATATGTGGGAGTAGACCATCAGCTCCATATCCTTGAATATAAAAAGTTCCCGCAGATAAGGTAATTTGAATTTCACCAGGGTTATTAGCGTTTTCCGGAAACCATTCTGCCGTGTTCATAGCAACATCATTAAAGGGATTATATAAACCTGCATTTTGAGCAAGATTTGCAGCATCATCACGATTAATATCTCTATCAGCAAGTTCTGCTTGTATTAAACTTTGGATGGTTTCAGCATTAGCTTGAACCAGGATATTTTTTGCTTTTTCTTGAATTATGGTACTTTTTGCCTGTTCTTGTTGGTTGCCACTATAAAATCTTAACCCAATTAATACTAATACCCCGACAATAGACATTGCCATCAATAATCCGATTAGAGCAAAACCTTTTTTGTTTTTCATTGGATATCCTTTGTGAACTTTTTTAATAAAATTTAAATACTTATATTTATATTATTCCCAAATGGTAGAGTTTTTAGACAGAATGTATCAAATTAGCAAAATTGCTAATTTGATAGAGGAAAGTAGTATATGTAATTCGAGATTGCTTCGTCGTTACATTCCTCGCAATGACAGAAAATATAGATTCCCGCTTCCGCGGGAATGACAATATAGGAGGTGGGAATGACAGAAAGAGAAGGTTATGCGTTTTCGTATACGTGTATTTGGAAGTCCTTGCTGTTGAATTTTTGTAGCTTAACACTGTTTACCGCTGGATTAACTACAAAAACTCTATCATTATTGTCTTTGGGGTCTATGGGGTAGACAAAGAATCCTTTTCTTTCCGGGTCATAGCTATGAGTGGTGCCATAGAAATTTTCGCCATCTTTAAAAATAATTACTATTTTTCGCTGACTGGGGACTCCTTGAGATTGACCCTCAAAAGTCCTTACTTTTTTATAATTTTTATCTCCTTTATAATCTTTTACAAAGAATACTGCTTTAAGGGAAGATATTTCAATTTCTAATATGTTTTTACCGTATTCTTCGAGAGGATGTAGATGAAATATTTCTTTGTTGGGCCCAAAATCTGTTGACCAACCTTTTACGATTTTTCCATCTTTGAATTTTAGTACAATTTTGTTTGACATCATATCTATGTTCCTTTCTAATATTTAAATTTCTATTTTCATCAAGCGGACGCTTTCTACTGCTGAATGAACTACAAAGATTCTTTCACTGTTATCTTTTGGGTCAACAGGATACATAAAGAATCCTACCTTGTATCTGCCATAGCTGTGACTGGTACCGTATAAATGTTCCCCATCTTTAAAATTTACAATTAACTTCCGTTGGCTGGGAGTTACTTTAAGATCAACGTTAAAAGTTCTAACTTTTTTATAATCTTTATTTCCGATAAAATCTTTTACAAAAAATACCGCTTTTAAAGAAGAAAATTTAATTTCCATTCTTTCTTCTTCGCTATATTCAATAAGGGGGAATAATATAAAAGAATCTCGATCAGGGTGAAAATCTTCGATCCAGCCTTTTATAATTTCTCTATTTTGATATTTTACTACAGCCTTTTTTTTGAGCATTGTATTAAGCCCCTTACGGGCTTGATAAATCAAGCCCCTACATTTTGTTACTTTCTAATTCTTCTTTTAATGATTTAAGAGCTTCGTTTTTTATTCGGGAAACCTGCCTTTGAGAAATCGTCAGTTTTTTAGCTGTTTTTGCTTGAGTTAAATCTTTTATAAAAATATAGTTAACAACTTTACGCTGTAAATTTTTTAGCTTATTTAAAGCAAGCTCTAAGGCGATTAAATCCTCTATAGGCAGCAGAAAGCTTTTATAGTGGTCATTCTTTATTTTTTCTAATACAGGATATTCATTGCAATCAAAATTACGATTTTCCTGGTCGATGGAAACCACATGAACTACATCTCTTGCCTTTAATACCTCTTTAACTCCTTCTTCGGTAAGGTTAAACTCCTTTGCAATTTTTTTAAGGGAGGGTATCTGTTTGGTTTCTTCTTTATATTTTACAATAAATTCATCTATTTTTCTATTCAGTTCAGTTATCCAGTGAGGAATTCTAATTGTCTGATGTTTATCTCTAATATAATGCCTGATTTCTCCGGATATAAACCAGGAGGCATAGGTTTCAAATTTCACATTTCTTTGTTGATTGTAAAGATTTATAGCATTAATTAGGCCAATATATCCCAGTTGTTCTAAATCTTCTAATGGCTCGCCGGAATTTTTAAACTTGTAGGCAATATTTTTTACTAAAGGTTTGAATTTTAAAATCTGCTCGTCAGTAACTTCTTTATGCATATCTAATTCCACAATAATGCTCCCTCCGCACCTTAATCTCTTTCGATGCTTTCTTTTAATTCTTTAAGGGCAGACTCCTTTATTCGGGAAACCTGCCTTTGAGAAATGCCCAATTTACGAGCTATTTTTGTTTGAGTTAAATCTTTTTCGAAAATATAATATATTACTTTTCGCTGTAATTTTTTTAATCTACTAAAAGCAGTTTTTAAAGCAATAATATCTTCCATTGGTAGTTTAAATGTTTCATAATTTTTACTCTTTATTTGTTCTATTTTAGGATAGCTGTCAGAACTATATTTTCTTTGTTCCTGATCAAGGGAAACTATTTGAACTGCCTCCCGAGCTTTTAGGATTTCTTTTATTCCTTCTTCGGTTAGGTTAAATTCTTCGGATATTTCAGAAAGTGAAGGAAATTTATTATTTTTCTTTTTATAGGAAATCATGAATTCATCTATTTTTTTATTTAATTTTAACATCCAGTTGGGGATTTTTATTACCTGGTGCTTGTCTCTGATATAGTGACGGATTTCACCGGAGATAAGCCAGGTAGCATAGGTTTCGAATTTTACTCCCCTTTCGCGATTATAAAGATTAAAGGCATTGATTAATCCCACATAGCCCACTTGTTCTAAGTCTTCTAAGGGTTCTCCGGAATTTTTGAATTTATAAGAAATAATCTTTACCAAGGGTTGGTATTCTGTAATTTGAGCATCGGTTATTTTTTGTGTACTAGTTGTTACGATCATAATAGTGGTCCTTGCGGGTTCGATGAATCGAACCCCTACATCCTCTATCATTGTTGGGAGAATAGAAATACTTTTTTATTTTCTAATATTGGCAAATTTATAGACATCTTTTCTATTACCAATGGCAATTATTCTAATTTCTTTATCGACTATTCTATAAATAATTCGCCAATCCCCTACTCGCAGTTTTCTATAACCACTTAAAGTTCCACGAAGATAAAAACCATATTTTATCGGATTAACAATTAAACGATTTCTAATGGCATTTTCTATTCTTACAGCAATATTAGAACTCAATCTTGGAATATCTTCGCTTTTTACTTTAGGATGATATTTTATATTCAATTTTCCTTTTTGTCCCATACATCTTCGTGAGTTAAACTATGTTCCCAATTAAATGTGTCTTCTCTCTCAGATGCAATTCTGTCGAAGTATCTATCCTCAAAAATTTCTAATCCTTCGCAGATTAAATCTCTGCATAGACTGGAAATTGAAATACCTTTTTCTTTTGCCATTTGTTTTATTAAGTCCCTAACGGAGGGTTCTAATAATACAAGTGTTCTTTGATTGCTCATATTTATCACCTATTTATTTATGAGATTGCCACGGGGAGTATTCAATATTATTTGAGTGCTCCAATGACATTTATTTTTTTTAAATAGTATCATATATGATACATTGTTGTCAAAGATTAATTACGCCATTTTATATTATATTTTTATCGGATTAGGTTTATCAAATTGAATATAGGCAGGTACATAGCAATAATCATTGTTCCGACAGTTAAGCCAATAAATACCATCATAAGCGGTTCAATGACGGCGGTTAGCTTCTCTACACTTCTATCTACTTCTTCATCATAAAATTTTGCTACATTAACTAACATTTCTTCTAATTCACCACTCTCTTCCCCAACCATAATCATCTGAGTAACCATAGGTGGAAATACTCCACTTGCTGCCAGAGGGCTTGAGATGCTCTGTCCTTCTTTTATCTTTGTTTTAGCACCAAGGACAGCCGAAGATATTACTAAGTTCCCTATAGCATTAGAGGATACTTGTAACGCTTCTAAAATAGGTACTCCGCTTTTAATCAAGGTTCCGAGAATTCTGGTAAATCTGGCAATTGCACCTTTTCTATTAATTTCACCAAATATAGGGGCGCTTAATTTAAATTTGTCAAAATTTAATTTGCCATTCGGTGTCTTTATATAAGCCAAAAAAGCAGCAACCAAAGCCGCAAAAACTATAAAAAATATATACCAATATTTATTAAACAAATAGGTTAAGGTTACAAAAAACTGGGTAAGAGCAGGGAGCTCTCCTCCAAACTGAGCAAATACTCCTACAAACTGGGGTAAAATAAAAGTTAACATAAAGATAGACATTAGTACTGCAGCAACAGCTACAAAAGAGGGATAACTCATAGCAGATTTTATTTTCTGCCTGAGGGCATAATCTTTTTCCATTAAATCTGCAATTTTGAGTAAAATATCATCTAATACTCCTCCGATCTCCCCCGCTCTAACCATACTAATATATAATTCAGAAAATACTTGAGGAAATTTTGCCATGGCATCAGCTAAAGTAGAGCCTGCTTCAACATCAGATTTAACTACTTTTATATTATTCGCTAATGCTTTGTTCTCCACTTGTTCAATTAAAATATCTAATGAGCTTACTAAGGTTAAACCGGCATTAACCATAGTAGCAAATTGTCGATAAAATATGGTTAGGTCTCTGAGTTTTATTCTTTGGAAAAGACTTATTTGCCTAGAAAATAGGATGTTTCCTCTTTTTTCGCTAACCGAAGTAATAAAGTAATCCATTTCTCTGAGACGAGAAACAACTGAGATTCTATTTTCCCCTTCCATGTTTCCGGTAAAGATTTTACCCGTTCGGTCACGAACTTTATAGACAAAGGTAGCCATTGGTTAGATTCACCTCGATTTAAATAATTTGCCAATTGGCCTATTCACCAATTCTCCAATTGACAGATAAATGAATTCAATAATTGACCGATTCGCCGATTTACCAATTTATGAGATTGCCACGCTCCCTGCGGTCGCTCGCAATGACATTTAATATTATTCCGGGTTCGATGAATCGAACCCCTACGTTTTAGTAGACAGGCGAGACGCCTGTCCTACGTCATGTTTTAATAATCTCTTTTAGGGTATTGATAACATTCGGGTCGTACTTCGTTCCGGCGAAAGAGAATAATTTATTTAACGCTTTTTCGTTTTCAGAATAACTTTCTATGGGTTTATTATAAATTATTTTGGTATAATCTTCAACTACTACTATTATTCGTGAGGCAAGAGGAATTTCTTCACCGCTCAATCCATCGGGATAACCTGTTCCATCATAGTTTTCATGATGATGTTTTACGATAGGAATTATATCTTTAAATAAATTAATCTGTTTAAGCATATTTGCACCCACTATGGGATGTAAGCTAATTTCACTTTGAACCAAATGGAAATTATCTTTTTCTTTAAAGCTAATATCAATCTTTCTACTTACTTTAATTTTACCTATGTCATGAAGTAGAGAAGCATAATATAAATTATTATAATCTTTTCCGGTTATTCCCAGCTTATTACCAATTTGTGTAGCCATTCGAGCCAGTCTCATAAAATGTCCTTTGGGACCAAGTGATTCATTTTCCAATGCCTGGATTAATATCTCGGTAATATGTATAAAATAATTATTCAAATCCTCTATAATATTTGCATTCCATAAGGCGATTACAACTTGGTTAGCAAAAGAACTTAAAATTTCTTCGTCATTCTTATCAAAACATTCTTTATCTTTTTTATTAATTACTTCCATGACTCCCATAATTTCTTTTTCCAAAATTAAGGGAACACAAATAAGTGATTTAGTCGTAAATTTTGTGGAACTATCAATACTTTTGTTCCATCTCGTATCTTTAGTAACATCATCAACTATCAGAGACTTTCCTTTTTCTGCTACCCAGCCAGCTATTCCTTCCCCAACTTTTACTTTATATTTTTTTATTTCTTTGCTTTTTTTACCCAGGCTTGCTTTAAAATATAATTCATTCTTTTTTTTATCTAAAAGTAATATGGAAGCGGCTTCAGCCTTTACAATTATTGCAGCATATTTTATTATTTTATTTAACAGAACATCTAAATCTATAGTTCGGGTTAACTCCAAAGAAATATTATTTAAGGCATTTAATTGCAATATTTGTATTTTTAGTTTTTCTAAATTATTTCCTTCGTTCTGATTAAGAGATATTTCGATTCACTCCTTTCAATCCTTAAGCTGAAGCGACTCGTAAAACTTCATCTATAGTAGTTAGACCTTCGCAAACTTTCTTTATACCATCTTCCCTTAATTGACACATTCCTTCACTTATAGCAGCTTCCCTTAGTTTTCCGGTAGTAACATTTTTGCTAATTAAATCTCTAATATTTTCAGTCATTACCATCAGCTCAAAGATAGCGATTCTCCCTTTATATCCGGTTTCTTTGCAGTAAGGACATCCTTCACCTTTATATAAGATTATTTCATTGCTGTTTATTTCGTATTCATCCAGAATTTTTTCTATATCGGGAGTCATTTTAATCTCTTTCTTACATTTAGGACATATCGTTCTGACTAATCTTTGAGCTATAACTCCAACCACCGAAGAGGAAATTAAAAAGGGCTCTATTCCCATATCAATTAATCTTATCACCGAACTGGGAGCATCATTGGTATGAAGGGTGCTCAGGACAATATGTCCGGTAAGGGCTGCCTGAACAGCTATTTCAGCGGTCTCTCTATCTCTAATCTCTCCTACCAACATAATATCGGGGTCTTGCCGTAAAAAACTTCTTAATCCGGCGGCAAAAGTAAGCCCGATTTTTGGTTTGGCCTGCACTTGACTGATTCCTTTTAATCTATATTCTACCGGATCTTCAATAGTCATAATCTTCTTTTCGGTTGAGTTTAGCAAATTTAGTGTGGTGTATAGTGTAGTAGATTTTCCACTTCCTGTCGGACCGGTAACTAAGATTATGCCATTGGGTTTTTTTATTAATGATAAGAAATTAGGAAGAATATCAGGAGAAAAACCTAAAGAATCTAATTCTAATAAGATGCTCGAGGGATCCAGTATTCTTAAAACTGCACTCTCTCCGGTGACTGCAGGCAAGATTGAAACTCTTATATTAATCTTTCTCCCTCCAACATTCACCTGAATTCTACCATCTTGAGGTAATCTTCTTTCAGCAATATCCAAATCAGACATTATTTTAATTCGGGAAATAACCGCCATTTGCAGGTTCCGGGGGAGAGACATCACATCATGTAGTATTCCGTCTATTCGATAACGAACTTTAAGCGTATCCTCGCCAAACGGTTCTATATGAATATCACTGGCCTTCTCTTTAACTGCCCTTAAAATTGCCAGGTTAACCAGAGCAACAACGGGAGCTTCTTCGCTTTCAGTTATAGCAGAAATGTCAGCTCTCTCTTTTTCTTCTTCTTTCAATACGGTTATCTGCATATTTTCAATTTTACCAATTACCAGATCCCATTCATCGGTAACTCCGAATACTTCGTCTAAGGCTTTATCGATATCCTCACCGTAGGACAATACTGAGTCAATATCATATCCTAATCTTATTTTTAGTTCATCATGGGCGAAAACATCTAAAGGGTTCGCCATTGCAACAGTTAATTTTTTTTCATCTTTGTCTATGGCAATAAGCTGATGTCTTCTGGCCATCTCTTCCGGGATTAGAACTACTATGGTGGGTTCAATGGTTATATCATTTAAATTTACGTATTTTTCTCCAATTTCATCAGCTAAGGCAAGCATCATCTGGTCTTTTTTAAGGATATCAAGGTCAATAATTATTTTCTGAAGGTCCTTACCACCGTTATCTTTCTGAATTTTTAAAATTCTATCTAACTGTTCGTTGGTAATTAAACCCTTATTACATAATTTATCTAATAAGAACTTTCCGGTAATACTTTTATCTGCTGTTCTTTTCATTTCTCCTCCATTGCTCGTATCATGTGAGAATCTAAATCATTTTTAATATTATTCCAATAAATATTGCCAATGATGAATTAATAATCCTTTTTAGATTATATACCTTTTCCATTCTTTCTGCACTCATTTGATAGGGAACAAAGCTTATGATTACAAAACATATAAAAATTACAATTATATATTTATCATTTAAGTACTGCGCTGAGAGAGTCAAAAATAAGCGATAAAATTTATCTAATGTTTGGTTTTCCGGTATTTTAATACTTAGTATTTTTTGTTTTTTTAATTTTTTAGGGTTAGTAGGAATATCTTCTTCTCTTATGTACATAAGTAAAATTGGAATAAAGAATACCGAAGCGATATATCCTATTAAGCTTACAATAAATATATCATTATTATAAATATCTATCAAGTAATTTAAAAAAGCACTATTGAACGGGAAACTCAATAAATAACTTTCAGTAAAATTAAAAGTTAATACTGCGATTATTGATATGTGTAAAGCTTGATCAAGTAATAGTATTCTGATACTCTGATTTTTTGTTTTTTTTGAATATTCTAATTTTATTTTATCAATTATTGTATGGGTAGCAAATATAATTATAATAATTATAATAACTCTGAGATTTTCTAAATAGGGAAAAGCAAAGAGGATGGAAAATATCAATACTATTGATGAATGTAATAGCACTCCCCATTTAGTATTCATTTTTACTTTGAATATTTGTTTGGTTTGCAGGGGAAAATCTGCGATTATGTGAGCTAATAACAATCTATAGAACAAGTACATAGTTAATTCCTTTCAGGAATTAGTTAACCAGTTTCCCATTTTGCTAGTTAGTTTACTAATTACTTGATTTTACAATTGATAGATTGGTGAACTGGAGAATTGGTGCATTGGTGAATTAGTTAATTACCTCACTTTGGCCAATTGCCCATTTCTTTCCTTATTGTATTTTTTCTCAGCCAGAAAGAAATAATAATTTTTTCTAAATTACGATGAAGGAATGTTCCTATAGAATCCTTTTTAACTATAGGAACGACTAAAATAGTTAGGAGCTTCAATCTATTGCCTCCCCAAATATCGGTAAATATTTGGTCTCCTATTACCACTGTCTCAGATTTTTTTGTATCCAAAATTTTAAGGCCATTATTAAAGGCTACACTAAAAGGTTTAAAATATTTTGAGTGATAAGATATATTAAATATTTTTGCAAATTCTGCAACTCTTTTAGAATTTGTGTTGGAAACTATACATATTTTTAATCCTAATTCTTTTGCTTCCTTGATCCAATCAATAATTCTTTGGCTAACTTCCTTCTCCCCCCAGGCTACTAAAGTGTTATCTAAATCCACAATGATACCTTTTATCTTTTTTATTTTTTTTAACTTTTTTAAATCTATATTATAAACTGAATTAACATAAACTTTTGGTTTTAATATTCCAAACAATTGCTATTCTCCTCTGTTTAGTCGTTAGTACGGAAATATGAATTTATTGCCTTTATTTGTATTGTAGGGGGCACAATGAATTGTGCCCTTCTTTCTTTGTATTTTTCCATTTACTTTGGGCACGATGCATCGTGCCCCTACCTTTAACTGTATTCCATTTACTATATACTAATTTTAAGTTCTTGATTTTATTTTACTTACTATTATATCAATTGCGACATCATTTAATCCACCTTGGGGGATAACTATATCAGCATATCTTTTAGAAGGTTCCACAAATTGTAAGAACATAGGTTTTACAACGGTTAAATATTGTTCGATTACTGAGTCCATTGTCCGTCCTCTCTCTTTTGTATCTCTCACTAATCTTCGGATGAATCTTTCATCCTCATCGGCATCTACATAAATTTTTATATCCAATAAGTTCCTTATTTTTTCTTCCTCTAATACTAAAATACCTTCTAATATTATAATATCACGGGGAAGTACTTTTTCTGTCTCTTTTTTCCGAGTGTAATCAGTAAATGAGTATATAGGTTTTTCAATTTCTTCTACCTTTATTAATTTTTTTAAATGTTTTATCAACAGATCACTATCAAAAGCTGAAGGATGATCAAAGTTTATTTTCTTTCTTTCTTCTAAAGGAAGATGGCTTAAATCTATATAATATGCATCTTGTTGAATCACTACCACATTTACCCCTTTTAAACTTTCATAGATCCTGCGGGCAACGGTAGTTTTACCTGAACCGGTTCCTCCGGCAATGCCTATTATTAATGGTTTCATAATCTCACTCCTTAAAAAAGTTTCCCAAAGGTGCCAGGCACCTTTGGTTAACTTTTTTTATTTTTTATTCATTAAATGCTCCTGATAGGTTTTGGAAAATATATGTCTGCCATTTTCTCCCAATACAAAATATAAATAATCTTCTTCATTTGGTTCAAGGGCCGCTTTAATTGAATCGAGGCCGGGATTGCAGATTGGACCGGGAGGAAGACCTTTATAAAGATAAGTGTTGTAGGGAGAATCTATCTTTAAATCGTTTTCATCTAATATTTCTTTCGGTTCTCCTAAAATATACTGAATAGTAGCACATGATTGTAATTTCATGCCTATTTTTAATCGATTATGGAAAACAGTCGATACTTTATTTTTTTCATCGCTAAATTTAGCTTCCTTTTCGATAATTGAAGCCAAAATGATGATTTCATCCAGAGAAAATCCTATTTCTTCAGCTCTATCTGAAAATTTATTTTCTATGGCTATTTGATTAAAATTGGATAACATTGCTTTGACCATCTTTTCTGCTCCATATTTTTTAGGTACTTCGTAGGTGTCAGGAAATAGGTAACCTTCCGAATTTTTTCCACTATCTTTTGCTAATTTTAAAAAAGCTTCTTTCTCTGCGACCTCTTTTTTGTCCAGTAGTTCTGCAATTTGAGTACAGGTATAACCTTCTGGAATAGTTATTTTGTAAGTTATTACTTCTCCCTTTACTAATTTATCCAGTATTTGGAGCATATTCATTGAGGGGCTGAGGTTATATTCACCATATTTTAATTGGTCTTCTAACTTTAATAATTTAGTTAAAATTCTGATTGTATAATTATTTTTTCTAATGATTTCATTTTTTTCTAATACATCCACAATCTCTCTGGCATTAGTACCTGAGGGGATATTAACAACTTTTTGGGTAGCAGAATTTTCATCTAAAGGGAAATATATTGCGGTAATAAATAAAATAGCAATCAAAAAAAACAAAGAAAATATAAAAAATAATTTATTAATAAAGTTCATCTTTTTATCTCTTTATTCATCATCCTTCTATCTAAAAACGATTGGAGAATGATTACTGCTGACATTTTATCAATAACTTTTTTTCTTTTTTTCCTGCTTCGATCAGTCTCAATTAAAAATTTCTCAGCTTTGCTGGTGCTTAATCTTTCATCTTCTAACTCTACGGGTAGTTGAAAAGATGATTTAAGTTTTTCTGCAAAGGATATAGCCTTTTGGGCCTGCTTACCCAAAGACCCGTTCATATTTTTGGGAAAACCTAAAATTATTTTTGTTACCCCGTATTTGTCGATAATCTCTTTTATATTGTTCAAATCTTCTATTTCGTTAATTGAATTAATTGTCGGCAGCCCCTGAGCAGTAATTCTCAATTCGTCACTTATAGAAATTCCGATTCTTTTTTCGCCTAAATCTATTCCTAAAATTCTCAAATATTCAATACTCCAACGGAGCAATTTACCGTTAAGCGGTAAATTGCGTAATATGTGAAGGTTAAGAGTTCACTAGGTCTATATACTTAAAGACTCTAAGAAGGGTTCGTGATGTTCGTATATTTTATAATTAATTATTTTTATGTGTATTGCTGTAGGGGTCGGATTCATCCGACCCGAGTTTTGCGGGCTTGATAAATCAAGCCCCTACATATTATACACTACCATTTTCTTCACGATATGCGATATACGACATACGATATACTAAACAATTTCGTATACTTTTTCTAATGCCTGGTTTAGTTTATCTGCTTTTGACCCTCCGGCCTGAGCCATCGTTTTTTTGCCCCCGCCTTTTCCACCAACTATAGGGGCAATATCCTTTATAATATTTCCTGCATTGTAACCTTTTTCTGCTAAATCATCGGTAACCATTACCAATAATGCAACTTTGCCATTATCTAATTCTGTCCCCAATACTACAATGCCAGATCTAATCTTATCTTTAATTAAGTCTCCCCAATTCCTTAAGTCATTATTATCTTCTGCTTCAACTTTGAGTGATATAACATTTACTCCTTTAATTTCCTTCTTTTTAAATAGTAATTTATCAACTTCATAATGGGCTAATTTATTACGAATAATTTTAATTTTCTTTTTCAGATGATTAGCATCATCTATTATCTGATTAATCTTTACTGGTATTTCAGAGGGTATGGTTTGTAATTTGTCCGAAACTTCTTTGATAATATTTTCTTTTTCTTTAATGTATTTTAAAGCGCTAACACCGGTTACTGCCTCAATCCTTCTTATGCCGCTTCCTATTCCTTCTTCATTTAATATTTTAAACAAACCGATGTTGCAAGTAGAATTTAGATGAGTCCCCCCGCATAATTCCAGGCTGAATTCTCCGATTTTTACCACTCTTACCTGTTCGCCATATTTTTCACCAAAGAGAGCTATCGCTCCCATTTCTTTTGCTTTATCAAAAGTGCTAATCTTGGTTTCTACTTTTAACTCATCCAATATTTTTTCGTTTACTAAATTTTCTACTTTTTCCAACTCTTCCATAGATAAAGGGGCGAAATGGTTAAAATCAAATCGAAGATGATGGTCATTTACTGCGGAGCCGGATTGTTTAACGTGGTCCCCCAATACATCTCGAAGTGCTCCATGCAGCAGATGAGTAGCAGTATGATTTCGTGCAATTGCTTTCCTTTTTAATAAATCTACCCTGGCCAATACTTCCTCGCCAACTTTTATTTCCCCTTTGCTTATTTCGGCAAAATGAGCAATTTGACCTTCGGCAGGAGTTTGGGTATCTGATATTTCTATTTGCAAATTATTTTTAGATAAGGAGGTTATAACTCCCCTATCCCCAATCTGTCCGCCTTTTTCAGCGTAAAATGGTGTTTTTTCTAAAAATATTTCGCATTTATCTCCCGCTGTTGCCTTATCTACTAATTTATCTTCTTTGGTAATAGCAATTACTTTGCTTTTTACTTCAACAGAATCATATCCTACAAATTTTGTCTCTTTCCCTTCTTTTAAAATATCCTGGTATAATTTCTGATTAATTTTTTCATCTTCAGCGCTCGCTTTGGTTTTTACCCACGATTCTCTGGATCTTTCCCTTTGAATTTTCATTTCATTTTTAAAATCATCTTCTTCAATCCCGAAGCCATCTTCTTCCAGGATATCTCTGGTTAATTCTAAAGGGAATCCATATGTATCGTAAAGTTTAAATGCATCTCTTCCGCTAAGTTTATCTTTATTCTTTTGTTTTAATTCTTCCTTTAAATTATCTAATATTTGTATTCCAATATTTAAAGTTTCCTGGAATCTTTTTTCTTCGGCAAGGATTACCTGGCAGATACGATTTTCCGCTTTATAGATTTCCGGGTAAACTTCTTTCATTAAATTAATCACCACCGGAGCAGCTTCATATAAAAATGGTTGGTTATAGTTAATAACCTTCCCATAACGAAAAGCTCTTCTCAATAGCATTCGAAGAACATAACCCCTGCCTTCATTGGAAGGGACTATCCCATCAGAAATCATAAAGACCAAAGCCCTTATATGATCAGCAATTACCTTTAGAGCTAAGTCCTTTTTCTGGTCTTCTTTATATTTTATACCTGCATTTTGGGCAACAAATCCTATAATGGGTAAAAATAAATCTGTTTCAAAATCTGTATCAACTTTTTGTAAAACAGAGGCGATTCTCTCTAAACCTAAACCGGTATCGATATTTTGTTTGGGTAAAGGAGTCAATGAACCGTCTTCCTCACGATTATATTGCATAAATACCAAATTCCATAATTCCAGGTATCTTTCATCAACACCTACGCCGCCGCCTTCTTTTGATGCTTTCTCTTCACCTAAATCTATGTATATTTCAGAACAAGGTCCGCAAGGCCCAGTCGGGCCAACTTTCCAAAAATTATCTTTTTCACCCAATCTAGCGATTCTTTTTTCAGGAAGGCCTATAAGATTATGCCAGATATCATAGGATTCGTCATCATCTTTAAATATGGAGACCCACAATTTTTCTTCAGGAAATCCAATAACCTCAGTAAAAAATTCCCAGGCCCATTTAATTGCACCTTCCTTGAAATAATCGCCAAAAGAAAAGTTTCCTAACATTTCGAAAAAAGTATGGTGTCGAGCGGTTTTACCCACATTTTCAATGTCGTTTGTTCGAATACATTTCTGGCTGGTGACAGCTCTTTTTAATGATGATTTAACCTGACCTAAAAATATGGGCTTAAAGGGGACCATTCCAGCAATGGTGAGTAAAATACTGGGATCTGAAGGTACCAGAGAGGTACTTGGGATTATTTTGTGTCCTTTGCTTTCGAAGAATTTTAAAAATTTTTCCCTGATTTCGTTGCTGGTCATGTAGTTCACGTGTGCCATTACTCCTTCCTAAAAATATTATAAATTTTTTAGATTAATTAAAGAAGTAGTATGTCATTGCGAGGGAGTAAAACGACCGAAGCAATCCCATTAAATTATATAACTACTATTTGCAATGACATGTTTTATAGTTTATCATACAAATCTTTCCATTCTGGATTAATTCCTATAATCAATTCAACCTTCTTAGTCCTTGAACCTGCTTTTATCTGTTTCTCTCTTAAAATGGCGTTTTCTGGGTCATTATATATTTCAAAAAATATTAATTTATTGATATTATAGTTTTTTGTAAATCCATTAATTGCTTTTTCTTTATGTTCCCAAATTCTTTTCTTTAAATCGCTGGTAACTCCAGTATATAAAACGGTATTTATTTTATTAGTCATTATGTAAACATAATATTGCTTCCTATTAAAAGGGATTGCCACGGCTTCGCCTCGCAATGACAGATTAAATAATTTATGGCTTTTCCACGAGATACGAGATACAAATTTATTCTGACTTTATCTCTTGCACCTGAGTTATACTTCTCTCTCTTATCTCTCTTATTTTCTTTACTATATACTATATACGATATACGATATACTATATACGAGATACGGTTTTACGCTTATCCTGCAACTCTTAGCACTTCTTCAATAGTAGTAATTCCCTGCAATACTTTTTCCAGCCCGCTATCCTTTAGCGTTTTCATTCCTTTTTTTATAGCAGCATCTTTGATAATATTACTTGAAGCTTTTGAGATTATTAATTCTCTAATATCCTCATCCAAGACAATAAGTTCATATATAGAAGTTCTTCCGTAATATCCTGTATTTTTACAAAAAGAACAGCCTGTTCCTCTGTACAGTTTAACTTTACCATTACCATTCGAGTTGGCCTTTATATTAAGTCCGCTTAAAACATCTTTTCCGGGTATGTATTTTTCTTTGCATTTTTCACATATAACTCTAACTAACCTTTGAGCTATTACTGCGATCACCGAAGATGAAATTAAAAATGTTTCAACATCCATATCGATCAATCTGGTGACAGCACTGGCTGCATCATTAGTATGAAGAGTACTTAAAACTAAATGTCCGGTTAAAGCTGCTTGAACTGCAATTTGAGCAGTTTCAGCATCTCTTATTTCCCCGACCATTATAATATCCGGATCCTGCCTTAATATTGAGCGAAGTGTATTGGCAAAAGTTAAATCTATTTTTGGTTTTATTTGGATTTGATTTATTCTGTTTAATTTATATTCTACCGGGTCTTCTACGGTTATAATATTCTTATCCATAGAATTTACTTCGTTTAAAGCGGCATACAAAGTAGTAGTTTTTCCGCTGCCAGTAGGTCCGGTAAGTAAAATTATTCCATAAGGTTTATAAATTATCTCTTTAAATTCCTCTAATTGCTCAGGGATGAACCCAAGTTGTTCTAATTTTATCAATCCTTTACTCTTATCCAATAATCTTAAAACAACTTTCTCCCCCAATACAGTAGGTATGGTAGAAACTCTTAAGTCAACTTCCCTGGTTCCGAATTTTACCTGGAAACGGCCATCCTGGGGAAGGCGTCTTTCAGCAATATCCATCTTGGCTAATATTTTTATCCGGGATATAACCGCAGATTTTATTGTATTAGGTAAAGTTCTAATGTCATGAAGCATTCCATCAATACGGAAACGAATTAAAAGTCCTTTTTCATTTGGTTCAACGTGAATATCACTTGCTCTATCCTTAACACCTTGCACAATTAACATATTTACCAGCTGTATAATAGGGGCTTCCCTACTTATTGCTTCTAATTTTTTAGAATCTTCCTCTTCTTCCTCTTCTCTAAATGCTACTTCTGTTCCCAATCTTTCAATTATGTCGTCATATTCGCCCAGTTCATAATAATTAGTAATCGCATTTAGGATATCTTCTTCGGGGGCCATCAATGATTTAATCTTTTTAACCTTGGTATGGTCTCTTACAAAATCTATAGCATAAACATCTAATGGGTTAGCCATAGCAATAATTAATTCACCATTATTTTTACTTATGGGGATTAATTTTAACCGTAAGGCAATTTTTTCAGATATAAGAGATATAACTTCCGGGTCTATTACATAATTTGATAGGTCTACATATTCTGTTTCGTAGACATATTGCAAAACTTCATATAGTTCTTCCATAGTTATTACCCCTGTTTCAACGAATATTTCACCCAATCGTTTTTTATTGCCGTTTTTTTGCATTTCAAGGGCTTCTTTTAACTGTTGGGGGGTAATTAATCCCTGTTCAATTAAAATATCTCCGATTCTTCTATTGGTAAAAGGTTTTTTGGACTTTTCCATTTATATAACTCCCGCCATATTCATTAATTCGTATCTCGTATCTCGTGAATCGTATCTCGTAAAGAGAATAGAAACCGAGAATCAGAATAAATTCGTACTGAGTATTTAGTAGGGGTTCGATTCATCGAACCCGTTTCGGGTCGGATAAATCCGACCCCTACATTAAAAACAAAACTTTAAACTGAAAACTTACAGCTTGCATTTAAAACTAACGGCTAACGACTATTCACAAACGACTATTTTATTTCTTTGTAAACAAGTCTCCAAATAAATCCTTAAACAATATTTTATCTACACTTTGTTTTTTATTATACTCTTTCATAAATCTTTTTTGTTCTTCTTTTTCAGCTCTTCTAATACTTAAACTTATCTTTTTCCTTTGGCTATCTAATTTTATCACCAAAGCTGTCACTTCTTCTCCCACCGAAAGAACGCTTTTCGGATTATCTATTTTGTTGTGGGATATTTCTGTTAAGGGGACTAAGCCATCAATATTTTCTTCTAAGTTTACAAAGGCACCAAAATCGGTAAGATTTACTACCTTACCTTCCACTAAAGTTCCAACTGCATATTTCCTTTTAATATCTAACCAGGGGTCTGGTAATAATCTTTTTTTACTTAAAGTCAGCTGTGATTTTTCTTTATCTATCTTTATTACCTTAAATTCGTATTCATTATCTTTCTTTAATTTCTCACTCGGATGTCTAATTCTCTCCCAATCTATTTCTGATACAGGCACAAATCCTTCTATTCCCTTGTCCAATTTAATAAATGCTCCAAAGTCTCTTAATCTTATTACCTTGCCTTTTACAACAGAACCTATTTTATAAAATTTATCTATATCCTCCCAGGGGTTGGGTAAAGTTTGTTTTCTACTTAAAAATATTAAGTGGGCATCCTCGTCAATTTTTATTATTTTTAGGGGGAGTACCATATATTTTTTAAGTACTGCAGAAGGTCTTTCTACATATTCCCAACCAATCTCAGATAAATGAATTACGCCGGATAATCCCGCTTCCAGCTCTACATTGGCTCCATAAGAAGTGACTTGAGTGATTTTCCCTTCCACGACCGAACCAATAGGATATTTTTTCTTAACATCCTCCCAGGGGTTAGGTAATAATTGCTTTAAACCTAAAGACATTTTCTTTTTCTCGGGTTCGATTTCTAAAATTCTTAATTTTAAAACTTCTCCTTCGGAAACTAATTCTGAAGGATTCTTTACATAGGCCCAGGCCATTTCTGAAATATGTAATAGTCCATTAAGGCCTTCTTCTATTTCAACAAAAGCACCAAAATCTTTAATTCTTATCACTTTTCCTTCTACTTCGTCACCGATAGAATACTTTTCTATCATATTCTCCCAGGGATCCGGGGAAAATTGTTTTATGCTCAGGGATATTTTTTTATTTTCTTTATTGTATTCAATAATTTTTACCTTTATTTTATCCCCAACCTTTAGTAATTTAGTGGCATCCTTCATATCGCGCCAGGTAATTTCTGAAATATGAAGCAATCCTTCGACTCCACCTATATCAACAAATGCTCCAAATTTTGTAATGTTGGTTACAACCCCTTCTTTTTCCTGTCCCACTGTTAAATCAGCTAATGTTTTTTTATGCATTACTTTACGTTCTTTTTCTATAATTAGACGATGGGAGAGAATAATTTTATTCTCTTTTTTCTCCAGCTTTATTATGAAGAAATCTAATTTTTTCCCTATATATTTGTCTAAATCCTCATCTTTTATAAATTTGGTTTCGATCTGAGATTTAGGAACAAATCCTTTTAATCCTACATTAACAATCAAACCGTTTGAATTTTTTTCGATTACTTCTGCATTAATTTTTTCTTTCTTTCTATATATTTCATTAAGTTTTTCCCATAGTTGAAAATATTTTGCCTTCTCTTTTGATAAAGAAACATTTCCATTTTTTTCATCAACATTAACAACATATAGATAAACTTCATCACCAATCTCTAAAGTGAGGGTTATGGTTTCTTCTTTTTCAGAAAAGAGTGATTTTTCGGTTTTAGGGAGATGGCCCTCCATCTTATATTGCATATCAACCAGATATCCATCTTCATCGACTTTCATTATCTGGCCTTTAATTATATCTCCTCTTTTTATTTTTTTAAATTTTTCTAAAGATTGGGTAATCATTTCATTCATTTCTTCTTTAGAATTGTGTTCTGTTTTTTCTACTTCATTTTCTTTGTGTAACTCCATAGTCCTTACATCCTTCCTTTTCTCGTATAAAGTATAGCGTAGAGCGTACAGCAAGTTAGTATCGAGTATCCAGTAAATATTTCTGGCTTCTGACTTCTTTTTTCTTCACGATATACGAGATACTATATACTATATACTAATTATTATTCTTTTCTCGGTAATTATTTTATGTACCGGGATATCATTTTTATCAGTAATTATTTTTTTTACTATCTGCATTTCAAAAGCTAAAGCAATAATTTTGGCAGAAGGGCGAACTTTTCTTAAAAAATTATCATAATATCCAAAGCCTCTGCCAATTCTATTTCCGTCCAAATCAAAAGTAACTCCGGGCACTATTACTAAATCAATATTTTCTGGGGTGCATAATCTATGATATTCTTTCTTCGGCTCCAAAATCCCCTTATTGCCTCTTTCTAATTCAATATCAAAATCGAATATTTTCGAAGGAACTAAGTTAAAGCATTCTGGCAAGATAATAGGAACAAAAACATTTTTACCCATTTTAATAGACATTTTAATCATTTCTTCAGTCTGCACTTCGCTTCTGGTGGCAGCATAAAACATAATATTTTGGGAATTTTTATACTCTACGGTTTCGGCCAGGTTTAAAAATACTTGTCGACTTTTTTCCCTTATATTTTCAGAAGACAGGGAAAGTCTTTTTTTTAGTGTATTTCTTCGTATTTCTTCTTTGTTCATAATTTTTATTATAATATAGTTATTTATTATTTTTGTCAAAATTATATCTCGTATCTCGTATCTCGTATTGCGTATTGCGTAAAGAAAAAGAAAAGTGCTTGAGAAAAAATAAAATAGGAAAAACAAAAGCAATAACTATTCTTTTCTTTATCTAGCTACTTCACTAAAGTTTACACTATCAAGGATAAATTATAAAACCCCGCTATGTCGTGTGCGTTAGGTTTTGATACCTGTCCTCAAACAGGTGGGCATCTACCTAAATGTTTTATGTTTCCGCGTCAACCAAGTAGTTAACGTTAGGTATTTGCCTTTCCTCCGGTGGAGGAAGACTTACCTTAGGCCTACATTCTACATTTAGAGATCGATCCCTCTTAATAAGTGTTGGCTCAAAACTTAATCAGTCAGCACGAGCACAGCAGGGTAATTGTTTATTTCTTTTCGAACTTATAATATCATAATTTATAATATCTTTCAATATCCAGAACAGTATCTAAAACAGTATCGAGTATATAGTATCGAGTATCGAGTTAAGAAAAAAGAAGTCAGGAGTCAGAATCTTTACGCGATACGCGATACTATTTCCTATACGCTCTACGTTAACCGCTATCCTTGCGATAAATCTAATTTTATATGCAGCTCTTTTAATTGTTTTTGATCTACTTCAGATGGAGCATCGGTTAACAGGCAGGCAGCTTTTTGGGTCTTGGGAAAGGCGATTACTTCTCTGATTGAGGAAGCTCCGGCTAAAAGCATAACCATCCTATCCAAACCAAAGGCAATCCCCCCATGTGGTGGTGCTCCATATTTTAAAGCTTGCAATAAGAATCCAAATTTTTGTTCAGCTTTTTTGTCATCTATTCCTAATAATTTAAAAATTATTTTTTGAAGGTCATTATTGTGAATCCTAATACTTCCGCTCCCAATTTCATTTCCATTAAGTACTAAATCGTAAGCTTTTGCCCGTATTTTTAAAGGATCACTATCTAATAGTTTAATATCTTCATCGAGAGGGGCAGTAAAAGGATGATGAACTGCTTCATAGCTTTTCTCTTCCGAGTTATATTCTAACAAAGGGAAATTTGTAACCCATAGAAAATTAAATTCCTTTTCATTACGATTAATAAGGTTTAAATCGTTCGCTAATTTTATTCTTAAATTTCCCAATGCTTCATAAACTATTTCCTCTTGGTCAGCAACAATTAAGATAAGATCTCCTGGATTCGCATTAGTTTTATACTTAACTTTTTCTATCTCTTCGGGAGAAAGAAACTTGGCTATGGAAGATTGAAAATCTTTTCCTTCTTTAATTTTTATATATGATAGTCCTTTTGCACCAAATGAAGTAATAAATAATTGTAAGTCATCAAGTTTCTTTCGGGAAAACTCCTCATCACTTTCAACTTTTATAGCACATATTTCCCCTTTATTTTGAATCACTTCTCCAAATACTTTGAAAGAATTTTTTTGAAATATTTCGGTTAAATTTATTATCTCCATTTTAAATCTTAAGTCTGGTTTATCTGTTCCATATCTGGAAATTGCTTCTTGATAATCCATTTTGCTAAAAGGTATTTTTATTTTAATATTAAACAATTTACTAAATAAATAGGCAAACATTTCCTCTACTAAATTGAATATATCATCTCTATCAACAAAAGACATTTCCATATCAAGCTGAGTGAATTCTGGTGCTCGGTCAGCTCTTAAATCTTCGTCACGAAAACATCTTACTATCTGGTAATATTTTTCAAATCCTGCAACCATCAATAATTGCTTAAATAATTGAGGAGATTGAGGCAGAGCATAAAATTTACCCGGGTTCACTCTACTGGGAACTATATAATCTCTTGCCCCTTCCGGTGTACTCTTAGTTAAAAAAGGTGTTTCTATATCTAAAAAATTTTTACTATTTAAGTAATTTCTAATTTCCATACAAGTTTGATGCCGTAAACGTAAATTTCTTTGCACCTTTGACTGTCTTAAATCCAGATATCTATATTTTAATCTTAAATTATCATTTATTTCTATCTTATCATCTATATTAAAAGGCAGGGTGTCGGAAGCGTTTAATATTTTTACCTGCATGGTTTTGATTTCGATCTCTCCGGTAGGTATATTAGGATTTTTTGAACCGGCTAAACGAGAAACAACCTTCCCTTTAACTGCAAGCACATACTCATTTTTAATGATATGGGCTTTTTTATGTGCCTCAGCAGAATCTTTTGGGTCAAATACAATTTGTGATATTCCTTCACGGTCTCTTAAATCAATAAAGATTAAACCACCATGATCTCTTCTGCTCTGAGCCCAGCCCATTAAAATAACTTCTTTTCCAATGTCATTTTTACGAAGCTCTCCGCAAGAATGAGTTTTCTTCCAAGAACCCATAGGTTCAATAAATTCTTTTAATTTTTTCATTTTCGTCTATGCTCCTTTGTAAATAAGTATCCAGTATCGAGTGTCGAGTAAAGATTCCGTAATTTTTTACCTTTTTAGCTTAGACTCACTTTATTCTGAATTCTAACTACCGGATTCTAAATTTTTTACTATATAACTATATAATAATTTGGTTTCTGTCTCCTGAATTCTTATTCCCTCTTTCCTAACTATCCGCTCTACGCTAAACGCTACACACTATTTTTAGGGATAAATTTTATTTAGCATTCTTGGGAAAGGAATGGTTTCGCGAATATGGCTTAAACCACATATCCAGGCAACAGTTCTTTCTATTCCTAAGCCAAATCCAGAATGAGGGACTGACCCATATTTCCTTAAATCTAAATACCACTCATACTTTTCTCTGGGTAATTTATGCTCTTTAAGCCTTCTTTCTAATAATTCATAATCATCAATTCTTTGTCCACCCCCGATAATTTCTCCATATCCTTCTGGTGCTAAAAGATCAGCACCCAATACGACTTCTTCTCTTTTTGGATCAGGCTTCATATAAAAAGCCTTGCACTTTACAGGATACCTATGAACAAATACAGGTCTATCATATTTTTTTGATAAGATTGTTTCATCTTCTCCACCAAAGTCATCTCCCCATTCAACTTTTACACCATTACTTTTTAAAATATCTATTGCTTCATCATAGGAGATTCTTGGAAAAGGTGTTTTGATAAGCTCTAATTTTGATATATCTCTTTCTAATAGATTTAATTCTTTTGTTCTTTTTTCCAATATTTTCCCGACAATATAGGTTATTAAATTTTCTTCAATTTCATTACATTCCTCAAAATCCACATAGGATGCTTCAGGTTCAACCATCCAAAATTCCATTAGGTGTCGTCTGGTTTTAGATTTTTCGGCTCGAAAAGTTGGTCCAAAACAGTATACTCTTCCAAAAGCCGCAGCAGTTGCCTCATTGTAAAGCTGTCCACTTTGTGCAAGATACGCCTTATCGTCAAAATATTCAGTCTCAAACAAGGTAGTAGTTCCTTCGCAAGCTGCCGGAGTAAGTATCGGAGTATCCATCAAGATAAAACCGTTCATGTCTAAAAAATCCCTAATAGATTTGATTATCTCTGCTCTTATTCTCAGAATAGCATTTTGCCGAGGCGACCTTAACCATAGATGACGATAATCCATCAGATATCCTACCCCATGTTCTTTTAAAGATATTGGATAATTGTCTTCAGCCATACTAACAACCTCAATATTTTTTACTAAAACTTCATATCCTAAAGGAACTCTCTTTTCTTCTTTAACTACCCCTGATATTTTAATCGATGATTCGTAATTAATACTTTCGGCTTTATCAAAAATTTTTTCATCCATTTCATTTTTAATGAGGGTTGCCTGGACAAAACTTGTTCCATCTCTTACAATTAAGAATTTTATTTTTCCACTTGAACGACTATTGTAAAGCCATCCTCTAATTTCCACTTCTTTTCCTTCATAATTGCTAATATCGCATATTCTAATAATTTCCATATATACTGCCTCCTTATGTTTATGTATGTTTATGGGGTCAGGTCTCAACATTTGACATAACTTTTTGCCTACATTATTTAGGAGTAAGTTATGTCAAATGTTGAGACCTGACCCCTTTAACTTCATCGATTAAGTTATCTATCTTAACTTCTTTTTGTTCTTTGGTTAACATATTGCGGAAAATCACCATATTTTTAGATAATTCTTCTTCGCCAACTATTACGGTATATCTTGCCCCTATTTTATTGGCTATCCTCATTTGTGATTTTAAGCTTCCTTCGGAATAATCCATATCAGCAGATAAGCCGCTATTTCTTATTTTTTGCAATAATCTAAAAGCTGTATCTTTATTCTTTTCATTAACCTTAGCTACAAATATATCTACTCCCTTTTCCATAGGCCAATCGCCCTTTTGTTGATCTATAGCAATAATCATTCTCTCTATTCCTGCGGCAAATCCTACTGCTGGAGTTGGTTTTCCACCCAACTCTTCAACTAAATCATCATATCTGCCGCCTCCGCCTATAGCATTTTGAGCACCTAATCCTCCCGAAATAATTTCAAAAGCGGTTTTGGTATAATAATCTAATCCCCTTACTAATTGAGGGTCTTCATTAAATATAATTTTTTGATCAGTAAGATATGATTTAACTTCAGAAAAATGTGATTTACATTCCTGACAAAGATTCTCAATAATCACCGGAGCTGATTCTATAATTTTTTTACAGCTATCTTTTTTACAATCCAAAACTCTTAAAGGATTTCTACTATACCTCTCTTCACATTCTGAACATAGAAAATCTTTTTTATCCTTTAGATATTTTTTTAATTTTTGGACATAATCAACTCTGCATTTTTTGCAGCCCACGCTGTTTATTAGAATCTCAAGATTTTTTAAACCCAGTTTTTTATAAACATCTAAAACAGTAAGGATAACTTCAGCATCTGCAGCGGAAGATTTGGTACCAATGACCTCGATTCCGAATTGATTAAACTGCCGAAATCTGCCTGCTTGCGGTTTTTCACATCTGAACATTGGACCAAGATAAAATAATTTTATTACTTTAGAAATCCTATCCATTCTATTTTCTAAATAAGCCCTAATCACCGGTGCGGTTCCTTCAGGCCGTAAAGTAAGGCTTCTACCTTTTCTATCGGGAAAAGTAAACATTTCTTTAGTTACTATATCAGTAGATTCACCTATTCCTCGGACAAAAAGGTCAGTATATTCAAAGAACGGAGTTCTTATTTCTTTATATCCATATTTATTTAGTATCTCTTTTATCATATCTTCGATATAATACCATTTTGAAATATCCTCAGGTAAAATATCTTGTGTCCCTTTGGGAACCTTAATAAACAATATTTTCTTCTCCTTTTTTTAATAATTATGGTGATGTTCCATAAATGCTTTTTTATCAATAGCCTTTTTTAGGGCATCTTCACGGCTAATTTTATCTTCCATAACTAAGTCTTTCAATGACTGATCCAAACTTTGCATGCCATCTTTTTTGCTGATCTGTATAGTAGAAGGAATTTGATAAGTTTTTCCTTCTCTTATCAGATTTCTAATTGCCGGGTTAGCTATCATTATTTCTAAGGCAGCAACCCTGCCCGCATCATCTAAAGTAGGCAATAAAGTTTGGGCAATAATTCCCTGCAAAGAACCGGCAAGCTGCATTCTTACTTGGTTTTGTTGATGAGGAGGGAATACGTCTATTATCCTTTCTACGGTTTCAGCTGCACTAATTGTGTGGAGAGTGGAAAATACTAAGTGTCCAGTCTCAGCTGCGGTCAAAGCCATAGAGATAGTCTCAAGATCTCTCATTTCACCTACTAAGATTACATCAGGATCTTCTCTTAAGGCGTTACGTAAAGCAGAAGCAAATGATTTAGTATGAGAACCGATCTCTCTTTGAGAAACAAGGCAATTTCTATGTGAATGAATAAACTCGATGGGGTCCTCAATAGTGATTATATTAATATATTTCTTTTTATTTATAATATCAATCAAGGCGGCAATAGTAGTTGATTTCCCACTTCCTGTGGGTCCGGTAACCAATACTAACCCTTTATCTTTTTCGGTAAAATCTGAAAGAATCGGAGGTAAACCTAATTCAGAAAGGGTCTTAATTTTCTCCGGTATTAATCTAAAAGCAGCTCCTTCTCCACGGCGATGTTTAAAGGCATTTATCCTGAAACGAGCAACATTATTTAATTCATAAGACAAATCTAATTCACCATTTTTTTCAAAATCACTCTTCTGTTTTTCACTTAGAATACTATATATCATTTCATGAGTAATCTCCTGGGTTAATTCCGGTAAATCTAATTTGGCTAATTTTCCATTTATACGAAGAACAGGGGGTATCCCTATATTAAGGTGTAAATCAGAAGCATTTTTTTCTTTGGTTATATTTAATAATTCTTTTATTTCCACATTAAACCTCCTCTTTATTTTCTGGTTAGTGCAAATTATGTTTAGTTAGATTACTAATTATCTTTATTACTAAATATTCGATTAATTGTCTCATCAATATTTTCAAAGGAAGCTAAGACTAATTTTAACTTTCTTTGAGTAACCTCTTTAATCATTTCGATAGCTTCTTCATCTGTGGGGTCAGCCATGGCAACAACTAATTCATCATTTAACTCCATTATGGGTATTGCTTTAAATTTTCTAAGAGCATTTTCAGAAATATTTTTGGATAATTGAATATCAATGTTGTCAACATTTATCTGAACATAAGGAAGGTTTAACTGCTTTCCTAAAACCCAATTTATTTCATCTTG
>Ga0307378_10001978_pt1 | contig 32279 bp, 28 predicted proteins | sample UN1MG_FD_202238 | JGI IMG/M metagenome (GOLD analysis project Ga0307378, IMG submission 202238) | Soil microbial communities from Risofladan, Vaasa, Finland - UN-1 | ecosystem: Environmental > Terrestrial > Soil > Coastal area > Acid sulfate soil | place: Finland: Risofladan, Vaasa | collected... | reverse complement strand
GGAGCTATGGCCAGAAGTTGGTGACGGCGTAATGGGTTAAGGCGGCGTATCGTGGGGGTGATTGAGCCTCCACTTCTCCAGCAAAGGAGTGATACGCCGTGACTGACAATAACGTTTTGAAGCTTTCCCGACCAGCGACGTTTTCCGATCCGTTGACCGAGGTCCTGCGCAGCGGCGCCCGGTCGCTGTTGGCGCAGGCGGTCGAGGCCGAGGTGGCCGGGTTCCTGGGAAGCCACGCCGAGGAGCGCACCGATGAAGGCCGCCAACGGCTGGTGCGCCACGGTCACCTGCCCGAGCGCGAGATCATGACCGGCATCGGCCCGGTCGCGGTTCGCGCGCCCCGCGTTCGCGACCGCACGGGGCTGGGCGCCGAGCGCATCCGCTTCAGCTCCGCGCTCCTGCCGCCTTATGCGCGGCGCTCGAAGAGCCTCGAAGCCCTGATCCCCATCCTCTACCTCAAGGGCATCTCCATGGGCGACTTCGCCGAGGCGCTGGCGGCCTTGCTCGGGCCGGACGCCGGCGGTCTCTCGGCCTCGACCATCGCGCGGCTTACCGAGGTCTGGGCGGACGAACACGCGCGCTGGCTGAAGCGGGACCTGTCGGCCAGGCGATACGTCTACTTCTGGGCCGACGGCATCCACGTGCAGGCCCGGCTCGAGGACGACGCGCAATGCCTGCTGGTCATCATCGGAGCCACGCCCGAGGGCAAGAAGGAACTCGTCGGCCTCATCGACGGGGTGCGCGAGAGCGCGCAAAGCTGGCGCGAGCTGCTGCTCGACCTCAAACGGCGCGGGCTCGCGATCGGGCCCGAACTCGCGGTCGCCGACGGCGCGCTCGGCTTCTGGAAGGCGATCGAGGAAGTATGGCCCAGGACGCGCGGCCAGCGCTGTTGGGTGCACAAGACCGCGAACGTCTTGAACAAGCTGCCCAAGAGCCAGCAATCGAAGGCAAAGCGCGCTCTGCAGGACATCTGGATGGCCGAGACCAGGAACGACGCAGACGGCGCCTTCGATGCCTTCATCGAGACCTACACCCTCAAGTACGACAAGGCGGCCACCTGCCTGGCCAAGGACCGCGAGACGCTGCTGGCGTTCTATGACTTTCCCGCCGAGCATTGGAAGCACCTGCGCACCACCAACCCGATCGAAAGCACATTCGCCACCGTGCGCCATCGAACCGTGCGATCCAAGGGATGCCTGTCCAACAAGACGGCGCTCGCCATGGTCTTCAAGCTCGCGCAAGCGGCCGAGAACAGCTGGCGCCGCCTCGACGGACACAACCAGTTGCCCAAGCTGATCGTCGGTGTAAAGTTCATCGACGGGATCGAAGCCGTCAGGCAACAACCGCAAGCCGCCGCCTGACCCATACCGTCACCAAGATTCAGCTATAGCTCCCAAATATGGCAAGCGCGCCCAGCAGATACCGCCACCAGCCAGGCGCGCCGGTGCGGGCAAGGTCGGCGAAGTCACTTGCCGCAGCTGGGGCGTCGTCGGGCGGAGTGTCGGGATCGGCCACGCGTGCTCACATCCAGTCTCACGGTCGAGGTCGACCGTCGGGAGAGTGCCGGATGACCCTGGCGGCGTCCAGCGCCGACGTTATCCCCCGTTGTGGAACACCTCGTAGAAGCCAAGCTTCCTCTGCATCGGCGCGTCGTCGATCTGGATCAGGAAGGCGGGGGTCTTCGACGAGACGTTGCGGTGACTGATCGCGGCGTGTGTCGGTGCGGCGAGCACGTCGTTGGCGCTCCAGCTCAGCGTCTTGGCGTCGATATGGCTTTCGCCCGTGCCCTCGATCACCAGGTAGCCGCAGCTTGCCGAGCGCCGCGGCAGGGCGCGCTCCTCGCCGGGCCGCAGCATGAGGGCGGAAAAGCCCAGCACCGGCATGCATTCGCGGCCGGTCTCGGGATTGACGTAAGCGAGTTGCACGGGCTCGCCCGGCCCCGCCCCGGAGGCCATGTCGAGCAAAGCCTGGCGCACATCGACCCAGGGATAGCGGAACTGGGGATAGTCCTCGGCGGCACGGTCGAGCGCATCATACGGCAGCAGACCCGCGCGCCGGAACCGCGTCTGCGAGGCATCGGGCCGGTTGCCGGCGTTTTGCGGCTCGCCCTCGATGCAATAGGCAGCCTCCATCTTGACCACCAGCGGCGCGTCGAGCGCGTCGAGCCAGACCATCGGGCCGTCGCCGCGATGCTCGTGCTCGTGCCACAGCCGGGCGGGGGTCAGGATCACGTCGCCGCGCGTCATCGGACAGCGCTCGCCCTCCACCGTCGTGAAGCCGCCCTCGCCCTCGATGATCAAACGGACAGCGCTCGGACTGTGGCGGTGATTCGGCGCGGTCTCGCCGGGCAGGATCAGCTGCAGGCCGAAGAAGATACTGGCGGTCGCAAAGGGCTCGCCGTCGAGCCCCGGATTGGCCAGCATGAGCACGCGCCGCTCGGCCTTTTCCATCGGCGTGAGATCGCCCGCGCGCAGCAGCAGCGGGCGCAGCGCCTCGTAGCGCCAGACATGCGGCACGGTGCGGTGGATCGGCTTGTCGTAGGGCAGGATGCCGCGCAGGCTCGGCCACAGGGGCATGGCGTCCTGGCCCGTCAGCGCGTCGAGATATTCGGTCGGCAGCTCGTCGATCGTGCCCAGCTGTTCGCTCATGGATATCCTCCCGTCGAACGCCGCCGGCGGAGGAAAATTCCGGCCAGCCTCCGCCCGCCAACCAATGTCCGCCAACTTGTGCATGACGCGCAGTCTGAACCCGGCGCGGCGACAATCCTTTGACTTGCGTCAATCGGCCGGCCGAAACGCCATCACACAGGGCGCGCGTATATATGCGCGTATGTATATATGTATGTAAGGGTCAGCGCTGGCGCAGATAGACGAACCAGTAGACCGCGCCCACCAGCACGCCGCCGCCGATGATGTTGCCGATCGTCACCGGCACCAGGTTGCCGACGGCCGCGGCGACGGTGAGCGACTGGAAATCGGCGGCGCTTGTCTGAGCGGCAGCCCAGAAGCCCGCGGGCGCCCCCCACTTGATCGCCAGCGCCACGGGGAAGAAGAACATGTTGGCGACCGAGTGCTCGAAACCGGCGGCGACGAAGGCTGCGATCGGCGGCACGATCGCCACCACCTTGCCGACCACGGTGCGGGCGCTGAAGCTGAGCCACACGGCAAGGCAGACGAGCACGTTGCAGAGGATGCCCAGCACCAAGGCTTCAAGGAACGGGATGTCCGCCTTGGCCGCCGCGATCGCCAGCGCCGTTCGGCCGACTTGCGCCTGACCCAGTCCCGGCCAGCCGGAGAGGAACACCAGGGCGGCCGTGCCGACCGCACCGATGAAGTTGCCGACATAGACGATCGCCCAGGTGCGGAGGAGCGACGCCAGAGAGATCCGGCGCCCGGCCCAGGCCATCACCATCAGATTATCGCCGGTGAAGAGCTCGGCCCCGCCGATCACGACGAGGATCAGCCCGAGCGAGAACACCGTGCCGCCGATGAGCCGCACCATGCCGAAGGGCATCGTGCCGGCGCCGGCGATCGTGGTGATCATGAAGATCGCCCCGAAGGCGATGAAGGCGCCCGCGAGCACCGCCAGCGTCAGCAGCGAGAGCGTATCGCACCGGGCCTTGGCGACGCCGATCGTCTCGGCCTTCAGCGCGATCTCCTGAGGCAACAGCGCATCGATGACGTGGTTATCCGCCGCTGCGCGGTGCGGTCCGGTCAGTCTGTCGGGCTGGTCGTCCTGTTTGCCTGCCATGGCGAGCCTCGTTCATCGTCGCGTCGCGCGGGACCTTTGCGCTCTTGGTGCCGGACCGACGGTCCGTCCGCGCTGATCTCGATCAAGCGCCCGCCAGTGTGGCGACCGCCCCGGCCAGCAGCAACCCAGTGCCCAATCCCGAACCGATCGCGGGAATGGAAAACCAATAGCGCAAAGACAGTCCAAGATAGACCGCCGCGATCACAGGGGCGGCGACGAGAACTTCCGGCGCCGCGTTTCGCACCGGCTCGAAATGCAATGCCGCGATATAGACCAGTGCGGCACTGAAAAGCACCACCCCCAATCCGTGGCTCAAATTGAAGCCGATCCAGGCACGCCAAACCGTCGTCTCTTTCGTCAGGACGAGCGTGCCCGTACGCATGCCTTCGAGCAGATCGCGGTCGCGTGGCATCAGCCGACGCGGCCGCCGTTCGTCGATGAGCGAGTAAGTGATATGCAGGACCCCGAGCAAGACGAACGGGACGGCTCCGGTAATGAACAGATATTTCATGGGTGCACCCTCTGGGTACTCATTGGTTTCTGCCGATTTTTCGGATACCATACGATAGAGTATGGTTTATAATGTATTAACAGCAATAAACAATACGCTAACGTATGGATTGATTGTCATGGAAGCAGAGCACACGGAGCGCCCAGAAAGGCTCGATCGGGAGGCCTGGGTCGAGGCGGCCTTCGCCCAGCTCGGCGAGGCCGGTGTCAATGCCGTCCGGGTGGAGCCGCTGGCCAAGCGGCTGGGGGTAACCAAGGGCAGCTTCTACTGGCATTTCCGAGACCGCGACGCCCTGCTCGTTGCCTTGCTCGAAGCCTGGAAAGATCGCGAGACCGATCACTACATGGCGGCGGTTGAAGCCGAGGGCGGCCAGCCCGGCGCGCGGCTGCGCCGGCTCTTCCGGATGATCCTCGCTGACCGGGCCGCGCTGGCGCCCGAGCTTGCGATCCGCGACTGGGCGCGCCGCGACAAGCGCACCGCCGAGGCGGTCCTCAAGATCGACACCCGCCGCAGCGCCTATCTGCAGGAGCGCTTCGTTGAGGCCGGCCAGCCCCAGGGCGAGGCCCAGGCCCGCGCCGCGCTGCTCTATGGTTTGCTTATGGGCGAGGTGATGATCCGGCGCCGCGAAACGCCGGATGAGCGCACCGCCCGCATCGACCGCGCGCTGGTGCTGCTGACCGGCGACCGGTAGTGGCAACGGAGTAAAACCCAAACGCTGCGAACCGTCATTCCGACCGAGGGAGCGTGAGCGACCGAGCGAGAAATCCGGTCTGACGCCATGCAGGGTGCAGCCAGATTTCTCGGTCGCTCGCGCTCGCTCGAAATGACGAGTGAAACCGTTCGGGAATTCGCCTCAGCCCCTGAGCAGTCCGCCCGTCGCCTTCGTCACCGCAGCGACGATCTTTTGGCCGACCGCGTCGATCTCGGCGTCGGTCAGCGTTTTCTCGGTCGGCTGCAATATCACCGCGATGGCAACCGATTTCTTGTCCTCGTAGATCGCCTCGCCCCGGAACACATCGAAGACCGAGACCTCCGCGATCAGCCCCTTCTCCGCCCCGCGCGCGGCGCGCAGGATCTCGCCCGCCTCGACGCCTTCGTCGACGACGAAGGCGAAGTCGCGCTCGACTGGCTGGAAGGGCGAGGGCTGGAGCAGCGGCCGGGCCTTGCCTCCCTTGGCCTTGCGTGCTGGCAGGCGGTCGAGGAAGACCTCGAAGCCGACCACCGGCGCCTTGGCGTCGAGCGCACGCAGGACCTTGGGATGGATCTCACCGAAGGTCGCGAGGATTTGGTTGCCGAGGCGGAGCGCGCCGGCGCGGCCGGGGTGGTACCAGGCCGGCGCAGCGCGGGTCACGAGCAGGTTGTCCACCGGCGCGCCGGCAGCTTCGAGCGCGCCCAGCGCGTCGGCCTTGGCGTCCATCGCGTCGACCGGGCGCGGCGCTTGCGCGTAATGGCGGGGTCCGCTCGCCCCGGCGCGGATGCCGGCCGCCACGGTGTCCTGGCCGCCCGGCCCCGGCTCGCGGTATTGCGGGCCAAGCTCGAAGAGCGCGGCGTCGCCCAAACCGCGATCGGCGTTGCGCGCGGCGGCCTGGATCAGGTTGGGCAGGATCGAGGGCCGCATCACGTCGAGGTCGGCGCTGATCGGATTGGCCAGCGCGAGGGCGTCACCGAAGAGTTCGGCCTTGGCGCCCTCCATGAAGGAATAGGTCACCGCCTCCAGGAGACCGCGTGCGGCGAGCGCGCGCCGGGTCTGGCGCACCCGGCGCTGGGCCGGCGTGATCGCGGCGCCGGGAAGCGCGGTCTCGATGCGCATCGGCACCGGCACGATCTCGTCATAGCCGTGGACGCGCAGCACGTCCTCGACCAGATCGGCCTCGCCGCTCACATCCATGCGGTAGGAGGGCACCTCGCAGGCAAAGGCCTCGCCGTTGCGCCGCAGCGCATAGCCGAGCGCCTCCAGGATACGCACGATTTCGTCGTCGGGGACGGCGACGCCGCCCAGCCCGCGCACGCGCTCGGGGCGCAGCGACACTGAATGGGCGGTGTCGGGCATGGCGCCGGCAACGACCAGCGCGCTCGCCTCGCCGCCGCAAAGCTCCAAGACCAGGCGGGCGGCAACCTCGGCCCCCCAGAGCGCCGACGATGGATCGACGCCGCGTTCGAACCTGTAGCGCGCGTCCGATTCGATACCGAGCTTGCGCCCGGTCGCCGCGGTACGCACCGTGTCGAAGAGCGCCGCCTCCAGAAACATCTCGCCCGTCGCCTCGGTGCAGCCTGAATGCTCGCCGCCCATGAGCCCGCCGATGCCGTGGACGGCCGACCGATCGGCGATGACCACCATCTCGGCATCGAGCGTGTAATCCTTGCCGTCGAGCGCCAGAACCCGCTCGCCGTCCTTTGCCATCCGCATGGCCAGCGCGCCGTCCGCGCCGAGCTCGAGCTTGGCCGCATCGAAAACATGGAGCGGCCGGCCGAGGTCGTAGGTGACGAAGTTGGTGATATCGACGAGGGCGGAAATGGGCCGCAAACCGATCGCGATGAGGCGGTCCTGCAGCCATTGCGGGCTGGGGCCGTTCTTGAGGCCGCGGAAGTGCCGGCCGACCACCATCGGGCAGGCGTCGGCTTGCTCGGCGGGCAGGTCGATCGCCCATATAATGGGGCTTTCGTAAGCGCCCTTGACCGGCGTCGCATCGAAGGGGATCAGCTTTCCGACCCTAGCGGCGGCAAGGTCGCGGGCGATGCCGTGCACACCCAGGCAGTCCTGGCGGTTGGGCGTGATGGCGATCTCGATCATCGGATCGTCGAGGCCCATCAATGCCGCGAAAGGCTGGCCAACCGGCGCATCCTCAGGCAAATCGATGATGCCCTGATGTTCGTCGGAGAGGCCCATCTCGCGTTCGGAGCAAAGCATGCCGTTGGACGCCTCGCCGCGGATCATGGCAGCCTTGAGCGTCGTGTCGATGCCGGGGATGTAGGTGCCGGCGGGGGCGAAGACGCCCTTCATGCCCTGGCGCGCATTGGGCGCGCCGCAGACCACCTGCACCGTCTCGCTGCCGTTGTCGACCATGCAGAGCTTGAGCCGGTCGGCATTCGGATGCTGCTTTGCCTCCACGACATGGCCGACCACGAAGGCCTCAAGGCCCTTGGCACGGTCGGCTATCTCCTCGACCTCGAGGCCGAGCATGGTCAGCCGCTCGGCGATCTCCGCCAAGGGCGCGTCCGTCTCCAGATGCTGCTTCAGCCAGTTGAGCGTGAACTTCATGGGGGCGCGGCCTGCCTTTCAAGCGAGCGATTATGTCCCAGATCGCGACCGGTGGAGCAACCCCGGACTCATGTTTGGAGCGGCGTAATGTCGTCGCGTCCGTCGCGGCTTGAACCGCAAGATGCGCCTCCGATATTGGCACAAGCCGTCGTCTCCAACGGCGTCATTTCCGCGAAAGCGGGAATCCAGTGATCGAAGGGCATCAGTCTTTCTGACATCCCTGGATCCCCGCCTTCGCGGGGGTGACGGTCAGGGTTTGGGTCGAAAACGCGCCCCGAATGGTAGGCGGATGCTAAAGCGCCAACCCGCCGGTGAGGCTGGGGACATCGAGCGGCACGAAGCCGTAATGCTTCAGCCAGCGCAGATCGGCGTCGAAGAAGGTGCGCAGATCGGGGATACCGTACTTCAGCATCGCGATCCGTTCGGTGCCCATGCCGAAGGCAAAGCCCTGGTACTTCTCCGGGTCGATGCCGCAATTGGCCAGCACCTTGGGATGCACCATGCCGCAGCCGAGGATCTCCAGCCAGTCCTCGCCGGCGCCGATCTTGATGCCCTCGCGGGTATGGCTGCAGCCGATATCGACCTCGGCCGAAGGCTCGGTGAACGGAAAATGCGACGGCCGGAAGCGCACCGGCACGTCGTCAACCTCGAAGTAAGCGCGGCAGAACTCGATGAGGCAGCCCTTGAGGTGGCCCATATGGGTCGTCTCGTCGACCACGAGCCCCTCGAACTGGTGGAACATCGGCGTGTGCGTCATGTCCGAGTCGCAACGATATGTGCGGCCCGGCACGAGAATGCGGATCGGTGGCTCGACGTTTTCCATATGGCGGATCTGCACCGGCGAGGTATGCGTGCGCAGCAGCCAGCCGCCTGCGTCTTTATCGTCGCTCGAAGCCACGACCTGCTCGCCGCCGCCATTGGCGGTGGCACCGCCACCGACTGCGGGGTTGGTGGGGCGGCCGCCGTCGGTGGCGGTTAAATAAAATGTATCGTGCATCTGGCGCGCGGGATGGTCCGGCGGGATGTTGAGCGCGGTGAAGTTGTACCAGTCCTTCTCGATGTCGGGCCCTTCGGCGACGGTGAAGCCCATCTCGCCGAAGATCGAGACGACCTCGTCGATGGTCTGGCTGATCGGATGGATGCGGCCCTGTTGCTCGGGGCGCACCGGCAGGGTGATGTCGATCTGCTCGGTGGCAAGGCGCTGGTCGAGCTCGGCGTCTTCGAGCGCGGCCTTGCGCGCCTCGATCGCGGCGTTGACCTCGTTGCGCAAAGCATTGAGCGCTTGACCCGCGGCCTTGCGCGCCTCGGCCTCCATCGCGCCGAGGCCCTTCATGCGCTCAGTGATGGCGCCCTTCTTGCCGAGCGCGCGCACGCGGACCTCCTCGAGCGCGGCGAGGTCGGCCGCGGCAGCGGCCGCCGCGGTCAGTTCGGATTTCAGGCCTTCGATATCGTCCATTTCCTGCCACAGTCGTGCGTCATTAAGCTGGCCGGCGGTTTCTAGCATGTTTCGTCTTATGATCAACGTGCCGCCTGAAACCGCGTGGCAGCCGGCGAGGCCCGACCCTCCATGGCACAACGATCCGCAAACGAAGCCCGCGGCGCCATGCTTTTAGCAATCGCGCTGCTGTTGCTTGGTGCATGCACGACAAGCGACAAGGCGGTGAGGGTCGAGCCATACAATCAATCGGTTTGGTACGGATGTCCTGCGAAGCACCGGCTTTACATTTCCGGCGCCGCCGCCGGCTGCACCACTGGTGGCTCTCAAACTGTGCCGGTTACCTGCCCGACATTCGTGCGAAACGGAAAGCACATCGCCTACAGGCTGGTGTTGGATCCCGCCCCGCCCAACATCAACGAATATGAGAACTTGGACCGGTGCGTCGGTGTCGGCAGCGATGGCCGCACGCCGGAGACGACTCCGGCTTACTGTCCGCATGGTTTCGAGCGGTCAATCCGGAAGGGCCGCGATGAATGTTCGAAGAGCTGGTCGAGGACGATAGCGCCGGTCCGGGGTTATTCGTCGGAGTCGAGGACCGGCAACTGGTCGGGCGCCTATTTCTCATGTCCGCACGGATTTCTGTTTCGCGTGGCGGTCGACCGTCGGAGCGTTAAATGCGTGAGCCCAGCTGACACGACCGGGCTGGAATACGCACCGCGTGATTGTAGACGCTTTCAGGCCCAGGCCGACCGCGTATGGGCCGACAATCCCAAGCTGCGCTACGTTGTCGATTCCTACTTGGATTGGGACTATTGCAGCGGTCAAAGGCCGTTTACGATTCAGAAGGGCTGGCCCACATTCAAGCCGGTTTGCCGGACAGGCTATCAGTTGCATGTTCAGCCCGGCCAGGATGTCTGCGTGAAGATGGACTTCACGCCCCGCTTCCAAACCGGTCCGACCGTCAGGACCGGTTTGCGGTAAGGCGGCCTCGGTTCCGCAGACTCCAGCGCAGCTTTACTTCAGCGCCGCTTGCGCCTGGTCGACCACCGCCTTGAACGCAGCCGGATCCTGGGCGGCCATGTCGGCGAGCACCTTGCGGTCGATCTCGATGCCGGCCTTGATCACCCCGTTCATGAATTGCGAATAGGTCAGCCCATGCTCGCGGGCGCCGGCATTGATGCGCTGGATCCACAGGGCGCGGAAGGTGCGCTTGCGGTTGCGGCGGTCGCGATAGGCGTATTGCAGCCCCTTTTCGACCTTCTCCAGCGCAACCGTGTAGACGTTGTTGTTGCGGCCCCGATAGCCCTTGGCGGCCTTCAGAACCTTCTTGTGGCGGGCGTGCGTGGTGACGCCGCGTTTGACGCGTGCCATTGCTCAAGCCCTCCTAGCGATACGGCATGTAAGAGCGGACCATCTTCGCATCCGACTTGGACATGATTTCCAGGCCGCGGGTCTTGCGCTTCATGCTCTTGGAGCGCTTGCGCAGGTTGTGGCGTTTCTTGGCGGCGCTCATCTTGACCTTGCCGGTGCCGGTGAAGCTGAAGCGCTTCTTGGCACTCGACTTCGTCTTCATCTTGGGCATTTTGCGTTCCTTTGGGTAACTGGTGACGCTTCGAGGCGGCTGGGCATGCCCTTCGAGCCGTGCCGCCCGGCGAAGGCAGGGATATAGCGATGGACGCCCCGGAAATCAACGGGGGCGGAGGTGAGTACCAGCGGCGGCTACAATTTCGCTGTCTGTAGGGGCGGGTTTGAAACCCGCCCCTACTACGATGTCCCGATGGGGCGCCCATTTTTGGCGGTCGGTTCCAAATGCGCCCGCAATTCATGCCCTGTTGCGTCCTCACACCACCCGGTCCGGGCAGTCGCGCCCTGCAAAAAACGCATCGAGGTTGTCGCAGGCCTTGAAGCCCATCGCCTCGCGGGTTTCCAGCGTGGCGCTGCCCATATGGGGCAGCAGGAATGTGTTCTTGAGCTCGCGAAAAGCGGGGTCGATTGCGGGCTCGTTCTCGAAGACGTCGAGCCCCGCCGCCCTAAGCCGACCGGAGCGTAGAGCGGATATAAGTGCGCCGGTTTCCACGACGTTGCCGCGCGCGGTGTTCACCAGGATGGCGCCCTGCGGCAGGCGCTCGATCGCGGCCGCATCGATCAGGTGGATCGTCTCCGGTGTTGCCGGGCAGTTGATCGAGAGCACGTCGGAAACCGCCAGCAGGTCTCCCAGCGTCGCGTGATAGCTGGCGCCGGCCTCGAGCGCCGGGTCGAGGCGCGCGCGGTTGTGGTAGTGGATCTCCATGCCGAACCCGCGGGCCCGCCTGGCCACGCCGCGTCCAATGCTGCCCATGCCGAGGATGCCGAGGCGCTTGCCGTTCAACTGCGTGCCGAGCATGAAGGTCGGGCTGAAGGCATCCCAGGCGCCGCTGCGCACATGTGTCTCGCCCTCGGCCGCGCGCCGGGCCGCGCCCAGCATCACCAGCATGGCGATCTCGGCCGTGGCGTCCGACAACACGCCCGGCGTGTTGGTGATTGCCAGCCCCCGTGCCGCGGCGGCCGGAAGATCGACATGGTCGACGCCGACCGAATAGCAGGCAACGATCTTCACGGGCTCGGGCAGGCGCGCGATGATCTCCGCGGGGAAAAGCTCGGTCGGGCAGGGCAGGATTGCCGCCGCCCCATCGGCCGCGGCGATTAGCTCGTCGGGGCTAAGGAGTTTATCGTCGGCGTTCAGGCGGGCGTCGAAGTCGCGGGCGAGGCGTTCCTCGACGCGTTCGGGCAGGCGCCGGGTCACCAGGACCGTCGGGTTGCTCGCTGACATGGCGTGTCGGTTCCGTCTGGGGGTGGTTTTCGGTGGGCGCGTCCCGGCAGATGCCCCGGCAGATACTGATGCATGGCCGCAAAGTGGCGGCATCGGCCCGCTTCCGCAAGCCCCGAACAACCGCATCTACCCGCCGGATTGGGCCCGGTGGTAGGCGTTTTCCAGAGTAGTCGAGAAGGCTCGGGTCTGGCGGGCGCTGTGAACGCGCTAAGGCGCGTTCGCCCGCGCGCTCATCTGGGAGCCATGACCATCGTCATCTGGCGGCCTTCCATCTTGGGAAACTGCTCGACCTTGGCGGTCGTTTCCAGGTCGTCCCTGACCCGTTCGAGCACCTTCATGCCGAGATCCTGATGGACCATCTCGCGGCCGCGAAAGCGCAAGGTTACCTTGACCTTGTCGCCATCGCCGAGGAAGCGGTTGATGGAGCGCATCTTGACGTCATAGTCGTGATCGTCGATGCCGGGACGCATCTTGATCTCCTTGACCTCAATGGTGCGCTGCTTCTTGCGCGCCTCGGCTTTCTTTTTCTGGTTTTCGTATTTGAGCTTGCCGTAGTCGCTGATCTTGCAGACCGGCGGATCCGCACCCGGAGAGACCTCGACAAGATCAAGGCCTACTTCGTCGGCCATCTCTCTGGCCCTCTCGGTCAGCACAACCCCGTGGTTCTCACCTTCGTCGTCGATCAGACGAACGTTGACTGTGGTGATTTGCTCGTTAACGCGCGGGCCCTGACGGACCGGCGGCGTGATGTCGCGTCTTAGTCTGGCTATCTAATTCACTCCTTTGTCGTTCATGCTAATCCGGCCGCATCATACTCAAAAACAATGAACAGATATGCGGCCGGAACCTACCTCCCCCGCGTGCGGACCGGTCTCCGCCTGCCTCGGCGCGCGGGATGCGATTAAAGCGGCACCGGGGGCGCCGCTTCAGATTTCAGTGTATCGACGGCTTGGTCGAGCGCAAGCACTTCTTGCTGTTCCTGACCCAATCGGCGGACCGTAACCGCGCTTTCCTGCGCCTCGCGCTTGCCGAGCACGAGCATGACCGGGACTTTGGCAAGGCTGTGCTCGCGGACCTTATAGTTAATCTTCTCGTTGCGAAGATCGCCGACCGCCCGCAATCCGGCAGCCTCGAGCCGGGCCACCACTTGCCCGGCGTAGGCGTCGGCGTCGGAGGTGATGGTGGCGACCACGATCTGCGTCGGCGCCAGCCACAGCGGGAAGCGCCCGGCATAGTGCTCGATCAGCACGCCGATGAAGCGCTCGAAGGAGCCCAGGATCGCCCGGTGCAGCATCACCGGCCGGTGGGCCTCGCCATCCTCGCCGATATATTTCGCATCGAGCCGCTCGGGCAGCACGAAGTCGACCTGCAGCGTGCCGCACTGCCATTCGCGTCCGATGGCATCGCGCAGCACGAATTCGAGCTTGGGCCCATAGAAAGCACCTTCGCCGGGGTTCATCTCGTAGGGCAGTCCGGAATGGTCGATCGCGTCCTTGAGCGCTGCCTCGGCGCGGTCCCAGGTCGCGTCGTCGCCGGCGCGCACGTCCGGCCGGTCGGCGAACTTGATGACCACATCGTCAAAGCCGAAGTCGCGGTAGATGCTCATCAGCAGATCGCAGAAGTCCTTCGACTCCGTATTGATCTGCGCCTCGGTGCAGAAGATATGCGCATCGTCCTGGGTGAAGGCGCGCACGCGCATGATGCCGTGGATGGCGCCCGAGGGCTCGTTGCGGTGGCACGAGCCGAACTCGGCCATGCGCAGCGGCAGGTCGCGGTAGGACTTGATGCCCTGGCGGAAGATCTGAACGTGGCCCGGGCAGTTCATCGGCTTGAGAGCCAGCATCTTGTCGTGCTCGTCCTCGGCCGTGAACATGTGCTCGCGGAACTTCTCCCAGTGCCCGGACTTCTCCCACAACGCGCGGTCGATCAGCTGGGGCGTCTTCACCTCGGCGTAGCCGGCGCCTTCAAGGCGCGCGCGCATATAGCTCTCGCAGACCCGGTAGAGCGTCCAACCCTTGGGGTGCCAGAAGACCGAGCCCACCGCCTCTTCCTGGAGATGGAAGAGGTTCATCTCGCGGCCGAGCTTGCGGTGGTCGCGCTTCTCGGCTTCCTCCAGGCGATGGAGATAGTCCGCGAGCTCCTTCTTGTCGCGCCAGATGGTGCCGTAGATGCGCTGAAGCTGCGGGTTGTTCGGATCGCCCCGCCAGTAGGCGCCGGCCACCTTGGTGAGCTTGAAGGCCTTGGGGAGCCGTCCCGTCGAGGGCAAATGCGGGCCCCGGCACAAATCGAGCCACTCGCCCTGACGATAGATCGAGATGTCGTCGTCGGCTGGCAGCTCGCCAACCCATTCTGCCTTGAAGGTCTCGCCGGCGTCCTTGAAGTGGGCGGCGGCATCCTCGCGCTGCCAGACCTCGCGGACGATCGCTTCGTTGCGGTCGACGATCTCGGCCATCTTCGCCTCGATCGTCTCGAAGTCGTCGGGTGTGAAGGCATCCTTGCGATGGAAGTCGTAGTAAAAGCCGTCCTCGGTCGCGGGACCGAAGGTGATCTGGGTGCCCGGCCACAGCTCCTGCACCGCCTCGGCGAGCACATGCGCGGCGTCGTGGCGGATGAGTTCCAGCGCGTCTTCGTTCTTCATCGTGACGATGGCAACCGTGGCGTCACGGTCGATCAGCGTCGCCAGATCCTTGACCGCGCCGTCAAGCTTGATCGCCAGCGCCGCCTTGGCGAGCCCGGGGCCGATATCGGCGGCAAGCTCAGCGCCCGTAACCGGGGCGTCAAAGCGCCGCACGCTGCCGTCGGGCAGTGTGATCGCAACCGCGGTCTTCGTCTTGGACGCTTGCGCGTTCGCCATGGTCCTCAACACTCGGGTCTTCGAGACTTGCTGCCTGCGCGGGCGAACCCCCGCTCGCATGCTCGGTTTATGCGATGCCCATATTTAAGACGGCGTTAACCGTAATGCCAGTGCGGGACAGTTGGAAACGGTTGAGGAGCCCCCGCACCCTCCCATCGCTTTCGCGATGGGCCCCTCCCTCTCCCCCGAGGGGAGCGGGGCTTAAGCCGCGCTTCGCCCTAATTCCCTCTCCCCTCCTGGGGAGAGGGTTGGGGTGAGGGGGACTCAAACACCGGAGGTGTTTGAGTGCATAGACCTCTGCAAGTCGGCGCGAACGTGGGCTTTCCTCACACGATAGCCGCCGCTTCCGCCACCGCGGCCCACACCGTGTTGACGTCGAGCGTGGCCAGCTCGTCTTCGCGCAGCACCGCCACGGGCACCGCGCGCTCCGGCGCCCGCGGGGCGGTGCGGACTGGGTCGGAGGCGCTTGAGAACAACACCACGCTCGGGCAGCGCGCCAGCGCGATGAGATGCATCGGCCCGGTGTCGTTGCCGAGCGCGACCTTGGCCCCGCGCGCCAGCACGGCGATGTCCTGGAAGTCCGTTTGTCCGGTAAGGTCGCACGCCGGCGCGCAGGCCGCGGCGATCTCCGCGCCCAGCGCCACTTCCGGCCTGCCACCGATCACCACCGGCTGCAGGCCGCGTGCCGCCAGCCGGCTCGCGATATCGATATAGAGGCTGACCGGCCAGCGCTTTTCCGGCCGATGCGGCGCGCCGCCGGGGACGATCAGCACATAGGGCGGCTCGAGCTCGAACCGGCCGACGTCGGCCTTCGCCCAGGCAAGCTCGGCCAGCGGTACCGCTGCGATCCCGGCGAGACCAAGCTGCTCGCGCTGGCGCTCGATGGTGTGGATGTTGCCGCGCTCGGGGTTGGTGTCGGGATGCGAGGCGCCGCGCGCGATGCCCGACCATTGCGGCCGCCGGCCGGGTCCCATGAGGCGGAAGTAAAAGCTGCTGCGGTCGGAGGTCTGGAGATCGTAGACGCGGGTAAAGCCGCCGCCGCGCAGTTTTGCCCGCAGCGCCAGCCAGCCGCCGAGCTGCCACATCGTCGGGCGCTCGTCGATCCAGATGTCATCGAAGGCGCCGCAGGCCCGCGCCAGATCATCGTAAGGTGCGCTCGTCAGCAGGGTTATGTGGGCCGCCGCATGATGCTTGCGGATTGCGGCGAAAGGTCCCAGCGAAAGCACGAAATCGCCCAGCGCGCCCAGGCGGATCACGAGGATGCGTTCGGTCTCCGGCTTGGCGATATCGGGATTGGCGGCGGTGCTCGTGTCCGCACCGGGGCCTGCCTGGCTCATCGACGCCCGCGACCGGCCTCGGCGGCAACGTCACGGTAAAGCGCGAGCGTCGCCTCGCACATCGCGGTGCGGGAGAAATTGCCGCGCACCTGCCGGATCGCGGCGGCGCTCATTTGCTCGCGCTTGGCCTTGTCGAGGGTGACCGCGCGCTCGATCGCCGCGGCCAGCGCGTCGGCATCGCCCGGCGGCACCAGCCAGCCGGTTGCGCCCTCGATCACCTGCTCCTGCGCGCCGCCATGGGCGGTCGCGATGACCGGCCGGCCCATCGCGCCGGCCTCGGCGATGACCCGTCCGAAAGCTTCAGGGTCGGTCGAGGCGGAGACCACGACATCGGCCAGCATCAGAGCCGCCGGCATGTCGGACGCCTGGTCGACCAGCCGCAGCACGCCGCCGAGGTCCTTGTCGCGGATCTGATCTTCCAGCTCTTCGCGATAGGCAAGGCGGCCCTGGTCGGAGCCCAGCATCACCGCGCAGATATCCTTGCGGCCGAGCCGCGTGATGGCATCGATGAAGACCTGCTGGCCCTTCCAGCGCGTGAGGCGACCGGGCAGCATGACCACGGGCACACCGTCGGGCAGGCGCCACTTCTGCGCCATGGGGATGAAGCGGCCGGGCGCCACCGCCTTGGGATCGAAGATCTCAAGGTCGACGCCGCGGCGGATCACCACCAGCTTGGCGGGGTCGAGCCCGTAGGTATTGCGCACATGGGCGGCGATGAACTGGGAGATCGCAATCGTCCGCGCGCCCTTTGTCATCACGCGGTTATACCAGCGCTTTAGCGCGTTCTGCGCGCCGTAAGTGCCGTGGAAGGTGGTGACGAAGGGCCGGCCCGTGCGCTTGGCCGCGATATAGGCGCTCCAAGCCGGCGCCCGCGAGCGGGCATGCACGATGTCGATATCGTGCTCCTCGATGATCGACTGCAGCCGCCGAATATTCCGCATCATTACGAACACGTTCTTGCTGTGCGTCGGCAGGGTGATGTGTACCGCCCCGGCGCGTGTAAGTGTGGTCTCCATCGGCCCGCCCGCCGAAACAACGAAGGCGCGCCCGCCTGCCGCCACAAGCGCCTGGGCGATGTCGATGGTGCCGCGTTCGACCCCGCCGGTGACCAGTTCGGGGACGACCTGCAGCACGGTCGGCGGCGCGCCGGCCGAATCCAGGAATGTATCAGCAGAGGTGTCGTCCACTGCCTTGCCTGTCTCGGAGATAGGTGATTTGTTCATGCCGCTTTCATGCGAACCGCCTTCGAGCGACCCGCCTCATGCCCGACGAGCCATCCGCCGCGCCGCCCGAATTTTTCGATCGTCCGGACGGCGCGAGAATCGCCTACCACGGAAGCGAGGGCAAGGGGCCATGTGTGGTCTTTCTGCCGGGCTTCCGTTCCGACATGACCGGCGGCAAGGCGCTGGCGCTGGAAGCGCTCTGCAATGCGCGCGGCCAGGCCTTCCTGCGGTTCGACTACACTGGCCACGGCGCGTCCTCCGGTGAGTTCATCGAAGGCTCGATCGGCGACTGGTCGCGCGATGCGATCGGCGCGCTGGAAGAGCTCACCGAAGGCCCGCTGGTTCTCGTTGGATCGAGCATGGGCGGCTGGATCATGCTGCTCGCCGCGCTGGCGATGAAGCCGCGGATCGCCGGGCTGGTTGGCATTGCCGCCGCGCCCGATTTCACCGAGGCGCTGATGTGGAAGAACATGGACCCCGAGCTGCGCGCCGAGCTAATCGACAAGGGCGTGATCTATCAGCCTTCAGATTACGATCCCGAGCCGACGCCGATCACCATGCGCATGATCGAGGACGGCCGCAAGCATCTGGTGCTCGGCGGGCCGATCGCGCTTGACTGTCCGGTGCGCCTTATTCACGGCCAGCGGGATTTCGATGTGCCCTGGCAATGGTCGGAGCGCATCGCCGATGCGCTGGGCTCGGAGGATGTCGAGATCACATACGTGAAGGCGGGCGAGCACCGTCTTTCCGAGCCGCGCGATCTGGACCGGCTCTGCCGCGTGGTTGCCGGTCTGCTCGACGAGATCGAGGCGAGTTAGCGACCTTCACCCGCCTCGTAAAGCGCGCGCAGCCCCGCCTCGTAGTCGGGATAGGCAAGCCGCACGCCGAGTTCCTGCTTGATACGCTCGTTGCGCACCCGGCGATTGTCGGCGTAGAAGCTCGCCGCCATCGCCGAGAGTTCGGCTTGCTCGATGGGCACCAGCGGTGGCGGTTCGACCCCCAACAGGCTTGCCGCGAAGGTAACGACGTCGGGTCCGGGCGCCGGCCGGTCGTCGCAAAGATTGTAGATCGCCCCGGGATTGGGCTGTGCCATCGAAGCGGCGAGTACGCCCGCGATGTCCGCGACATGGATGCGCGAGAAGATATGCCCCGGCTTTTCGGTGCGTTTGGCGGTGCCGGCGCGCAGCTGCGCCAGCGCGTTGCGCCCGGGCCCATAGATCCCGGCGATGCGGAAGATGTGAACTGGCAGCTTGCCTGATGGAGAGCTGGCGCCAAGCGCAAGCCAGGCGCGCTCTGCCGCCGCCCGTCGTTCGCCGCGCGGCCCGCTCGGGCGCACCGGTGCGCCTTCGTCGACCCATTCCCCGCCGGTATTGCCATAGACGCCGGTGGTCGAGAGATAGCCGATCCAGGCCGCGCCGCCGCTCGCGATCGCATCGCCATGCGCGCCCAACACCGGATCGCCGGTTTCGCCGGGCGGCACCGAGCTCACGATGTGCGTGGCCGCGGCAAGCGCGCCGAGCCCGGACGCGTTCAGCGGCAGCTCGCTGCTGAAGGGGTAAGCCTCGATCCCCGACCGCGCCAGCGCGGCAACGCCCGCCTCGCTGCGGCTGGTGCCGGCAACCGTCCAGCCTTCGGCGCCGCGCTTCTCGCCCGGATCGGCGTCGAGCAGATGCCGCGCCAGCGTCCGGGCGCTGTAGCCGAGGCCGAAAACGAACAGACGCCCCGCCATTTCCGCCTCATTTGCAGTGTGGATTGCGGTCGATCGCGAATGATCGCACGGACCCAGCCCCTCCGAGATAGGGCCTTGCGCCGGTGCGGTCAAACGGCCACGCTAACCAATCCCAGAACCCGCCCAGGCCAGCATGCCCCACGCCATTGATCACCGCGTATGTCGTTGTCGCGCCCGTTCTTGTCGCGCTCGTTCATATCTCGCCCGGCTTTGTTGTGCGCGTCGTTCGGTCCCGATCGCGATGGCGCTCGCGGCGGGGATCGGGCTGGCCGGTGCGGCGCCGGTCTGGGCCGCGGCGAGCGGGTTCGCCGGCGACAGGGCATCGCGGGTCTTCTACAAGACATGCATGGCGCTTGCCCGGCGCGATCCGGGCCGCGCGCTTGGCGACGCGCTCGCCTTCGATGCGACAGGGGCGGCCTATCCCGCCCGCCACTGCGCCGCGACCGCTCTCTTGCGGCTCGGCCGCTATCGTCAGGCCGCGGTGATGTTGGATGGGCTCGCCTCAACCATGAAGCGGGCGCCGCGACAATTGCGCTCGCGGATCTTCCATCAGGCGGGTCTTGCCTGGTTGAGCGCCCGCGACGTCACGCGCGCGGATGCCGCACTGGTGCGTGCGGTCGCCCTCGATGGCCACAACCTGCGCGCCCGCGCCGATCGCGGCCTGCTGCGCGCGCAAACCAACCGAATGGATGAGGCCATCCACGACTTCAACGCGGTGATTGCCGCGGCGCCCGACGATGACGCCGTCCTTGTCCTGCGCGCTGCCACCTACCGCAAACTCAAGCGTCTCGACCGCGCGCGCGACGATCTGCAACGGGTGTTGAAGCGCAAGCCCGATCACGCCGATGCGCTGCTCGAGCGCGGCATTCTGCGCCTGGTTCGCCGTGATCTGCTCGGCGCGCGGGCGGATTGGAAGCGGATATTGCAGGTTGCGCCGGGTTCGGCGGCGGCGGTCGTCGCGCGGCGCAAGTTGGCTTTCCTCAATCGGAGATTGAAATAAAGTTTCCATGCAGCCCGCGAGCGACGATTATGGGCCAGGCCAGCTCGCCGACATTTTGGACCCTGATCCTCGCCCTTGCGAATTTCGCGGCGGTGCTTGGAAAAAATGGTTAATATTTTTCTGTGTTCTTGTTACGGTCCGCTTGCGCGGGCCCCAGACCATAGCTACGATTGAGACGCTTACAGGGGGTTGTGGGCAAGAGCGGCAAGTCAAGTTTGTATGATTCGCCCAAATTTGAGTAACTTACTGGGAAGAAAGCCTGAATTCGTCAAATAAAAAAGTGAAGTAGACGAGTAATCAGGCGATTTCTCTAATAAAAATATCGATCCGACGGCGTGAATATATAAATCGCTGCGGGTTCGGGGGTGTGACGATTTCTCGGGCATTTGCCCGATCGGGGAGTATTGCGTGTCAGCAGAGTCCTACGCTGGGGACCTTTCCGTCCAGGAAGCCTGGAAGCTTCTGAGTGACGACGAAACTGCGGTGCTGGTCGATTGCCGCAGCCGCCCGGAATGGGTTTTCGTCGGTATTCCAGATCTTGCAGGGCTCGGCCGTGAAGCTGTTTTTTGCGAATGGCAAAGCTTTCCAACCATGCAGATCAATGCCGAGTTCGCGGCGCAGTTGCGTGTGGCGGGGGTTGGTGAGGACAAGGCGGTTTTATTTATTTGCCGCTCGGGTCAGCGCTCCAAGGCCGCCGCAATCGCGATGACCGGTCAGGGTTTTGCCCGCTGCTACAACGTGGCGGGTGGCTTCGAGGGGCCGCCCGACGGCGAACGACATCGCAGCAATGTGGGAGGCTGGAAGGCGGCCGGCTTACCTTGGATCCAGGAATAGCGCTCGAGACTGAGCTGCACAGGGCAATGGGACAGCGAAGAGCTTATGGAGAGGTTGATGAATATCGACGACGCGGGCGAGCCGACGACAGCGATTTGGGCGCGCGTGCGCGGGCGGCTGCGCAACGAGGTCGGTGACGCCGCGTTCAAGAGCTGGCTCAAGCCGCTCACCCTGCGCGAAGTGCGCGATGGTACCGTCCGCCTCATGGTGGCCACGCGGTTCATGCGCGATTGGGTGGCCGCGCATTACGGCGACCGGCTGCGCGAGCTCTGGGGCGAGGAAGATGCATCGATCCGCGCAATCGAGATTTCGGTTGATCCCAATCTCGTCGAGGCCGGGACCGCAGTGGCGGACGAGCCCGTCGACATGCGCGGCCGAAACCGCGCGGGTGGGCCGGCGGACAGTCTCGACGACGATATCTCGGCGCCGCTCGACCCGCGCTTGACGTTCGAAAACTTCGTCGTCGGCAAGCCGAATGAGATGGCCCACGCCGCGGCGCAGCGCGTCGCCGATGCCCTGACGGTGCCTTTCAATCCGCTCTTCCTTTACGGCGGCGTCGGTCTTGGCAAGACCCACCTGATGCACGCCATCGCCCACCGTATCCGCAAGACCAAGCCCGGCAAGCGCGTCATCTATCTGTCGGCGGAGAAGTTCATGTACCGGTTTATCCGGGCCATGCGCTACAAGGACACGATGGCGTTCAAGGAGCAGTTCCGCTCCGTTGATTTCCTGATGGTCGACGACATCCAGTTCTTCAGCGGCAAAGACTCGACCCAGGAAGAGTTTTTTCACACCTTCAACGCGCTGATCGACGAGAACCGCCAGGTCGTCATCTCGGCCGACAAACCGCCCTTCGATCTGGAGCGCATGGAGGAACGCCTGCGCTCGCGGCTCGGCTGGGGCGTCGTCGCCGACATCCATCCGACCACCTACGAGCTGCGCCTGTCGATCCTGGAATCGAAGGCCGACCAGCTCGGCGTCAGGGTGCCCTCCAAGGTGCTGGAGTTTCTCGCCCACAAGATCGCCTCCAATGTCCGCGAGCTGGAAGGCGCGCTCAACCGCATCGTCGCCCATGCCGATCTGGTCGGCCGCGAGATCAGCTTGGAGAATACCCAAGAACTGCTGCACGACCTGCTGCGCTCCACCGACCGGCACGTCACCATCGAGGAAATTCAAAAACGCGTCGCCGAGCATTACGCAATCCGGTTATCGGACATGCATTCGGCCCGCCGCGCCCGCGCCGTCGCGCGGCCGCGTCAGGTCGCGATGTATCTGGCCAAGCAGCTCACCACCCGCTCGCTGCCGGAGATCGGCCGCAAGTTCGGCGGCCGCGATCACACCACGGTGATGCACGCGGTCAAGCGTATCGAGCAACTCCGCTCCACCGATGCCGGCTTCGCCGAGGACATCGATCTGTTGCGGCGGATGCTGGAGGGCTGACGGAGGCGGCGAGGTCGGCGAGCACTGATCGTCTATTTCTCGGGGCGGGTTTCAAACCCGCCCGCGGGGCTCGTCCTGGCAAATGAGGCCGGGAAAACATCCCGCAAACGTGCGGGTTTGAATCCCGCCCCTACGGGTAATTTCGAACCGTTCCACGGCCCCCGCCATGCGCCCTTGGATTCCGCCCAAAACTCTTTGGAATCAATGGGCTTGTGGTATAATCCGCAGGCCCAGGCGGGCGTGATTGCCGACTGCGCGCCAGAGCGCTTCCCCGCGCTCTTTTCGGTCGGCCGGAAGCGTTTGATTTGAAGTCCAAATTCCCTCTTTTCGATAGAAAACAGCCATGAAACTCGTCATCGAGCGGTCGGCCCTTATGAAATCCTTGGGCCACGTCCAGAGCGTGGTCGAGCGTCGCAACGCGATCGCCATCCTCTCAAACGTGCTGATCGAGGCCGATGGCGGCAATCTGGAGCTCTCCACCACCGACATGGATGTGGGGATCACCGACAAGGTTGCGGCTGACATCACCGCCGATGGCGCGACCACGGCCCCCGTCCACACGCTCTACGACATTGTCCGCAAGCTGCCCGATGGGGCGCAGGTCGAGCTCGAGACCGAGGATTCGAGCCGCATGGTGCTGCGCGCCGGCCGCTCGACCTTCAACATCTCCTGCCTGCCCAAGGAGGATTTCCCGGCCCACCAGGAAGCGGATCTGCCGCACAGCTTCACCCTGCCGGCCTCCGAGTTGCGCACGCTGATCGACCGTACCCATTTCGCGATTTCCACCGAGGAGACGCGCTATTATCTGAACGGCATCTATCTGCACACCGCCGAGACCGAAGGCGTGCAGGTGCTGCGTGCGGTCGCCACGGACGGCCATCGCCTGGCGCGCATCCAGATGCCGATGCCCGAGGGCGCCGCCGGCATGCCGGGTGTGATTGTGCCGCGCAAGGCCGTCTCCGAATTGCGCAAGCTGGTGGACGAATCGACCGACCCGATCGAGGTCGCGCTTTCCGATGCGCGCATCCGTTTCACCTTCGGCGGTGTCGTGCTGAACTCCAAGCTGATCGACGGCACGTTCCCCGACTACCAGCGCGTCATTCCGGCGGAGAATGACAAGGTCCTCGAGGTCGATTGCAGCGAGTTCACAAAGGCGGTCGACCGCGTCTCGACGATCTCCACGGAAAAATCGCGCGCCATCAAGCTGGCCCTCGATAGCGGCAGCCTGGTGCTGTCCGCCTCCAGCCCCGAGGCCGGGACCGCAACGGAGGAGCTTGAGGTCAGCTACTCGAACGATCCGATGGAGATCGGCTTCAACTCGCGCTATCTGCTCGATATCACCCAGCAGATCGAAGGCAACGGCGCCAGGCTGACCCTCGCCGACGCGGCCTCGCCGACGATCATTCAGGACGCCTCCGATACCAGCGCGCTCTACGTTCTGATGCCGATGCGGGTTTGAGCGTGATTGCGCTGCTGGCCGAGCAACCAACGATCGCCATGAGTGAACCGGGTTCGGGCCGGGGGGAACACGCAGCCCCGTCGAATGACGTGCATATTGGGCCCGCCGTGCGCCGCGTCGTGCTCACGGACTTCCGCAACTATGCGCGCCTGCGTCTCGATGTCGACGCCCGCCCGGTGGTGCTGACCGGCCCCAATGGCGCCGGCAAGACGAATTTGCTGGAGGCGCTGTCCTTGCTGGCGCCGGGACGCGGATTGCGCCGCGCGCGGCTCGGCCAGCTCGTACACGGGGCGATGGGGTCAGGCGAGGAGCCTGGCGGTGATAGCGGCATATGGGCCGTGGCCGCGCAGATCGTCACGCCGGATGGCCCGGTCGAAATGGGCACCGCCCGCGAGATCGTGCGCGACGCGGCCGGCGAATACGAAGGCGAGCGCCGCGTCGTTCGCATCGACGGCAAGACTGCCAAAGGGCAAGGCGACCTTGCGCGGTATCTTTCGGTCGCCTGGCTGACGCCTGAAATGGACCGCCTCTTCGTTGAGGCGAGCAGCGGGCGGCGGCGGTTCATCGACCGCCTCGTCTATGGCTTCGTGCCCGATCACGCCAGCCGGGTTTCCGCCTATGAGCGGGCCATGCGCGAGCGCTCGCGGCTGCTGCGCGACGGCGGCGCGGACGCCTCCTGGCTGGCCGCGCTGGAAGCGCAGATGGCCGAGGCGGCGGTGGCGATCGCCGCCGCGCGGCGCGATCTCGTCGCCCGGCTCAATCAGGCTGGCGCGGCAGCTATCGGGCCCTTTCCCCGGCCCGAAGTGTCGATGCGGGGTGCGGTCGAAAGCTGGCTTGGCGACGGGCCGGCGCTGGCCGCCGAGGACCGCTTCCGCGAAACGCTGGCGGCGAGCCGGCGGCGCGACGCCGAGGCGGGCGGTGCGGCCGAGGGCCCGCACCGCAGCGATCTCCACGTCATCCATGCCGTGCGCGGCGTGCCTGCGGCGCAGTGTTCGACCGGCGAGCAGAAGGCGCTTTTGATCGCGCTCGTCCTGGCGGCGGCGCGCTTGCGTGCGCTGGAGCACGGGGCGGCGCCCATTCTTTTGCTCGACGAAGTCGTCGCCCATCTCGACGAGACGCGGCGGGCGGCGTTGTTCGACGAGCTGGTGGCGCTGGGCGCCCAGGCCTGGCTCACCGGCACCGACCGCGCGCTCTTCGACGCCCTTGAAGACCGCGCCCAGTTTCTCGATGTCGCCGACGGCGCGGTGCGCCCGGCCGCATCCGCTTTGGATCGATCATGAGCAAACCGAAAATGCCCGCCGCGAGACCGGCCAAGAGTTCCGCCAAGGCTGCCAGGCCCGCGACCCGCCCGGCGGCGACTGCCAAGAAAAGTCCGGCGTCCGGCGATCCCTATGGCGCCGAGCAGATCAAGGTGCTGCGCGGGCTGGAAGCCGTGCGCAAGCGCCCGGGCATGTATATCGGCGATACCGATGACGGCTCGGGACTGCATCACATGGTCTACGAAGTCGTCGACAACTCGATCGACGAATCGCTCGCCGGCCATTGCGACCGCATCGAGGTGACGCTCAATCCCGACGGTTCGGTCACTGTGATCGATAACGGCCGCGGCATCCCGGTCGACATCCATTCCGAAGAGGGTATCTCGGCGGCCGAGGTCATCATGACCCAGCTTCACGCCGGAGGTAAGTTCGACCAGAACTCCTACAAGGTCTCCGGCGGTTTGCACGGGGTCGGCGTTTCGGTTGTGAATGCGCTTTCGGAATCGCTGACCTTGCGCATCTGGCGCGGCGGCAAGGAATACGTGATGAAATTCGCCCACGGCGACGCCGAAAGCAGTCTCGCCGAGGCCGGCGAGGCGGGCGATCGCACCGGCACCGAAATCACCTTCCTGCCTTCGACGAAGACGTTCACGAATACAGAATTCGATTTCGGCACGCTGGAGCACCGGCTGCGTGAACTTGCCTTCCTCAATTCCGACGTCACCCTGGTGCTCACCGATACGCGCGCGGTCGAGGACAAAGTCGTCGAGCTCCATTACGAGGGCGGCATCAAGGCCTTCGTGGAATATCTCGACCGGTCCAAGGCACCGTTGCACGGCAAGCCGATCACCGTCACCGGCCAGCAGGGCGACATCGTCATCAACGTGGCGTTGCAGTGGAACGACAGCTACCACGAGACCATGCTGTGCTACACGAACAACATCCCCCAGGATGACGGCGGCACGCATCTGGCGGGTTTCCGCGCAGCCCTTACGCGCCAGGTCAACAACTACGCCCAGTCGAGCGGCATTGCCCGGAAAGAGAAGGTGGCGGTAACGGGCGACGATGCCCGCGAGGGGCTGACTTGCGTGCTCTCGGTCAAGGTGCCCGATCCCAAGTTTTCCTCGCAGACCAAGAGCAAGCTCGTCTCGTCCGAGGTCCGGCCCGCGGTCGAGGCCTTCGTCAACGACAAGCTCGGCCAATGGTTCGAGGAGCATCCGGGCGAAGCGAGGAAGATCGTCGCCAAGGTGGCCGAAGCGGCTGCCGCGCGCGAGGCCGCGCGCCGAGCGCGCGAGCTCACCCGCCGCAAGGGCGCGCTCGACATCTCCTCGCTGCCCGGCAAGCTCGCCGACTGTCAGGAGCGCGACCCGGCCAAATCCGAGCTCTTCATCGTCGAGGGCGACAGCGCCGGCGGCACCGCCAAGCAGGGCCGCGACCGCCGGACCCAGGCGATCCTGCCGTTGCGCGGCAAGATCCTCAACGTCGAGCGCGCGCGCTTCGACAAGATGCTGGGCTCGGCGGAAATCGGCACCTTGATCACGGCGCTCGGCACCGGCATCCGCGACGATTTCAATATCGGCAAGCTGCGCTACCACAAGATCATCATCATGACGGACGCCGATGTCGACGGCGCCCATATCCGCACGCTGCTGCTCACCTTCTTCCACCGCCATATGGGCGCGCTGATCGAGCATGACGGCACCGGAACCGGCGTGGATATCGTCGCCGCGAATAGTGCCGGCAACGGCGCAGGGAAGAGTGCGGCGAGCGACGCTGACGCAACCACCGAGGTTAGCGAAGTCGAAGAAGTCGAAGAAGTCGAAGAAGTCGAAGAAGTCGAAGAAGTCGAAGAAGTCGAAGAAGTCGAGGAGGCCGGCGAGCCTGGCAGTGAAGCTGTGGCGCAGGTCTTCCGTCACCTCTATATCGCCCAGCCGCCGCTCTACAAGGTCAAGCGCGGCAAGTCGGAGGTCTACCTCAAGGACGATGCCGCGCTTGAGAAGTATCTTATCGATACCGCGATCGACGACAGCATCCTGGCGCTTCACGACGGCAGCCAGATCGCCGGGCGCGATCTTGCCGTATTCATCGGCCAGGCGATCGAGGCGCGCGAGTTGATGGAGCCGCTGGTCGCCCATGTCGGCCATCGGCCGGTCGTCGAGCAGGCCGCCATATTGGGCGCGCTGGCGCCGGAATACCTTTCCGACAAGAGCCAGGCCGTTGAGGTCGCGCACTATATTGCCCGGCGCCTTGACGCGCTGGCGCATAAGGACGAGCGCGGCTGGGTTGGAGAGACACTTGCCGATGGCGGGCTGCTGTTCCGGCGCACGCTTCGCGGCGTCGCCGAAACCCACCGGATCGACGCCAAGGTCATCAACAGCTCGGCCGCGCGCCGCCTCACCGAAAAGGCAGCCGACCTCCAGATCGCCTATGCCGGTCACGGCACGCTGGTCCACAAGGAGGACGAGACCACCATCGCTGGGCCGACCGATCTGGTCGATGCGATCATGGCGATCGGCCGCAAGGGGATCTCGATCCAGCGCTACAAGGGGCTGGGCGAGATGAATGCCGTGCAGCTTTGGGAGACGACGATGGACCCGGGCTCGCGAACGCTGCTGCAGGTCACGCCGTTCGATGTCCACCAGGCGACCGATATCTTCGCCACGCTGATGGGCGACGACGTCGAATCGCGCCGCGAATTCATCCAGACCCACGCGCTGGAAGTGGCGAATTTAGACGTTTAGCCCGATTTACCAGCCACTTATCCGATTGTCACCCCGGCCGAAGAGCCGAAGTCCATTCGGTATCAAGGGTCGGAACCGTCCATGCCCGCGACGCACGATCGCTGGACCCCGGATCAAGTCCGGGGTGACATTAGGAGCATTTTGGGGGGCATTTTGGCGAAGCTCGACGTTTCGTCGCTAGCCCACACCCAGCAAAACAAAAAGCGCCGATAGAGTGAGTACGGAAACGACGGTCGAAATGACGATCGCCGCGGTCGAGCGTTGCAGGTAGATGTCGTATTGCTGCGCCAGCACGAAGACCAACGCGCCGGTCGGCAGCGACGCCAGGATCACCGCCGAGGCTGCCCAGACTGGTGGCATCGCAAGCAGCTTGTAGGCGAGCCACCAAGTGATGGCCGGCTGCACCACGAGCTTCAGGAGCACCAGCCAGCCAACCTCGACCGGGCCGGCGCGCAATGAGCGGCCGACTATGAAGAGGCCGATGGCAAAGAGCGCGCAGGGGCCTGCGGCGGCGCCCATAATGTCGCAGAACGTGGCGATCGGCTGCGGTAGCGGTATCCCAAGGACCGATACCAGCAGGCCGGCGCCGGCGGACAGCACCAGCGGATTGCGGGCCACCGCGAGAATGACGTGGCGGGCGATGGCCAGCGGCCCGGCGCCGCGGCCCAGATCAAGTTCGATGATCACGACGGTGATCGGCATGATGACGGCGCCCGTTATCATCGCGCCGATGATCGCCGGCAGCTTGCCGCATCGCCGAACGCGGTGATGAGCAGCGGGATGCCCATGTAACCGGTGTTCGAGAAGATCGCGCTCATGCCATGCAGGCCGAGCGCGGCGAGCCGGTTGGGGAAGACGAAATAGGCGACCGCGATGGAGAGCGCGAAGGTCACCAGCATGCCGCCGCCCAGGGCGGCGATGAATGACCAGTTCAGGGCCTCGCCGGTTCCGACTCGCGATAGCGAGACAAAGAAGAGCGCCGGCAGGGCGCCATAATAGACGAAGCGGTTGAGCGCTTCACTGCTGGCATCGCCCAGCAGGCGGAAGCGGCCGGCGAGATAGCCGGCCAGCATGATCGCGAAAATCGGCAGGACGACGTTGATGATGGCAGTCATGGGATGATGGCAGTCATGGGATGATGGCAGTCATGGGCTGCCAGCGTAGCGTATCGGGAAGCCGCCGCTCCAGGTCTTCCTCATGCGGTCAGCCAACCCGGATTTGATTATCATTCGCGGGTGTGGAACAATCGTCGCGGTCGATGAACCACGGAATGGCGCGCCTTTAATACAGGCGCGCGTACTTTATGTGCCGCCTTCTTGCCTATCTGGGCCCGCCTGTGCGGCTTGATCGTCTGATCACCGAGCCAGCGCATTCGCTCGTCGTGCAATCGTATAAGCCGCGCGAGATGACCTCCGGCCACGTGAACGCCGACGGGTTCGGCTTTGGCTGGTATGACCGCACCGAACGCGCCGAGCCTTACGTTTATCGCAGCGTGCTGCCGATCTGGAACGACGACAACCTCGCCGACCTCTGCGCCTTCGTGCGCGCCGACTGCGTGATGGCGAATGTTCGCAGCGCCACGCCGGGCCAGCTTCTCGCCGCCGCCAACACCCAGCCCTTCGTCTCGGGCGCTCTCTCGGTGCTGCACAACGGCTTCGTCACCGACTTCAAGGCAACTCTCCAGCGCCCGATCCGCAAGGCGCTCGACGACGAAAGCTATGCCGCCATTTCCGGCACCACCGATTCCGAACATCTTTTTGCTTGGCTGCTGCAGCACCTGCGCGGCGCCGCCGATCTGCGCGCCGGCTTGGGCGCGGGGCTTGCCTCGCTGATGGCGCTCGCCCCGCGGGCCGAGATGACGCTCAACTTCATCGTCAGCGACGGTGAGCAGCTCGTCGCCTCGCGCCTGGCCCACAATGTCGCCACACCCTCGCTCTACAGCCTTGCCGATCCCCGACAATTTCCGGGCGCCGTTTTGATCGCTTCGGAACCGCTGTTCGACGACCCTGCCTGGACGCCGATCCCCGAAGGGAGCCTGATTTCCATTGACCGCACACGCACCATCACCGTCGACGCCCTCGCCGCGTGAAGAAAGCCTCGCTTTGCGCGAGGCCTACGAGGTGTGCCGGGCCGGTACCTATGCCCTGTTCGACGATCTGGCGGAGGACGATTTCCGGAGCCAGCCGCATCCCGCGTTCAGCCCGCCCGGCTGGCATCTCGGCCATGTCGCCTATACCGAGGCCCAATGGCTGCTCTGCCATTGCGCGGGCGAGCCGCTGCCGCATCCCGAATACCGCACGGCATTCGACGTCGACGGGCTGGCGAAGCCCGAGCGCGCGGCCAAGCTGCCGCCCAAGGACGAAGTGGTCGACTACGCCCAAGATATTCGCGAGCGCATCATTGCCCAGCTCGACGAGGAGGCCATTGCCCGGCACGGGCGGGTCTGGCAGTTCGTACTCCAGCACGAAAGCCAGCACGGCGAGACGATCACCTTTCTGCGTCACCTGATGGGCGATCGTCCCGCGCTGAACGAGGATGATCCCATCCTGCCGCTTGAATGGGTCCCGGTTCCGGCCGGCCCCGCTTCGATCGGCTGCGACGGCCTGCAGGCAATCGACAACGAACGACCGGCGCACACGGTCACGCTCGGTGATTTCAGTCTGGCCAAGCATCCAGTCACGCAAGCCCAATTCGCCCTTTTCATCGAGGCCGGCGGCTACACCGACCGCCGCTGGTGGGACGAAGCCGGCTGGTCGTGGCTGACCGACGCCAAGGTCTCCGCCCCGCTCTACTGGCGCGAGGGCTTGGCCAACGTGCCGGTCATGGGCGTGAACGCCTACGAGGCCGATGCCTTCGCGCGCTTCTCGGGTGCCCGCCTGCCGTGCGAGGCGGAATGGGAGAAGGCCGCGGCCTGGAACCCCGATACGCAGGTCGCCTCGGCCTTCCCCTGGGGCGAGGCGCTGCCGGGACCTGGGAGCGCCAACTGCGACCGCGCCCATCGCGGCACGACCGCCGTCGACCGCTATCCCGGCGGCCGCAGCGCTTACGGGGCCGAAGACATGATCGGCAATGTCTGGGAATGGACCGCCTCGACCTTTCGCGGCTATGACGGCTTTGAGTCCTGGCCGTACGAGGGCTATTCGAAGATCTATTTCGACGGCGCCCACAGGGTTCTGCGCGGCGGCAGTTGGGCGACCCGGCCCTGGGCGATGCGCGCCAGCTTTCGCAACTGGTACCAGCCCCAGATCCGCCAGATCCTGGCCGGCTTCCGGCTTGTCCGTGACGGGCTTGCCGGCTGACATCCATGGAACGCCCCATGAGCTCGGCTTTCCGCCGATCCCACCCAAGTCAGCAGAGGTAATGCGTCATGTCCGACATCACGGTCCTTGAGCATCCCGATCTCGGCACCCGGTTCCGCATTACCGAGATCGCCTCGGATCAGCCGGAGGGCGACGATGGCGCTGACGTCATTGCCAGTCTCACGGGCACGCCCAAAACCCTGCCGGCGCGCTACTTCTACGACGACCACGGCTCGGATCTGTTCGAGGACATCACCGCCTTGCCGGAGTACTACCTGACCCGCACCGAGGAGGCGATCCTGCGCGAGCGGGCGGGCGAAATCGCGGCGCTCACCGGCGACTGCGACCTGATCGAGCTTGGCAGCGGCAGCTCGGCCAAGACGCGGGCGCTGCTGCGCGCCTTCATCGACGGCGGCTACCGCCTGCGTTATCTGCCGATCGATGTGAGCGACGGCATATTGCGCGCCAGCGCCGAAGCATTGCTGGCCGACTTCCCGTCGCTCGAGCTCTGGGGCCTGGTCGGAACCTATGAGAGCGCGCTCGCGCATCTGCCCCGGCGTGAGCTGCCCTGGCGCATGGCGATGTTCCTCGGCAGCACGATGGGCAATCTCTCCGACGAGGAAGCCGATCGTTTTCTCGACCGCGTCCGCGCCGCGCTCGCGCCCGGCGAATGCTTCCTCGTCGGCACCGATCTGCACAAGCCGGCGGGTGTGCTCGAGGCTGCCTACAATGACGCCGACGGCGTCACCGCCGCCTTCAACCTCAACATGCTGCGGCATCTGAATGCCCGCTTCGGCGGCGATTTCGACCTCGACGCCTTCTCGCATCACGCCTACTACAACGCGCCCGAGCGCCGCATCGAAATGCATCTGGTCAGCCACCGCGCCCAGCGCGTCACCCTCGACGATCTCGATCTCACGGTCGATTTCGGCTCCGGCGAGACCGTGCGTACCGAGATCAGCCGCAAGTTCGATCTGCCGGTGCTGATTGGGCGCTTCGAAAGGGCGGGCTTCAAGGCGGCGCGTACCTGGACCGACGATAAGGGCTATTACGGCCTTACCGCTTTCCGGGCGGTGTGACGCGGATACCCGTCTCGCCATTCCCGCGCCAGCGGGGATCCAGCGGCCGCGTGAACGTTACCGTCCTCCATCCTTCGAGGCTCGCCTTCACCCTGAGGAGCCGCCGCGAGGCGGCGTCTCGAAGGACGCTCGCACCTCAGAGTCTGGCCCGAAACTAATTGCATGTTATCAGGCTCTTGCCAGTTGTCGTATGAGGAGCTGGACGGCGGCGATGTAGATCCATGCCTGTTCGGTTGAGGGATATTTTTCGAAGTCCTT
>Ga0307378_10001975_pt1 | contig 32305 bp, 20 predicted proteins | sample UN1MG_FD_202238 | JGI IMG/M metagenome (GOLD analysis project Ga0307378, IMG submission 202238) | Soil microbial communities from Risofladan, Vaasa, Finland - UN-1 | ecosystem: Environmental > Terrestrial > Soil > Coastal area > Acid sulfate soil | place: Finland: Risofladan, Vaasa | collected... | reverse complement strand
ACGAGCCTGCCCTGAGCGAAGTCGAAGGGCTCGATGCCGGCGGCCCCCGCGGCGAGTTCTTCAAGACGGAGAAATTTCCGGCCGATGGCTGCCGCTTTAAGCGCGTGACTTTGAAAATTGCCGGCAGAACCATGACGTCGATGACGCGCTGTGGTCCCGATCTCGATACCGTCTGGACGTTGGAGCACCCGCTGAAAAGCACGGATGATTTAAAGGCCTATCTGGAGCTGCCGGATGAAGTCTTCGCCGAAGAGATCGATGTCACCGGCATGATAGAAGAGGACCGAAAGCTCGCCGACCGCGGCATCGTCATGGTCGATACGGAAGACCCGATTTGTGCCGCGGCGGCTCTTTTCAGTATGGAAGACTTCACGGTTATCGCTTTGACCGAGCAGAGACTTTTTCACCGGCTGCTTGAGAAGCTCTCCCGCCACATATACACCAGGACGCAGGTGACGGCCGAGGCATTCGCCGGTCATCTGTGGCGCATCTATGGGCCGGAGTACGCGACCGAACCTTACCTGCCGCCGCATCTGTTCAAGGAATATGTAGTGCGTTACACCGGACCGATGGTCGAGACCATTCAAAAGCACGGCGGCTTCGCCCGGATTCATTGTCACGGCAGGATTCGTGCCGTCCTCGATTACATTGTCGAGATGGGCCCGGCCGCTATCGACCCGATCGAGCCGCCGCCGCAGGGAGATGTGGAGCTTGCGTACGTCCGCCGCAGGTACGGCAAAGATTTGGTCCTTTTTGGAAATATAGAATTTGCCGCTATAGAGAACACCGAGCCGGCCGAGTTCGAAAAGCTCGTCGAAAAGACTCTCAAAGACGGAACCGCCGGCCAGGGCAGAGGCTTCGTCCTGATGCCGTCCTCAGCCCCTATCGGCCGAAAAATCACGCCCCGGCTGATGGCAAATTACCAGACCATGATCCGCCTGGCCACGAATTTCAACTCGTGACATAGTATGACATTGTCTCGGACTCGTAGGGTGGGCCTTGGCCCACCGATCCATATTACAAAGGCGTTGCATCGAAGACCAGCACTTCGAAAGGCTTCAGCTCGAACGTGCGCATCTTGCCTGCCGACAGCACAATCGCTTCGCTGGCCGCATCCTGTTTCCACGGGCTCTTCAGAGAATATTTTTGTGCCGCGCCGTTGGGCAGCTCGAAGGCTTTGCCAATATCAATCATGATACTGCCCGGCTTGTCGCTCGGATTGCGCAGTGACAGGACACCTTTTCTTTCAGACCACGCGGCCCAGCCGTAAATTTCTCCCGCTGCCGGGTCGCCGCCCACCCAGTGAGTGTCGACCAGCACGTCCGCGTTGTCACGGGACCATTTTGCCGCCTCGGCAAGGGCGTCCCAGTGCTCCGGCGACATCAGAGATGGGGTGATATACAGTTCCTGGCAGTTGGTCCCGCTGGCGAAGAAATCTCGAATATCCTCGGCAAGACCTTTGCTTTCGTTCGGCAGTCCATGATTGGCGAACATAACGCCCTGTGTCATTAGCGAATTGAGAGGATACAGCGGCGCGCGGCTCACGACGTTGTGATAAGTCTCCTTGTCACGGTATGTAATCTGCTGTTGGCGTTCTGTACCGGCGCCGTGCTTACCCCAATCCTGGCCGCTGCGCCATGTCGAATCGCAGTGCCACAGCCAGTAAGGCGAGGACCATGTCCCTGTTGTGGTGTTAATGAATACATCGGGTTTGACGCGGCGCAGCTCGCTCATAAGCCGCAGCAGGGCCTGCATGTCACTTGCGAATTCAGCGGTGGTTCCGGCGGGCCTGCCGCCGGCGCCTATGCCGTCGAACTTGAAATAATTCAGGTCATAATCGTGAATCATTTTAATGCACACATCGCGAAACCTGCCGAAATACTTTTTGCCGGCCAGTGAGAAACCGCTCTTGTTCGTCTCGAAGCCCTGCGCCCGGCCGTACTTGAGCCTCGCCTCTTTGGCCTGGCCGTAGCCGCCAAAGGGTGAGAGCCATGCCCCTAAAACCGAGTCATATTTTTCTACTACTCGTCGAAGCGGCGAAAATCCATCGGGATAGCCTTCGTGAAACAGCCACAGCGAGGCCGGGTCGTCCCATCCATCGTCCAGAACAAACGACTGCATCGCTATCCCGCGTTTTTTAATGAATTCTTTGCCGAACAGCTCGACCACTTCGGCAAATTGTCCCGGCTGGATTTTCTCCGGCCCGTAGCCGATGTCGTACCAACTGTTGTAATGCAGGAACGGCCTGTAAGGATGCACCCGCTGTCGTTCGATATAATACAAAAAGCCGCGGCGCAACTGGCCTTCCGGAACCACGCCGAACACCGAGCTATACTCAAGCCGCTCGCCCGCCTCCAGCCGGGTTGTATAAGGCAGACTGCATCGAAAACCGTTCGAGTCGCTTGTACTCTTAGACAGGGGACTCTCGCAGGCGAAGAACATATTGCCCGCTGCCACGGGCGAGCCGTCCACGATGCCTTTGGCCTCGGCTTTAGCCGCCAGCTCCCACAGCACGATTTCTTTTATGTCGATTGGCTCGTTCTTCGCCGTGAAGGTAATTTGCTGCCGGACATAATTCGAGCCATCCCGCAGAATCGCCCGCCATCGGACGTTAAGATTGCCATCGGACGAGACGAGCGTGGCGAGGATTTCTTTGCCGGCGAAGTGTTCAGTCAGCCGGCACGATTTTGAATCCGGCTCGATACTTTTTGTCTGAAGCTTGCCGAAGATTTTCAGTTCCGAAGCTCTCAAAACCTGACCGCCGTCCAGAATCAGTTGAAAGCATTTGGACTGCCCGGCATCAATTGCAACCCCGGCGAGCTTATCGACCAGCCGGTAGGGTTTTAACCGTCCTTCGGAGATATCCCACCTGCACGCAAGCACGGCATTTTCCAAAACCAGCTCTCCCTCGTCAAACCTGCACTGCGCGCCGCCCGGCTCCGGCCCTGGAAATTCAACCCCCGCATTCGCCCGACCAAAAGCGGCCAAAACCAGCACGACTAAAATCAAAACATCTAAAAACCGTTTATTATGTTTTCTGAGGCCCATATCGCATTCCTTTCCTGTTTTCCAAGTTTCGATCCCACATCTTACCAAAAACCGGTTCATTCAAAAACTAATTGTATGGATAAAAACAGCCTCGGACAGAGGCCCTCCTGGTTCCATGTTTTCCCGATATCCTGCCTCCTGTTACCCTGCTATCCCGGTATCCTGTATTTTTATCCTTTCTGGTTACCCGGAAAATCCGTGACAAATAGACTCACGTCTGGTAGTCTAAAACTTACAGATGTTGTCCTGAGCGCAGTCGAAGGATTTACGCATCTGTTTGGAGATACCTATGCGAGACACTAAAGGGACTCAATGAAAGGGAGAAATAAGTAAAATGTCTCTATGTCAAATCACATACGAACGAAATTTTCTGGATCATGTTATTTTGAATCAGGATATTATATGAAAGTAGCTTAGCAGCGTTAAATAAGAAATCTCTAATAATGTTTTAAGGGTAAATGGATATGTCTGGGATTCCGGCTTTTTGTGAGCAATGTAAATTTGTTTTTAACTCGAATTTTGTGGGGGACATAAGTAAGGGGGCAACTATTCATCTCGGTAATTGTGGCGTCCCATGTCCAAAGTGCGGTGGTATGGCGAAAATTCTTGATGGTGTTTATAAAAGAGTCGGTAGAGCAATTGAGATTTTTGTCGAAAATCAGGGTATTGATGATTTAAAGAAGATTCTAAGTATATTGGAATATGCTAAGAAGCATGAATTAGGCCACGAGGAAATCGTTGAAAAGATTAAGAAAGATGCACCTGAACTTTCAAAGTTTAGCGATGTTCTACCTCAAACTCGCGTCGAGTTATATACGTTCTTAATGCTCATTATAATGTTTATTGGTCAGTTAATCGCGTTACATAGGAGGGATTTAAGCAAAAACGAATTAGCGCAACACTTCGAAGTGATGGTGAACCAATACTACCTACATAATGAAGAAAAATCTGCAACACAGAAAGTGACTACTAAAGAAAAGGAAGCTAATAATTCTAAGGTTGGACGGAATGCTCCATGTCCTTGCGGCAGCGGCAGAAAATACAAAAAATGCTGTGGGAAGTGATTTCAACTATGAGGAGAAATAATAGTAGGGTGCGATGAATCGCACCAATAATGAATAGAATAGAACCATGTCGGGCCATAGGTGATGGTTTCGTGCCGGCGGGACATATTTCTTTGCCATCGTGCCATTCAACCGCCGGAAGATATTTTTCAATGTTCATGCTTTGAGGCTATTTCTCGTTTCGCGGGTGAATAAATAATAATTAAAATGGTGCGATTCATCGCACCCTACTTTGTTCATTCTGCCAGGATTCCTTACCAATATCGAGAATCGGTTTACGGGTAGCGTCTCACGGAGATTTTTCCGGAATTCACTTGATATTTAATGTATCATATGATATAATATTCATATAACATACGTATATAGTACAATAAATTTAGAGGTTAGAATTGAGAATGAAGAAAACTTTGTTATTTATGATCCATTCGACCTTGCTCAGGACAGGTTTATTAATTTCTATTGTCCCTGCTTTCGCAGGGATGACAATATTATTTCTCTGTGGCCTCCTTCGGCTACGCTCAGGACGGCGTCTGTGCTTTTGTGACCCAAACAACAGTGTTAATCGGTGTAAATCCGTGTCTAACGGAAAGCGATTTGAAAAAACAAAGCCAATGTTAAAATGGGTAAAATGACATTAATTCAGTAATAGTAAAGATTTATGGGCATTTTGGTGATTTTAAGCGGTTTTGGTCGGCGAAAAACAAAGCCAATCAAAGCCAATTGCCGGTCTTCGGCCGGAAATCCGAAGCACTAAGCTCTAAATCCGAAACAAAGAGGAACGGGAGCTAAAAGACAGCTCCGAAAGCACATTTGAAAGGGTATGTTTGAAAAAACAAACCCAATTTGCGAAAGGGTAAAATGACGTTAAGTTATTATTAACAATGATTTACGGAGATTTTGGTGTTCTAAGGCGGCGAAAAAACAAAGCCAATTCAAAGCCAAACAAAGCCAATTTTACTACTCCCAAAGGGGTAGATCAAAGGCTGGACGACGATCGCATCCGGGATATTGTGGTTTGTGGAAAGGAAATCTGGTATAAAGCTTTTATTACATGTTCGACAGGAATTTTCAGATGCTTATAGCGACATTTATAAACTCGGGAGGTAACTCATGCTGATTAGAAAAAATGCGCAAATAGTAATAATTTTGATCGTACTTACAGCGATTTGCCCGGCGGCCGAACGCACCAGCGAATTGGTAAGCGTAATTCCGCAGCCTGTCTCGATTGAGTATGACGAAGGTTACTTTCAAATCGGGCCGGGTACGCGCATCGTTGCGGAAAATCAGGCTGCGACTGAGGCGTCGAAATTGATCGATGCCCTGGCACCTGCGATGGGTTACCGGTTGAGTTTGTCCGATGCCTCGCAGCGGAGAAGGGGATCCATAGCGTTGGAGCTTGAGAAGGATCTGTCTAAGCTCGGCGACGAAGGTTACACGCTCAGAGTTACTCCTATGCGTATTTTGATCCGGGCGAAGGAGCCTGCGGGGCTTTTCTACGGCATCCAGACACTGCGGCAGCTTCTGCCGGCACAGGTTTTCAGTAAAACGAAGGCCAAAGATGCAGACTGGAAAGTGCCTTGCGTGAGGATTACGGACTACCCGCGTTTTCAATGGCGGGGCTTGCTTGTCGACCCGGCACGTCACTTCATACCGAAGCAGGATTTGATGCGGTTTATCGACATTATGGCATTGCATAAATTCAACAGCCTGCAGATTCACCTGACCGACAACCAGGGCTGGCGGATCGAAATCAAGAGGTATCCGAAATTGACAGAGACCGGCGCATGGATGGATTTAACCGCTATGCGTCGCGGGGACGGCGCGGATGGCTCCGGCGGTAAACGCCCGGGCGGATTCTACAGCCAGGAAGATATTCGACAAATTGTCCGGTATGCGGCGGAGCGTAACATCAACATCCTGCCTGAAATCGAAATGCCCGCTCACACCGGCGCGGCGATTATCTCGTACCCTGAGATAGGCCTGTATCCGGAGAAGCTCAGCGCCTTGCCAGCGGAGAAGCGATGGGCCGCCAACGAGAGGGTCCTGGCGCCGCGTCCGCGGACGGTTACCTTCATGCAGGGCGTGCTGACGGAAGTGATGGAACTATTTCCGAGCAGATATATTCACATCGGGGGCGACGAAGCGAATATCGAACACTGGAAACAGAGCGAAGAAATGCAGGCTTTGAAGCGCGAGCTGGGCCTGAAAGATGAGGCCGAGCTGCATAGCTGGTTTATCGGGCAGATGGATTCATTCCTGACGCGTCACGGCCGGCGCCTCGTCGGGTGGGACGAAATCCTGCAGGGCGGGCTTGCCCCGGGCGCGACCGTTATGTCATGGCGGGGACAGCAGGGGGCTATCACCGTGGCCAACGCCGGGCACGATGTGGTTATGGCGTCGACGTCGCACACGTATTTTGACTATTACCAGGGCCCTTCCGACAAGGAGCCTTTGGCGATAGGCGGCGACCTGCCGCTCGAGAAGGTTTGCGGATTCGAGCCGATTCCGGAAGGCATCGCTCCGGATAAGGCAGGGCATGTGTTAGGCGTCCAGGGCCAGCTTTGGGGCGAGTATATTTCGACCGCCGAACATCGTGAATATATGGCCTACCCGCGAGCGGCGGCGCTGGCCGAGGTCGGCTGGTCGCCGAAGACGGCGAGGAACTACGAGAACTTTCTTGCCCGGCTCGGCCGTCACCTGAATCGCTTCGATGTTGCGGGGATAAATTATCGAAAATTGGATTGAGTGACATGCGTCAGGGCCAGTCGAATTCGGCAACGATGGGAGTATGGTCGCTTGGCCGTTCGGCGGCGCGGGTTTTTTTGTCTATGTAGCAGGCGGTGCTTTTTTGAGCTAAGGGGGCGGTGGCCATGATGTGATCCAGACGCCAGCCGAGATTGCGGTCGAAAGTGTTTCTCATTCGATAGTCCCAGAACGTATATTCGCCGGACTTGTTACAGTGCTTTCGAAATACGTCGACGAAACCCCAGGCCATAACTTCGTTCAGAGCCTTGTGCACGTCGGGGTGGAAACATACGTGCCCTAAGAGCGTTTTAGGGTCGTATACATCGATGGGCTTCGGCGCGATGTTCAGGTCGCCAACCCAAAGGACGGCGTCTTCGGGATTAAAATTCCGCTGGAAATAACTGAGCAGGCGGCCGAACCAGTCGAGTTTGTACTGGAACTTTACGGACTCGGGCAAGTAGCCCTGCGGGACGTAGGTGTTGACTATGGCGATACCGTTGATATTAGCTTTGATCAGGCGGGGCTTGTCTTTAGGCTCATCGGGGAGGCCGTATTCAATTTGCTCGATCCGGTGCCTGCTGAATATGGCGACACCGTTGTAGCTTTTCTGACCTTTGAAAACGTAATGATACCCGATATCGTCGAACGCCTCTGCGGGGAAATCGACATCCTGAACTTTGGTTTCCTGCAAGCAGAGGACATCAACCTGATGGTCGGCGAGCCATTTAAGGACTATGGGCAAACGTACACGCAAAGAATTTACATTAAAGCTGGCTATTTTCATTTTGGCCGCCTGTCGAAAGTAGATTCTTATTTACTGTTCGGCTTTACTCGGTGGTTCGGTCCCGCCGGTGCGGGGATTTTCGAACGGCAGCTTGCCGCCTCGCCAGGCGCCTTTGGCCTCGTGATCCAGGGCGGCGTATTGTTTGGCAAGATCGATTACGGCGTCATTGCTTTTATCGACGTACAGTTCGAGCCAGTAGCCGTCGACGCCTTCTTTTGCGACGCGGATGCCCGCGGCCAGGCGTCCCCGATGGTCACCGCCGGCACAATCGCCCGCTGTCAAGGCCGCCATCAACCGGTCCGCCAGGCTGCCTTTGGTCTCTTCGTATGCCCTTGCCATGGCGAAGACCACCTCTTGGCCGACCAGCGTGTTGCCCTGACATGCGTAGTATTTACCCGATACGGCTCCCCACCACGTGCCCGACGGATCGGCCCCGGCGGGGTTTCGGTTTGCCGCTCGACCCGACATATCGATGATGGCCAGTTGACGCTTGTCACGCTGGGCATCATCGCGCAGCAGCTCGGCCAGGACCTGCTCGGGCAGGTCGCCTTTGGCGAGCATATCAAGTGCGGATTCTGCCCACTCCGGGTTATGCCAATGCTGCGTGCAGAACGCTCCGACGCCCGCCCGCGCATAGGGGACGACCTTACCCACCGCGGGGTACTTGCTTGCCACAGCCGCTCCGCATACACCTGTTTCAGGGTCGACGGCGACTATGGAAAATGTCCCGGTGACATCGGCTTCGGACCGAAGGCCCGCAGCTTGGCCCGGGGCGATCTCGATCACGGCCTTCTTCACGCAGAAGGAGTACAAGCCGCAGTCCAGGCCCGAGTACAGCAGCCACATCGTTCTGCCATCGGGGCTGATCCATTTCGGCGGGAATCGATGATGGTACGTCCGGCAGTCTTTGCCGTCCTCGACCGACCAGTGGTCGTTATAGTAGAGCGTCGACCATGGTCCCCATGGCTCGGGAGCTTCGAATACACCCAGGGCGGCGGTGTGCGTTGCTTTACTGCCGGTCAGATGAGAAGTCGCCAGGATGTATCGGCCGAGGGCGGCGTTATACGTGATTGCGATACGCTGCGTTCCTTTGGGGTCGGTGAAAATGGGCTTACGTTTCGAGATGTCCGGCGACCAGAGGGGCCTGCCATTCTCATCGAGGCCGGCGAAAAAATCGTAGCGGTTCCTCTCCATGACCCGCTCGGTTTTCGCCCGGGCCAGTACGATGTCCGGCGAGTACCCGTACGCACTGTCGTTTGCCTGCGAGGCGATATAGATATAGTCGTCTCTCGCTCTTTGATAATTTTTACCGAACTGCACGAACGCCGGACAGCCGAACGTCTCTGAAAAGTGCCAGTTCGCCCACGTCCAGCTCGCGCCAAGATCGGTCGAGCAGGCCAATCGAGAGTTCGTGAAATCGTCGGACCCGGCGGGCTTGTAGTTTCGCACGAACATATAAAGTATGCCGTCCACCGCGATCATGTCACTGGCCTTGATGCCGGACGAGCCGCCGCCCATTGGAGTGTCGGCGTCACTTACGAAATTCTCCGCGCTGAAGCCGGGCGGGTCGCCGACGACCTTCGCAAAGCCCAGCGACAAATCAGGGGCCTGCCCGGAGAAGCCGCGCCCGTCGCAAAAGGCCGTGATCTGAAGGCTGTCACTGACCCAGGCGATGGGCCAGTTGTCGCCGCTGATGCAGCCTTCGGCCTTCACGATGTCCGGCGACCATGTGAGCTTTGTGATGACCTTGCTCGCCGGATAAGGAGCATGCGAAGCGGCCATTGATTGACTGCCGGAGACGAGCGGCAAACAGAGAACCAGGCTCAGAAGGGTTTCAGGCAGTTTATTCATTTTCGCTCTCCTGCTTTCTTTCGGTTAAACTTAGACTCTGGTGCTAAGCGGCTCCCATTTCTTCGGCGAAGGCTTTCATTTTCGCAAGCCTGGCTTTGAACGCATTGTACAAACCGTCCGAAGTTTCTCTCAACGTGCGCTGCGAGTTCGTATGCGGGTTGACCGAAGTCGCATGATCGACCTGTTTGATCAAGGCGTTTGGTATAGAGTTGGCTCCCGAGAGCGCCCCGGAGATGCCGGTGGCTACGGCGGTAAGGCAGTCCGTGTCCCGGCCCATATTGACGCCGGCCTTCATCGCCTCCCACGTGTTGGCCTTTGTCATTTTGAAGACGCAGACGGCCTTGGTGACGATTTCGTTGGCGTAGCTGTGTGAGTAGGGGATTCCCGAGCCGTTGTAGATTGTGTCGAATTTTTTTCGCATCTGTCGAAAATCCTTGCAGTCGGCCGTCAGTTTCAGCGCCCGTTCGATCTCGCCGCGAATGCCGGCCCGCCTGGTGAATCGCGTATCGACCTTGTCGCAGTTGTCGAAGATGGCGCCGAGCACGCTGTCAACGGTCGCGCCGGGCTTTGTCGCCGCGGCGATGGCAGTGACAACTACTTCCGCCCAGAGTATGCCCCGGCTGTTGGCCGTGTTGTAAAGCTGGCCGATTTCGCGAACGTCGTCGATCGCCCCCTGGATGTCACCGGCATTGATCAGGCCGATCGGATGACATGACCGTGAGAGCGAGACCAGGCCCGAATAGTCGCAGTACTTGCCGATATCCGCCGCGGGGATATGCGTCCTGGCCATCGCCAGCAGGGCGCCCTCGAACGGCTCGGAGACCAGGCCGGCCGCGTTGGGATTCATGTGATCGACCCAGGCCCGGCGAAGATCTTCGGCGTTGATTCGGTCCTGCTTTTCGATGATCGCGGTAATCATAAGCTTCTGGCGTTCCACGCCGTCCTCGGTTGTGCCGGGCTCGCGCATCCAATTGTTGCTGTTTCCGTAGTGGTGGTAGGGCAGCAGCTTATCGAGCGTGCCGTATTGACGTTCGATTCTGTCCCATGACCGTCCTTCGACTACGGCGCCCATCGCCGAGCCGATATGGCAGCCGGCAATACAACCGAAGAACTTCTCGCGCAAGCTCACCGAGCCCGTGCCTTGTTTCTTACCGGCCGGTTTCTCCGCCGCTAAGACACTTGGGGCCGAGGCAAGTGTTACTGCTGCGAGTGTCCCTTTCAGGAACGAACGGCGGGCAATGGAATTGTCGTGTCTTCTCATTTTGTTCTCCATTTTAAAACTCAGTGATGTTCAAAGAGTTACTGATTGACATTCTCAGTATATCGTTATTTATTCTTCCAGGCCGATCCCGCTTGTACGATACTCGTCATGGTACAGACCGATTTTCTCTACGGGGATTCTTTGAAATCCCAGGGCAAAGGCGGGCGAATCGGGCCGCAGCCGAAAGTCCTGTTGCTCCGGGTCCACAAAATGTGGATCTCTATCCACAAGGTTGTGCTCGAATTTGATGAGCGGCATGGCTTTGTTTTCGACGTCGAGCCATTTTCCGCCGAAGGAGATATTACGCCGGACAATATTACCGCTTGGCTGGCCCGGCGAATCGTCGAGGATCGTGGTGAGGCGTGGATATTTTTCGCTCCAGGGCGGCTGCTTGTACGGCATCGCTTTTAGTCGCTGCGGCAGCGTGCCGTCCGCCTCGACGTGATATTTCATCCAGCCGATTCCGCGGGCGTCGACGTGAACCGAGGCGGGACAATCCACGAAAATGTTATTCTCGACGAGATTATCCCGGCCGCCGCCGATAAACGCCGCCCGGCCCGCGCGGTGGAAAATGTTGCCGATGATTGATATTCCGCTTGCCGCATCGTCCAGATACACGGCCATGGCACCGTAAAGGCCCGGACCTTTGATGTCGTGGAAATAATTATGGCGTATAATAGTTCCTCTCGCCGTCCAGTCACGGCCCATATAAAAGGCCCCGACGTCACCGGTCTCGAAGCACACGTGATGTATTTCGTTAAACTCGATCGTGTGGTCGTTTCCGCCGAGCTGGATTGCATTATGGGGACCGTTGTGAATCACATTATGCGCGACGTGATTGCCGACACCGCTGACAGAGACGGCGGGACGATAAGTTCTGTAAATGCGCCCGAAGTGATGTATGTGATTGTTCGCCGCGCGATGTCCCGCGGGCATGAGGCTTTTGCGCTCGCCTCCGCTTAAGGACACGCCGCCTTCGGCGGTGCGGTAGATGTCACAGCCAAGAACCGAATTTTTGCTGCCGCCTGAAATGCTCACCGCCCAGCTTCCGGTATTTCGGATAGTGCAGCCGGCGACCGTGTTTCCGGTACCGCCGGATATGGTTACCGCGGTAGATCGAGTTGCTTCCAGCACGAGACCGCGGATAGTCACCCATGAGCAGTCCTTCAGCACAAACAAATGCCGGAGGGTTGAGAGAATTGCTTTGCCCTCATCTATGGGCGACGGTGGCAGGAAATAGAGGATTCCTTTCTGCCGGTCAAGATACCACTCGCCGGGCCGGTCCAGTTCGGCAAGTATATTGAGCGCGTAGTATCGCTGTCCCTTGCGGTACCCGTAATTGTGGTAGGGGGGGACAGTTGAAATCACGCGTTTCGCTGTATCAATCGACGAGACTTTCTCAAAAGAGTCTGACCAGTCCCAGAACCAGTATCCGTGAAGCCATATTTCCTGTTCATCGGCCCAGCGTTTGGGACGGTCGTCCGAGTATGTGAATTTCCCCTCGCGCGTGCCCTTTATGCCGTGGATGGTGTTGGATGTTTCTCCGACTACTTCAACAATTTGCACGAAACCCTCGTTAGGCCAGCGGGAAAGCTGCATGGGTTCGTCCCGGAAGAAAAGTTCCAGGCGGTTTGACCGGGCGGCCACCTTTCCATAGTCGGAGATTCCCGCCGCCTTGAGGTTGGCACAGACAACTTTTTCCCGGACCGATTCATCGAGCCGTTTGAGTATCTCCGGATCCGTTACCGGCTGAAATCCCTTCGCTTGCCGTCCGCCGACTATGCGGACCTCCTGCCCGGATTGTCCCCGGTAGACGATTGGGGCATTCTCGTTGCCCGAGTCCTCGTTTGACAGCGTCAACGGTTCTTTCACATAATACGTACCTGCCTGGATCCATACGGTTACTTCTGCCTGGGGTAAATTCGAGCGTTTTTTCAGCTCGCGAATGGCGCTGCTGGCGCGCTGCAGCGTTGCAAAGGGTTGTGCCTGCGTTCCGGGATTTGTGTCACTTCCACCGGTCGAGACGAAATATTCGGTGCCGCCGAACAGCGGGCAAGAGATAACCAGCATAGCAAGACTTGCATATAGATATTTTCGAATCATTACTTGTCCTGTATAATCTGCTGCTATTTGATAACGGCAACCCAGCCGCCTCCGGGGGCCAGCTTGATTTTCATTTTATCTCGGGCGGAAACTTTCTTAGTCTCTTTCTTGTAATCGTTGCCGATCCGGTCGGCGTTGATTCCATCTTTATAAATATCGATGGTGTGCCGGCCCGGCCCAAGGAAAGAAAAATCAACAGTCAGCTCTCGGCTCGTCCAGTCGGTCATGGCTCCGACGTACCATTCGGCGCCGTTCTTTCGAGCGACCAGCACGTAATCGGCTACCTTCGCATCCAGCACCTTCGTTTCATCCCAGACACTCGGCACCTTGGACAGAAATTCCATACATTCGGGTTCTCTGAGGTAGTTGGAAGGGCTGTCGGCCAGCATCTGGAGCGGGCTTTCGTAAACTACGTACATCGCCAACTGATGGCAGCGGGTGCCCGAACTCATCGGCCTGTTGAAGATGGATTGGAAATCGCTCTGTTGGGCGTTGATCATCGCGCCCGGCGTATAATCCATCGGCCCGGCCACCATCCGGAGAAACGGAATCGTCACGTTGTGCTCCGGATTGGCGTCCTTGCTCCATTTGCTGTGTTCGAGCCCTCGAAGGCCTTCGCGTGTGATAACATTGGGATACGCCCGCCTCAGGCCGGTCGGTTTATACGAGCCGTGGAAATCGACGAGCATGTGGCGCTTGGCCGTCTCTTTGGCGATTTTATGGTAGAAATTGACCATCTGCTGATCGTCCCTCTGCATGAAGTCGACCTTGAGTCCCTTGGCGCCCCATCGCTCGAACTGGTCCATCGCTTCAGTCAATTGGTCATCAAGCGTTTTCCAGATCACCCACGGAATGATTCCCACGTTCTTGCTCTTGGCATACCGGAACAATTCCTCGACGTCCATCCCTTCGCTGATTTTCGTCAGATCGCCGAGCACGTACCAGCCTTCGTCGAAGATGATGTATTCGATGCCGTATTTCGCTGCGAAATCGATATAGTATTTGTAGGTTTCGGTATTGACCCCCGCCTTGAAATCCACGCCGTAAAGGTTGTTGGCGTTCCACCAGTCCCAGGCAACTTTGCCCGGCTTGATCCATGATGTATCCTCCAGTTGAAGGGGCTTGGCCAGCTTGTAAACCATCTGGTTTTCGATCAGGTCACCGTCTTTTTCGGCGACTATCAGGACCCGCCAGGGAAAGCTTCGCCGGCCGCTGGTTTTCGCTATGAAATCGGCGCGTTTTGTCACCGGCACGTCCCGGTCGTTCCGGGCTTTCTCGGCCAGTGCGAAAGCGGGAAATTTTCCGTAGAGACTCTCGTTGCCGCCTCCGCGAAGGTACAAACCCGGATAATCCTCCAGGTTGGCTTCGGTAATCAGAACCTTTGGGCCGTCCTGCACTTCTACCAGGGCCGGCACGCAACACATCATCTGATCTGAAATCGTGCCGAGCTTGAGGTATTTGTATTCCCGTTCCGAATGTGTCTGGAAGCTCTCTTCCTCGGGGAAATAGATCGCATGATCGCCGGCGAAATTGAAGGTTGCTTCTTCTGTGACCACCTCGATTTTTCGGTCGATATCCGTCACAAATCGGTAAGCTGCGCCCTCGTCATACGCTCTGAAGACAAGCCCAAATCCACCCTTGAATTCGATGGACATCTCGTTGAACTTGTCGGCAATAACTTTGCTCTTGATCCGGACGGGCGGAATGATTTGCTCATCCACGCTTCTGCGTTTGACCTGAAGCACTTCCGGGTTTGCGCCGAGAATCCTGTTGCCGCTCAGCGTCAGCGATATGGGGGACGGCTTGATCAGTTGCTTCGATTTATAACCGAGCGAGTAAAGTATCTTTTGCTCGACTTCGATTTTCAGCCGGAGGTTTTTATCAGGAGAGGTAACCTCATATTCTCTACCGAATGATTCAACGCCGAACGATACCGATATCACGAATAACAATACTACTAATTTGTGCCCGATCATCTCTCAACCTTTCTCATTTTTAAGATTATAAATCTACGGACGTCCTATATTACACATTTATTAACGCATAAGCCGGGTTTATTACAATGATATACTATTTTTCTCTTCCTGCAATATGATGTTTATTTGTCGCCAAGGCGTAAAAATTTGTGGTAATAGTTAACTTGCTTGTAAATGTTGCCGATAAGAGCACAAAAGCTATTTTCCTTGCAGACAGCTCTTGTCGCGTCTCCCTCCTTGACAGGAGCTGTTTTTTTATAATCTTGTCCAGGCCGATGCTATTGCGGATCAGGATTTCGTTTTGGGTAAGGGAAACACCTCCGATTCAGTCCGGCCGGTCCTGAATATCTTGGCCATCTTTGCGACGACTTCAGGGTGCTCATCAGTCAAATCGTTCGATTCAGCGATATCACTTTCAAGGTCATAAAGCTCTATCTTCCTGCCGGGCTTGAGACGAAGGGCCTTCCACTTACCCATGCGGATTGCCTGCTGACCGTTCAGTTCCCAATATTGATATTGGTGCTTTTTCTGTTGCTGATTCCGTCCGAACAGAGTCGGCAGCATGGAAATGCCGTCGATACCCTGCGGCGGATCTTCGCCTATTAGCTCGCAGCAGGTCGGCAAAAAGTCCCAGAAGGCCGAGATATGATTGCTCGTGTCGGCCGCTTTTATTCTGCCGGGCCAGCGGGCGATATAGGGCACACGTATCCCGCCCTCGTAAACGGAACCTTTAAGGCCTCGCAAAGGTTTGGCGCTTTCGAAGAATGCCGAGTCCGATCCCCCGTTGAAGGTCGGGCCGTTATCGCTGGTAAATATAACGAGTGTATTATCGTCGAGTGCCAACTCTTTCAGCAGGGACATAATCCGGCCCACGTCCCTGTCCATTCGCGTCACCATGGCCGCGTAACAGGCCCGCGGGTTCGGATGGGCAAAATATCCTTTGTCACCCTTGTACGGTGGGTCGGGCCATTTGCCGCGATATTCCGCCAGCGAATCTTCCGGTACTTGAAGCGCCATGTGCGGTATGGTGAAGGGGACGTACAGAAAGAAGGGGTGGTCCTTGTTGGTCCTGATAAACTTCAGGGCCTCCTGTGCTATCAAATCGTGAGAGTAAACCTGCTCTTTTCCATCCTTGTTGGCCTCGATCCATTCAATCTCCCCGTCACGCCAGAGGTGATTGGGATAGAAAGTATGAGCCTGACGCTGGCATATGTAGCCGAAAAAGTGGTCGAAGCCCTGCTTGTTCGGATCCCCCGTCGTGCCGACAAGTCCGAGGCCCCATTTTCCGAACGCCCCGGTAGTGTAACCTGCATCTTTTAATATTCCGGCGATCGTGACGGTGCCGGCCTCAAGCGGCCACTGCCCGCCGATGGTTGAGCCCAGCACCCATCCCTCCGCGCCGCCCATCTGCTTGTTGCCTCGAACCTGGGTGTGACCCGTATGCAGGCCCGTCATCAAAGCGCATCGTGATGGAGCACACACCGGATTGCCTGAGTAGTGCTGGGTAAACTTCATGCCTTCGGCGGCAAGTTTGTCTATATTGGGGGTCTTAATCTTCTTTTGGCCGTAGCAGCCTAATTCCGCATAACCCAGATCATCTGCGAGGATATAGATGATGTTGGGTTTTTTCTTGCGCTCAGCAGAACTTGTCTTAATTATGTCTGTTCGGCAGGATAAGGCCAGGGCCGTGGCGCCGAACCCGGCGACTTTCAAAAAATCACGTCGTTTCACTTTTCGCCTCCGTTTCGATTAAAAACAATATCTGAAACTTTAATTCGTACAGGTTTCGTAGTTCCATCATCGTCGGGATGGACTCTATTGGTGAGAATAATTATAAAGGTTTTGCTCGCCGGGTCGCAGACGATTGAGGTGCCCGTGTAGCCGGTATGACAGAATGCTTCTTCCGGGGCGTAAGAGCCTTTCACCCATGCGTAGGTCGAGTTCACATCAAAACCGCAGGCCCGGCCGTGCGTCCGAGCGGTGGTCAGCAGAGTCACCGCTTCGGGACTGAGAATTCTTTTGCCGTGCCATTTGCCGCCGTTGAGCAGCATCCGGCAGTATATCGACAAATCATATGCATTGGAAAAAAGCCCCGCGTTGCCGGACAGGCCCGCCATCAATCTGGCCAGAGGATCGTGGACGATGCCTCGAAGCGGCCGGCCGTCTATAACTTCGGTCGCTGCAATATCCCGCTCCCAGGCCTCCGGCGAATTGTAGGTGGTGTGTTTCATGCCGAGCGGCTTGAAGATATTCTGACTGCTGAAATCGCCGATACTTTGCCCGCTGACTGTCTCGATGATCTTTGCAAGAATGATATAGCCCAGGCAGCTATAGCGAAATTCCTCGCCCGGTTTGCTAAGGGCTTCCAATGCGCATATTTTCTCAATCACTTTGCCGGGACAAGGGCTGCCGAATTGCTCCTTAAGCTCGGCAGCGTTCGTGTAAGCCGGCAGTCCCGACGTGTGGGTCAGGAGATGCTCGATCCGGACCTGCTCCTTACCATTGCGCGCGAATGCCGGCAGATATTTGCTCACATAATCATCCAGTTGGATTGCTTTGCGGTCTATTAGAATCATAATCGAAGCGGCTGTGGCAATCGGCTTGGTCATAGATGCCAGGTCGAAAATCGTGTTTCTGTCGGCCGGTTCCTCACATGGGTCGACAACCTCATTACCAAAAACCTGCCAGTACACGATATCATCTTGTTGTCCGACGAGCACCACGGCCCCGGGGAAGTTGCCTTTAGCCATTTCTTCTTTGATGACCTGGTCGATCTCGGTAAAACGCTGCCGGTACTCTCGTTCTTGTTCAGGCCGGCATCCTGCCCCAAGGCAAAGCAGAAGCATCAGGAGCGTTGTCAGTGTTCGGATTCGTTTCATAATCACCGAGATGGATCATACCACGGACTGTCGGCATTGTCATCGATTTCTTGTCATGCAGCTTGTTTTAGTTTTAAAAGTCGTTTAAAGTATCGATAAATGAAACCGGCGAAAACAACTTTAATCATCGTTCTGTTTATTATGCTGGCGAACTGTTACGGCTCGGTCCGGACCGGGCTGGACCGCGTCGGCGCGTACAAGAACTTGTTCGAAGGCAGGCGCCTTGGAATCATTGCCAACCACACCGCATACGCAAGAGACGGCAAGTTCATTGTCGATGCCTTCAGAAACATGAAGGGTGTGACGGTCACGGCCCTTTTCAGCCCCGAACATGGTTTTTGGGGTACTGCCCGGGCCGGCGAGAAAATCGACAGCCAAACCGACCCCGTCTATAACCTGCCGGTTTACAGCCTCTACGGGAAAACACAAAAACCCACAAGCGACATGCTGCAGAATATCGACGTTCTTCTCTTCGATATCCAGGACATCGGAGCCCGGTTCTATACCTATATTTACACGATGTCGCTGGCGATGGAAGCCGCGGCTCAGAACGGCAAAACCTTCGTCGTGCTGGACCGCCCGAATCCCATCAACGGCACCAGCGTTCAGGGTAACGTTCTCGAACCGGCGCTGGCCGGCTTCGTGGGGCTCTACCCGATCCCGGTCCGGCACGGCATGACCGCCGGCGAATTAGCGAAAATGTTCAATGGACAAGGCTGGCTGGCCGGCCGAGTCAAGGCCGAGTTGATCGTCATTCCGATGGAAGGCTGGCACCGCCGGATGTGGTACGATAAGACGGGTCTGCGTTTTATCAAGCCCTCCCCGAACATGCCCGACCTCGAAACCGCCGTCGTCTATCCAGGCCTGTGCCTGCTGGAAGGGACAAATGTCTCCGAAGCCAGGGGGACAACGATGCCGTTCAGGCAGTTCGGCGCTCCCTGGATCGATTCGAAACTCCTGGCCGGGCGGCTCAATGCGCTGAACCTGCCGGCCATGCGCTTCGAGCCGGTGCGTTTTACGCCAACGAGTTCGAAGTATCAGGGACTGGAATGTCACGGCGTCCGGATACTCGTCAAAGATCGCGACCGGCTTGAGCCGTATTCCAGCGGCATCAGAATCGTCAATGAAATCTGCCGGATGTACCCGGATAAGTTCGAATGGAAAACCGCACACTTCGACCGTTTGTGTGGAACCTCTAAAATCCGCAATGCAATCACAAGTCACTCGTCCCTGGATGTTCTGCAGAACAAATGGCGGAAAGAACTTGAAGCTTTCCTGGAAATCCGGGCCGGATACCTCATCTACCCGGACTGAGCGCCATGTCTGGGATCGTGCCTCGTCTCCGCTCGGCATGAAGCGTGCTATGCCCCATCTTCACCCTGAGCGGAGTCGAAGGGTGAGTTGAATCTATGGCTGGGCTCGAAGCTGCTCGATAGCCAGGGCGACCGGCGAGGGAACCTCTTTGCCTTGCCGCTGCCCGGATGTCACCTCTTCCAGCGCTTCGTGAAGTGCGATACAGGCTTGTTCGTAACTGCAGCCCGTCTGCTGGGCGATCAGGCGGCAGCCACGGTCGATCAGCTTCTTATTGCTCGGCGACAGCCATACCATTGCATTGCCGATGACCCTATCCATGCGAACCATCGTCGCGGTAGAGAGCGTATTGAGAACGAGCTTGACGGCGAGATGATGCCACAATTGCAGCAGCGAATCAGCCAGAGTACAGGGAAAACGGAAGGTCTCATCTGTTACTCCGGCCGCGTCAGCCGGGCCGATGATAAACGCAGCGGTCTTCTTGTATTCCAAGCCGAATCGCTCCAGGGCGGCACGAATCATGTGTTCCTCGTTGCCCACCCCAACGACCACCAGAGCCGAATCGGCGGCATCCGTTCGTGAAGGATCGGGCTCGTTTCCGATCATGAACTTGTGTATCTCGGCATTATCCAGCCTGGGCGGACGGGCCTTCAAGTTCTCCGGCGCGTTCATCCTTTCGTAAACATCCCGTCCCCAATCCAGGCCGCGAGTCTCGCGCTGCAGCAGCTCGCGCCATGCGTCTTTAGTGGAACGGAAGGGGTCTTTGACAAAGGCCCACGATCGCGGCGAGAGATTATCATCCTGTTTTCGAAAGGCCGGCAGCATGAACGTCGGCGAGCGCTCCGTCGTATCCGTCAGAACGTCCAACAAAAACTCATCGGCAGCATAGGTTACAAGGCCCTGCCTGCGATAGATGCCCTCTTCGAATGCTGTTACGGCAGCCAGCATATCGACCGCCTCGTCACTCGAAAGCTGCTCTAAGAGTTCGCACAATCGTCTGTGATACTCATCCGGCCGGCGCTCCCGGAGCCTGAGTCTTTCGGCGTCCGATGGTGACAGTCTCTGGCGCATAAAACGCACCAGTGCGATTTCGAGCGCGCTGCCGACAATGAATAGTTCCGCTGTTGTGGCCTGCATTCGTGTCGAGCCTGTAATGGCCATCGGGCCAGTCGTCAGATCGAGCTTGATGATACGCGGCTCCTCAATCACCTCTCGCGAGCGCTTGACGTGACGGCACAATAATTCCGTCGGGTTGTTATAAACAAAAAAGACTTTCGCATCGGCCTCGAGCCCTTCCCACGCCGTGCCTATGACAAAAGGCGTTTCTCCGCCCTCGGTAATGGCGACAACGACGTCGCCCTGCCCGACACCTCTTTCCCGCAACTGGTATCGCCCGAAGTCGGGAAAATCCTCGTATCCCTCCACCGATTTGATAAGAGCAAAATCACCGCCGGCCATGACGCTGAATACCCGGTCCTCCAGCTCACCCATCTCCGGCGAGACTTTCTTTATTTCGCGCCGGCATCGCCGCCAGGCTGCTTCCAGAAGGATGCTCAGTCTGCCTGTGGCGCCGCATCCGGTGAAGTAAATCTTCTTACCGGAACTAAAGGCCTCGCCGAAAGCATCCACGAGCCGGCCGAACGAATCCTGCTTCAATACCTTCTCCATCGCAGGCGGAATCTCGTCATCCACCGACTGCAGCAGCCGGATTGCCGCCGGCAGGTCCGCCGCCGCCGTCTGCGAGAGCGTCCTGGTCTTCGGATGAAACGCCTCCGTCAACAACTCCCCCAACCGAAACGCCCCCTCCCGCGTCAAAAATTCTTCGGCTCTTTCAATTGCATCCGACATCATTATTATCCGGTAGTCAAATATTCAAATGCGATATTCGTATCATTTTAGGTGGAAGATGTAAATACACTTTTCGTCCACCAAGTACGTTGAAGATTAAGCGAAGCAGGTATATAATCCTTTGGTGACTGCAAACACGTTGAAGAATATTCTTTAGTAAATGGAGGTAAGAGACAGCAGTGGGCCGGCGAGTTCGGGAAATTGCGGGCAAGGGGAAGATGCGGGTGGTGGGATTGATGTCGGGCACGTCGGCTGATGGGGTGGATGCTGCGGTCGTCGAGATCGACAGGGGCAAGGTTCGGTTGCTGGCGTTCGATATGTTTGCATACCCGGCTGCGTTGCGGCGGCGAATCCTTGGTTTGTGCCGGCCCGAGTCGGCCCGGCTGGATGATATCTGCCACTACAATTTTGTCCTGGGCGAAGTCTTTGCCGATGCGGTTGTTAAGCTTTGTTCAAAGAGCGGCATTCCTCTAAGCTCGATTGACCTGATCGGCTCGCACGGCCAGACGATTTATCATCAGCCATGCGGCAAGCGCTACGGTCGCAGGACAATAAGCTCCACACTGCAGATCGGTGAGCCTTCTGTTATTGCTGAACGAACCGGCATTACAACGGTTGCGGATTTCAGGCCCCGCGACATGGCCGCACGCGGCCAAGGCGCACCGTTGGTGCCGTATGCAGATTATGTTCTGTTCAAACACAAGCGGCTGACGCGCGCCGTTCAGAATATCGGGGGCATTGCCAATGTCACTTTCCTGCCGGGCGGCTGCACGCAGGATGATATTATCGCATTCGACACGGGCCCCGGGAACATGGTCATTGATGGCATTGTCCACCTTATCACCGGCGGCAGGAAGCGTTACGATGCGGGCGGCAAAATGGCGGCGCGGGGAACGGTCGACAAACGGCTGCTCAGCGAACTGCTCCGGCACCCGTTCTTCCGGCGGCGACCACCCAAGTCCACCGGCCGGGAAGAGTTCGGTGCTGTCTTTGCCGAGCGGATTTACCGCCGAGCCGGCAAGAAAGGTCTGGCCCATGCCGACATCGTTGCGACCGTGACGGCCTTGACCGCCAAAAGTATCGCCCAGGCATATCTCCGGTTCGGCGCCGCGATGCCGGACGAATTGATCTTGTGCGGGGGCGGTTCTCACAATCGCACGCTGGTTGAGATGTTGCACGCCGAGCTCCCGGATGTTAAGATGCTCTCGACCGATGATTTCGGCATCAGTGTCGATGCTAAGGAGGCGGTCTCGTTCGCGATTCTGGCCTGGGCGACCATAAAGGGGATGACGAACAACGTACCAGCAGCCACCGGCGCCGAGCGGCCGGTTATTTTAGGGAAGATAGTTCCGGCATGACGAAAAGACGTAAAATTCTGCCGACGACCGAACGGCGCAACCGCGCCAGCGAAAATATCGACCGGCTCTCGACACAGCAGATTGTCGATCTGATTAACTCCGAAGATGCGCTGGTCCCCGCTGCGGTGGCCCGGCAGGGTAAGCAGATTGCTGCTGCGATTGACTTGATTGTAGCACGTTTTAAAGAGGGAGGACGGTTATTTTACGTCGGGGCAGGCACAAGCGGCAGGCTGGGTGTCTTAGACGCTTCGGAGTGCCCCCCGACGTTCGGTGTGACGCCTTCGCTGGTGCAGGGCATAATTGCCGGCGGCCGGCGTGCTCTGGTCCGCTCTGCCGAAGGGGCCGAAGATTACCCTGAGGATGGAGCTGCGGCGATAGAAAAGAAACGCGTGCGGGCAAGGGACGTTGTGGTTGGCCTGGCCGCGTGCGGCATGACACCGTTCGTACATGGCGCGCTCAAGCAGGCCCGGCGAATCGGGGCCGCGACGATTTTCGTCACCTGCGCGCCGGAGGCCATCGAGCACATCGGCGCCGAGATCATAATCAATCCGGTCGTCGGCCCGGAGGTCGTCACCGGTTCGACGCGAATGAAGGCCGGTACCGCCACGAAGCTCGTGCTCAATACACTCACGACCGGCGCGATGATCCGGTTGGGCAAAATCTACGGCAATTTAATGGTAGACCTGAAGGCCACGAATGAAAAGCTGCGCGACCGGTCGGTGCGGATTGTGATGGAGATGACCAATCTCAGCCGACCCGCTGCCAGAAGGTTGCTGGCCCGCGCTCAGGGCAAGGTCAAAGCGGCGATTGTTATGCACTTTCGCCGGACCGACCTGGCGGGCGCTTTGAGAATCCTGGACGAATGCGACCAGTTTTTGCGAAAAGCAATTGAGGGGGCATCGTGAATTGCATTATCGCTGAGGCAGGCAAATTGAGCGGGCTCGACTGGGGCATTGTCGGTGTCGGCGCCCTGCTTCTGTTCGTGATATCGTACATCTTCGGCCGGGAGGAAAAAGACACGAATGATTTCTTCCTTGGAGGCCGTCGCGTGCCGCCCGTAGTGGCATGTCTGTCGTTTGTGGCCACCGAGATTAGCGCGCTGACCATCATCGGCATGCCTCACACTGCTTTCATCAAGAATTGGCGCTGGATTCAGTTCCTAGTCGGGCTGGCTATGGCCCGACTTGTCGTGGGGTATCTTTTTATTCCCGCCTTCTACAAATACAACTGCACCAGCATCTACGAGTTCTTAGGTCACCGTTTCGGGCCGGCGACCCGGTACACCGGTTCGATCTACTTCCTCATCACACGTCTTCTGGCTTCGGGCGTGCGCCTGTACGCGACGTGCATGGCCGTCGGTGTAATTATGGGCTGGCCCCTGGCCGCTACGATCACCTTGTTTACCCTTATTAGCATCGTCTTTATTGCCTTTGGCGGCATCAAAGCGGTCGTCTGGGCCGGCGCGTTTCAGGCCTTGTTCTTCGTTGTCGCCGGTATTGTGGTAGTCGGTTATCTCGTCCAGCATATCGACGGCGGCTGGACCGCAGCTATGCAGACGGCGCAAGAGGCCGGACGTCTGAGCACGTTCAATTTCAAGTTTGACCTCAAAGACGCCTCCATGTTCTGGGCATATTTGGCCAGCGGTTTTTTCATCGGTCTGGTTTCCTTCGGAACCGATCAGGAGATGGTCCAGAGACTGCTCACCGTCGAGACGCGAAAGAGCAGTCGGAGGACCATTATTGCCACCGTTATTACCGTCTTGCCTGTGTACTGGCTCTATTTGCTTGTCGGTACGCTGCTCTACGTATTCTACCAGCAGAATCCTTCGTTGGCCTTGCCGTCGGAGCTCAAGGAGATCCTGCCGCATTTTGCGCGAAACGTTTTGCCGGCAGGTCTGAAGGGTCTTGTGCTGGGCGCCATCTTCATGGCCAGTATCGATTCGCCGCTCAGTTCCCTCACCTCGTCGTTCGTCACAGATATCTATCGTCCTCTGATTCGCCGGCACGCTTCGGAAAGACACTATCTGCTAATTTCGCGAATTGGAGTGGTCGGTTTCGGCCTGATTCTGGCGACCATCGCGGCAGCCTTCGCGCCGGTCGAGAACATCCTCTGGTTTGCCTTCCAGATTCTCTCACTGACCGGCGGTCCCATGCTCGGCGTCTTTCTGCTGGGACTCCTGACCAAACGCAAGTCGAACCGAGCCAACATCCCCGCGATGCTCGCCAGCACGGCGATTTGCCTGGTCCTGCTGCTGCTAATAAAGTATGAAATCCTCAAGCTCGGCTGGAGCTGGCTGATTGTTATCGGGACTGCGATAACATTTGTTATGGGCTATCTGTTTGGCCCGGCCATCAAAGAAAGTGTAAAAATCAAAGTGCAAAATGCAAAGTGAAGGAAGTCGTCCCGAAGGGACTCCACAATTTTGATTTTTCATATTTGATTTTTGATTTTCCAATATTTTTTGTTACCGGCGGCGGAATTGTTGCCTTTCATAGTTAGAGAGCTCTCCGACATGGTTGTTTTAGCGTGATTGAAGCTGGAAAAGTGAAGAACCCAGGAATGCAGGAGACTTTGAAATGAAAGCTTTACAAATCATCCGAAAATGGCTGCTCAGCCTGTGGAACCTGGAAGCGAGCCTGTCGACCGGGATTGATTCACACAAATGGGAAAGCAAAATCGAGATTATGACAAATTTGTCATGCAGACATTGTTGAATCAATTAGTTTCTGAGCCGTAGAATCTATTTCACATTTCAAGCTGCTCACCCGGGCGGCACAAATTCCCCACAGGTCGGTTCTGTCATTTACACCCTAATTGGAATCAGACAACAGCATGCCAGATGCCTCGGCTTAGCTTGTTTTGTATCCAAGTGTACATAGCAGTTGTATTTCCGCAGCGGATTCGATATCTTATTTATCGAAGCCTTAATCACATGGTCGTGAATCAGATAGTAATTTTTGTGTTGAAGGGGATGTATAGATGACAAAACGATGGACTGCGCAGGAAATTTTGGATTTATCAAGGTCATTCCAGCCGGCATGTGTGCTGACCGCGGCGGCGGTTCTGGACGTTTTTAGTCCGTTGCACGTAAAACCTATGACAGCTAAGGAGCTGGCCGGCGAGCTCGGTACCGACCCGCGGGCGACGGCCATTCTGCTGGATGCGCTCGTAGCGTTGAAATTCCTGAGCAAGCAGGGCGAGGAATACAGCGTGCCTGAGGATGTGGCGGGGTTGCTGGCCGGGCAATCAGCCGACAACGTCCTGCCCATGGTTCGGCATCTGGCCAATTGCCTTCATCGCTGGGCCGAGCTGCCGAAGGTGACACAAACGGGAAAATGTGCTGAAACCGGTCCGGGCATTCGCGGTGCCGCCGCCGATAGGGAGGACTTTATCGGCGGTATGAACACTATCTCCAGACCTATAGCCGCCGGGGTGATAGATAAAATCCAGCCTTTTAGATTTCGTCATATTCTCGATATCGGCGGCGGGCCCGGCACATGGTCCATTGCGTTTCTTCTCGCCGTTCCCGGGGCCAGGGCGACGTTGTTTGACCTGCCGGCGGTAGTGTCGATGGCGGGGAAGCATTTCGCCGAGGCCGGATTGAGTGACAGAGTAACCCTTGTAGGAGGCGATTATTACACCGATGCGTTACCCGAGGGCGTGGACCTGGCCTGGCTTGGGGCCATTTGCCACCAGAACTCAAGGCGGCAAAACCGGGACCTCTTCACCAGAGTTTATACGGCTCTTAGCGATGACGGCGCTATAGTCATACGCGATGTAATCATGGAGCCCTCCCGCACAAGTCCCGCGGGCGGAGCGTTGTTTGCTGTCAATATGCTGGTTGCGACCGAAGCGGGCGGGACTTACACTTTTGACGAATACCGTGAAGATCTTTGTGCTGCCGGCTTTGGTGAGGTGACATTAGTCCATCGGGACGAGTTTATGAATTCCTTAATCCAGGCCGGGAAAGCGCAGAAATAACTGTTCCATAAATCCTTAGCTGCGCATTAAACGCGGGGGCAATTTTCAGTCAGAGTTTTCTTACTAATCCGATGACGACCGCTTCGATTCGGCAGTTATCCGTGTAGATGGGCTGGTAGTCATCGTTGGCCGGCTGGAGCCGGGCCCGGTCTTTGTCCCTGTAGAATCTTTTGAGCGTCGCGTTCTCATCATCCACGATAGCGACAACCAACTGGCCGTCGTCGGCGACGCGGCTCCGGCGGCTGATAATGTAATCGCCCTGGCGGATATCCTCGTCGATCATGCTGTCGCCGGCGACCTCAAGAGCGAATATGTCATCGCCGGAGCCGAAGGCCGAGGTCAGCGACAGTGATTCGACGTTCTCGACGGCCTCCACGGGCACACCGGCTGCGACGCTGCCGGCTAACGGGATTCCCCTGGCCTCTGTGGTATGAGTTGGAGAGATTTGACCTGACAGCTCGCTAAGCAATTCTTGCCCTTCCGAGCTGACCTTCAAAGAGCGAGCCTTGTTTTGGTATCCTGAAAGCAGGCCCTTTTTTCGCAGCTCGGCGAGGTGCTCGAACACGGTGCTTCGGCTGATGTCTAATTCGCAGGCCATTTCGGCCAAGGTCGGGGAATAGCAGCGGTTCTCCTGGAAACGGGCTACCATTTGCAGTAGCTGGAGCTGACGCGGCGTCAGTTGAATCGCGGGCTGTGCTGTTCTCAATCGCATCGTTCAATTTCTCCGTGTTACGGACGGCCGGTTCGTTAGGACAAAGGCTGCTGCTTAAAGGCACATCCTCACCGGCACGCTTGAGACCGAATGCCGCGGCGAGCGCCTCGACCCCCGAGCCAAGCAATCTTACAAGAACATCCGGGCGCTCGGAAGGTTCCGGCTCCCAGGCAGCGACGAAATCGCCGCCGGGCCCGAACTTGCAGAGCGGCTCAGCTTGTTTTTCTCTGTCTGGTATCATATTTCTTTGTTTCCCGGGTTGTGTCGCGGGCTTCCAGCCCGCGATTCGAGGGCGAGACGCCCTCGACACGATTCTTCAAATTCGTTTAGTCGCAAATGTTCTATCGGCAGGGCGTGCTAATTTACCCAAACAAAAACCGAACAAAAATAAGCCGCTTCAGGACTTTTTTTTCGCCTTCGAGTTTCTATTCTGATAGCCGTAAAAATATGGGACTACACGCCGAATATTTTCACCGCCGGTCATCCGACAAAGACGTTGGCTATAAATGCTCGATTCGGTTAAGATATAAGAGGTAAGTGTAGTATTAGCGTGGAAATCAGATTGGTATTCTTATAAGGGAATCTTGATGAATAGAAGTGGATTTTTAAACCGATCCGGCATGATTGTTGCGGCTCTGGCTGCAATCGCCGTCGGTGCCGGTTGCCGGCAGTGTGATCTTTGTTCCAGAAGCGATAAATGGGAGTCGTTGTTTAACGGAAAAGACCTGACCGGCTGGGTGGTCAAGTGCAAGCCGACCGACGCCGGCAAGCATTTCTGGCGGGTGGAGGACGGAATGATCCTCGCTGATTCTATGGCCGGCAAGGAGCATGATTACATTTGGCTACTCACGGAACAGCAGTATGGCGACTTTATCCTGCGCCTGCGTTTCCAGGCTTATCGTGACAATCCGGGCAACAGCGGCGTCCAGATTCGCAGCCGGTACGACGATAAGGCGGGCTGGCTGGACGGCCCTCAGGTCGATATCAACCCGCCCGGTCCCTGGCGAACCGGCATGGTCTGGGATGAGACAAGGGGCGTCAAGTGCTGGCTTTATCCCGATGTTCCGAAGGGCGAATGGGTCGATCCGTCAATGGCGCTGCCGGGGATGGTGTTTTATTACAGTGATGAAGGGCCCGGCTGGAACGACCTGGAAATCAAGGCCGTCGGTACTGTGGTTACCGCCCACCTCAATGGTGTGAAGATTACGGAGTATGACGGCACCGGCGAGCTTGATGACGACGTGCATAAGACGCTGAATGTTGGGCTTTCAGGCCATATCGCGCTGCAGATACACACGGGGGATCTGCTGAGAATCCGCTATAAGGATATTTACATAAAAGACTTGTCGAACTGAAAATTCGCCGGAGCCCGGAACCGGACATCTTGAAATCACTGTGGCCGCCCTGGTTTTTCAGTTGCGCGGTTATGTGGAATAGAACAAGAGGGCCGGTAGCAGCGTAGTATTATTACCGATTTTCTAAATGTGCTTGAATGGACATTAAGAGTATGTGGTTTTTACGTGATTTATCCAGGTTATTTTCGGTGCTGCTTATTATAGCCATCGGCTGGTCGGCGGCTGTGAACTCCGGCTTCGTCCGGAATGCGGATAAGTCTTCCTGCTCCGGGAACGAGGGAGATATCAAATTCCGTCTCGAAGTTGCTGCTAACGCAATAATTGCGCCGAATAACGGTCCGGACAGGCAAACCGGCATTCACCTCCGAAAGATTTCTTTGGTATATGGTTTTACGAGCGGGAAAGCCTTTGGCCAGGGGCTTGTCCTATCGGCTCTGAGCAACCGCGTTTCGCTCTCAGCGCTGATAACAAAATTCAAATCACCATCCCTTTTTGCACTTCATAGTTGCCTGACAGTGTAGCATTTGCATCTTGTGCGTCTCTCGGCATACAGCGGTCATCTGCCATACGGAAGGGTTAAAATCGAACCTTACTCAACTATGCATCGATGGACCGTGCGCTGGAAAACTTTGTTAACAATGTGAATTATTATTCGATTCGGCTGATTCTTACGGCAGGTTCTCGGTACGAGATAACCTGTCCCGTAAAACAGCCTGGTTTTAGGAAAATCAAAAAATGTCCGGTCATATAAGCAAATTGGCAACCAGTGCTCGTGATCCCGTCCGGCAATTACTGGACCAGGGGCATGCGCAGGAGGCACTGAATCTTTTAAAGCATCTCGGGCAAAACACGGCTTCAAGTAAGAATATACAGGCTGTTTGTCTGTTGCGGCTTGGGAAAATCAATGAGGCTATTTCGATATTGAACGACATAGCCTTTCAGGGGAATATTTGTATTCCTCCCGAGACGCCTGTTGTTTTCCAGACAAACTTTGCTACGGCGATGTTGATGGTCAATAACAAGGAAGCCGCAATTACGGTAGTGGAGAATCTCGACGAAAGGCGGCATCCGGCAATAGCCAAGGTCAAGAACACCATTAAAACCTGGCAAAAAAGCCTTAACCTTTTCGAGAGAGTCCTTTGCAAACTCGGTATATACCCTGATAAAGCGATACCTGTGGATTTTGTCCCGGGCGACCTTGAGTGATGTTTATCGTCAGGGGGCTTTAGAGCGGCCCTTTCTGATTACGGCAGGCTTCGCGGTTCGACTCCGAGCAGGTGGCGTACGAAGAAATCCATGCGCCGCCGGCTGGCATAGGGGCTTTCTCCAATGCCGTGGCCGCCGCCCGGTACTATCAGCATATCGAAATCTTTGTCCGCTTTGATAAGCGCGTTAACGACCTGCATGGTTGAGGCGGGATCTACGTTCCTGTCAAGTTCACCGACGGTCAGCAGCAGTTTGCCCTGCAGTTTGTGTGCCTGAGTGACGTTAGATTGTTCTTCGTAATGCGGGCCTATGGGCCAGCCCATCCACAGTTCGTTCCACCAGATTTTGTCCATCCGGTTATCGTGGCAGCCGCAGTCGGCGACTCCGACTTTGTAGAACTCCCCGTGTGCAAGCAGGGCTCGCAGCGCACTTTGTCCGCCGGCCGAACCGCCGAAGATGCCGACTCTTGTCAGGTCCATATACGGATATTTTGCCGCGGCAGCCTTCATCCATAGAATCCGGTCGGGGAAACCCGAGTCGCCGAGATTCTTACAGCACACATCGTGAAACGCCTTCGAGCGGTGCGAGGTGCCCATGCCGTCCATTTGAACGACGACGAAACCCAGCTCGGCCATCGCGTGCTCACGAGTCTGGAGGCCGAACGATTTCGGCACGAAGGAGCCTTGCGGGCCGGCATAGATTTTCTCGATCACGGGGTATGTTTTACCGGGATCGAAATTGCTCGGGCGGATGATGATGCCGTAGATATCCGTTTTGCCGTCCCGGGCTTTTGCAACAAATCGCTCGGCTGCTCGCCAGCCGGTTGCCAGCAGCATACTCCAATCGGCCCGTTCCAGCTCGAAGATGAGCTTTCCGTCCTCGGTGCTGCGCAGCTCCGTCACCGGCGGCTGATCGACGCGGGACCATCGGTCGAGGAAAAAACACCGGTCAGGTGAAAACGTAATGTCATGTGTGCCATTGCTGCGAGTCAGGACTACCAAACCGGAGCCGTCGAAGTTTACACGGCAGAAATGCGTGTAATAAGGGTCCTGCCCGGGCCGAATCCCGCCGGCCTGAAACCAGATTTGCCGTTTTTCTTCGTCCACGTTCTCAACTCGGCGGACGACCCACGTGCCCCTGGTTATCTGGTTTTTGACATTTCCCGTCTCGGCGTCGTAGAGATAGAGATGGTTCCAGCCGTCCCGCTCCGACATCCAGATGATTTCGTTTGTATCGTCGAGGTAACGACTGAATTGCTTGCCGGAGTAGTCGATGAAAGTCTCGCTCTTTTCATCGACGACGGCACGGGGCTGACCCGTCGCGGCGTCCACACTGATGATACGCAATACCTGGTGACCGCGCTGGTTATAGAGGAACGTGAACCGGCTCGAGTCCGGCGACCAGCGAATCTCTGAAATACTCCAGGGATTCGAAAACAGCTCGTCCGGGATCGCGATGTGACGTTTGTCGTGGATGTTGAACAGGTGAGGTTTGTGGATCGCAATCCGGTCGCCCGGTTTGAGATAAGAGTAATTGTGAAGCTTGGGCTGCAACTGGTCGTCGGGTGACGACTCGATCAGATAAACTTTTCTCTCGTCGCCTTTGCGCGTGCGCAGCACGATTAGCTTAGTCGAATCGGGCGACCAATAAAACCGGTCCGAATACGCATTCTCCTCGGTGCCGTCCTCGGACAGTGCTATCTCTTCCTCCGTTTCAAGATTCCGCACATAGAGATTGTAGTCCTTTATAAACGCCGACCATTTGCCATCGGGAGATTGATCTCTTGAGCTGCTCTGCTCTCTCTGTTCCATTTTATTTGCAGCCTCATGAATCGTCTGTTCATCTATAATCGCATCGGCGGCTTCTTCCTCGGCCATAAACGTGACCAATGCTGTCCCATCCTTGTCTGTCACCAGCCAGACATGCCCGGCAAAAGTGTGCTGGCGATGCTGGTCACCCGCTGCTAAAGTAGCGTAGTGTTTCCGCTGCCGTTCGGAGTCTATCCAATAGATTTCGATGTCTTTATTCATGCGATTTATAAAGGTAATCGATGTTTCCTCACCGGTTCGCCGGCTTGATCGCGGCCGGCGGAGGGGCTCAAGTGACGAGGTCGCCCGTTCGTCCCCGGATGTTGCTTCAATCTTATAAGAGCTCAAATCGCATTTCCACCAACTGTCGTTGTAGCTGAATGTAAGCGATGAGACGGTTTCGTCGAATGTTAAACGGTCGATGGCAAGCTTCTCGGCCTGTATCTCTTGATTGGCGGCCTTTGCCAGCGACGCGGCCAGTCGTTCATGGTTGAACGCATGCTGCCGGATACCCTTCTCAGTGTCGACGAAAATGAATTCACGTTTGTCTTCAGGCAAATCGTTACGATACCAGAACCGCTTATTGTCCTCCATCCAGTGGGCGGTTACCCGGTCTTTGAACACTTTATTAGCGGTTGTTTTGCTCAGATTCAGCGCCCGCTCATAATCGCTGCGCGAGCCCTGGGCCCAAACTTCCTGGGCGGCAAAAAATGATGCTAAAAGAACGGTTGCCTGGATAATGTTTTTTAGTTTGAAGCGAACGTTCATATTTTGTTTCTTTCTATTACCTGTTCGTATTGCTTGTGGAGGATCAGTTATTCAGTCAACTTCACTATCGCTGCCATAGGTTACTCTTATAAAGATGTTGCGTCAACCTCCGGTTTTATACCAGGGCAAACGCATCTAAATTGCTGAATTTGGGCTGTTTTTGCCGATGTTTCCTATGTCAGGTTAAACAATTGCATAGGAGGCCAAGGATGGCAAAATCAATCCTGGAACATTTCGCAGATCTGCC